>JAESFW010000268.1_pt1 | contig 49170 bp, 49 predicted proteins | sample 9269481 | NCBI WGS metagenome assembly JAESFW01 (sample SAMN14515350, study PRJNA621654) | algae metagenome | isolation source: Lyngbya sp. HA4199-MV5 and co-occurring heterotrophs from soil with... | place: USA: Ahupuaa O Kahana State Park, Hawaii | collected 2009-07-21 | reverse complement strand
CCGCGCTTGCAAGGTTCCTACCTTGCTGCGCGCGGGCGCCTTGCATCCAGCCCCCAGGCCGGGCAACGCGATCCCCGAAATTAGTGTGAACAGGCCCTGCCCCGAATCCGCCGTGCGCGATGCCACCTTGCTCCAGCAGTTGCAGTCGCTGGGCTTCTCGCTCAAGGAGATCGGCGAGGTGCTTACAGCCATGCGCGCCAAGAGCATCGACTGCGCCCAGGGTGCCCTGCTGATGGCGCAAAAGCGCGCCGCCGTGGATGCGCAGATTGCCCAGCTGCGCCAGGTGAGCAAGGTGCTGGCACGCGAGCAGCAGCGGCTGCAGGAGCGCGCCGCACAGCACCTGCAAGGCAAGGCGCCAGCCCCGGCTTCGGCACCAGGCCCAGGCCCCGGCTCCAACCGCCCCCGGTAGCGGCACCCGCACGAAGAAGCCCACCCCCTTGCCGCCCACCCAAATGGGTGTGAGCGCATATGTGTGACACCCGACACAGACGGATCGCCGCGGCTCCACAAAGATCAGGGCCTGTTCACACCAATTTCGGGGTCGCGAAGGCCCTTGCCCCACCCTTGCGTGCGGACCTCGCCGCACTGCTGCGAGCGCGGCACGGGTGGGCTGTCTTTTTTATCTTTTGAACCGAGAGGGTTTCGACCATGCCAGTGACGACCACCACCCCGCCCCCATTGCCCAGCCCTTCTCGCGCCCTTGTCAGCAGCAACAGCACCACCGCAGCGCCACTCAAAAAGCGACTGCAACGCATCGGCCACTTGGCCGCATTGATGGTTCCCATGCTCTCCGCATGCGGAGGCGGTTCCGACAGTTCGGTCGAATCGCCTGCCCCACCATCCGCACCACCCACTCATTCGGCCAGCTTGTCCCTCCTTGCCGGTTACACGCTCAGTGAAGGCAATCAGGACGGCCCGACAAGAACGACCGCGAGCTTCAGCACGAACGTGGCGGGAATGGCCTTGACCAGTTCGGGGGAAGTGGTCATCGCAGACACCAACAACAACCTGGTACGCAAGCTCAGCGCCAATGGCGAGCAGGTCAGTACCTTGGCCGGAGGCTGGGTGCCTTTGGGCGCCACGCCTGGCACCCCAACCAGTTATTCGGACGGCAACGGCCAGAACGCGCGGTTCTACCGCCCCGCTGCGGTTGCCGTGGACGCGGCAGGAAACACCTATGTGGCCGATACCGCGAACCACCTGGTGCGCAAGATCAGCGCAGCAGGACTCGTGACCACCCTGGCGGGCCGGGCAGGGGTATGTGGCAACCAGGATGGTGTGGGCAACGGCGCCATCCTGTGCAACCCCAGCAGCATCGCCGTCGACAAGACAGGTACGGTCTATGTGTCGGAAGCTTTGCTCCCGAATCAAACCCAAACAGGTCGAATCCGCAAGATCACTGCGGATGGTGCAGTGAGCACGATTGCCAGCCAAACCAGAGGACGCAACCCACTCCTCGCCACGGATTCTGCAGGGACTCTCTACGCAGCAGACGCCGGAGTGATCCTCAAGTACTCGGCAAACGGCCTGGCCACTGTGGTGTCGGGCGCCGAAGGGCAGATCGGCAAGAACATCGTGGCCATCGCATTCGACCCCGCTGATCGCCTGATGGTGCTGGTCAAGGATGCGACCACCGAACTCATGCTCGGCCCCCCGTCCATACGGTATGTACGGCTTGACATTCGCCATGTCGGCAGCGATGGACGTGTCACGACCCTGGTCAGCGCCCCGTCCGACTGCCACAATTACAGCGGACGCAGCAACGATGACCTGTGCCAGGCCATTACCATGGTGGCCAAAGCCGATGGCCAATTCCTGGTGGCCGAAGGCGTCGGCGGCAACAGGACCTCCTATAACCACGTGCAGTTGCGCAGCTACACGCAGCAGGGCACGTACACGGTGGTCGCAGGCCCGGTTTCTCCCGCGGGTGCCAAAGATGGGCAAGGCGATGCCGCGCGCTTTGACCAGCCCTCGGCGCTGGCCTTCGATTCCTCGGGGATGCTGTATGTGCGCGAGAAGGGCAACAACACCATCCGCACGGTGCAAGCAGACGGTCTGGCAGGCACCCTGGGCCAGGGCGGAGGGCGGTGCACTTCGATCACAGGCCTGGGCAAGGAGCTGCTTTCCAGTGCAATGGCCACCGTCCCCGGATCGGCCTTGGCCGCTGACGGAGCGGGCAATCTTTACACCTATATCGATTCCCGCATCCTGAAGGTGCGCAACTGCGAGGCCGTGATTCTGGCGGATGTGAATCCATTGCTGAAAGTGGATCCATCGATGGGCACGGGCGTACCGGCCGTCAACCCCGTGACCGGCATTGCTGCAGACACCGCGGGCAACGTCTATGCGTCCTCCTACCAGGGGGTCATCTTCAAGATAGATACCCAAGGGAAAGCCACCTTGTTCGCAGGCAGCGAAGCCCAGTGGGGGCACAGGGATGGCCAAGGCCAGGCCGCAAGATTCTCGTGGCTGGGCAACATGACCACCGATGCAGCCGGTAACCTCTATGTGGTCGATAGCCTGAAGAACTTCGAGGGCCTGGGTCCAACCATCCGCAAGATCACTCCGTCCGGGCTCGTCAGCACTCTGGCAGGTCGGCCCGACGCCGCCCCCGGCCATGCCGATGGCCTGGGTTCAGCGGCACGGTTCTCGGTGGATTCGCAAGGGGGGCCAGAGACCGCCAGCCTCGCGGCGGACAACCAAGGCAACGTGTATGTCTCCGACCCTGCCAACAATGTGATCCGCAAGATCACCCCTGGCGGCCAGGTCAGCACCCCCGTGGGACAGGTGGGGCGCCGGGGATTTGCAGCGGTAGATCTGCCAGGCAGTATCGGCCGCCCCGCCGGCATTGCCATCCGCGATTCCGGGCTCTACATCTCCGTTCCCCATGCGGTGATCCAGGTCAGGCTTCCGGATTGATCCCGGGATCCCGAATCTTCTCGATGGCTTCCTTCATGGGAGCCAGCGAGTGACCGCCGGAGGCTGGCACGCGAGCAGCAGCGGCTGCAGGAGCGCGCCGCGCAGCACCTGCAGGGCAAGGCGCCAGCCCCGGCTTCGGCACCAGGCCCAGGCTCAGGTTCCGGCCGCCCCCGGTAGCGGCACCCGCACGAAGAAGCCCACCCCCTTGCCGCCCAGCCCCTCTCCCACGCGCACCTGGCCGCCCATGCGCAGCGCGGCCTGGCGCACGATGGCCAGGCCCAGGCCGGAGCCGTTGGCGGCATGGCCCAGGCCGCGGTAGAAGCGCTCGAAGATGCGCTGGTGCTCGCTGGCGGCGATGCCGGGGCCATCGTCCTGCACGGCCAGGTGCAACTGGCCGGCCTGCTGCGCGAGCGTGAGGGCCACGTTGCCGCCTTCGTGCGCATAGCGCAGCGCGTTGTCGATCAGGTTGTGGGCGATGGATTCCAGCGCGGGCAGATCGAGCCGCGCGGGCAGGCTGTCGGGGGCGTCCAGCGAGAGTTCGATGTGCCGCGCCATGGCCTGGGGCGCGGCCTGGGCCAGCGCGGCGCGCAGCCACTGGGCCACGTCGAGCTCGCGCGGCGCAGGGCGCTGGGCCTCGTCCAGCGCGGCCAGGTCGAGCAGCTGCTGGGCCAGGTGCGAGGTGCGGGCGATGGCGTCTTCCAGGTGGGCCTGGGCCTGGGTGCGCTCGTGCGCGCTGGGCGAGCGGGCCATCACATGGGCCTGGGCGGTGATGACGGCCAGCGGGGTGCGGATCTCGTGCGCGGCGTCCTGCACAAAGGCGCGCTCGCGCTCGACCTTGGCGCGCAGCTGGGCGAGCAGGCTGTCCAGCGACTGCTCCAGCGGCTGCAGCTCGCGGTGCCGGGCGTTGAAGCCCACGGGCTGCAGCTCGTCGCTGCCGCGCTGGGCGATGCGCTGCGCCAACTGCTGCAGGGGCCGCAGGCCGTTGCGCACCGACAGCCACACGGGCAGCAGCACAAAGGGCGCGGCCAGCAGCAGGTAGGGCACCAGGTAGCGGCCGTTGTAGTGCAGGTAGTCGGCGTCGGCGCGCTTGGGCTCCAGGATGCGCAGCACCCAGCGCTCGTTGCGCCCGGTGTAGATGCGGTAGGGCCGGCCCTGCACGCTCGCCTCGACCAGGTTCGAGTCCGGGCCCGCGGCGGGCGGCGGCGGCAGGTCCATGCCCTGCAGGCCGCTGGCGGCATAGACCGGCTGGCCCGAGGCGCGGTCGTGCAGCCCGTGCAGCAGCACGCCGGGCAGCAGGCCGATCTGGCGGCGGCGCACATTGGTCCAGTGGTCGGTGGCGGCCAGGGCCGCCGCCGCATGCGCCGGGTCCGCCATGCCGGCCAGCGACTCCAGCACGGCATCCCCGTACTTGAGCATGCCCGGGTCGTAGGTGATGGCCTGCTTGTACTTGTAGTAGTTGTAGCCCAGCAGCACGGCCCACACCAGCACGAAGGCCACCATGACCGAGGCCACGCTGCGGCGCACCAGCGTGGGCTCGGCCAGCCGCCGCCACAGGGCGCGCAAGCGCCCCTGGGGCCTGGGCAGCAGCGTATCGGTTGCGGCGCTCATGGCTGCAGCAGGTAGCCCACGCCGCGCACGGTGCGTATGGCTTCGGCACCGATCTTGCGGCGCAGGTTGGAGACATGCACCTCGATGGCGCCAAAGTCCACCGGCTCGCCCAGCGGGTCCAGGCGCTGCGCGAGCACGCCCTTGGGCACCACGGCGCCGGGCTCGCGCGCCAGCTCCAGCAAGAGCTGGAACTCGCGCGGCGACAAATCCAGCGCCTGGCCGCCGCGCTGGGCCTGGTGGCGCCGGGGCTCGATCACCAGCTCGCCCAGGGCCCAGCGCTCGCTGGCCTGGCGGGCGCTGCGGCGCAGCACGGCGCGGATGCGCGACATCAGCTCGGCCGTGGCAAAGGGCTTCACCACGAAGTCGTCGGCCCCGCCATCGAGCCCGGCCAGCCGGTCTTCGACCGCCGAGCGCGCGGTGATGACGATGATGGGCACCTGCTCGCCCTGCGCGCGCCAACGCGCCAGCAGGTCAAAGCCGCTGCCGTCGGGCAGGGTCAGGTCCAGCAGCACGCAGTCCACCGTGGTCGGGTCCACCGCCAGGGGCGCGTCCACGGCGCGGCGCAGCCACTCGCTGGTCAGGCCCTCCACCTTCAGCGCGGACTGCAGGGCACGGCCCAGGTCCAGGTCGTCTTCGATCAGCAGGATGTGCATGGTGGCGCCTATTGTGGCGTGGGCGGGCCGGCCCCGGTGTCTGCTGGGTGCATGCCTTTGGCTGGCGTTAAGGCAACGCACAACCAAGTCGTCGCGATGCCGCGTGCCCTGTCTTGATCGCAGACCATGGGTCTGTGAAGCCGCCTGGATCTGGATCGCCAAGGCAGGGATGATGCAGCTGAAAAAAACGGCGTCCCTGAACTGATTTCGTAACGCTTTGTTTGGCCGACCGGGTGTGGTGATGCGAGTCACCGCTTTTCGCGAGCCTGCGCAATACCATGGCACTTGAGAGGCACCCCTGCTGATCGTAAAAAAACATCCGCCAGATTTCAGGGAGGGGAAATCGCCACCATGGCGTGTCTATCGTTCGTTGCTGCGCACGGACTTTCTGGAGAGGCCCATTTTTTGGGCTTCGACAGGCTTCACCAATACTTCAAAGAGAGGGTTTTCTGATGAGATTCTTATCGTCTTTTGCAGGACATCACCTGCGATCCATCGCATCCCGCCACCTGGCGCCTGTGGCCTTCAAATTCTGGCTGCTGCTCGCCCTGGTGGCAGGCATGGGCAGCGTGCACGCCGCCACCGTGGTGCACATGGCCACGGGCTCTCAAAACTCCGCAGCGGTGCTCAGCGACGGAACGCTGTGGACCTGGGGCGACAACCGGTACGGGCAGTTGGGCAATGGCTCCACGGTCAGTGCAGACAAGCCCGTGCAGATCGGCAACGGCTTCGCCCAGGTTGCCGTGGGCAGTATCCACATGGTGGGCCTCAAGACCGATGGCACATTGTGGATGTGGGGAAGAGTCCAGTCGAGAGCCCTGGACTTGAGCGAAACCCGGCCGGTGCAGGTGGGCAGTGGCTTTGCGCAGTTGATGACCTCGGACACGGCCAGCAAGACAGATGGATCCATCTGGTACTGGGGCCATGTGAAAAGTCTCTTCAACGGGAATGCCGGTAGCGAGGGCATGCTGGAGCGGATGCCACCCGGCTACCGGCAAATGGTCAATGGCCGCAACAACGTGTTGTTCGTGCTGGGAGACGGCGCCATACGGTCTGTTTTCTTGAACGTGTACCCCGGGGACCTGTTCATCAACCCGGGCTGGGAGGGCGGTTACGGCAACGCCGGCCCGGTGGACCGTGGTTTCGTGCAGGTGGACTTGGGCGCCCGCTCGGCCGCGGGCGTGAAGGAGGATGGAACCCTCTGGCAATGGAAAGAGCGCGAAGCCCCCGTGCTGGTGGGTGGCGGCTATCGCCAGGTCGCCAAAGGATCCAGCCACACGCTGGCGCTGAAGGCCGATGGCACGGCCTGGGCCTGGGGCTCCAATGAAAAGGGCCAACTGGGCAATGGCACCCAAAGCAACACGGAAACCCCGCAACCGCTTGGCGCCGGGTATGTACGGGTCGCGGCATCCTACTCGCACTCCCTGGCACTCACCACCGACGGCACGCTCCTGGCCTGGGGCAACAACGACTTTGGGCAACTGGGTGTGGGGCCGGTGGGGCCATCGCAACCGTCGCCGGTGCGCGTGGTGTTCGAGGGTGCGGGTGCATCCGGGCTGGGCACCATGGTGGCCATAGGGACCCTGACCCGCCTGACGCTGACCGCGTACGTGGAGATCAAGCCCGAACACCTCGCCAGTGGCGCCAAGGGGCATCCTTTCCTCGTGGCGATCACGCCCGATGGCACCATGTACACCTACTCGGTGCCCAATTTCGACCGCCTGAATCCGGCCAACCCGCAGGCCTGGGCCGACCGCCTGCAAAACACGTCCTCCCTTCTGTTTGTGAACCAGGACATGACCCACCTGTCAGGCACCGCCTTTTTCATCGGCTATGGCCTGGGTGCGACCACCGCCGAAAGCCTGGGCGAAATGCTCAACAGCTTTCGCTACAAGCGGGTCTACGACATCCAATAAATAGCCGCCAGGTAGATCCCAAGACAACGCCCGCCCCTACCGGCGGGCGTTATTGTTGGCAGCCGCCTCGCATGGCGCGCCCTCGTCTCGGCAGCGCCGTGCATGCAGACCGTTCAGCACGGGCCTTTGGCTGGCGTTAAGCAAGGTGTTTGCACAATGGCTGCATGCATTCCTACCACCACCACGACCACCCCGCACCGCCCCGAGGCCACGGCACGCTGACCACGCTGACCGCCACATCCCGACCACGCGGGCGCGCCCGCCTGGTGCTGGCCGTGGCGGTGGCAGCGGCCGGCCTGCTGGCCCTGGCCGGCTGCGCCACCGGGCCCACGCACCCCTCGCTGGCGGCAGCCGGTGCGCAGTTGCCCGCGCTGATCCCGGTGCGCGACTTCGTCACCAGCCTGGAGGGCACGGGCAACTACCGCATCTCGCCCGATGGCACGCGCCTGGCGTGGATGGGCGTGTCGGGCCTGCAGCCCGCCGTCTGGGTGCGGACGATGGGGCAGACCGATGCACGCGCCTACCCCATCCGCGCGCGCAGCCTGCGCTGGTCGGCCGATAGCCGCTACCTGGTCGCCACGGTGGATGCCACCGGCGACGAGAACACCCACCTCCACGCCCTGGCGGTGGACCGCCCTGGCGCAGGCTGGGTGGACCTGACGCCCTTTGGCAAGACGCTCAGCGCCCTGGTGCAGACCGTGCAGGGCAGCCCCGATCTGATGGTGACCAGCAACCGGCGCGACCGCAAAATCTTTGACCTGTACCGCGTGGACCCGCGCACCGGCACGCACACCGTGGTGGCCACCAACCCCGGCAATGTGAGCGCCTGGATCGTGGACCGCCAGGGCCGGCTGCACGCGCGCGCCACCCTGGCCGGCGACCAGGTCACGCTGCAGCGCCCCGATGCGGCCGCGCCCGGCGGCTGGCGCGACGGCATGCAGTGGAACCGCTTCGACGCCGTGCGCCTGCTGGAGGCCGCCGACGATGGCGGCGAACACATGTGGGCCCTGTCCGCACGCGGGCGCGACAAGAAGGCCCTGGTGCGCCTGCGCCTGGCCGACGGCGCCGAGACCGTGGTGCATGCCAGCGACGACGTGGACCTGGACCACGCCCTCATCAGCCCGCGCACGCAGCAGCCGCTGGTGGCCTACTCCCTGCCCGGCTACCCGCGCCGCGAGGTGTTCGACGCCCGGCTGCGCGAGCGGCTGGACGCACTGGCCGGCGGCGAGCCGGCCGAGGTCTCCATCACCAGCATGGACGACAGCGAGCGCACCCTGACCGCCGTGGTCGCCACCGACCGCGGCCAGCGCAGCTACCTGCTGCCGGCCGACGGCCCGCCCGAGCTGCTGGGCGAGTCCGGCCTGAGCCTGGTGCGCGGCACCCTGGCCCGCAGCCGCCCCATCGCCCTGACCGCGCGCGACGGCCTGCCGCTGCACGGCTACCTGACCCTGCCCGAAGGGGTGGAGCCACGCAACCTGCCCCTGGTGCTGCTGGTGCATGGCGGCCCCTGGGCACGCGACCGCTGGACGGTGGGGCCCACCAGCCGCTCGATGCAGCAGTTCCTGGCCAACCGCGGCTATGCGGTGCTGCAGATCAACTACCGCGGCTCCAGCGGCTATGGCCGCGCCTTCATGGAAAAGGCCATTGGCGAGTTTGCCGGCCGCATGCACGACGACCTGGTCGACGGCGTGCGCTGGGCCGTGCAGCAAGGCATTGCCGACCCCGCGCGCGTAGCCATCCAGGGCGCCAGCTACGGCGGCTACGCGGCCCTGGTGGGCGCCACCTTCACGCCCGAGGTGTTCGCCTGCGCGATCGACGTGGTGGGCATGTCCAGCCTGGCCCTGCTGCTGGAAAAAGCCCCGCCCTACTGGGAGATGGGCATCGCCGGCTGGCACCGCTATGTGGGCGACCCGGCCCGGCCCGAAGACCGCCGCACCATGGACGCCAAGTCGCCGCTGTTCAAGGTGGGGCCCGAGACGCGGCCCCTGCTCATCATGCACGGCGTGAACGATGTGCGCGTGACGCTGGAGCAGTCCGAACGCATGGTGCAGGCCCTGCGCCAGGCCGGCCGCCCGGTGCAGTACGTCACCTTCCAGGGCGACGGCCACGGCAACCAGCGCTGGCCCAACAACCTCACCATGTACCGCAAGACCGAGGACTTCCTGGCCCAGTGCCTGGGCGGGCGCAGCAGCGGCTTTGACTACTACCAGCTGGGTGCCTGGGCGTTCTGAGGACAATCCACCGATGCACCACTCCGGCACCCCGCTCGCACCCATCACCTTTCGCCCCTTTGCCGGGCCGGCGGACTACCCGGCCATGGTGGCCTGCGCCAACGCCAGCTTTGTGGCCGACGGGACCGGCTACTTTCGCACGGTCGAGGACGTGGCGCGCGACTACGCGGCCTTCACCAGCTGCGTGCCCGAACGCGATGTGTGGATCGCCCAGGCCGGCAGCGAGATCGCAGGCTATGTGCGCTCCTGGCCCTGGGCCCAGGCCGACGGGCTGCAGCTGTATTCGCAGTTCGCCGTGGTCGCGCCGCACTGGCGGCGCCATGGCATTGGAAGATCGCTGCACGCCTGGCTGGAGCAACGCCAGCGCACCCAGGCCGCCACGGAGCACGGCAGCGCCCCGCGGCATGCCCACCATGCCTTTGTCACCCAGGGAGAGACCGCACGCGCGGCCTTGCTGGAAAAGGCCGGCTACACCCCCGAGCGCTATTTCTTCACCATGGTGCGGCCCACGCTCACCGATGTGGCGGACTTCCCGTTGCCAGAGGGCCTGGAACTGCGGCCCGTGCAGCCGGACCACTACCGCGCCATCTGGGACGCGCATTGCCGTGCCTTCCAGAACCATTGGGGGTATTGCCCGCCCGACGAAGTGGACTACCTGAAATGGCTGCAAAGCCCCATCTTCCAGCCCCACCTGTGGCAGGTGGCCTGGGACGTGCAATCGCACCAGGTGGCCGGCCAGGTGCGCACCTACATCGATGCCGCCTGGAACCAGGGCAACGGCCGCCAGCGCGGCTGGACCGAGTTCATCAGCGTGGGCGAGCCCTGGCGCCGCCGCGGCCTGGCCCGCGCGCTGATCTCGCACAGCCTGCGCGCCCAGGCCGCCGCCGGCATGACCGAGTCGGGCCTGGGTGTGGACAGCCAGAACGCCAGCGGCGCCAACCGCGTGTACGAGGACTGCGGCTTTGGGGTGGACCGGCGCAACTGCGCGTACCGCAAGGTGCTGGTGGTGTAGGGGTCGCAACGCCTCAAGCACCCAACTCAAGCACCCAACTCAGGCACCAGCGACAGCACATAGGCATCGGTGAGCCGGCCATGCACCTTCAAGCGATTGCGTGCCAGGCATTCGCGCAGGGCACCCGCCCGCTCGGCCACGGCCAGGCTGGCCGTGTTGCCTGCGGCCACCACGATCTCGACCCGGCCGAGCTGCAGCTGCGCAAAGGCAAAACGTGTGAGCGCCTGGATCGCTGCGGAGGCAGCGCCGCGGCGCTGCCACGACTGGCGCACCCAGTAGCCCAGGTTGCAAAAGCCGTTGACGTCATTGAACTGGTTCAACCCACAACCGCCCACCAGGGCCTGCGACTGCGCGTCGAAGATCCCGAACTCATGGCCCGTGCCGTTCGAGCGCATCTGCTCGCAGTGCGAGAACCAGGCCAGGGCCTCGGAGGGGGCATATCCGGGATGCGCCCAGGACATCCATCGGCCGACCGTGTCCTCGGACTCACCAACCGCGGCGGCGAACGGCGAGGCGTCATTGTCGGAAAAGGGGCGAAAGAGAAACGAACCGGCTGCGAGCATGAAGGGAGGGAGGGAGTGGGAAAGAAAAGTGGGCAGTCCCAAGCAATGTAATCCGCTAATGTGCTGTCCCGCAAATAGGTGGCAAAACTAAAACCGATGGATTTCGCGCCATGGCAAGGCGCAAACCGCAGCGATAGCCGGTGCTATCGCGAGGATTTGCAACGCAGCCATGGTGTGAAAGACACGGTTTTCGTGTCACCTATTTGCGGGGCAGCACACTAGGCCCGCGCGCTGGCTGCCCTGACGATCAAGAGGCCCATCAACGGCCCGTACAAGGCCTGATTGATTCACCGCCGGGCTCCCTGGAAAACCAAGGAAGCAGTCGGGTTCGCCACGCTCGGATGGGTACCGTGGCTCAACCACCATCGCCTGCCTGGCCCCACCGGGTACATCCCGCCTGCACAAGCTGAGGCAGACTACTGACCACCGGCAAATCGCCAGTCAGACCACCGAGGTGGCCGCCTGACTTGAACCCAACAGCCTCCGCAGAGCCCCCGGGGCGATTCACCCATAGAGGTACTCCAATGTTGAGATCCCAGTCTCTTGTGCTACTGGCCTTTCTGGCCGCACCGTCTTTCGCAGCGCCCCCTGACGCCCTTGGCCAGTGGGTACCCAACGGTTGGAAGGTCATCACCCACAACGCAGGAGACCTGAACGGTGACGGAATGGACGACGTGGTGCTTGTCACTGAAGCAACCGATCCTGCCAATTTCAAGAAGAAGCCCGAGGGGTCTCTGGGACCGGACATCCTCAATTTGAATCCACGCCGTCTCACCATTCTGCTGCGGTCATCCAGCGGGCTGAAAGAAGTCCTGCGCAGGGATGATCTGCTCCCCAGCGAGAATGCGGAAGGCATGGATTGCTTGGCGGATCCACTCGAGAACGGTGGTGTGTCGATTGCGAGAGGCAATCTGGTCATCGAATTGCAAGATTGGCGAAGCTGCGGCAGCTATGGCGTGGTGAACGAAAAGTTCACTTTCCGCGCCCAGGGCACCCGGTTCCAGCTGGTTGGTTATGACCGCTCCGAGTCCTCCCGCAGCACGGGCGAAAGATCCGAGTACAGCAGCAATTATTTGACGGGCAAAAAGAAGACAACGACGGGGCTGAATGACTTCAGGGACTTCAAGGCCAAGGTTTCCTGGACGAGGCTTGCGTCCAGGAGGGCTTTCTTCTTGAACGACATCTCCCTGTCTTGCGACGCAGCCGATCCAGCGCAAAAGGACAATTGGTGCCAGTAGCCATGCGCCGTATGCCCAACCCATCGGTCAACACGGATGCTGCACCCACCATCTGGCGCACATCCCCCTCCGCTACGATGACAACCATCGGCAGCCCACGAGAAAGACCCCAACGACATGGTGTATGAATTTCTGCTCGCCCTCACCGGCCAGGTGGTATTGCGCGCGGCAACGCTGGGCCGGCTGGAGTGCCAGACCTGGGCAGCAAAGACCACCGCATGCACGGCGCATCGGGCGCCCTGTGGTACACCCACGATGGCCGCCGCCTGGTCACACCCACGGGGCAGATGCTGGTCGGGCTGGTGTTCTATGCGGTGGTCGCAATAGCCCTGTTCGGCCTGTCCTCGGGATGAGGGATTGCAGCCTCCGCGAGCGACAGGATTTCCCGGTGGCATGCCGCGCCGCGACGGCCACTGGCCGGCACCGGCACTGCACCTTTGGCAAACTGGTACCCTGCGGCACAGAGCCCATCCACTGAAGATCCTCCGATCACCCAAGCCCCCCCATGAAAACCATCGACGAAATGCTGAGCCTGGACCTGCTCACCCCCGCCCAGCACACCGAGATCAGTGCCTGGATCGACCGCTCGGCCACGCCCGAGGAAATACTGCAGATGCCCTCTGCGCTGTGGCGCGCGGTGGAAAAGGCCAGCCAGGTGATGGGCATCGACGCCGACCTGCTGCGCCCGCCGGCGCTGGATGCGGGTGGCATGGTCACGGGGTAGTTGCCCAGCTGCGCAGCTGAACCTGGCCTGCGCCGGGTGCGGCCGCTGCAGCCAGAACCACCGGGTGCCGCTGTCGGTGCACGAAGCCCCGGCTTGGCTGGGCCGGGGCGGCGGTGCGCACCTGCTGTGGGATGTGCCGGCGCCGCTTTGCTGCGGCCGCGGGCCCCGACGGCCCATTGCGATCAGCGCGCTCCGTCAGGAGGGGCGCCGTTTCTCCAGCCGGATATCACCACCGCCAACATCGGTCTCGTGGCCCCAGCCCAGGCGGCGGTAAAAGCCCGCAGCGCGGCTGTGCCGGGCCGTCTCCAGCCAGGCCGCGGGGTGCTGTGCAAACAGGGCTGCCTTGGAACAGCATGGCGCGCGGGCTGGACAACTTGTCCAGTGGCCCGCCCCATCCCTCCCTAGAATCCGTGCCCGGGAATGCACAAGAGAAACGGAGGGAGAGAACACCATGGAGAAGCAGCCCACCATCGATGGCTACACGCGGCAGGACCTGTGGGACCGGCTGGAGCAGGCGAACCACTTCGACTGGTGCCGCAAGGAGGAATACCGCCGTCTCAGGGCCCTGTTCTTCGATGGCGTCATAGAAGACGCCCCTGACGAATACACCCGCGAGGTCGAACTGGTCTGGAGCCCCCGCACCGGCAGCGCGCACTGGCAGTCCGTGCTCGATGCACGCTGCCGCTTCCGGGATACCGACACCGGCGAGATCGAATACCACCCACAGTGGGGGAAAAGTACGCAAACGAGCGCCTCAACCGCCTGCTGGTCCAACGCGACCAGCAGCACTACGGCATGGCGGTGGACGACCAGATCGCCCTGATCGACTTCCTCGGAATCCGCCGCATGAACCCCCGCCTGGCCCGCTCATTTCTGGACGCATGGCTCGAAGAAGCCTGGGTGTGGCTGGACGGCAAACCGCGGCGCGACCATGGCATGGTTCTGTCCGATACCCGCGCCACCCGGCAGCGCGGCCTGTTCTACCGCATGCTGTCCGAGGCCCCGATCGCCTTCAAGGGCACGCGCCTGGTGCCGACCCGCGAAGCCATGGGCTGGGAGGAGCACCAAGTGCACTACCTGCATGTTGGCTTCAAGATGCTGTTCGAGCAGCTCGACAACTACCACGTGCCCAAAAAGCTGCCCTGCGACCCGGCACGCCGGCTGCAGTTCGTCGAAGCCCTGCGCCACGACCTCGACTCCAACCACGCACCGCAGATCATGCGCGAGGCATGGACGCTCTGGAGCACGCGCAAGGCCCACAACCGGGCCAAGGCCCAGGCCAGGGCAGCCGCCAAGGCCGCCGCGGCAAGCACCATCGAACCCCAGACCGATTCCACCCCAAGCTGAACCCGCCACCCACCATGTCCACCGAATACCTCGTCGCCGCACAGGCCCTCTGGGGCAGCGCAGACCGCGCCCTCACCGAAAAGACATTCGCCCTGGTGACGGCACGCGCCGCGCCCTACAAGATCGAAATGGCGTTCGAAGCCTTTGGCCAGGATGCCGAGCAGCGGCTGTCCGCCATCCTCGACAAGCATTCCAACCTGTTCCGGTCGCTGCAGTCGTGCACGCCCGGCGTGGAGGGCATTGCCCTGCGCTGGAACGGCTATGGCAGCGGCGAGCCCTTTCTCGAACGGGTTCTGGGCCTGCTCGCCGCCATGGGCCTGGCCGACGCACACGGGCAGGCCGTGGGGGACGAGGGCAGCTACCACTGCCGCCTTGCAGCCGATGGGCTCGCGTGCGAGTACGTGGACCTGGAACCGTGATGCACGCACCTGCCACCGGCATGGACCAAGGAGCCCCATGAAACCCTTGACCCCGCTTGAACTCGATGCACTGGAAGCCCGGCTGCAGCACCCCATCCCCGCGCCCTATCGCGAGCTGCTCACCCACACCGGTGCCGGCGAGCATGGCGATGTGCAGGTCTACCACCCCCTGGAGATCGAAGAGGCCTACCGGTACCACTTTGAAGAACCCGAGGAATTGTTCAACACCTACTTCCCCTTCGGCTGCAACCAGCGCAGCCAGGAGATCTGGCCAGGGCCTGTCAACACTATTTTCAGGGTCGCGAAGGCCCTTGCCGGCGTGCCAATCTAGGCGCGTGACGCCGCGTGTGCATGTGCACACGCAAGGAGCGCAACGACGAGTGGCGCGCCGGCAAGCGCCTTCCCTTCGGGTTGCCCGGCCTGGGGGCCGTCTGCGGCGTTGCCCGCGCTTGCAAGGTTCCTACCTTGCTGCGCACACGCGCCTTGCATCCAGCCCCCAGGCCGGGCAACGCGATCCCCGAAATTGGGGTTAACAGGCCCTGGTTCACTCCGCGTTTTTCCACCAGCTTTGCGACAGGGCGGGGTTGCGGATGTCCAGGCGCTCGCCCATCACCGGCGCCACCAGGGGCACATTGGCGGCCGCAGCCAGCTGGGTGATGCGGTCGAAGGGCTCGTGCCAGGGGTGCATGGCCAGGTCGAAGGTGCCGTTGTGGATGGGCATCATGTGGTGGCCGCGCACGTCGCGGTGGGCCTGCAGGCTTTCCTCGGGCTGCATGTGCACGTCGGGCCATTGGGCATCGTAGGCGCCGGTCTCGACCATGGTCAGGTCGAACGGGCCGTAGCGCTCGCCGATGGCCTTGAAGCCGTCGAAGTAGCCGGTGTCGCCGCTGAAGAAGATGCGCGTGTCGCCGGCCATGATGACCCACGAGGCCCACAGCGTGCGGTTGCCGTCCGACAGGCTGCGGCCCGAGAAATGCTGGGCCGGGGTGGCGACGAACTTCACGCCGCCCACGCTGGTGCCCTGCCACCAGTCGAACTGCTGCACCTTGGCGGCCGGCACGCCCCAGCCAATGAGGCGGTCGCCCACGCCCAGCGGGGTGAGGAAATGCTCGACCTTGGGTGCGAGCTTCTGGATGGCGTCGAAGTCCAGGTGGTCGTAGTGGTCGTGCGAGAGCACCACGCCGGTGATGGGGGGCAGCTCGTCGATGGTGAGCGGCGGCGCGTGGAAGCGCTTGGGCCCGGCGAACTGGAAGGGCGAGGCGCGCTCGGAGAACACCGGGTCGGTGAGCCAGTATTTGCCGTCGAGCTTGAGCAGCATGGTCGAATGGCCCAGGCGCCACAGGCTCTGGTCGGGCGCGGCCAGCACATCGGCCTGGGTCAGCGGCTTGACCTCGATGGGCTTGGTCGGCACGGTGTTGGCCGGCTTCTCGGTGGCAAAGCGCCAGAAGATGGCCACGGTCTTGAGGAAGCCCGGGGCCTGGCGCGGCGTGGCGTTGCGGAACTTGCCGTCCTGGTACTGGGGCGAGGCCTCGTACGCGCCCGAGGGCAGGGTGGCACAGGAAATGATGCTGTAGGCCATGGCGGTGATTGCGGTGAGGAGGAGGAGGATTCGGGGCACGCGGCGGAACATGGGGACTGCCTTTTCTGAAAAGTGCACTGCACAGTGTAGTGTTGTTTCTGAAAAAGTAAACTACCCGGTGTAAAATTTCTCCTATGCACCCGATAGCCCCCACCGCCGCCCCGACACGCCTGACCGACCGCAAGCGCGAGGCCATCGTGCAGGCCGCGATTGCGGAGTTCCGCGAGAACGGCTTTGCCGGCACCAGCATGGACCGCGTGGCCGCCGCGGCCGATGTCTCCAAGCGCACGGTGTACAACCACTTCCCGAGCAAGGACGAGCTGTTCGAGGCCATCCTGGCCCAGATGTGGGAGCGCAGCCATGCACAGGCCGAGATCCCCTACGACGCCGGCAGCCCGCTGCGCCCGCAACTGCTGGCGGTGCTGGAGCAGAAGATGCAGATGCTGGACGACGCGAGCTTCATCGACCTGTCGCGCGTGGCCATGGCCGAGCTGATGCACACACCCGAGCGCGCCCGCGCCCTGGTGGACCGCCTGTCCGAAAAAGAGGAGGGCCTGCCCCAGTGGCTGCGCGCCGCCCAGCAGGACGGCCGCCTGCGCCCTGAGGTGGACGCGCAGTATGCGGCCCACCAACTGCATGGCCTGGTCAAATCCTTCGCCTTCTGGCCGCAACTGGCCATGGGCCAGCCGCCGCTGGCGCCCGCGCTGCGCCAGCAGGTGCTGGAGGATGCGGTGGACATGTTCCTGGGCTTCTACGCCGTCGCTGCGCCAGCCTGACGCGTGCGGCGTATGCTGCCGGCCCATGGCACAGCAGCACGCACAACAACCCTCCCAGATCCTCTTTCTCCCGGGCGTCGGTGGCGACCCGCAGTTCTGGCAGCCCGTGTCCGGCCTGCTGGAGCACCCGGCCACGCGCCGGCTGATGGGCTGGCCCGGCTTCGGCCCGGTGCCGGCCGACCCTGCGGTGCGCGGGATGGCAGACCTGGTGGCGCGGGTGGTGGATGCCATCGACCGGCCCACGGCCCTCGTCGCCCAGTCCATGGGCGGCATCGTGGCCGTCCAGGCCGCGCTGCGCTACCCTGATCGGATCACCCACCTGGTGCTCACCGCCACGTCTGGCGGCGTGGACATGGCCGCCCATGGCGCGCAGGACTGGCGCCCGGCCTTTGCCCAGGCCCACCCCACGGTGCCACCCTGGTTCGCCGACTACCGCGAGGACCTGAGCGGTGCCCTAGCGACGCTGGCCGTGCCCACGCTGCTGCTGTGGGGCGATGCCGACCCGATCAGCCCCGTGGCCGTGGGCCGGCGCCTGCAGGCGCTGCTGCCCCAGAGCCGGCTGCACGTGGTGCCCGGCGGGGCGCATGACCTCGCGAACCGGCATGCGGCGCAGGTGGCTCCGCTGATCGCAGCCCACCTGGGTGGCAGCGCCTGACTTTGCACTACGCTCGGCGCTTTGCAATCCCCGAGCCCCACGAGCCCCATGCCCACCGCCCCCTACCTCGATACCGCACCCGTGCTCGGCACGGGCGTCTTCCTCCACGCTTCCGCCCAGGTGATTGGCGACGTCACCCTGGGCAAGGACGCCTCGGTCTGGTGCAACGCCGTGCTGCGCGGCGATGTGAACCGCATCGTGGTGGGCGAGGCCAGCAATGTGCAGGACCTCACCATGGGCCATGTCTCGCACCGCAATGCCAGCAAGCCCGAGGGCTCGCCGCTCATCATCGGCAGCCACGTGACCATCGGCCATTCGGTGATCCTGCATGGCTGCCGCATCGGCAACGAATGTCTGATCGGCATGGGCTCCATCGTGATGGACGACGCCGTCATCGGCGACCGCGTGATGCTGGGCGCCGGCAGCCTGGTCTCGCCCGGCAAGGTGCTGGAAAGCGGCTACCTCTACATCGGCCGGCCCGCGGTGCGCCAGCGCGCGCTGACCGACCAGGAGATCGCCTACCTGCGCTATTCGGCCGAGCACTATGTGCGCGTGAAGAACAACTACCTGGCGGGCACGCCCGAGGCGGTGGTAGAGCCGCCGGCCCCGCCGATGTAAGGCCGGCGCGCCCACCGGATAAGGGCCAGGCGGGATAATCGGGCACTTCCACGATTCCCCTTGAGGCGGCACTGCATCGCCCGTCCGCCCCCACCATGTCCGCCGCACCGCCGCTTCGCGTCCTGTCCGTCATCCCGCCGATGACGCAGCTGAACACGCCCTATCCATCGACCGCCTACCTCACGGGCTTTCTGCGCTCGCGCGGCATCACGGCGGTGCAGGAGGACCTGGCGCTGGCCCTGGTGCTGCAGCTGCTCTCGCCCGAGGGCCTGCGCGCCGTGGCGGCCAAGGTGGATGCGCTGCCCGCAAAGAAGCACAGCCCGGCGGTGCAGGCCTTCGTGGCGCAGCGCGAGCGGTACTTCGCCACCATCGCGCCCACCATCGCCTTTCTGCAGGGGCGCGACACCACGCTGGCGCACCGCATCGTGGGCCGCAGCTTTCTGCCCGAGGGGCCACGCTTCGAGTCGCTCGACGTGTACGTGGACGACGAGGGCGGCGACCCGCTGGGCTGGGCCTTCGGCGCCCTGGGCCTGCACGACCGGGCCAAGCACCTGGCCACGCTGTACCTCAACGACCTGGCCGATGTGCTGCGCGACGCGGTGGACCCCCGCTTCGAGTTCGTGCGCTATGCCGAGTCGCTCGCGGGCAGCCAGCCCACCTTCGACCCGCTGGCCGAGGCCTTGGCCGCACCCCTGAACCTGGTGGACGAGACCCTGCGCACGCTGGCGCTGGCCGCGGTGGAGCGCCATGCGCCCACGGTGGTGCTGCTGTCCGTGCCGTTCCCCGGCGCGGTGTACGCGGCCTTTCGCATCGCGCAGGCGATCAAGGCGGCGCACCCGCACATCGTCACCGTGCTGGGCGGCGGCTTCGTGAACACCGAGCTGCGCGAGCTGGCCGAGCCGCGCGTGTTCGACCACTTCGACTACGTGGCGCTGGACGCGGGCGAACGCCCGCTGCTGGCGCTGCTGGAACATGTGCAAGGCCAGCGCGGGCGCCAGCGCCTGGTGCGCACCTTTGTGCGCGAGGCCGACACGGGCGCGGTGCGCTACATCAACATGCAGGAGGCGGACATCGCCTTTGCCGAGGTGGGCACGCCCACCTGGGACGGGCTGCCGCTCGACAAATACCTCTCGCTGCTGGACATGCTCAATCCCATGCACCGGCTGTGGAGCGACGGGCGCTGGAACAAGCTCACCGTGGCGCACGGCTGCTACTGGAAGAAGTGCAGCTTCTGCGACGTGAGCCTCGACTACATCAGCCGCTACGAGGGCGCCTCGGCCAGCACCCTGGCCGACCGCATCGACACCATCGTGCGCGAGACCGGGCAGACGGGCTTCCACTTCGTGGACGAGGCGGCCCCGCCCAAGGCGCTCAAGGCCCTGGCCACCGAGCTGATCGCGCGCAACACGGGCATCTCGTGGTGGGGCAACATCCGCTTCGAGAAGACCTTCACGCCCGAACTGGCGGAACTGATGGCCGACAGCGGCTGCATCGCCATCTCGGGCGGGCTGGAGGTGGCCTCCGACCGGCTGCTGAACCTGATGAAGAAGGGTGTCTCGGTGGACCAGGTGGCGCGCGTGACGCGGGCCTTCACCGACGCGGGCATCCTCGTGCATGCCTACCTGATGTACGGCTTTCCCACGCAGACCGTGCAGGACACGGTGGACGCGCTCGAGTACGTGCGCCAGCTGTTCGCCAACGGCTGCATCCAGAGCGGCTTTTTCCACCGCTTTGCCTGCACCGTGCACTCGCCCGTGGGCCAGAGCCCCGAAGAATACGGCGTGACGCTGGCGCCGCTGCCGCCCGGGGACTTCGCCAAGAACGATGTGGCCTTCATCGACCCCACGGGCGTGGACCATGACGCGCTGGGCGCCGGCCTGAAGAAAGCCATCTACAACTACATGCACGGCATCGGCCTCGAAGAGGACGTGCGCAGCTGGTTCCCCTTCAAGGTGCCCAAGACCACCGTGCGGCGCGACCGCATCGAGCGGGCGTTGCAGCAACGGGGATGATGCCCTTGCCCCCCTTCGCCGCCGCCATCTTCGACATGGACGGCCTGCTCATCGATTCCGAACGCGCCACCTTGCGCGCCTGGACCGAGGCGGCCCTCGCACTGGGCGTGGTGCTGCACGAGAGCGACTACCTGCAGGTGGTGGGCAAGGCGGCGCAGGATTCGCACGCCATCCTGCAGGGGCACCTGGGCGGCGCGGCGCCGTTCGAGCAGGCCATGGCGGCCGTGCGGGCGGCGCTGGAGGAAGGGGAGGGCCGGGAGCTGCGGTTTCCGCTCAAGCCCGGCGCGGCGGCGCTGCTGGCGCAATTGCAGGCCGCGGGCATTCCCTGTGCGGTGGCCTCTTCATCGCGCACCGATGAGATCGCGCAGCGCCTGGCGCGCGTGGGCGTGCTGCAGCACTTTGTGGCGGTGGCCGGCGGCAACGAGGTGCCGCGCGGCAAGCCCGACCCGGCGCTGTATGCGCTGGCGGCCGCGCGGCTGGGGGTGAATCCGACCCGCTGCCTGGCCTTCGAGGACAGCCACAACGGCGCCTGCGCAGCGCTGGCCGCGGGCATGGGGCTGGTCGTGGTGCCCGACCTGCTGCAGCCTGCGCCCGAGGTGGCGCAGGCCTGCGTAGCGGTGCTGGGCTCGCTGGAAGAGGCCCTGGCCGAGGTGCCGCGCTGGTTCACCACGCGCGGCACGTAACCACGGCGCTCAGATATTGGTCTGCGACTCGGCCTCGAGCACCTTGCGACGGGCCATGGCCAGGTTGGCGCGGCTGCGGTCGAGCACGTAGTAGATGAACAGGCCGTCGTGCTTCTCCACGGGACGGATGATGTGGTACTGGTGGGTCAGGGTGATCAGGATGTCCTCGATGGTGCCCTGCATGCCCAGTGACTTCATGGTCTTCATCTTGGCACGCACGACCTCGGTGTTGCCGGCGGCCGCCAACTCCAGGTCCATGCCGCTGCCCACGGATTCGAGCAGCATGCCGCTGTTGTAGTCCACCAGCGCGGCGCACATGGCGCCCTCGGTCTGCATGAGCTGGTTCAGGAGTTCTTTGGGGGTCATTGCCATGGCGTGGTCTCCGGTGGTGGTGGAACAAGGGAACGGGAACGGCAAAACAAGGGATCAGCCCGGCTGCGGCGCCGCGGCGCAGGCGGCAACCACCTGGTCGGCGGTGTTGCGGCAACTCCAGAGCAGCTTGCCCAGCAGCGAGGATTCGTTGGTGACCACGGTGAGCACCAGGTCGCCCGAGGGCACGGGCACGTTCATCGAGACGATGTGGCCGCTGCCCGATTCGAGGATCAGGCGCTCGGGCGCGCTGTGGCCGGCCTCGCGCGTCATGGCACCGGCCAGCGCGCTCAGCGAGCCGGACATGGCCGAGAGCTTGTCGGCGTCCTGGCTGTCCGAGAGCGTGGAGGCCACGGTGAAGCCATCGGCGCTGGCCAGCGTGGCGCTCAGGATGCCCGGGGTGCCGCGCTGCAATTCGCCCAGCAGTTCGGCCAGGCGCGCAATGGTCACCAGGCGCAAGGACGCCTGAACCGCCGGGGCGGCAGAAGGAACGCCGGTGGAACTGTCGCTGCTGCTGCTACTGCTCATGTTCGATCTCCGCCATGCTCACCAGAACCGACAGCAGGAGGCGCACGTCGGCATCGCGCCGCACGTCCACCTCCAGCACCGGGGGGTTGTAGCCCAGGGCGCCGAGCTGCTCGCAGTAGTCGGCGATGCCGGGCGCGGGATGGGTGTCGAGCCGGCCCACGCCGACCACGGTGCGCCGCGTGGGCACATGGGGCGCAAAGGCCTTGAGGTAGCGCGCCACCTCGCCCACGGGGTCGCTCTGCGAGTTGTCGGCCAGCACGATGAGGCCGAAGGCCCCCGCGCCCAGGATGTCCCACATGAAGCGAAAGCGCTCCTGCCCCGGCGTGCCGAAGAGCTTGAGCTTCCACTGGCCGCCGTCCATCTGGCATTCGCCGTAGTCCAGTCCCACGGTGGTCATGGTCTTGCCGGGCATGGGCAGCTCGGCCCAGCCGGTGATGGGCACGTCGGTGGACAGGGCCTGGCCATCGCTGATGGCCTGGATCGCCGTGGTCTTGCCGGCGCCCATGGGGCCGGTGAAGACGATCTTGAGATCGCGGGAAGTGCCTGCGAACACCGCAGGCCCGGTGGAAGGCATCACCATAGCTTGAGCCGTTCTCGCAGGTTGCCGAGCCAGCCAGCGGGTGCGGCGGCCGGGACGGGGGTTTTGGCCGCGGCCACGGGTGCGGGCGTTGCCACGGCGGCAGCGGCGGGCGCCGCAGGCGCGCTCTCCTCTACCGCCAGGCCCAGGGCCAGGCTGGCTTCGAGGAACCAGCGCACCGTGGCCTCGGGCACGCCGCTTTTGGCGCACAGCTGTTCGCAGCTCAGGGCCCGGCTGGTGAGCAGCGCCGCCAGGCGCGGGTGGCCGGCCGCCGACAGGCCGATGGCATCGGGCCAGCGCAGCAGCCGGTACCAGCCGGTGCGGGCCGGGGCGCCTGCGCGGGTCTCGGCCAGGCGCATGGCCAGGCTCCACAGCAGGTGGCGCAGGCTGTGCGAGGGCACGGACCCGATGAGCGCCTCCTCGACCGGGCTCACACGGTGCGGCTCGCCCAGGGTGTAGGCGCCCGAGAGCAGCGCATCCATGGACATGGAGGTGTGGACGAGCTGCTGCACGAAGTCGAACACGATCTGCTGGCCCCCGCTGATGGGCACCACGGCCCGGCGGCGTTCGGCGACACGGGTGCGCTCGGCGAGCAGGTCGAACATGGCGCGCAGGCCCTGGACCGGGTCGAACTGCGAGGCCCCGTGCACCCGCTGGGTCGCCGACTGCAGCACGGCGATGACATTGGTCATGCGCAGCGGGGTGGAGACGGTGAGGTCGGCCGTGGCCTCGGGCAGGGCGCCGGCATCTTCGGGGTGCAGCACGCGCACGGTGATGCAGGGGGCATGGAAGCGGTAGGGCCAGCTGCCGGGCACGAAGACCACGTTGCACTCGGCCAGCTGCTCGCTGAAGCGTGCGCGGACGTTGACGCCGCCGTCCAGCAGGCGCACCAACGCGCGCAGCACCATCTGGTCCTTCTGCGCGATGTCCTGCGTACCGATGACCAAGCCGTCGCCCATAGTTCAAGCCCCCTGTGCAGGATGGCGCCCTGGAAGGCGGCCATGGAAGGCCCGGCCCGCGCTCGAAGCAGGAAGAACAGGAACAGGAACGGCGGCGAGTGCGGGACCGTGGCGGTGTTGCATCGCTGGAGGCAGCCTCGTGGTTGTAGGTATGCGACAACAACTGAGACGGCGGCTCCCCTGAGCAACCCTGGATCAACGTGGCAGTCCCGCCGTCCTGGGCCCGGGAACTGCTTCCAGGGCCGGTAGACCGGTGACTTTGCGGACCCGGCTTTCGCACGGGGGTGCCGTTTCAGTGCTTTTCAGTATAGGGGAATGGGTTGCGCTGGCAACCATTAGATTGGCGCCCCCAGCAACGCGCCTGCATCCGGCGCAAGCCAGGGGTGTTGTTCTGGCGCACACCGGCAGGGCAGGCGGCCCCTGGTGGGCCCCGGCTACTTCTGCTTCTGGTAGGCCCTGCCGGCCGGGGGCCCGCGGTCGGTGTCCTGCAGGCCGCGCTGCACGTCGCGGTAGGCCTGCTGCACCTGCGCGTCGGGCTGGCCATGGGTCATGTCCACCGACTGGTCGCGTTCATGGGGGAGCTTGGGATGTTGCTCCTCAGAGGTGTTCGTGGCCGCCGCGGCGCCGCTTGGGGCGGTGCTGGCGGTCTGGCGCCGGGTGGTGTCCACCGAGGCGGGAGTCGTGCGGGGTTCGGCGCTCGTGGTCATGGGAATCTCCTGGGCCGCGCCATGGGGCGCGTGTACAGCCCCATGGTAGGCAGGCGCCACGGGCCGCCGTGTAGGCCCATGCCCTCAAAAATACTGTATGCCCAACCATATGCCACACTCTCGTTCTTATGTCTTCAGCAGAGTGGGCCCAGGCGGCCCTGCAGTCGTTCGATGCGGTGGTGCAGGCCACCCCGGGGTTTCGCAGCCGCGGGGGGCAGCGGCGCATGGCCGAGCAGGTCGCAGAAACCTTCAGCCACGCCACCCTGGGCAAGGTGGACGAGGAGGCGGGCGAGGCCGCGCCCACGCGCTCGATTGCCGTGATCCAGGCCGGCACGGGCGTGGGCAAGTCCCTGGCCTACTGCGCACCGGCGATCGCCATGGCGCTGTCGCGCGGCACGCGCGTGCTGATATCCACCGCCACGGTGGCGCTGCAGGAGCAATTGGTGCACAAGGACCTGCCGGCCCTGGCCAAACTGCTGCCCCAGCCCTTCAAGTTCTCCCTGGCCAAGGGGCGCGGGCGCTATGTCTGCAAGCTCAAGCTCGACCGGCTGGCCGGCACCGGGGAGGCCAGCGAAGACCCGATGGAGGACGATCTGTTCGCCGAGGAGGAGGCGGCCGCGCGCGCCAAGCGCCCGCGCCAGGAGACCGAGGCGCGCATCCAGTTCTACTCGGCCATGTCGCAGACCCTGGCCCAGGGCGCCTGGGACGGCGACCGCGACAGCCTGGACACGCCGCCCGAACCCGAGGTCTGGAGCGCCGTGGCGGCCGAGGGTGCCTCCTGCACCGGCAAGCACTGCCCGGCCTTCAGCCAGTGCACCTACTACGACAAGCGCAAGGAGCTGGTGGGCGCGCAGGTGATCGTGGCCAACCACGACCTGCTGCTGTCGTCGCTGGGCGCGCGCGTGCTGCCCGAGCTGGACAACTGCCTGCTGGTGCTCGACGAGGCCCACCACCTGCCCGCGACCGCGCTGGACCAGTTCTCGTGCAGCATGGACCTGAGCCGCCTGACCTGGATCGAACGCCTGGCCAGCCGCGGCCTGCGCATCGGTGCGCTGCTGGAGGTCGAGGAGATCGCCGACATCCCCAAGCACTCGGGCCAGTTGCGCCAGACCCTGCAGGACCTGGCGCGCATCGTGATGGACGTCTACGGCCCGGCCCTCAAGAGCCAGAGGGACACCTGGGGCCCGGCGCGTGTGCGCGTGCCGCGCGGCGAGCTGCCCGAACCGCTGCTCGCGCCGCTCGGCCTGCTCTCGGCCAGTGCCGAGGGCTTTCTCGAAGCGCTGCGCGCCATCTCCAAGGCCTTGCGCGCCGAGATGCGCGACAAGCCCGACGAGGCGCGCCGCCTGTCCACGCTGTATGCGCAGATCGGCATGCTGGCGCCGCGCCTGGAAGAACTGCACACCACCGCCCAGCTGCTGCTGCAGGACGCGCCCGAGGGCGCGGTGCCGGCGGCCAAGTGGTTCACGCTGGAGGTGGAGGGCGACTTCATCGTCGTCAAGGCGCATGCCAGCCCCATATTGCCGGGCACCACCTTGCGCAACCACCTCTGGAGCGCGGTGCGCGGCGCGGTGCTGACCTCGGCCACGCTCACGAGCTGCGGGCATTTCGAGTTCTTCCTGCGCGAGTCGGGCCTGCACGGCGATGCAGCGGCCACCACGCTGGAGGTGCCGAGCCCCTTCGACTATGCCGCGCAGGGCACGCTGATCGCGGCCGAGACGCGCGCCGACCCCAAGAATGCCGCGCAGTTCACGGCCGAGATGGTGGAGGCATTGCTCTACGACATCGCCAACGTGGAATACGGTGCGCTGGTGCTGTTCACCTCGCGCGAGCAGATGCGCCAGGCCGTCGATGCCCTGCCCACCGCCATGCGCAATGTGGTGCTGGTGCAGAACGCGCTGCCGCGCACGCAGCTGCTCAAGCGCCACCGCGAGCGCGTGGCCGACGGCCTACCCTCGGTGATCTTCGGCATGCAGTCCTTCGGCGAGGGGCTGGACCTGCCGGGGCGGCTGTGCGAGTCGGTGTTCATCACCAAGCTGCCGTTTGCCCCGCCCGACGACCCCGTGGGCGAGGCCCGCGCCGAATGGCTGCGCGCCGTGGGGCGCGACCCGTTCAGCGAGCTGGTGGTGCCGGCCACCGCGATCCGCCTGGCCCAGTGGGTGGGCCGCGCCATCCGCACCGAGGAAGACCAGGCCCATGTGTACTGCTACGACAAGCGGCTCATGAACACCTCGTACGGCCAACGCCTGCTCAAGGGCCTGCCGCCGTTTGCGCTGGAGCAACGCAAGCCACGCTGACCCCGCGCACCCTGTCGGACAAACGCCCTCCGCAAGCCGGGCCGGACACCGACGCCTCGGGGCTGCCCCACGGCCTACAGTGAATTTTTACCGATTCACCCACCCGCTGGAGGCACCCCCATGCAACACGACACCCCCGCCCGCGAGACGCTGTGGAAGCTGATCAAGGACATCCGATTCGGCATGCTCACGCACCGCCATGCCAACGGCATGCTGCATGCGCACCCGCTGACCACGCAGAACCGCAGCATCGACGCGCAGTCGCTGCTGTACTTCTTCATTCCGCGCAACGGCGAACTCTATGGCCGCCTGCTGACCGATGGCCAGGTGAACGTCTCCTATGCCGACCCGGGCGCTGACAGCTATGTCTCGCTGTCGGGCCAGGCCAGTTTCGTGGAAGACCTGGCGCAAAAGGAGGCGCTGTGGTCGCCCATGGCCAAGGCCTGGTTCCCCGAAGGCCCCACCGACCCCAACCTGGCGCTGCTGGCCGTGCGCATCGGCCATGCCGAGTACTGGGACGTCAAGGAAAGCAAGATGGTGCAGCTGTTCAAGATGGCCAAGGCCGCCCTCACGGGCGAGCAGCCGCGCGAACTGGGCGAGCACAAGGAACTCACGCTGTCCTGAGCGCCAGCGGCTTTCCGCCGCCCATCCCCCGAAATCCCCCGAACCCCAGGAGATCCCCATGAGCAGCAAGGAACGCAGGAACGAAGAACCCGACAACAGCGCCGACCTGGACACCGGCAAGGTCGCCCACGCCCACAACAGCACGGGCGACAAGGCCGCCACCCAGACCAACCAGGGCCGCCGCACGCCCGAAAGCCGCGGCGACCGCGACACCCACCTGGGCAGCGGCAACCAGGGCCAGTCGCGCCAGGGCGGTGCTGGCAGCAGCAGTGGCGGCGGCAGCCGCGGAGCGGGCTGACCAGGCCGCACGGCCATGCACCAGAAAGGGCCCCTTGGGCTCTTTCTTTTTTCGCGCCCAGGCCTTGAAAACGGCATCTCACCATCCAAATACCATCCATATGGATGGCAAAATGCAGCCCAAAGGGATACCATGACCCCCATTTCCAGCACCCCTCCGGCCTTGCGCAGCAAGGTCCCCGATTCGGAGAAGATCACCATCAACCTCGGCTATGTGGACCTGGGGCACATCGATCTGCTCGTATCGGAGGGCTTTTATGCCAACCGCACGGACTTCATCCGCACGGCCATCCGCAACCAGCTGAGCACCCAGAACGAGGCCGTGCGCCAGGTGGTGGCACGCAAGATGCTGGTGCTGGGCCTGCAGCGCTTTGGCCGCACCGACCTGGAGACCGTGCAGGCGGCAGGCCAGCAGCTGGAGATCCGCGTGCTGGGACTGGCCAGCATCGAGGACGACGTGACGCCCGAGCTGGCGCAGGCCACGATCGCCTCGGTCACGGTGCTGGGCGCCTTCCATGCCAGCGCGGCGGTCAAGGCGGCACTGGCGGGCCGCATCGGCTGAGACAAGCGCCTCCCACCGTGGCGCGGTGCCCAGCGCACCACAACGGCGACCTTTTGCTCCTTCCATTCCAGACCGGCCCCTTCGAGCGGCGGCATCCCGAGACAAAAACCGACGGCACCGGCCGCCCCAGGGCGCCGGCGCCATGACCGGCGCATGCCCTACCCGCAGACCCAAGGACCTTCCCATGGACTGGAACGCCAACCTCAAGCAATTCCTCGGCAACGCCACCGACCTGGTGCGCAAGGGCCAGCTGGCCGATGCCACGCGCGCCATCCAGCAGGCCCTGGGTGGTGTCCCGCTGCGCGAAGCCCGGGCACCTGCCGCGCCGGCACCCACCCCGGCCGCAGCACCATCGGGCCCGAGCTGGCGCAACGGCTATGCGCAGGCCGATATCGAAGACGCCACCGTGATCCTCGACCGGGTGGAGGAGGGGCCCCCGGGCGCGCAGCCACCCCAGCCCGCTCCGGCGCACAATGCCGAGGCACCTGGCAGCTTCCGCCGCGTGGCCTTTGCACGGGCCGGCGCGCCCCAGGACCACTACCACCTGTATGTGCCGCCGGGTGCCAGCACCGCCGCCGGTCCCTTGCCCCTGGTGCTGATGCTGCACGGCTGCACCCAGAACCCCGAGGACTTCGCCACCGGCACGGGCATGAACCACGCAGCAGCGCGCGAGCGTGCCCTGGTGCTTTACCCCGCCCAGTCCGGCCAGGCCAACCCCAAGGCCTGCTGGAACTGGTTCCAGCCCCAGGACCAGCGGCGCGGCAGCGGCGAGCCCGCCACGCTGGTGGCCATGGTGCGCGAGGTGATGGCGCGCCACGCGGTGGACGCACGGCGGGTGTATGTGGCGGGCCTGTCGGCCGGCGGTGCCATGGCGGCCCTGCTGGCGCGCGAATACCCCGATGTGTTTGCCGCCGTGGGTGTGCACTCGGGCCTGGCGGCCGGTGCCGCCCAGAACGTGATGGCCGCGCTCTCGGCCATGAAAACCGGCGCCAAGCCCGCCAGCACCAGCCCTTTTGCGCCGGTACCGCCCATCGTGCGGCTGGAGCAGGCGCCGCCGCTGATCGTCTTCCACGGCGATGCCGATGCCACGGTGCACCCGCGCAATGGCGAGCAGCTCATCGAAGCGGCGCTGGCCGTGGCGCCCGAAGGCGCGGTGCCGTCTGTCAGCACCGGGCGGTCGGCCCAGGGCCAGGCCTATACGCGCACCGTGTACCAGGGCGGCGGCGCCACACTGGCCGAGCACTGGGTGCTGCATGGCGCCGGCCACGCCTGGGCTGGGGGCGATGCGCGCGGCAGCCACACCGATCCGCAGGGAATCTCGGCCACCGAGGCAATGCTGCGCTTCTTCCTCGCGCATTCCCGCAGTTGATACCGCAGCGCGCGCCACCATAATCCGGCCCCGGGACCACCCGCGCCGCCCATTGCAGCGACAGCCAGTACACACAAGGCGCGGTACCGACCAAGGGAGAGGGGAAATCATGGAGAACGTCTACATCACCATCGCGGGGCTGGTGGCCATCGGCCTGGTGGTCTATTTTTGGCGGCGCACCCGGCGCCAGGACAACACGCGCACCGACCTGAAGATCACCGGCGTGCGCATCAACCCGCCCTCGGGCAGCGTGCTGCCCGCCAACACCCCCATCACCGTGACCCTGGACTACCGCTACACGGCGCCCCGCGAGCCACTGCATATCTGGGTGAAGATCCTCGATACCACCTACGACTCGATCTACGAGGGCTCGCGCGACAGCCTGGAACCCGGCAAGGGCCAGGTCAGCCGCCGCGTGCACCTGACGCAGGCCGGCACCGTGCGCGAGCTCTTCATCGTCGCCAAGAACCAGGAGTTCGTGGAGGTGTTCAACCAGCCGCTGGCCGTGGACTTCACCTACGAAGCCGACGACGAGGCCGACGAGGAATGGCTGAACGACGGCCGGGGCTCGGAGATCACCGGCGTCAAGGTGTCCATTCCCTCGCCGGCCGTGGTCCAGGCCGGCACGCGCATCGACGTGGACCTTTCCTACGCAATCAACACCGAAGAGGGCCTCGATATCTGGGTCATCCCCGAGACAGAGGCCAACATGACCTACGAAGGCACCACGGGCCGGCAGGCGGGCACGGGGGTCGTGTCCAAGCATTTCACCGTGATCGACCCCGGCAAGCTCAGCAGCGTCCGGCTGGTGATGAAGAACGCCGCCAGCCAGACGGTCTACGAGCTGCGCGTGCCGGTGGACTACACCTACACGCCCTGAGTCAGGCGCGGCGGCCGGGCCGGGTCTTGCGGTAGCGCTGCGTGGCCTCGGCCACCAGGACATCGCGGGGCACCAGCTTGGCACCGCCAGTCCACAGCTCCACGGGCGTGCCCTCGGCGTCGCGCACCCGGCGCACGGCCTGGCCGGTGCTGTAGTAGCCCGAGGTCTTTTTGAGCAGCGCCGTGTCCTTGCCGGTCACCGTGAGCTCCGTGGTCGCCGCATGGAAGGGCACGGGCATGGCCGGCGCCACCTGGCACACCACCTGGCCCATGGGCACGAAGTCGTTGGCGCCCCAGATGCTCCACCAGCGGCCGGCCCAGGAGGCCTCCTTGCGGCCGGGGGCGCCATGCTGCTGGAACGCGAAGAGGGTGCCGGCGATGCCGTCCACCCAGGGGTAGGCCAGGCCGTCCTGCGCGTTGGTCAGCACGCTGATGGTGAGGTCCAGCGCCGGGAAGCGCGCCGTGCGCGAGATGAAGCCCTGCAGGCCGCCGGTGTGGCCCGCCCATTCGCGCGGACCGGGCGCGCTGAGCATGGTGCCCAGGCCGTAGTGCGACTCCAGCAGGCTGTGCGGATCGCGCCAGCGGCGCTGCGCCATCTCGCGCCGGCTGGCGCGCGAGAGGATGCTTTTTTCGCTCTCGGGCGCCAGCTGCGAGAAGAAGCGCGCCACGTCCGATGCCGTGGCCACGAAGCCCGCCGCCGGGGCGATGGCGTTGCAGGCGTTGTCACCCGGCACGACCAGGCGCTGGCCGAACGGGAACTCGCTGGTATGGCCCGAGGCCAGGGGCGCCTTCTTGGGCAGGCTCGGCATGTCGGGCGCGGTTTCGGTGAGGCCGGCGGCCTCGACCACATGGCGCGCCATCCAGCGGGCGTAGTCCATGCCCGTGACTTCTTCCACCATCAGCCCGAGCAGGCCGTAGCCGTGGTTCGAATACTTGAGCTGCAGGCCCGCTTCCATCGGGGGCTTCTCGCGCAGGTCGGCGCGCAGCTCCTCGCGCGACAGGTAGGGCCTGCGGTCCTGGAACTGGCCGTCGTCCGGGCCGTCGCGCGTCACGCCCCCGCCGTGCGAAAGCAGCTCGCCGATACGCACCCCCGCCAGGTCTTTGTGCAGGCCCGACACGTAGCGGCCGATGGGGTCGTCCAGGCCGAGCTTGCCCTGCTCGCGCAGCAGCATCACGCCCACCGCGGTGAAGGTCTTGGAGTGCGAGGCGATGCGCAGCCGGTGCCGCGGGGTCAGGGGCTTGCCGGTGCGCAGATCGGCCGCGCCCAGGGCGAATTCGGCCACGGTCTTGCCACCGCGCGCAATCGCCACGGAACAACCGGGCTGGCGCTGGTATTCGAGCTGGAAGCCCAGCCACTGCGGAAGGTAGTCGAGTGCGGCCTGGATCCAGCGCGTTTCGGCACGGTTGCTCATGGGGTGTGCGTCGTCAGAGTGGTGCGGCCTGGCAGTGTAGGGTGCCCAGGCGCCGACACGGCCATGGACTTGTGTTTATGCTTCAGGCCTTTTTCAGCATTCCATGTCCCGCATCGCCGTCATCGACTTTGAAACCACAGGCGTCTCGCCCGGCCAGGGCGCGCGTGCGACCGAGGTGGCCATCGTGCTGCTGGAAAACGGCCGCCGGGTGGACCACTACCAGAGCCTGATGAAGACGGGCGCCTGGATCCCCGCCTTCATCACCCAGCTCACGGGCATCACCAATGCCATGGTGAATGCCGCGCCCGATGCCGCCGGCGTGATGCAGGACGCCGCGCGCTTTGTGGGCGATGCGCCCATGGTGGCGCACAACGCCGCGTTCGACAGCAAATTCTGGCAGGCCGAGCTGGCCCTGGCCGGCGTGGCCGCGCCACACGCCTTCGCCTGCACGGTGCTGCTGTCGCGCCGCCTGTACCCCGAGGCGCCGAGCCACAAGCTCGGCTCGCTGGTGGACTACCACGGCCTGCCACGCACCGGCCAGGCCCACCGGGCCCTGGCCGACGCCGAGATGGCCGCCGAACTGCTGGCGCGCATGCAGCACGACCTGCGCCAGCGCTGGGGCGTGGCCGAGCCCGGCCATGCGCTGCTGATGGCACTGCAGCGCTGCGCCAAGCCCCAGGTCGGCAAGCTGCTGGCCCAGCATGGCAACAGGCCTGCGGTACCGGCGGCCTGCTGATCCCCTGCCCGCAACCTTGCTTTGCCGGCGCGGGCATGCCGCCAAATCGCCGAAAATACGCGGTTGCCGACTTGAACCGAACCCCCTTGTTTCCATGACCGATACCACCCAAGCCCCACCGTTGCCCGACCACCTGTCTGCCGACCCGCGCAGCCCGCACCATGTGGCCGCCGTGTTCGAGCACGACATCGGCATCCGCTTCAATGGCAAGGACCGCACCGACGTGCAGGAATACTGCATCAGCGAGGGCTGGGTGAAGGTGCCTGCCGGCAAGACGCTGGACCGCAAGGGCCAGCCGCTGATCATCAAGCTCAAAGGTAAAGTGGAAGCGTACTACCGCCAGCCCGAATAAGGCACCGTCCACCACCGCCATGGACCTGCCCACGCCCTGGATCATCCACTGCGATGGCAGCGCCATTCCCAACCCGGGCCGCATGGGCCTGGGCGCCGTGCTGCGGGCGCCCGATGGCACGCAGCACACCTTGTCGCAGGCTACGCACACCACGGGCTGCAACAACGAGGCCGAGCTGGCAGCGCTGGTGCTGGCACTGAACGAAGCGCGCGCACGGGGCGCCACTTCACTGCAGATCTACAGCGACAGCAGCCTGCTCGTGGCACAGATGGGCGCACCTGCGGCCGCCCACGCGCGGCTCGCGCCGCTGTACGCGGCGGCTCGCGCGCTGCTGGCGGGCTTTGATGCCGTGCAGATGCAGTGGATACCGCGCCACCGCAATGGCGAAGCCGACGCGCTGGCGCGTGCGGCACTGGGGGCGGCGCCCAAGCCGGCCGTACACCCGTCCCTGAAGCACCTGCCGCGCAAGAAGCGCAAGGCCCTGGCCGCCCCTCACAGCGGATCGAACCCCATCGACGCCCGGTAGGCCGCGATCCGCGGCAGCAGCACCTGGCGGCGCGCCAGGCTCTCGGACGGCCAATGCACCTCGCGTTCGTAGTATTCGGGCACCACCCTGGCGCCCTCGGGCAGCACCACCCAGGGCTGTTTGGACTGCGTGAAGATGTGGATGTCGGGCGGCAGGTGGTCGGGCGCATCGAGCGTGCCCACGCGCACAAAGGACACCAGCGGCCCCGCACCCGCGTAGTGGCTCCACAGGGCCACATGGCAGTGCGGGCAGCGCGCGATCTTCTGGCCCAGGCCGCTTTCCGAGGGCGTTTCGACCAGCACGGGCTTGCCGCCCAGCAGGTGCACGCGGTCGGCCTCGATCATGGCGTTGAGCGCAAACGAGGCCCCGCTCTCGCGCTGGCACCAGCGGCAGTGGCAGCAGTGCACGAACAGCGGCGCTGTCTCCATGCGGTAGCGCACATGGTGGCAGTCGCAGCCGCCTTCGAGCGGGAACGGGGGCGTGGGCGCAGGGTGCATGGCGGTCGCTCCTTGGAGGGCTGCACGTTACGGCAAAGACCGCCCCCTGTCACGCGCCGCATTGCGCCGCGCGCTGCAGCAGCAGCGCCTGCTCCTGCGCGTTGCGTGTGAGCGTGGCGGCATGCGCGAACTGGGTGCGGGCCTCGCCATGGCGGCCCAGCTTGGCCAACAGGTCGCCGCGCACGCTGGGCAGCCAGTGGTAGTCGCGCAGGGCGGGGTCGGCACCCAGCTGCTCGACCAGCGCCAGCGCCGCAGCGGGCCCGTCGGCCATGCCCACGGCCACGGCGCGGTTGAGCGCCACCACGGGCGAGGGCGAGACCTGCAGCAAGGCGTCGTAGAGCGCCACGATATGGTGCCAGTCGGTGTCCTCGGCGCGGCGTGCGCGCGCATGGCAGGCCGCGATGGCGCCCTGCAGCGCGTACGGCCCCCAGGGGTGGCCGGCGCGGGCCAGCTGCTCGGCCTTGTCGAGCGCGGCCAGGCCACGGCGCACCAGCAGGGCATCCCAGCGCGAGCGGTCCTGGTCCATGAGCAGCACGGGGCGGCCTTCGGCATCGGTGCGCGCAGCCAGGCGCGAGGCCTGGATCTCCAGCAGCGCCACCAGGCCCTGCACCTCGGGCTCGTCGGGCGCCAGGCCCGCGAGCACGCGCACCAGGCGCTGGGCCTCGCCGCACAGGGCCGGGCGCATCCAGTCGTCGCCCGCGGTGGCGGCATAGCCTTCGTTGAAGATGAGGTAGATGACTTCAAGCACCGAGGCCAGGCGCGGCGCACGCTCGGCCGCGCTGGGTACCTCGAAGGGCACGTGCGCGGCCGTGAGGCTGCGCTTGGCGCGCACGATGCGCTGGGCCACGGTGGCCTCGGGCACCAGGAAGGCGCGCGCGATCTCCACCGTGGACAGCCCGCCCAGCAGCCGCAGCGTGAGCGCGACCCGGGCCTCGGTGGAGAGCACGGGGTGGCAGGCGGTGAAGATCAGGCGCAGCAGGTCGTCGCCGATGTCGTCCTGGCGCGCGGCGTCCAGGGCATCGACGAAGTCGGGCGCGTACTGGGCCTCCAGCGCCTCCATGTCGTGGCCCAGGGCCTCGTGCTCGCGCGCCTGCATGGCCTGCTGGCGCAGGTGGTCCAGGGCGCGGTTGCGGGCGGTGGTCATGAGCCAGGCGGCGGGGTTGTCAGGCAGGCCGGTGGCGGGCCAGTGCTCCAGGGCGGAGACCAGCGCATCCTGCGCCAGCTCCTCGGCCCGGCCCACGTCGCGCGTCATGCGCGCCACGCGGGCGATGATGCGGGCCGCCTCGATGCGCCATACCGATTCGATGGTGCGGTGCAGCGCATCAGCGTCGGGCACGCCCATGGCCATCAGCCCAGGGCCTTGCTGGCATCCACCATGTAGGCGAACTCCCAGGTGTGGCCGTCGAGGTCGTCAAAGCCGTGGCCGTACATGAAGCCATGGTCCTGCGGCGGGCGCGGTGCCGTGGCGCCGGCAGCGACGGCCTTGGCCACCAGGGTGTCGATCTCCTCGCGGCTCTGGGCCGAGAGGCAGACCAGCACTTCGGAGGTCTTCTTCGCGTCGGCGATGGCCTTGTCGGTGAAGGTCTTGTAGAACTCCTCGACCAGCAGCATCACGAACAGGTTCTCGCCCAGCACCAGGCAGGCGCCCTGCTCGTTGGTGAACTGGGGGTTGAAGTCGTAGCCCAGGGCGCGAAAGAAGGCTTGCGAGCGGCCCATGTCCTTGATGGGCAGGTTGACGAAGATCATCTGGTGTTGCATGGCGGTCTCCAAAAGTGGTGGAACGATAAGGGAAAAGAAACGGTTCTTGGGACGGGGAAAACAGGGGGTGATGCGAAAGCCGGGCAGCATCACTTGGCGGCCTCGGCCGCGAGGAAGGCCAGGCCCTCCTCGAAGTCCTGGCCGACCATGCGGTCCATGTCGAAGAACAGGTGCATGATCTTGGCCAGGTAGGGCACAGGGCCGTGCATGGCCCAGGTGACGCGGGTGGATTGGCCCGCCTCGCCCTGGGGCTGCAGTGTGAAGTCCACGCGGTTGTGGGCCTCGAAGGGGGCGACGAAGTCGAGCTTCATGCCCACATGCGAGGGCGCCGTGGCCTCGGTGATCTCCATGCTGCCCGTGCCCACCTTGTCGCCCTGCCAGGCATAGCGCGCGCCGGGGCCGGCCGTGGCGGCGCTGTACTGGCCCTTGGCACCCGGGTCCTTGCGCTCGTAGGGGTTCCAGGTGTTGAAGCGGCGCAGGTCCTGGACCAGGCCGAACACGCGCTCGGGCGGGGCCTCGATCACGCGGCTGCGCTCCACACGGAAGCTACCGGGGCGCGTGGCGGCAAAGGCCAGCAGCAGCGCGACGGCCGCCAGGGCCACGAGGGCAAGGGTCTTGAGCATGGTGGTTCTCCGCAGATGGGGGCTTCAGTGGCGAGCGGCTTCGATGTCGCGAAAGCGCTGCACGGCCTCGCCCTGCACGAAGTCGTCGAGCTCGAAGACCGGGCGCACCTCGATCTCGGCTTCCAGCCCTTCGCCGCGCGGGTTGGGAAAGCGCCGGGCCCATTCCATGGCCTCTTCGCGCGAACGCACCTGGATCAGCGTGTAGCCGGCCAGCAGTTCCTTGGTCTCGGCAAACGGGCCGTCGACCACCGTGCGCTGGCCGCCGCTGCCGTAGCGCACGCGCCAGCCGTGGCTGCTGGCCTTGAGGCCCATGCCGTCGAGCAGCACGCCGGCGCGCGACAGCTCCTCGTGGTAGGCGCCCATGGCGGCCAGCAGGTCCTCGCCGGGCAGCACGCCGGCCTCGCTCTCGGGGCTGGCCTTGACCAGAATCATGAATCGCATGGCAGATCTCCTGTGGTGGAAGTGGCGGCGCGGAGACCAAGATTTCTCTGCGCTCATACCTCCACGACGGATGGGCAACCGCGGAATCGACACGGATTCTGGAAAACCAGGGTTTTCACCTAGAAAATTCCCGTCTTCCGAAGGAAAACAGCCCATGCCGGGTGCGGCATGGGCTGTTTGGCGAACGGAGACTGCGGCGCTCAGCGCTTGGCGGCAGGGCTCTGCGCCATGTACGCCAGGGTGGCGCTGGTGAGGGCGCGCACGCCGATGCGCAGCGCTTTCTCGTCGATCACGAATTCGGACGAGTGGTTGGGCGCGCCGGATTTGTCGCCGAACGGCGAGGCGTACAGGTTCCAGAACACCACGGGCACGCCGCTTCCACCGAAGGAGCCGAAGTCTTCCGAGCCCATGGAGGGCGGCACCTCGCGGGCCTTGTCGGCACCGCCGGCGGCGGCCGCAAAGGCAGGGGCCAGGGCGGCGGTGATCTTCGGGTCGCTGACCACGACCTCGTAGCCGGTGTCGATGGTCACTTCGGCCGTGAGCCCCGCGCTCTCGGCGATCTTCTCGGCCTTGAGGCGGATGCCCTCGTGCGCGATCTTCTGGTTGCGCGCCGACAGCGAGCGCACGGTGCCGCCGATCTCGGCTGTGTCGGGCAGAATGTTCACGCGGTTGCCGCTTTGCAACAGGCCCACGGTGACCACAGTGGGGCCGTCGAGCGGGTCGATCTGCTGGCTGATGATGCCTTGCAGGGCGAGCACGATCTCTGCCGCGGCCAGCGTGGGGTCCTTGGCCGTCCAGGGCGAGGAGCCATGGCCGCCCTTGCCCTTGAGCTTGATGTTGAAGGCATCGCCGCTGGCCATGAAGCTGCCTGCACGGTAGGCCAGGGTGTTGCCCGGGGCGCGGGCGCTGATGTGCTGGCCCATGACGACGTCGACCTTGGGGTTCTCGAGCACCTTGGCCTCCATCATGGCCTTGGCACCGCTGGGCACGGGGCCGGGGCCCAGTTCCTCGGCCGGCTGGAACAGGAAGACCACCGTGCCCGTGAGCTCGCTGCGCACGCTGGACAGGGCCTGGGCCGCGCCCAGCAGCATGGCGACATGGGTGTCATGCCCGCAGGCGTGGGAGACGGGGGTCTCATTGCCGCGCCACTGGGCGCGCGCGGTGGACTTGAAGGGCAGGTCGTTGCGCTCCTGCACGGGCAGGGCATCCATGTCGGCACGCAGGGCCACCACAGGGCCGGGCTTGCCGCCGCGCAGCACGGCCTTGATGCCGGTCTTGGCAATGCCGGTCTGCACCTCGATGCCGGGCATCTTGGCCAGCGCCGCCGCAATGTAGGCGGCAGTCTGCACCTCTTCGTACGACAGCTCCGGGTGCTGGTGGATATGGCGGCGCCAGGCGATCACCTGGGGCTCGGCCGCATCGGACAGGGCCAGCACGCGCTGGGCCAGGGGCGATGCCGTCTGGCTCTGGGCAGAGGAGGTGAACGCCAGGCTGGCGAGCAGGGCAGCAAGGGGCAGAAGCCGGTGGGTCATGGAAAAGGCCTTGGGGAAGGGTGGGAACGACGGCCCCCACTCTATCGGCACACCCATGCCGCGAACAGTCACAATTTCGTTATGGCGAAAACCAAATTGCATCACCTTTCGCACTCCACTTGCCGATGAAACCGCACCAGCTCAAGGCCTTTCTCTGCGTGATGGAGCTGCGCAGCATCCGCCAGGCGGCGACTGCGCTGCACATCACCCAGCCCGCCATCTCGCGCGCGATCCGCGAACTGGAGGACCACCTTGGGGTGCCGCTGTTCGTGCGCGGCGCGCAGGGCGTCACGCCCACGGAATACGGCCTGGCTTTCGAGCGGCGCGCGCGCTTGCTGGAGCAGGAGGCCGAGCGCGCCCGCGACGAGCTGCGCCAGATGCGCGATGGCCGGCTGGGCTGCGTGCGTGTAGCCGTGTCGTCCGTGCCTGCGATGGCACTGCTGCCCCAGGCGCTGGCGCTGTTCCGTGCCGCGCTGCCGGCCACGGCGCTGGAGTTCAGCGAGGGCTTGGCGCCCATGGTGCTGCCAGCGCTGCGCGAAGGCCTGCTGGACCTGGCCCTGGTGCAGCACCGCATGGAGCGCACCGGCCCCGAATTCGATTGCGAGGAACTGCTCACCACACCACTGGCCATCTGCGCGCGCGTGGGCCATGCCCGTGCACGGGCGCGCAGCCTGGCGGCCCTGCAGGGCGAGGAGTGGGTGGGCTGGGACCGGGCCATGGTGGAAGACCTGTTCGCCGGCAGTGGCACGGAGCCGCCCCCGCGCATCGTGGTGAGCCGCTCGATGGAGATCACGCGCGCCCTGGTGGGCCGGGGCGACCTGGTCAGCGTGTTTGCGCGCCCGGTGGTGGACCGGGAGCTGGCGCGCCACGGCATCCGCACGATCCCGGTGCGCGAGCAGCTGCCCGAGCTGACCATCAGTGCCATCACCCGGCGCGGCGCACTGCCCACCCCGGCCGCAGCGAAGTTCCTGGCCGCGGTGCGCACAGCCGCCAATTCCCTTCGGCACTGAAGGCAACAATTTTCACCAACTGATACATCCACGCCGCCCGGCCCGGCGCCACCCGACAGGGCGTGGTGCCGGGTGGCGCAAAGCGTGACAAATGCCCGGCTTTTCGCGCAGGCAGGGAATCCGGAGCCCGGAGTTTCCAGGCCCGCCCTTACGATCCCGCGCGGAGGAAAAGGACCATGGACAAGAACACCGCTGCCACCCCCCCGTGGATCGCCCACATCCCGCTGTCCCCCGACAGCTCGCGCCACGCCCGTGTCATCGTGCACCCGGGCCGAGCCATCAGCCCGCCCGAGGGGCTGCAGGCCCTGCTGCGCTTCAACGCCGACGGCCAGGGGGGCTGGATCTCTGCCGCCCAGGCGGGCGATGGCCGCTGGGGCTACATCGACGCCGAAGGCCGCTGGCGCGTGCCGCCCACGCTGGAGAACGCGCGCAACTATTCCGAGGACGGCATGGCGCGCTTCCAGCAGGACGGGCGCTGGGGCTTCGTGAACCTCGCGGGCGAGGTGGTGGTACCGCCGAGCTTCGAGGAAACGCAGCCCTTCCGCGACGGGCTGTGCGCGGTGAAGGTGGGGGACAAGGCCTGGCGCATCATCGACCGGGAAGGGCGCTTCACCTGTGCAGAAAGCTTCCACGAGCTGGGCCTGTTCGGCGCTGGCGGACTGGCCCGCGCCACGGTCTGGAAGAAAGGCCCCAACCAACGCGTTCAGGGCTTCGTCGACCGTGAAGGGCGCTGGGTGATCGAGCCGCGCTTCCAATCGGCCAAGGCCTTCGGTGAACTGCCCGTGACCCCGGCCTCGCTGGATGGCGACAGTTATGGCCTGATCGATACCCGCGGCCAATGGGTGCTGGAGCCGCGCTACCCCAGCATCGACGCGTTCAACAGCAAAGGGCTGGCCTATTTCGACGAGCCCAACTCCTGGGACAACGGCCATGGCTACCTGGATGCCAAGGGCCATGTGGTGGTGAAGGGCGAGCGCCACCTTTCGCGGCACATGGCCTGCGGCCTGGCCGCCAGCACCTACAACGGCACCGCCTTCCTGCGCGCTGACGGCACGCCGCTGCCCACCCCGCCGCTGGCCTGGGGAAGCCATTTCCGCACCGAGGCAGGCTGCGCCGTGGTGCGCACCTACCAGCGCCGCAAGGAAGACCGCCCGGCCACCTGGGGCCTGCTGCACACCGATGGCCGGGTGTTCACCGTGGACGATGCGCTGCTCGAGCCCCTGACCGATGGCGAAGGCTGGCTGGTGGGCGAGCAGCCCGACACCCCCGTGGTGCCCTTTCTCACGCGCGATGGCCAGGTGGCCTTTGTCGACAAGCAAGCCGCCGTGGCCTGGCGCGCCGTGTACGACGGCCAGCACGCCACGCTGTTCGATGCCGAGGGCCAGGCGCTGTGGCGCAGCGGCGCGCAGGAGAACTGCTGGCCGCCCCGGCCCTTCTTCGCGCCTGCGCCCACCGAACACCTCGAAGCCGTCGACAGCGTGGAAGGCATCGCCCCGCTGGCCCAGACCCTGCTGGACGAAGCCGAGGCCCGGCTGCACCAGCTGGCCGCTGGCGCAACGCTGGAGCGCGAATCCCCATCGGATGACGACGATGAGGAGGAGGATGAGGACGACGGTGAAGACGAAGACACCGTGCAGGCGAACCGCGCGGTGGTGGTGCGGCGCGTCGCGCGCACCTACACCAGCGAGGAACACAACGGCCACTACGACTACCTGGCCAGCGAACTCGACCAGGCCGTGAACGGGATCCGCGAGGCCATGGTCCAGGCCTTGTCCGCGCGCTACGGCACGCCCGACCCCGACCCCGAGCACGCCGCCCCCTGGAACCGTTCGGGCGATCTCACCCAGGCCTGGGCCGTGCCGCTGGCACAGGCCCTGCCGGGCGACAGCGGCGTGCTGCGTGAATCGCGCGAGCAATGGCTCACGCTGTACAAGCATTCGGACTCGGGCGACGGCGATACCTGGTCGGAGCTGTACCTGATGGTGGCGCCCAGCCTGGACGCACTGGAGACGGCGCGCCGCGCGCGCCGCGGCGTAGCGCCCCAGGAGGCCGGCGGCGGCCAGGAGGGGGAGGCCGCGGAGGACAGCGATGGTGCGGCGGATGCGCAGCGCCCCCTACCCCAGACGCGCGAGGAATGGCTGCAGGCCGTGGCCAGCGACCGCTATGCGATCGCCCATGTGCCCGCCCCCTGGCTCGACGATGCGATGGTGGACGCGGCCCTGGCCAACGATGTGGAAGCCCTGGCCTGGGTGCCCGGCCCGTTCCAGACCCCAGCGCGGCTGGAGGCGCTGATCCGCCGCGGCGTGGACGAGGCCTCGAACATCCCGCCCGAATGCATGACCGCCGAAGGCCTGGCCCTGGCGCGCGGGCTCTATGCCGGCCAGCACGAGTGGGACTGGCGCGACGAGCGCAACAGCCGCCTGCCCAAGACCTGGGACCACAACAGCCTGTGCGACATCTGGGGCTGCCTGCTCACGCCGGAACTCGCGCTCAAGGCGGTGCGCGCCAAGGCCCCGCTGCGCGATCTGGCGCACTGGCTGCGCACCGATGCGGTGGAGCAGGCCGCGCTCAAGGCCGATATCTACAACATCAGCTACATCGACAAGGCGAAGATCACGCCGGAGCTGGCCGCCCTCGCGGTGCGGCACGACTATGGCAACCTGATCGAAGAGATTCCCGCCGAACTCATCACGCCCGAGCTGTGCCTGGTGTCGGCGCGCGTCAACGGCCTGTCGCTCGAAAAGATCGCCGAGCCGCTGCGCAGCGTGCCGGTCTGCGTGGCCGCGCTCAAGGACCGCTCGGATGTGTTCCTGCATGTGCCCGAGGCCCTGCGCCTGGCGGTGACCACACAGCTGATCGAAGACGATCTGGCCGAGGCACGCAAGGACGGCGAGCCGCGCGAGGGCAGCCACTGGCATGGCTACCGTGCCTGGGTGAAGCTCTGGGCCGGCGACTACGAGGGCGCGATTGCCGATGCACAGCTCGGCCGCCCGCAGATGCGCTACGAGCAGCACGCGCACTATGTGCTGGCCAGTGCCTACCGGGCCTTGGGGCGCGAGCAGGAGGCGGCGCTGGAGGCATCGACCGTGCTCTCCATCCACTCGCCCTACAGCGCGCAATGGGACGATGCCGAGGACACGCGCTGGCTGCAGGCGCTGGCGCAGGGCCAGGCCGGCGCGGCCGACGATGCGGCGCTGGTGGCGCAGCTGCAGTCGCACCCGCGCACGCTGGCCGACATTCCGCGCGAGCGCATCACCGATGCCATGGTGGACGCGGCCCTGGCCGCCGACGAGGACACGGTGCGCTTCGTGCCGCGCCGGCTGATGACGCCGGCACGCTACGCGGCTGCGCTGCGCCAGGGCGTCAAGGAGTTCAAGCAGATCCCGCCGGCCCTGCTGAGCGAGGAGGCCTGCATCGAGTACGTCAAGGACGGTGGCTGGCGCCTGGAGTACCTGCCCGAGGCCTGGCGCACGCTCACCGTCTGCGCCTATGCCGTGCGGCGCAGCAGCAGCGCCATCGAACATGTGCCCGAGGCCCTGCGTGACCAGGTGCCCGGTGCGATCAAGAAGCTGCCGCCCGAGGACGACGACGATTCGTCCGGCGGCTCCTCGTCATCCAGCGACTGGCTGACCCGCAAGCTCGTCGACTCGGTGATGGGCAGCCAGCAGACGACCTCCAGCCGGCTGCAGCAGAAGGGCCTCTTCACGGCCTTCATCGTCAAGACCATGCTGGGCGCCAAGTCCGACGACACGCCCACGCTCAAGGGCCTGGCGGGCTGGTTCGAGGTGCGGCCCTTCCTGGCCATGGTGAACAACCTGGTGCTGGGCCTGGCCGCCCTGATCGCCCACGCCTTCGTGTCCGTGGGCGCCTGGCGCGCCGAAGGCCCCTGGGTGGGCCTGGGCACCTTCGCGCTGATGGGCTTCTCGGAGCTGTACTGGGCCTGGCGTTTCTTCTTCTCCACCCCGTTCCGGCCCGGCCTGGGCGTGGCCTGCCTGGTGGTGATGCTCTATGTCTTCGCCTGGCGCTGGATGTACCGGCGCATCGGCCTCGTTTATGCAGCCCAGGCCAAGGAGAAGGGCGAGGACTGAGAGCTCAGAAGGTGTGAATGGATCCGGCGTGTCCGAGCAGGCCGCCACAACGCGTGCGATCTAGGCGCAAAGCACAGCCATAGCTCGGGCTATGGCGAGCATTTGCAACGACGAGCGCGCGTGTTTTGGCGGGATGAGCGGGCATGTCGGATTCGTTCACACCTTCTTAGGCCGTGGCGCCGTCGTAGCAGGGGGCTATCGCGCGCACCTCGATCGTGGCCCACTCGGCCGCCGGGCATTCGCGCGCGATGGCCAGGGCCTCTTCGCGCGTGGCGCAGTCCACGAGGAAGAAGCCGCCGACCATCTCCTTGGTCTCGGCGAAGGGGCCGTCCACCAGGCGCGGCTGGCCTTCGCGCACCTGCAGGCGCACGCCTTCGGTGTCGTTGGCCAGCGATTCACCGCCGAGCAGCAGGCCGCGCGCCTGCAGGCCGGCACCAAAGCGCTGCATGCGCGCATAGACCTCCTGCCCGGCGGCCAGGCCACGCTCGGCGCGCTGGCCTGGGGGTTCCATGATGAGCAGCATGTAGGGCATGGGATCGTCTCCGGTGCGGGGGGTGGTGAAGATGGCGCGATTCTAGAGCTCAGAAAACGGCACGGCCGGGGGTGCGCAGCGCCTGCGCCAGGTCGGCCGCCAGGCGGGGCATGTCCAGGGGTTTGCATTCGCCCAGGCTCACGCGCACGGCCGGTGCGCTGGCCAGGCGCAGCGGGGTGCCGGCCTGCACGGCCCAGCCGCGCGAGGCCAGGGACTGCACGACGGCCGCCTCGTCGGCCACGGGCAGCCACAGGTGCAGGCCCTCGCCCGGTGGCACGGCGACCTGGTGCAGGGCCAGTGCCTGGACCAGGGTCTGGCGCCGTGCCGCGTACGAACCACCCGCCTGCGCCAGCGCGCTGCCCTCGCGCATCTGGCGCCACAGGCCGGCCGCCAGGCCCTGCAGGATGCGGCTGACCCAGCGCGGCCCCAGGGCCTGCTGCGCCCGCATGGACTGCAGCAGGGCAGGGCTGCCCGTGGCCAGGGCCACGCGCAGGTCGGGCCCGAGGAATTTGCTGACCGAGACCACATGCAGCCACAGCGCGGGCAGCGAGGCCGCCATGGCCAGCGGTGCGCTGGACAGCGGGCCCCAGTGGTCGTCGAGCACCACGAGCAGCTGGGGCAAGGCCTGCAGCTGGCGGCGCAGCGCCTTCCAGCGCGCGGGGCTGACAGCAGCCCCCGTGGGGTTGTGGGCGCGCGGCGTGAGCACCAGGGCCGCACAGCCCTGGAGCACGGCAGCATCGGGCACACACAGGCCCTCGCCATCCACCGGCAGGGGCACGGGCTTCAGGCGCAGGCTGTGCAGCAGCGCCACCATGGGCGGCCAGCAGGGGTCTTCGACCGCAACGCGCTCGCCGGGGTGCGTGTGCGCGCGCAGGGCGCGTTCCACGGCATCCAGGGTGCCCGAGAACACCCCGACCTGCTCACAGGGCAGGTCCTGGGCCGTGAGCCATTGCCGTGCCTCGGCCTGCAGCGCGGGCAGGTCGGCCGGGGCCTCGTAGCCGGCCGAGGCAGCCAGCGCCGCCCAGGCCGCCGCACCGCCCTGCAATTGGGGCAGCAAAGACGCATCGACATTGCCGCTGGCCAGGTCGCGCAGGCCTGTGGGCACGGCATAGGCCTGGGGCAGGCTTGCGGGCGGGGCGACCACGCGCGTGCCGCGGCGCCCATCGGTCACCACATGGCCGGCATCGCGCAGGCGCGCATAGGCCACCGCCACGGTGTTGGGGTTGACGGCCAGTTGCTGCGCCAGCGCGCGCACGGCGGGCAGGGCATCGCCGGGCTGCAGCGCGCCGCTGCGCAGCGCTTGCAGCAGGCTGTCGGCAATCTCGGCAGCGGTTTTTCCCGAAATGTACAATGTACTCATACATTCATTTTAATGTACTAGTACAAAAAAGGAAACCGCCATGAAAACCGCGCTCGTGCTGCGCCATGTGCCCTTCGAGGACCTGGGCCTGCTCGCGCCCTTGCTGCAGCAGCGCGGCTACGCAGTGCGCATGCACGACGCCGGCGTGGGCCCGCTGGAAGACCACCTGCACCCAGCGCCCGAGCTGCTGGTGGTGCTGGGCGGGCCCATCGGCGCCTTCGACGAGGCGGCCTACCCCCTCCTCGCCGATACGCTGGTGCTGCTGCGCGAGCGGCTGGCGCGCCGGCTGCCGGTGCTGGGTGTCTGCCTGGGCGCGCAACTGATGGCGCGGGCCCTGGGTGCCGGCGTGGCCCCCATGGGGCACAAGGAAATCGGCTTTGCGCCCCTGATGCTCACCGCGGACGGCGGGCGTTCGGTACTGGCCCCTTTGGCCGATGGCGCACCGGTGCTGCACTGGCATGGCGACCAGTTCGACATCCCGGCCGGTGCCCGGGGCCTGGCCACCACGCCGCGGTGCCCGCACCAGGCCTTTGCCCTGGGCACGCATGCGCTGGGCCTGCAGTTCCACCTGGAAGCAGATCTCTCGCGCATCGAGCAGTGGCTGGTGGGCCATGCCTGCGAACTGGCCGCGGCGGGCGTGGACCTGCATGCCCTGCGCGCCGGTGCACGCGAGCACGGTGCGGCACTGGCCCGCGCGGCCGACGCCGTGTTCGGCGCCTGGCTCGACGGCATCGGCGCCCCATGACCCCGGTGCTGCTGGGCCAGGTGGCGGCCGTGCTGCGCGGGGCCGCCGTACCCTTCGGCGACCGGCCAGACGTGCGCAGCGCCATCGCCAAGCAGGCCGTCACCGGCCCGGTGCGGGTGGATGCGGCCGGCCTGCAGGGTGACGAACAGGGCGACACGCGCATCCATGGCGGCCCCGACAAGGCCGTGCACCAGTACCCGCTGGACCACTACGCGGCATGGCGCAGCGAACTCGGGGGCCTGGCGGTGCTGGAGCGCCCCGGCGCCTTTGGCGAGAACATCGCCAGCACCGGCATGGCCGAGGCCGACCTGTGCTGGGGCGACCAGGTGCGCATGGGCAGCGTGCTGTTCGAGGTGGCGCAGACGCGCCAGCCCTGCTGGAAACTCAACACCCGCTTCGGCCAGCGCGACATGGCGCTGCGCCTGCAGCGCACGGGCCGCACCGGCTGGTACTACCGCGTGCTCGAACCCGGCGCGCTGCAGGCGGGCGATGCCATCACGCTGGTGGCGCGGCCACACGCGGACTGGCCGCTGTCGCGCGTGATCGAGGTGCTCTACCACCGCACGCTCGATGCAGGCCTGCTGCGCGCACTGGCGGCGCTGCCGCAATTGCCACCCTCGTGGCAGAAGCTGGTGGCGCGGCGGCTGGAGCAGGGCGAGGTCGAGGACTGGGACCGGCGCACACAAGGCCGTTGAAAAGCCGGGGCTTGGCAGCGCGGCAAAGCCTGTGCTAGGATTTGTCGCTATGCAACGCAGCATGTCCCTATCCACCCTAGCTCTAGGCCTAGTGCCTGGCCGGGGTCTGCCTGCGTTCGCCATCGTTGCCATTCCGCGCAACACCTGATTTCCCCCTGACCCCGGCCCGCGAACCAGCCTTTGCTCACCAGCAAAGGGCTGCAGGGGACGTCATCCGTATTCATTTCGTTTGACCTGCATGCAGGCGGCGCCCACCACATGGCGCACTGCACGCACCTGTTCGTGGAGCCTCTCATGATTGCCAAGCCCGCCACCAAGTACCAGCCCATCGCCCCGGTTGCGCTCACCGACCGCACCTGGCCCTCGCGTTCCATCACCCAGGCACCGATCTGGTTGTCCACCGACCTGCGCGACGGCAACCAGGCCCTGTTCGAGCCGATGAACGGCGAGCGCAAGATGCGCCTGTTCCAGGAGCTCGTGCGCATCGGCTTCAAGGAGATCGAGGTGGGCTTTCCGGCCGCCTCGCAGACCGATTTCGACTTTGTGCGCCGCCTGATCGACGAGGACCTGGTGCCCGCCGACGTGACCATCATGGTCATGACGCAGTCGCGCCCCGACCTGATCGAGCGCACCGTGGAAGCCGTGCGCGGCGCGCCGCGCGCCATCGTGCACCTGTACAACGCCACGGCCCCGGCCTGGCGGCGCATCGTCTTCGGCATGAACGTGACCCAGGTCATGGAGTTCATCGACCAGAACGTCTCGCACCTCAAGCGCCTGACCGATGCCGAGCCCGGCACCGAGTGGACGCTGCAGTACTCGCCCGAGACCTTCAGCGCCACCGAGCTCGAGGTCTCGCTGCGCGCCTGCCAGACCGCGATCCAGGCCTGGGGTGTGGGCCCGGGCCGGCGCATCATCATCAACCTGCCGACCACGGTGGAGAACGCCACGCCCAATGTGTTCGCCGACCAGATCGAATGGATGCACCGGCGCCTGGCACCGCGCGAGCATGTGGTGCTCTCGGTGCACCCGCACAACGACCGCGGCACCGGCGTGGCCGCGGCCGAGCTGGCCATGATGGCCGGTGCCGACCGCGTGGAGGGCTGCCTCTTCGGCAACGGCGAGCGCTGCGGCAACGTGGACATCGTGACCCTGGCGCTCAACATGTACACCCAGGGCGTGCACCCGGGCCTGGACTTCTCGGACATCACCGCCGTGGCGCGCGTGGCCGAGGAATGCACGGCCCTGCCCGTGCACCCGCGCCACCCCTATGCGGGTGACCTGGTGTTCACCGCGTTCTCGGGCTCGCACCAGGACGCGATCAAGAAGGGCTTTGCCGCGCAGGACCCGAATGCGCTCTGGGAAGTGCCCTACCTGCCCATCGACCCGGCGGACCTGGGCCGCACCTACGACAGCGTGATCCGCGTGAACAGCCAGTCGGGCAAGGGCGGCATCGCCTTTTTGCTCGAACGCGAGCATGGCGTGGTGATGCCACGGCGCATGCAGGTGGAGTTCAGCGCCGTGGTGCAGCGCCAGACCGATGCCAGCGAGGGCGAGATGACCGGCGATGCGCTGTGGAGCCTGTTCCAGACCACCTACCTGGCCACGGGCCCGGGTGCGGCCATCGTCTGCCACGGCCACAAACTGGCCGATGACGGCCAGGGCATCGAGCTCGACGTGAGCATCGACGGCACGCGCCAGACCCTGCAGGGGCAGGGCAACGGCCCGATTGCCGCGACCGTGGACGCGCTGGGCCTGCCGCTGCGCGTGGACCACTACGAGGAGCGCGCCACGGGCACGGGCGCCAATGCCCAGGCCCTGGCCATCGTGGAAGCCGCGCTCGAAGGCGTGGCAGGCTCCACCTTCGGCGCGGGCGCCAGCCACAACATCGTGACCGCCTCGGTGCAGGCCATCGTGAGCGTGGCCAACCGGCTCGCGCAGCGCCGCGGCGAAGGCACGCGCGCTGCCACCACCGCTGCGGCATAGACGGCGAAGGAACAGGGATCCGAAGGGGCGCTGCCGGCACAAAAGGCAGTGGCCCCGGCGGGGCATTCACCCCCGCGTGCAGGGTGCGGTACGCTTGCGATCCATGCGTGCCCTTTCCTGCCTGGCCCTGGTGTCCGCTGCGCTGCTGATCGCAGGCTGCGGCAGCTCCCGGCCCCCCTCGTCATCGCCGTCCTCGTCCTTTCCCTCCGCCCCGGTCCGCACCACGCCGCCGCTGAGCCCGGACCAGGCGCACGGCATCGCCATCCATGCCCTGGGCCTGGTGGGCACCCCCTACCGCTATGGCGGCAACACGCCGGATTCGGGTTTCGACTGCAGCGGCCTCATCGGCTATGTCTACCGCAACCAGGTGGGCACACCGCCACCGCGCACCGTGGCCGCGCTCAATACCTGGGGCTACCCGGTCGAAGGGGGCGAACTGCGCGCCGGTGACCTGGTGGTCTTCGGCACGGGGCGCCAGCCCAACCATGCGGGCATCTATGTGGGGGAGGGGCGCTTCGTGCATGCGCCATCCACAGGCGGCACGGTGCGCCTCGACTACCTGAGCGCCAAGCACTGGGCCGGCCAGCGCCCCGCCTTCCGTCGGCCCTAGAACAGCACCCCCTGAGTCGCTTCGCGCCTCGGTGCCTCCGCCAGAGTCGGCCGCTCTTCGGGCACGTCCAAGCCTGCGCAGGCAGGCTTGGAGCCGCGGCCCTCAGCCCCTCTCTCATATTGCTTCGCAATCTGGGAGGGGGACGCCCCCGG
>JAESFW010000267.1_pt1 | contig 49229 bp, 34 predicted proteins | sample 9269481 | NCBI WGS metagenome assembly JAESFW01 (sample SAMN14515350, study PRJNA621654) | algae metagenome | isolation source: Lyngbya sp. HA4199-MV5 and co-occurring heterotrophs from soil with... | place: USA: Ahupuaa O Kahana State Park, Hawaii | collected 2009-07-21 | reverse complement strand
AGGCAGCCTTAGCAAACAGTTTTCCAAAGAAGCGATGCAAATCCTGGGAAAATACCCTGATGTTAAGTAGGCCAATCCGGGTCAATGATCAGCCATCTGCCAACGCCTGATCCGCATTTAGCAGATGGCTGATATTTCCTGAGGCCCATATGCTTACAATGCCGACATTCTGCGACGTAAATGATATTGAAATCCTGGAAGATATCTTTGGGTATGGCTGGGATAAGCCCTATTTTGTATTCGATCTTAAATATTATGAGTAAAGTGAAGACCACAATCCTGACCGCCATCATGGGGATCTTGCCAGGGTTTCCTCTCACGGCGCAAACCCTCCCTGCCGCTTTACAGAATGACAGTTACCTGAAACGGCTCTACGCTGATTCAAGCTATCTGACAATCAAGAAAAAAGTATCCGCTGAGTTTGCACATGTACAGCCAGGTAGCTGGGGAGAGTTCGTCAAGGGTGTGGATGAAGACATCATCACTAAAAAGAAGCTCCTGGCCCTTACTTTCGACGCCTGTGGGGGGCCGCATGGCAGCGGCTACGACGCCGAGCTCATCGGCTACCTGGAAAAGATGCAAATCCCCGCCACGCTGTTCGTCACCGGTAAATGGATCGACGCCAATTACGGCACGTTTATTAGCTTAAGTAAAAACAACCTTTTTGAAATTGAAAACCATGGTTTGAACCACCATCCCTGCTCGGTGGATGGTGAAAGCGAATACGGTATCAAAGGCACACCTGATGTGCCCGACGCCTTCGATGAAATAGAGGCCAACGAACGAAAAATCCAGGCTATCACAGGTAGAAGGCCACTTTTCTTCCGGTCGGCGACCGCCTTTACAGACGAAGCCTGCGCCAAAATCGCGCGGCAGCTGGGCGTGACCATGATCAGCTTCGACGTTCTTTCCGGCGACGCGGTTCCCAATACGCCCGTTGCCGTCATTGAAAGCAGCATCATCCGGCACGTACGCCCGGGTGCCCTGATTATCATGCACTTCAACCACCCTGAATGGAATTCCTATGAGGCACTGCAAAAGGTGATCCCATCTCTTTTAAAGTCCGGATACACATTTGTACGCCTGAAAGATTATCCGTTGAAAGGCAGGTAATATGCTCGTGAGGGCATTAGTGCCGTTTTAAATGGTGAGGGTACTATTGCTATTATTTTTCTTGATAGGAATATTTTTTAGGAAAATCTTCCAGCTGTTTCCTGAACTGGGCAGATTGCAGTTGGCTATGATCCACCGCCCATTCAGCCATGGCAAACAAAACCGGATGCAATGCTCTCCCTTCCTTGGAAAGTTCATACGTCACATAAGGCGGGATAACAGGCTTCGACTTCCGAACGACCAGGCTGCTTGCTTCCAGTTGCTTCAACTGTTGTATCAAAACCTTCTCGGTAATACCCGGAATCGATTTTCGCAGTTCGTGGTATCGCTTCGTGCCTCCAAGCAAGTTGAATAAGATGATCGGTTTCCAATAGCCTCCGATCCGCTCCATAACGAATGTTACAGGGCAAGCCGCAAAAGCATTGCTCTTATTTTCCTGAATAACCGATGTTTCTTTGATGTCTGCCATAACTGAACATACCATTGGGTAAGTACTTGTACAAAAGTAAGCTCAAATATAGTTTTGCCCAAACATTTTAAACAACGGAAAAATGAAGGTAACAGTAACAGGCTCACTGGGAAACATAAGCCGCCCGCTCACAGAAAAATTGGTAGCAAGCGGGCATGAAATAAGCGTCGTCAGTTCCAACCCGGACCGGGCAGAAGAAATAACAAAACTTGGCGCGACAGCTTTGATAGGCTCCGTCGAAGATTACGAATTTATCAGGCAATCCTTTGAGGGACGCGATGCAGTGTACCTGATGATCCCTCCCAGTTTCACCGCCACCGACTTGAATGCGTACATCCAAAGAGTTGGCAAAGTGTATGCCCATGCCATTACAGAAACCGGGGTTAAATGGGCGGTTAATTTAAGCAGCCTCGGGTCGCACATTCAGAACGGCCTTGGACCGACCGGGTCAAACTTTCAAGTCGAGCAACGATTAAACGAGCTGGCAGACGTGCATGTCCTTCACCTGCGGCCGGGAATGTTCATGACCAACTTTTATGGCGCCATACCGATGATTAAATACCAGGGCATGCTAGGGAACAATTTTGCCGGGTCTGTCAGCCTGCCCCTTACACATCCCGAAGACATTGCTCAGGCGGCGTTTCAGGCAATCGACCAAATGACTTTTTCCGGAAAGAAGGTGCAGTACGTCATCAGCGACGAAAGGACTGGCTTTGAAATTGCTGATTTACTGGGTGAAGCCATAGGCAAAACCGATGTAAAATGGATCGAATTTTCCGACGAACACCTTTTGAGTGCCCTGCTGCAAAACGGGTTTTCGGAGCAAATGGCGAAAGTTTACATGGTCGAGATCGGCATTGCACTTAGAGATGGCAGTTTTTCAGAAGATTTTCGCAAGCACAGACATCTGGCGGTTGGTGTAAACAGATTTGAGAAATTCGCCGGCGAGTTTGCCGCGGCTTATCGTTTGTCTGTATTGGTGGAATCTACTTCCGGGCCGGAGTGAAACCTCACCACCTCACCGGGTGGGTGCTACCCGCCCATTAGCTCATCATAGATTTCCTTGAACTCCTTACCTCTATGTTTCTGCCAGGAAGCCGACAGCATTATCTCAACATCTTTGAGAATCTGTATGCAGAGCGCTTTATCCTCCTCATGAAGCTGGGCCATGAGCATTCTGGCATTATTGACAGTCTATAATGCAGCTTTGGTTCAAAGTGAAGATGGCCGTGTTGCTGCTGATCATCATCAATGGCCTGGATATCCGGCGGGCTATTGGAAAAAGGCTTGACCAAGCGTTGAATGATGGTTCATTGGTAAAACGTTGGCCTGCGACCGGCAGGAATTTCATGCTAGTTCAGCTCATTCAAATGCTGTTTTTTCTGATCATCTACGTGCTCAGTATCTTCAAATTCAATTGAATCCCGCCTTTTTATTTGGTAACTGCCAGGTGTTGCGTTGGCAACATCTGGCAGTTCGAACCCCTGTGGCCGACTTATCGGATATGTATCCGATGTCGAGTCCATTTCACAACCTTAGCGTGCAAAATTTTACTGTCTGATCAATTTTATTGTAACAGCTTTTCCCGGCATAGCAATGCAAAGCAAATATATTCCTGCTTCCTGACCGCTCAGTCTAACGGTATGCCGTTCCAAATCTGATTGTATTGCCAAATTCTGCCGCTTCAACGTCCGGCCGTTGATATCGGTGAGCGTCATTCGAAGCTGCTGCCCGCCGGCCCCCCGGATTTCGACAATTGCCTGATCACCGGCAACAGGATTCCCAAGCGCTCTCACCTGAAAGCTACCAGATTCCTCATCAGTTGTAGCGGCTGCTAACCGGGCTCCCGCATCCGCAGGTTCTGTACCATAAATAAGGCTTCCCTTGTAATACAGCCCGATATGAGTGTTTTCGGTAAATGCTCCGGTCGGTTTGTAGGAATAATCATTAGTGTGACTAAAAGCGGACCAATCCGATTTGGCAATGCGGTACTGGATATTTCCACTACCTGCAGCCGGGTACAAGGTTCCCGCAGTCGGATTTATACCCAGTTCCAGATAAGTATCTGCGCCGGACAATGGCGGATTGACTGTAACGAATTGCCCGCTGACATTTGCTATATTGAGTTTTGCATAATCAATGTAATAGTTCAGACTGGCTGCTCCTTCCCTGGTAAACCAGTAGCGGACTTTGATATCCTCATAATTCACAGGTACATTGCCCTCATTATTAATTTTCAGATAGGTGCTGATCGTGTTGGAATTCACAGTCGAGCTTTTGTTTTCTGAATAAACTTTCAGTGCTACAACAGGCGCGGCCACGATCGGCTCCGTTCCCCACACCAGCATTCCATTGCGGTAAAGCGTAACATGCTCATTCAGCTGATAACTCGTTGTGGTATTGTACGAATAATCGTCGGCTTCGCTCAGCATAGCCCAGTCGGTATTGGCCAGCCTCGACCGAATTTCCCCCGAGTTGCCGCCTGCCGTCAAATTGCCCGCCGATGCATCAAAACTGTATTCAATATAACCGTAGGCACCATTGCGCGGTTGGGTGAGCGGCACGTAAGTCATTTTCACTTTGGCGTTACCCAATTGTGCATAATCAATCCAGGTACTAATGCCGGCATAATTCTCGGCGGTCAGCCAGTACCGGGCAGTCAGCTCACTGTAAGCTACCGCTACCGAATCGTTGTTGACGATTTTAAGATTGGGTTTGATCACATTGTTGGCAGGCTGCCCCGAATCCGCATTCTGATATTGTACTTTCAGCTGAAAAGGACTCACCGTCAGAATTTGGCTGACGGAAGCCGCCGCGTCATAATGGTCGTTGCCGGTTTGGGTGGCTGTAATGTTTGCGGTGCCTGCTCCTGTTATGTGCAGTTTGCCGTCCACGATCGCGGCCACCGTCGTATCCGAACTGGTGTAGCTTACGGCCAATGCTGATGAGGCCGTCGCGCCCGGAGTGAAATCCGCATCCCCAATCAGTTTTTTGGACAACGCATTGAATGTAATCGTCTGATTCCGCTTGATCGCCAACGCCAGTGTGTCCATGTCCGCGCCCCAGGCGTTACCTGCTCCCAGCACGACGGGGAATGTGCCGGTGACAGTTGAGACACCGGAAATAATGCCGGTACAGGTATTAATGCTCAAACCATCCGGCAAGCCGGCAGCGCTGAAATGGTCCGGCCTGTTGGTCGCTTCGATGATGTAGTGGAAAGTTGAGCCAAATAAGGTATTCTGAGCAGCAGTGTTGCTTACAATTACAGGTGCAATGGCTTTTACCCCCCAAAATTCCACTTCCGCTACATTGCCGAAGCCATTGGATAGTGACAAATATCGTACATAACGGTAGGGAGTGGAATTGTTGATGATCTGTTCGGTAAGCATCCCCACAGCCGGCTGAGCTGTAACCGTCAACAACGTTACCGCATTACTGAAATCGGCAGTATTGGCTCCCTGAAAAACACCGCCGACCATGCGTACGGGAAAATTGGCGCGCGGCGCGTAACGTACGCGGGTAATCACGCTAAGGCCATCGGCGCCCAGGTCGTAACCCACCCAGCCACTGCCTTGCGGGGCATCGAAGTAGGTATCCAGGTTTCCATCCACTGCCGCCGCTTTGGTAGTAGTAGCCACATTGCCAAATGAGCCTGATGTGCCGATGAGCGTGCCGCCGCTTAGCTTGCTTCCCATTGACAGACCTGCCGGAGAAGTATCGCCCCCCTCTCCGATACTATTGATGGCCGACACCTTGTAGAAATAGGTATTGCAATTCGCCGCCGCCGTATCGACATAGCTGAGCGCAGTCACATTGGCGATCACCGAATAGGGCCCGTCAACCACAACCGCCCGCTTTACATTGTAGCTGTTCGCACCCACCGGAGTAGTCCAGTTCAATGTAACCTGGTTATTTCCGCCGGTAACCGACAACGGAGCAGGTGCCGATGGGGGCGTCGAAAGGGTGATCAAGTTAGAAATTTCGGAGGCGCTCAATGCACGGCTGTAAATCTGAAACTCATCTATTTTACCTGTCAAAAGCGGGTCGGGCCATTGCGATTTGCCGATCCAGTTCTGTGTTGTGTTCGCTAAACTGGAAGGTTTGAGGAGCAAACCGGTATTTCGGCCAACTTCGACGCCATTTACATACAATATCCCCACCGTACCGGATTGCGTCATCGCAATGTGCGTCCACACGCCGGTGGGGATCACCGAGCCGGTAATTATCTGCTGTTCGCCGGAGCCCGTGGTAATCGAGTAGCGCAATGTGCCGTTAGCGCCGTTTTTGGGCGTCAGGAACATGTAGTTTGTCGTTCCCGAACCAAAATCGAAAATACGGGCCCAGTTCGCGGAAGCATCCAGCTTCACCCAGGTTGCGACGCTGAAATCGTTCAGCGAATTGACTAGCCCAACCGGAAGGGTAACATACCCATTGGCTGTACCATCCAGGCTCACGGCGTTGTTGACAACACCCGGCACCAAAGTCGCGCCGGAAGCAAGCGTGCCATTGCGGGCGCTCCACGAATCGACTGCGGTGGTGCCGCTGGTTTCATCGAATTTCCAGTAATTGGCTTTTCCGGGTACCGCACTTACCTGTGCTGAATTAGCGGACTCCCCTATCGCATTTACCGCCGAAACAACATAATAATAGGTGGTGGACGCCGTCAATGGAGTATCAACGAAGCTGGTCGTGGACGGACTGGCGATCGTCGTGTACGGCCCACCGCTCACCGTGCCCCTTTTTACATTGTAGGTAGCCGCGCTTAAACTGGCTGTCCATGACAGGTTAATCTGGCTGGCAGACACCGAAGTGGCCGTCACGCCCACAGGAACGGGAGCCAGCGCAAGTACCGGAGTGGCCTTCACCTCCGCAGAGTTGGGACTTTCACCCGCAAAATTCGTAGCCGCAACGACATAATAGTAGCTGGTACCGTTTGAAAGCCCGGTATTAATATAATTCAATGCGGTAAGGCCGGTCGTAACCGTGGTGTAAGGCCCTCCGCTAACCGTGGCGCGTTTTAATGTGTAGCTGGCGGCACCGTTTACTGCATTCCAGTTGAGCGTCACTTGCGTATTACCAGGCTGGGCCGTCAGGCCTGTCGGGCCCGGAAGCACGGTACTGTCCCCTCCCGCCAGGGTTACATTATCAAAAGTAGAATTGGCCAATGCTCCGGTGGTACTTCCTGAGCAAGAGGCAAATCCGATATAATAGGTATTGCCCATTGCCACGGTACTCGACCCGATGGTAAACCAGGTTTCGCCGTCGGAAGACTGGTAAGCGGTGAAGGTATTTCCTGCACGCTGTATCCTGAACCAGGCTGGAATCCACGTGTAGTCATTGGCACCTACCCAGCTCATCGAGCCCGCTGTGGCAGACCGCGTTCCCACGCCCGCCTGCCGCCAGCCTGCATCGCCCAGCTTCATCACGACTGCCTTTGCATCCGGGGCGAGTGATTCGCGGAACATGATGCCCGTCTTGCTCAATGTTCCGCCGACAGCCGACAGCCTGGCCGTCATGGTGAAGTCGCCGGTCACAATCCCGTAGGTGTACCCAAATGAATCGGACGTGCCGCCGATACCTGTTCCCGAGCCGCTAACCACAAACGTTCCTCCGGAAACATTGGCGTAGCTGGCGCTACCCACTGTGCTTGCCGCACCGATATCCTGCCTTGCCCATCCGTTCGGTAATGCGCCCGTGGCCATGGGTGTGGCGCTGGTTTCTGCGGAAGCACTGCTGGTACCCGACTGGTTGTTGGCGGAGATCACATAATAATAGGTTGTGCCATTCACCGCGGTCCCGTCCGTGTATTGCGGATAGGTACTCTCCGTCCAGGAAGCAATGGACGTATAAGGCCCTCCGCTTGTGGTGGACCGCAATATGTTATACCCCTGGGTAGTAGCGTCATTAGCCGGTGTCCATTTCAGGAATACGCCGCCCACGCCGGCCGTCGCGCTCAGGCCCGCGGGTACGGGAGGAGCCGGCGAAGGAGGGTAAGGCGAGGCGGCGGCGGTTTGGGTAAATGCCAATGTGCCGTATCCGAAGTGATCCGTGCTCCCATGTTCAGGTCTTACCAACTGCGCCATTGCCTTCACATTTGGCGCGCTTAATCCCTTGCGAACTACATAATGGTTATAGATCATCTCCCACACCGGGCGGTCGTCCAATCGTCCCATCCCGTTAATAGAAACCCAAAGCTGGTTGGCGCCCTGGCAATTGTTATAGGCAGTATAGGGCACCGGCAGCGACAAATTGGTACGCGCCACATATTCCGCACCGGCCAGCAGTCGGTTGTTGTCATAACCATATAAGTCGAGGCCCTGGTTCCAGGCGACCTGGCATATAGACGCCAGCATTCCGACCGCCAACTGCGCATGTTCCTGATCGCGCCCGCTTTCCTGCCACTGCCCGAGGTTGCCCGGATGTATGTAAGGAATGGTATTCGTAATGCTGCCCATTCCCGGACCGTTTTTGAAATACTCCACTGCCTCATCGTATTTGGCCTGATCGTCGCAGAGTACTCCCATCGCCAGCAGGGCACCAATGTTGCTGATGTCCCAATTGGACCAGTAAGCACTGATACAAGCGCCATTGTGGTTTGTAAGAAAATCATGGGCGACCGGATAAAAATAGGTAACCATCATGTTTTTAAACCGGGAAAAATCCGCCGGCGCCCATCCCGGGTATACGCGCAGCAATTCGGCTGCCATTCCAAAATCAAAAATAGGGATACCGCTCAAACCAGGTATATCGGTACCGGTTGGAACCTGGTTCACGGCCGAAGACCAGGCGTTACAGATCCGCACGGCACATTCGGCATAGGTGGTATCGCCTGAAATGTACCAGCGAAGTGCGTTGAGGTACGCGGCATGCGCGTCCGCATCGGCCCGCTGGCGGCTCGAACCCATATTCGCCCGTGCGGCGGGCGCGTAGGTATTCTGAGCCTGCGGGTCGGTGACAAGTTTGTTCCAGCTATCGATCCAGGGATGCTCCCCGGCAGCGACCTTGGCTTTCATCCGGTCGAGATCCGCCTGTGTATGCAACCCACCGGGGTGTGTAAAGGTCTGGGCCAGTGCAGGTGGCGGTGCGCCCCACAACAGCCCGATGCACATAAAAATGATGGTAAGTACTGTCTTTACATGAGGTAATTTTGCAATGCTCATAGTTGTTACATTTAGATAGTAAAATTCAACAGATTACGCTCATTTCAGTTTTCCGAGAAGGGCCATAGCATACCCATCCTCCGTTGCCGGAGGGTGGGTATTGAGATTCATAATTTGTAAAGTGACGGTGCTGTTACTACCAGCCGGGATTCTGCACCAGATTGGGGTTCAGCTGCAACTGGTTGGTGGGTAGTGGGATCAGATAGTTCTTTTCCGTGAATTTTCGCTCGTTGGCAGGATCGGCGATCACATCGCCTTCGGCCGTTAATGCAGGAGGGTTTGTCGTGTATTTGGTAGCATATTCGGTACCGGCCCACCTTACGCCCAGCACGGGTTTCGCCAGTTCGATATGCGCAATGTACCAGCGTTTCAGGTCGTCCATCCGAAGGCCGTCGCCCTGCAACTCCACCGCTCTTTCGCGACGTATTTCCTCCCGCATGTTTAGCCCGTTGGCAGTCGCAAATGCATTGCTGAGCTTAGGCATAGCGCTATTCACCCGACCGCGTACGAGGTTGAGCGATTTGTCCAGATCCTCGTCGCTAATGGACCCGGTCCGTTCGTAGGCAGCTTCTGCGTAGTTGAGGTAAACTTCTGCCAGGCGGATCACCGGGTAATCGTACCCTTCCTGCGAATTGGGAACTTGTCTTTCGGCTGCCCATTGCTGGTTGCTGTACCCAGTGATATCATTGCTCCACGGATCGTGCGGAAGGCGGGCATTTTTCAAATCGGTAGCGCTCCAATCCCAGTTAATATGCCAGTTGGTGGCATTCTGCCAATACCGGTAGCCGGGTACCATCATAAAGTAACGCATCCGGTTGTCGCGGTTCGCAAACTCGGATTTCAGCATGGCGCGGCTGAATGGCAGTTTGGTTTTGGTGATAGGCAAACCATCGGCCGACAGGTACATATCCGCCATCACCCGGCTCATATCGGCCCCCAAAGCCCCGAAGGAAATCTGGTTCGGTATCGTTTTGAGCAGGTTGTTGGATTCGTAGCGCACGGCCAGTATGTATTCCTGGTTGGCCGATTTGGTAATGTTCGCCGGGTTGGATCGCTGGTTTTCCAGGATAAATAAATATTTCAATGCGGAATCGCCCAGGGCCTGTGGTTTGAAGAGCGAATACGCATTACCGGTGATCACCGCATTGCTATTAACAACCGACTTATCCAGCAATGCATTGGCCCGCGTCGCGTTTTGGCCCCGGAATTTCAGCCAGGTACCTTCATACAAGCAAACCCTGCCTAAAAATGCCTGCGCGGCTCCTTTGCTGATCCGTCCCTTGTCGTTAGCTGCGATATCGCCTTCCACGGGAAGGTCGGCAATCGCTTCTTCCAGGTCCTGAATAATAAAATCGACAGTTTCGTCGCGGGTATTTCTCGCTGCCTTCAATTCCGGCGAATCCGTGGTTAGGACATTTTTGATCAGGATGACGCCTCCGTAAGAAGTAAGCAGTTTATCGAAATACACGTAAGCACGAAAGAACTTCGCCTCAGCCACATAGGTTTTGATCTGATCCGGGTTCTTGAATACCTTCGCTTTCTCCAACATGTAGTTGATATTGTGAATCCATTTGTAGGCATCGTTATAGTTGCCGTCATTGGAAACGATCGTATTGGTACCCCTTACGAAAGTACCCCGGTCGGCGCCCAAATCCGACCCACTGTGGCCGTCCCCGTTTCCATTGCTGAACGAGCGTAAATAATCGTAAAATTTATTGGCAGCCAGTTTATACTCGGTCGCTTCCTGCCAGAAGGAAACATCCGAGGCGCGGTCGAGCGGCTGCAAATCAAGGGCATCCTTGCAACCCGAGGGCACTCCAATGCATACAGCCGTCACCCATGCGGTGGCGAGGTAGTTGAATAGTTGCTTTTTCATATTGTCAGTTTCTCGGATTTAGAATGTCACGTTTACACCAAAGGTCATCAGCCGGTAGAACGGGTAGCGCTGCGCACCGCCGTCGACCCTGTCGGTCTGTTCCGGGTCCCAGTTGTCCTTCACCTTGGTCAGCTCCCATAGGTCGCTTCCGGAGAAATACACCCGCAGCTTTTCGATTTTCGCCCTTCTGGTGATGGGCTGGGGAAGCGTATAACCGAGTACGATGTTTTTCAGCCTCACATAAGCGCCGCTTTGCATCGACCAGTTGGAGATCTGATAGTTATAGCTGGCATAATTGCCGAATCCCTTGTTGGTGGCGGTGGTCAAAATCGGCAATTCCGCATTGGGGTTGGCGGGGGTCCAGGTCTTTCCTACCCACCAGTCGGCATGTCCCTGCCAGATTGTTCCAAAAGGCGTGCTCCAATCGGAACGGCGGTAGATATTTCTCTGACCTACGCCTTGAAATACCGCCGAGAAATCAAACCCTTTCCATTCGGCACCCATGTTGAACGCAAATACATACCGCGGGTCGCTCCTGCCGAGGTAAACGATGTCGCCATCGGCGATCGGTTTGCCGTTTGCGTCCTTTTTCCCGAGCAGGTACTGGTTGGCACCGGCGTTGGTCAGTTTGCCGTCGCCGTTGATATCCTGGTACATATTGATCCCTTTGATCATTTGCGTAGCGCCCGGCATATTGGTAATGCTGCTTCCCGGTACCAATGCGGCGTAGGCGGCTGCCTCATCGTCCGTTTGAATGCGGCCTGCGTATTTCAATCCAAAGTAAGAGTCCAGTGCATATCCTTCGATTTTGTTTTTCCCGGCGACCACGATATTGTTTCCGCCATAATTCACGAGCTTGTTGCTATTGTCCGTAAGGGTTCCGCTGACGTGGTAAGAAACCCCTCCGACCTTATCCCGCCATCCCAGCGACATCTCCCATCCCCACACTTTCAGCTGTCCGATGTTGGCCGTTGGGGCCACAGCACCCAGCACCGCGGCGTAGGTTTGCGGCAGCAGCATATTCTTGTTCTTTTTCCAGAAATAGTCGAAACTACCCGTTAGCCTATGATTGAGCATCGCAAAATCAACACCGATATTGGAGTTACGGATGGTTTCCCAGGTCCGGTTGAGGCTTACAAGCGTATCGGAAGGCGCTGCCGTCACCGAGCGCGAGGTATAGCCGCCCAGAATGGCACCTGAATTGCTCAGGTTCGTCAACTGGATATAATCATAAAGCCCGATCCCGGTCTGATTTCCGACAGTACCGATAGACCCACGCAGTTTCAGCTCGTCGAGCAAACGGACATTCTTCATAAAATCCTCCTGCGTGATCCGCCAGCCTGCCGAAACCCCCGAATAGAATTTCCACCGGTTAGCTGCGTCAAATTTGGAAGAACCGTCATAGCGGGCATTGGCTTCGAACAGGTATTTGTCTCTGAAAGAGTAATTGAGGCGGCCAAATGCGGAGGCGATCGCCCAGTGATTGGCCACTTCCAGGTTCGAGCGGGTGGTATTGTCGCCCAGGCTCAGGCCCAATGCAGGTACATCGTTACTGGCCAGGTAGCCGGTACGGCTAGAAAAATAGTTGAACTCGTCCCGCTCGTAGTTACCACCGGCTAACAAACTGATACTATGCGCGTTGTTCAACACCTTCTTATATTCCAGAAAAGCATTGGTATTGAAATAGGCGTCTTTCCGCAACGAGCGCTCGTACCAGGATTGTGCCTGCGAAGGGTTGGCCTGATATTGATAGCTTTCGGTGTAATTATAGATCTCCGAAATGTATTTGTATTGATTCTTGCCTTCGGTGGCCGCCCAGTTATACCCCGCTTGTGCAACCAGGTTCAGGTCTTTGGCGATGTTGAATTCCAGTTTTGTGTTTACAAAAATCCGGTTGTTAAAGGTTTTGTTTTCCCCGCCCAATTCGAGCAGCCAGTTGCGGGCGGGCTGCGTACCCCAGGCGTAGGGCTTACCATTGACGGTCGCTACGGGGAACCCCGGCTGAGAGCCGAAGTTGATCTCCCCTTGCCTGCTTGGAACGATCACATCGTTTTTTTCCAGGGAGATATTAGTTTCCAGTTTAAAACGGGGAGAAAACGTGTAGTCAAAAACCAGGCGCGTATTGTAGCGTTTGCTGGAATTTTCGCCCCATTTGAGCATACTGCCGTCGTTGAGGTAACCAAAAGACAGGCGGTAACCCAGGTTCTCATTACGTGCTGCAAGGCTGAGGTCGTGCTGGTTGGAAACGGCCCGGCCGTTACCCCACAAAAGATCGATCGGATTGGTGTCAAAGAAAGTGTAATCTTTTACATCCGTGAAGCCGATGGTCTCACCGCCTGCAATGTATTCCGGGGTATTTTTATCGATGTACCCGCTGGCTGGCCGGTTGATCCACGCCCTGGCATACTTTGTCCAGATCCAGTTTTCGTCCGGTACCCCGCCGGTGGAGGCATTGGAGATCGCTTCCAGCAGGTACTTACCATATTGGTCGCCATTCAGGAAAGACGGGCGCAGGCCCATTCTTTTCTGTGATACCGAGCCATTGTATTGAATGGTTGCTTTTCCGGACTTCGCTCTTTTGGTTGTGACCAACACCACGCCCCCGGCGGCACGCGCACCATAAATCGCAGCCGAAGCATCTTTCAAAAAGGAGATATTATCAATGTCTTGCGGGTTGATGGAGTTCAATGCGCTGGAATTCACCAGGGGAATGCCGTCGACGATAATCAGCGGTTCCGAACCATTGGAAGAAGCTGCTCCCCTGATCTGGAAATTCCATCCCTCCTGCCCGGGCGCGGCCGAGCTGCGGGTGACGATCACACCCGGGACCTGCCCCTGTAATGCGGCCAACGGATTCGATACAACGCCGCGATCCTGAAAAACCTTGGAGTCGATCGATGCCACCGCACCGGTGAGGGTTGCCTTTTTCTGCTCCCCGTACCCTACTACTACCACTTCTTCCAACGCTTTGGTATCAATCAAAAGGGTTACATCGATTTTCGACCGGCCGTCTACCTGTATTTGCTGAGAGCTAAACCCGACAAATGAGAATACCAAAACCGCATTATCCATGGGCACAACCAGCGAATACCGGCCTTCGGCGTCCGTAACCGTGCCGGTCGTAGTTCCTTTAATGGTAATGTTGACGCCTGGCAATTTCTCGCCGTTATCGGCCTGCACATGCCCGGACACCGTACGTTCCGCTACCGCGGCCATATACCCGGCCGATTGGGACGCGTCCATTTCCTGCGATCCCGTTTTGACCGGCGCCGGATCGGGTTCCTTGCTTAAAATGATAAAACCATCGGCAACGGAATACTCTATACGCAACGGCGTAAGCAACCTTTCGAGTACTTCTTCCAGTCTTTCGTTTTTGACCGAGATACTCACCTTGCGGTTACTGACCAAACCCACTACATAAGAAAAACGGACCTTGGTCGATTTCGATATCTGGTTCAATACGGTTTTAAGCTCTGTATTTTCTGCCTCGATACTCACCTTCCGGTTAAGCATTTCCTGAGCCAGGCCGGTCCTGGCATAGGTGATCCCTCCCAGCAGCAGTATCAACACAAACGGGATGCTGATTTTCATAATTAAATGGGCACAGTGATGCCTCCAAATTCTTTTTTTCATAATTTGACACGGGTTTTTGAAATAATGGATAAAACCCTCCCCTGACTCTTTCATAGAGAGCTTCGTTGCAACGCGAGAAAATGGGGAGTTAAAACATAGTCGGTGATGCTGGACACATCGCCGGCTTTTTTTAGGTAGTCTTTCTATTCATACTCAGTTGATTTGGTTGGACAAGAACTTAGTTGCAGCCTGCACCTGAAATCACCACGTCGTTGCCTGATACGGTATATTTGGCCTGAATGGTGCGGCAAATAATGTCAAGTTTGGTAAAGAAGGGCTCTTCCCTGAACGGAATGGTCATACTACAACCGCTGAAAGTTTCGGCGTCATAGACGATTTTGATCCCGTACGCTTTTTCGAGCGAGTCGAAAATTTTGGAAACCGGGGTTTCAACGTAATCGAAACTGAGCGTTTCTTCCTGCCCTTCCAGAACGGCAGGGGCTTCTACGAGCTTTCTTGAAATCAAATTCCGGTCACCCAAAAACACGGCCTTCTGATTGGGCGTCAGCAAAAGATCGTTCTTACGGTCGCTTTCAGATTCCTGCATCCGGTAAACAGCCACCTTGCCTGTTTTGACGGCCACGGAAACATCGGCGCCCTTCGAGGATATTTTAAAACTCGTACCCACCACGCGGGTTACAAGTCCGCCCGTATAAACCAGGAACGGGTGTTTTTTATCTTTCGCAACAAGGAAAAAACCATCTCCTTTTAAATAGACATTCCGGGTGGAGTCCAGCGTCAGGCGCTTTGAATAGCTGATGCGGCTGCCTTTGGAAAGGGTGATCGTGCTGCCGTCGGGAAGCGTAACCTGCTGATCCGCGTCGCGGTCGTTGGATATTTCGATCAGCTCCGACCCGGCATTCGCTGTCAGCTCTTCATAGGTGTAATCTTTTGCACCATTGCTTTTTCTAATCAGTAGCCACCCTACGCCGACTGTCAGCACCAGCACGGCTGCGATTTTATACCACGTGCTCAATGCGCTGTAAAAAGGAACTATTGGGCTGCTGCGTTCGTCGACGCTGGTTATGATCCGCTGGATGCCATCCGAAAGTTTCTGATCGGATAGCTGCGAAGGCTGATGTTTCCATTCCAGTATCAGCGTCCTGGCCTGATCCAGTGCAGGCCCGATAGAGGAATCCGAATTCAGCAAGGTTTCCCACTGCGTGCCCTGAATGGGTTCTCCCGAATGTACCCATTCTACGAACTTGTCATTGGCAAGAAAAAAATCAATCTGATGGTGGCTATCCATATCTGAGCACAATTAACGATGGCTTGTACCTATATGGGATAATTTGTGTGGTTATCTCATCAAAAAATAGGAACTATTTTAGAAATAAATTTCAACAGCACTACAACAGCCTAATATACAGCATTTTATATATCACTAGAAGAACCAGCAAAACATTGAAGCAGGTGTTCCAATAGCCGCGGAAAATTTTGAGTGAGAGGGATAGCAGGTTGTATACCGACGGTTCAGAAATATTCAAAACCTGTGCAATCTGCGAATTGGACATATTCTCGAAAAACCGCAGGTGCAGAATTTCCTGCTGGCGTTTCGTAAGCTTTTGCATTATAAAATCTATCCGGGAAAGTTGCTGATCCGCAATTTCCCTGTCGATTATCAGCATCTCGGCGTGTTCGGTCTCGTCAAACGGGCTTTCCTCCTCATCATCATCGGGAAGCTCCTGCGTGAATGACAGCCTTTTTTTTGCCCGCCATATCTGATTTCGAAGGGCGCTGAATAGGTAAAGTTTCAGATTGGCCGTAGGTGTGAGGAACGCCCGCCGATCCCACAGGCCCAGAAACAAGTCGTGAATGTCGTCACCAAGCTGGTCATGATCCTTTTGGAATCTAAAACCATAGTCGAACATAGGACGATAGAAAATACGTAGAATCTCCTCAAAGGCTTCTTTGCTGCCATTTTGAAAAGCTGTCCACAATTCCTTTTCTTGCTCAGACATCCTGTTAAATACGCTTTTAAAAATACCTTCGCTCCAATCTCAGCATGGCCCCTGCCATGGCGTTTCCCCATACCTCTCCCACAGGCATAGGCCCGACAATGTCACCTCATCAATAGCTCGTTTAGGAATAATTCCGTAAATATCAGAATTATATTAATAATAAATGTACATAGTACATTTATTATGTTTCTAAATCATTGGTGAGTACCGATCTGATCTCTACGCGTGAAGCCTTACACCATCTTAAATTCCGAAGGCACATCCAACCATCAGGCCGAATTCGGTAAAAAGTATACAACAATCGTGGTAGTGACGGGCTCCGCATCCGGTATCGGAAAAGCGACCTGCGAGCGGCTTGTAAAAGAAGATTGGTGTTTAAAAAGTCTTTGAGCCCCAACCCTGGCAATCATTTTGCAAAAGAAGCTCTTCTCAAATTAAGGCCGGACTAAACAGCGTATAAACGGAGAAAACCGGATTGTCTAACGCAGGTAAATGACCAGTTCCTGCCGCAGAAATGCGATCGTACGGGAAATATGAGCCTCGACGGTTTTGACTGAAATCCCCATTTGGTCCGCTACCTTCCCGTAGGTGAGCCCTTTATAGCGGTTAAGAAGGTAGGCTTGTTGCGCCTTTTCCGGAAGCTTGGCCAGTGCGGCGTCATGCACCAATTGTAGCTCTGCCTCGTCCAGACTTTCGCTCAGGGTATTGTCCGGGACATCGCACGCTTCGATTTCCCGCGAGAAAACCAGCACCGTTTTTTTCTTTCGGGAAAGCACACGCATCACATAGTTGCGTGCCATTACAATGAAATATGCCTTAAAATTTTCGATCTGGTGGCCTTGAATTTGCGCCCTTGTTTCCCAGAGCATCACGAAGATATCCTGAACCCAATCCTTGATTAGCTCGGTATCATCCGAATAGCGCATCAGGATCCGGACCAGGGTCGAGTAATATTTGTCAAACAATATTTTGAATGCCTCTGTATCGTCCGCCGCGATCAGCTCAACGAGCTGATTATCGGAAAATGTTGATTTATTCATATTTTTTATCGTTGAAATAGAAGTATTTTCAAAATATTATTCCGCAAAATCCTTTTTGATAAATATAATAAATTGCGCCACAAATATTTGACAATACAATATATCATTTTACCCCGCTAAGTGCATCTAGGCCCAGGTATTGACCGTTTTTGACGACTGCCTTCACTTTGAGAACGTCCTTGATCTGCTTTAACGGATCGCCATCGACGATTACCATGTCTGCGATCATTCCGGGTTGTATCGTGCCCAGGTCCTGGCCAACCCCAACTTGCCGGGCGGCCCATTGGGTAGCGGCACGTAAGGTCTCGAAGGGCGATAAGCCGGCAGCAACCCAACTTTGAAGCTCGGCATGATAGCTCAGCCCGGAAGGTATGATCGGCGAGTCGGTCCCGGGCGTCAGCCTGGCTCCCGACCGCATCAACTGCACAATCGATTTTTCGATATTTTGGTAGGTTTTGCTTGATCCCCGAGCCCTTGCAGCAGCAGACAGAAGCTCCTGCTTTTGCTTTTCAGAATAAAATGCCCGAAACTGCCAATGCTCGAAAAACGAACTATCGGTCGTTATCAACGCATTCAATCCGCCATGAAGCGAAATAGTAGGTGTCATACAGATACCGGATTGTGCCGTCAGGGCCAGTACATCCTGATAGCTTCTGTTCAAGGCCGACAACTTGGGCGAATACCCCCGTCGACTCGTCGCCCCGATGTGCTCCACGCCGTCTACCCCCAGGCCCGCTGCCGGATATATCTCGTGCGAGGACACTGGCAGCCCGTTGGCATGGGCAAATTCAGTGACCCGTTTTTGTAAAATATCGGGCAGTCCTACATAGGTTTTGATCATGTCGTAGCCTAATGCGACGGCGCGGCCAAGCTCCAAATCCAATTGAGCACCGGTAACATTGCTGGTACTCCGGTTGTAGTATACCCGGCTGCCCTCCATATGGCCCCCGGCAAAGAAACTTCTCGGGCCCAATCGCTTGCCGCTCGCCCAGGATTCTTTCCGCTCCAATGCGTCGTAGGGGTCGGTCCCGGGCTCGCGTATGGAAGTGATCCCGTATGCCAGCCACAACCGCCCGCCTTTTTCCCCCAACTGAGCATTCTGATGGGTATGCATTTCAAACAGGCCCGGGATCACCGTCCAGCGTGAAGCATCGATAACCTTTTCATTCGACCGTGTCCGATGCGGCACAATCTCCTTGATACGGTTCCCTTCGATGACAACATCGGCATTCTCTATGTACTTGTCGGATACGCCATCGAAAACCCTTCCCGCGTGGATTACCTGCCGGCCCCTGGACTGCTGCGGTTTCCAGGTAAACTCCATGTTGAGCGCCTCAATGCGGCCGTCGGAGACAGCAACTTTTTTAATCCTGTCTGTGGCCAGGAAGACAATGCTTTGCGAATCACCTGTCCAGCTGGGGTTTTCAGCCAGTTCGTGCGTGAGTTGAACCGGCGGACCGGCGATATTCAGCCTGCTGTCTACCGGCACCATCCAGAGCACATTATCCAGGATGTAGGCAATCGCCTTACCATCCGGGGAGATCACCGGACCATTTTTGCCACGGGTAGCCAGCGAACGCCCCGGAACAGGCGAAGCAAAACGAGCCCCGGACCGGTCCGACGAAATGACCAGAAACTTGCTAAGCCCTTCCCGGAAACGGCTGGAATACGGGTCCAGCGAAGAAACCACCAGATACTTCCCGTCTTTCGACCAACTGGGCTGCGAGGCTTCGAATAGTCCGTCATACAACGTCTCTATTTTTTGGGTTCTGACGTCGATCACACAGAGGCTGCTGCGGCTGTACGCATTGGGATCGGCCTGGTAGAACGCGATCCGGCTGCCATCGGCTGACCAACTTGGAAATTTCAGGTTATCTGCCGCATCCAGCAGACAAACCTCCTTTCCGGTGCTTATTTCTCTGACCCACAAATCCATGTTGCCATTTCTGTCGCTGGTAAAGGCGAGCCACTTGTCGTCAGCCGACCATGCCGGGTCAATATCGATGAATACGTCGTTCGTGACCTGCCACGGCCTGGATTTCCCGATTTCCAGAATCCAGATGTCCCCTATGGCAGCAAATGCCACAAACTTGCCGCTGTTTGAAACCACAGGCCCGCGAATACCTCGTACAGGAGTCGGGAGCACAGTATCAAAGTCGCGCTTTTTAGGCACATACTTGTCCCGGTCAAGTGTTACCAGGGCGGAAAATGGAATGTTTTTGGCATTGCGTGTCCCTATCCTTCCGAGTTTGATCTGCCCGTCTGCAGTATACAGATATTCGGTCGGCGAAAGCCATGCCGCTTTGAACGGAAACACGTCTTCCGCGTCTTGCGACAAAGTCTGCCAGTCGCCACCGCCTATTTTGACCATTTCAAGCTGGCTATCCCCCGCGGCAAGACTATTGAAAACGATGTGCTGCCCATCGGGGTGCCATACCGGCGAGGCCAACTTCTCCTTGCTGTGAACAAACAGCTGATGCTTGCCTTCCTCCTCACGGATGTAAATGCCTGCGGCGGTGGCGCGCTCGGATACATACGCGATGTTTTTGCCATCCGTGCTAAAAACCGGGAAATAATCACTACCCGGATGATCGGTCAATTGTATCAGGCTATCGCTGCCTAAGACAATCTTCCAAATATCATAATTGCCGCTCCGATCAGAAGAAAATACGATACTGTTTCCATCCGGTGACCAGTGCGGCTCGCGGTCATGAAAGATCCCGGTGGTCAGCTGCCGCAGTCCGCTTCCGTCCTGATTGATTTTCCAGATATGAAAATTACCATCCCGGTAGGATTGAAAGGCAATCTGGGTTCCATCCGGTGACCATGTCGGTTGCCGGCAGTCTCCAAGCGCATCGGTAATGGCTTTCGCTTTCCCTCCTGTCACGGGCAGTACCCATATCGTCCCCTGAAGATCCATGGCGATCGTCTGCTTATCGGGAGAAAGCGCAATGGCCATATTGGTCCCTTCGGTGAGGGCAATCTTTACAGAATCGGCAGCAGGCAGAGAGGAAGCGCTGGCGGTTGGCGCTAAATGCAAAATGCCCGCCAGCATCAAACTTGCGCTGGCAGACATGAATTTAAAAACGATGGAATGCATTTTCCGGTGTCGGGTCATTGATCGATCGGTGTTGTTAAGATTGAGTAGCAGGTTTTGATACCGGTCCTGAGATTACCCAGCCGGAGGTTCTCATTGGGGCTGTGCTGATTGTTGTCCATATTCACCAGCGGCACAATCACTGCGGGCACTCCCAGCGTCTGTATAAAAGGCACTACCGGTACCGATCCACCCATAATGCGTATGATCACCGGATCGGTCTGAAAGGCCGTCTTCATGCTTTTTTTCAGCCAGTTCCCCATCGGCGAGTCAATCTCCGTCCGGAACGCCGGAGAGCCAGCGCCTCCCCCATCCATAAAGACCAGTTTGGAATACCGCAGCCTTTCTGCTTTGGTCGGAACGTGGTCTACAACCTGGTACCCCAAACCCTGCAGATGCGTTTTTACAAGCCCGGTCATTCTTTTCCCGTCGGTTTCGGGAACGAGCCTGATGCCAAATTCGGCGATGGCCTGCTCGGGTATGATCGAGCCGCCGCCCTTCCCTACCACCGCCGCCTTCAGGCCCCGGATATTCAGCGACGGGTACTGCATCGATTCCTGATAGTTTTTTCCTACTTTTTCCTCTGCCGCGATTTGCAGTCTGTCGTTAATGTCGGCCGTCACATCGGGCACAGCAGCCATTACCTTCACCGCATTGTCGTCGAATGTAATGCCGTCATAAAAACCCTTGATCAATACCCTTCCCTCTTCATCTTTCATCGACGCGATTATCCTGGACAGACTAAATGTCGGATCGGGCGAGTAATTCCCGAAATGCCCGCTGTGTTGCTGGGTGATCGCGCCATAGGTCGTCAGCGAGAAGCCCGTGCCGCCCCGGCAGCCGAAAGTCAGGGTGGGAAGGTTGGACGAATGCATCGGGCCGTCCATAACAATCAGATAGTCGGCAGCCAGCTCGGCCTTATAGTTCGCCAGCGCACCTTTGAGGCCGGGCGAGCCTTTCTCTTCCTCACAGTCCAGAACCACTTTAATATCAAATGGCGGTTGCAGTTTCTGTGAGGCAAGGATATCCATGGCCTGCAAAAACATAATAATAGGACCTTTGTCGTCGGATGTCGACCGTCCGAAAAGTCGCCACTCGTCGCTGATCCTTCCATTCCGGAGCATCGACCAGTCGATTTGAGAGAATGTTCCCGACGGGTCTTTTTCCTTCAACACCGTTGAATAGGCATTTTCCTGAAACCATTCCTGCTGGCGCACGGCTTGCCCATCCAGGTGAAAGTAAAAGAGTACCGTCTTGCGATTGCCCCGAAAGGATTTCTTGGCGAGAAATAGAGGCATTTTGTCCGTTTTCAGCACCGAGGTTTCAAAACCTCTTTTGGTAAAAGCATTCCGGGCCCAATCCACGTTTTTCTCAATATCGCTGGCTACCAGCGCATCGTTGGGGATCGCCACAAAGTCTTTCAGCTCCTCAATGGCCGGCAGCATCCGTTCGTTCACCAGCCGGTCGTCTTGCCAGCTCATTCCGCAAAGAAAGACCATTGCGTACATCAGCGCAATCAGTTGAATTTTCAACATCATTTGGGTTGTTAATTACTTGAATGAGAACCCTGCAATACCGGTTTACCCTGCTCGACCCTGGGTTTCAGAATATCCTCGATGGCCAAAATTTCACCATTCCGGATCACCGTCTGTACGTTGAGCACATCCTTGATGTTTTTAAGCGGATCTCCGTCGACGATCACCATGTCGGCAAGCTTTCCGCTCTCCAAAGTGCCCAGGTCTTTTGCAATACCCAGCGCCTCGGCCGAATACAGCGTAGCCGACCGGAGCGTTTGAAACGGCGAAATGCCGCCATCTACCCAGCTTTGTAACTCGGCATGGTAGCTGATCCCCGGATGTATAATCGGGGAATCAGTGCCGGGCGTGACGTGCCCTCCGCGTTCTACCATGGTTTTGACCGTTTTCTGGATGTTTGAAAATGTGGTTAAAAAAGCCGGATTGCTCTTGGTCCGCAGGCTCGTTTGCGCTTTCATCTGCTCGACGACAGCCGGTCCGTAAAACGCAGCGAATTGCTTATGATCGAAGAATGCCGGATCCTTATCGACCAGCATCGGCATCCCGCCCTGCAGAGAGGCGGTCGGCGTGATATTCATTCCCGACCGGACCAGCAGCTCGGTTACATCCTGATATGAATTATTCAGGGCTGTCAGCTTGGGCGAATACCCCCGGCGGCTTGTTGCGCCCATATGCTCTACCGCATCCACGCCATAGCGCGTAGCCGGATAAATTTCATGGGAAGATACCGGCACACCCATCGAATGCGCGAAAGCGGTAATGCGCTGCTGCATCAGGTCGGGCATCCTCACGTAGGTTTTGATCATATCAAAATCCAGGCGCTTGGCTTTTTCCAATTCCAGTTCAAGCTGCGCGCCGGGAACATTGCCTACATTCATACCATAATATATCCGGCTGCCGTCCAGAATCCCGCCCGTATAAAAGTCACGCGGGCCCAGCCTGCGCCCACTGATCCAGGACTCTTTGCGTTCGATGACATCGTAAGGATCGCCCCCTGGCTCGCGGATCGTGGTGATTCCGTAGCTGAGCCACAGTCTGCCCAGAGGCTCGCCGGCGGTCGCAGATTGATGGGTATGCATTTCAATCAAACCCGGTATCACCGTCCGGGACGACGCATCGATCAACTTCCCCGTCCGGCCTGGTTTATGGGGTTCAACACTGACAATGCGGTTACCTTCTACAATCACATCCACATTGCTCCGGTAACCGTCCGTCTTGCCGTCAAAGAGCTTCCCGGCATGAATGGTGTAGCGGCCCGCAGGCTGACGTGCCTTGTAGGAGAGCGTTACCGGAATGGTCTCGATATTGCCGCTCATGACCGAAACCTTCTTAAGTACGTCTGTCGCCAGATACACAATGCTTTTCGAATCGCCCGTCCAGCTAGGGTTTTCCGCGAGCTCGTTGGTCAGTCTGCGGGGGGCTGCCAGCAAATCGCCATTTCCGCTCACTGCAACCGTCCAGAGCACTCCGTCCATAGAGAACGCGAATTTACTGCCGTCCGGCGACCAGTACGGGCCGTTTTTCCCCCGGGTGGAGAGCGTCCTCTCGTTGATAGGCGTCACGTACCGGTAGCTTTTGTCGGCGGTTGAAATGATCAGAAACTTGCTGACGCCCTCGCGATAGCGGGTCGAGTAAGGCACGAGCGACGATATGACAATGTATTTGCCATCCGGCGACCAGCTGGGCTGAGAGCCGTCGAAAACAGGTTCGAAAACAGTAGTGGATTTACCGGAAACCAAATCGATTACGCGGAGCGAAGAACGGCCGAAAACCGCAGGGTCTTTTTGATAATAAGCAATTTGTTTACCGTCGGCTGACCATGAAGGAAGCGTAAGGGGCCCATCCGCATCCAGCACCAGGGTTTCTTTACCTGTGGCCATTTCCCGTACATACAAGTCCATATCCCCCTTCCGGTCACTCAGATAAGCGAGCTGTTTTCCATCAACCGACCATGCCGCATCGATTTCGATGAACTCGTCGTTGGTTAGCGGCGCAGGGATCGTACTGCCTTTTTTGAGCAAATACATATCCCCCAAAGCGGTAAAAGCGACACTATGCCCGTCCGGGGAAACTACCGGCCCTCGGATACCCTTCACAGGCCGGTTACCCGTTGCATTGAAATCATATTTTTTGGACGGATAGGGCTTTCTTCCCAATGTCATTTGCGCAGAAAACGGTATTAAACGCTTCGAGTCGTCCCCGAGTTTTCCGAGACGGATCTTGCCGCCTGAAGTATAAAGATACTCGGTATCGGAAACCCAACTGGCTTTAAAAGGAAATACATCTTCGCCGTTAACGGAAAGCGTAATCCATTCGCCCCCGCCGATCATGGCCATATCCAGCACCGTTTTCCCTTCGATGAAATTATGAAAAACGATTTTAGGCTGATTGGGATGCCAGGTAGGCGCGCCCAGCTTTCCGGTGGTAGTCAAAAACAGTTTCTCCCGCCCTGCTACGTCCATGATGTAAATCCCCGGAGCAGCGCTTCGCTCAGAAACGTAGCTGATCTGTGAGCCATCCGGAGAGAATGCCGGGAAGTAATCATTGCCCGGATCGTTTGTAAGCTGGGTAAGCTTGCCGGTTGCTGGTTCGAGTTGCCAGATGTCGTAGTTACCGCTTCTGTCGGAAGAAAAAAGCAGGCGATTCCCGTCCGGCGACCAGGTCGGTTCCCGATCGTCGAAACTGCCGAATGTGTGCTGCACAGGGGCACCGCCATCCTTGCCAATCGAATAAATGTGAAAATTACCGTCCCAGAAAGCCTGGAAGGTGATCCGTGTGCCATCCGGCGTCCATGCCGGTTGCCGACAATCACCGAACTCATCGGTCAGCGGACGCGCCGGACCGCCGCCGGCAGGAATGGTAAAAATAGTGCCCTGCAAATCCATCGCAATGGTCTTTTTGTCGGGCGAAAGGGCAATGGCCAGGTTAGTCCCTTCTGTGAGGGTAACCTTCACCGAGTCAGCCGGCGACGCCGCGGCTATGACCGTAAACAGTACCGCCTGCATTAAAAGCAGCAGTCCTATTTTTTGATTGTGAAAAAACATCATTCGTTTATGGATCGGTTTGGCGGAATACGAAACAATTTATTAAAGATTTACCGGTGTTTTTACAAATACTCCCGGGACCGGGCGCGGTGCGCTGGTGTTGGAATTAACCTCCGCCTCGCTATAAATCATCCGTTCGGGCAAAGCGGCACCTGCATTGGGTGGCAACTGTACGGCCACAGCTTCTTTTCGGGTCCGTCGCAGGTCGTTAAAGCCTAGTATCTGTCCGTTAAATGTCAGGTACCTTTCCATCAGAATTTCGCGCAGCAATGCCTGCTCCGCCTGAATGCCGTCTTTATTGAGCATACCCCCGGGTGCGATATCACCTGTCGTGTAGGGTTCGTACCGGTAAGCGAGCGTTTTGTAAGTCGGATCCAGATCCCCACCGGCATTCAGGTAGGCTCGGAAAGCATTGAGCTTTTCCAGCCCGGCTTCTACCCCGCTGCTTCTCAGCCCGGCCTCGGCCAAAGTGAGCAGGTTCTCCGAAAAAGTCACCAGCGGATAAGGCGCCGATTGTCCAAAGAGTCCCCTGGAAGTAGTCGAGCTGCTGGTATTCGGAGAAACAGGTATCTGCGTACCACTGGCGTTCACCGTAATGAAATGGTGATTATAACGGGCCGTTTCATCGGTTTTTGCATTACCGCGGTAGTCCGGACTCGCCGGATTCAACAATTTCGGCGCCAGCGCCAGCGCCGCGTTAATATCTCCCACCCGGTTTCTGGCGATAAAAGCGTACATGAGATTTTCATTGACATTCAGCGTAGTGCCGTGGGTAACCACAAGCGAGCGCCCCGCGGTCGTGATCCCCTTCGCTGCTGCTGCGTAGGCCAGCTGATACTCTTTTGTCTCCATATAAAACCGCGATTTGAGCGTATAGGCAGCCTCCTTCCATTTACCGGCATCCCCCTGAAAGAAAATATCAGCCGCTCCGGGTGAGCTGCCAATGCCTGATTCGAGGTCAGCGATGGCCTCATCGAGCAGCGTCTGTAATTTTTGATAGACCTCTATCTGCGGTTCAAAGGCCGGATTGGGGAACTTGGCAATGTCGGCTGCCTCCGAAAAGGGGACATCGCCCCAGCAAGCCACAGCGGTGCCCAGCGCATGCGCACGGGTGACCTTCGCAATGCCCTGCATTAGCCGGTTATTGGTCGTCTGCGACTTGGCAATCACCAGCTTGGTTTGCTCGACGACGCCCTGGTAAACGAATTGCCAGACATCATTGAAAGAGGCCCCTGTGACATTGTAGCTATAAATATCTTTGTACTGGCGGTCTGTGCCCGTAAAGTAACCCGACCACATCGCCGCTACGCGCGCCAGGTGTCCTTCCTGCACGGAGACGTTCCCGAGCTGGGCCCCGGTCAGGATCAGCGACGCCGAAGCGTCGGTAGGGTTGTTCAGATCGGTGTTCATGTTGTCGACCAGTGATTCGCAGGAGGTCAGCACGGCCCCCAACACCAGGCCAGCAATTTTCATCAAATTCCTTCTCGTCGTTTTCATCGTGATTGTCAAGGTAAATGCTTTGAAATGGATGCTAAGGTTTGCCTGGATGCTAATAGTTAACTTTGATGGTAAACAGGTAGGAGCGTGTGCCGGGGGTATTGAAATAATCCATGTTACGTCCTGCCGGCCCCCCGGACAAGTTGGTATCCGGATCGATCCCTACCACCTTTGTCCATAGAAACAGGTTCCGGCCAGTCACCGAAAATTCCACCGATTGCAGCTTGGTAGCTTTACAGAATGCTTCTGTATCTAACCGGTACGATAGTGAAAGCTGCCGAAGGCGTGTCCAGCTTCCATCTTCCACAAACTGTTGTTTCAGCGACCCGAAACCACTTCCAAGGGTGGTGTACCAGCTTTCGTCGAGCAGCACCGGGCCAGCACCAAAGTCTTTCAGATTACCGCGCACGGTGGATCCGGCCGGAATTGTTTTGCCGGCGTAATTTTTGGTATCGGCCGTCAGCGTGACCTCATTGCCGGTGTCGCGATGTGTGCCGAAATTATACATAACGCCCCGTGTGCCGCTGAAATAGTCGCCTCCCTGCGAGGTTTCGAAGAGCACATCCAGGCTGAACTTTTTGTAGGAAAATGTGGTCCCAAAGCCACCTATCCAATCCGGATTCGGATCGCCCACCACCCCGGTAACCGGATCTGCCACGGGAAACCCATTAGCATCCAGCACCATCGACCCATCTTCTTTCAACAGGTAGCGGCTACTCCAGAACACCCCCGTGGGCTGTCCCACGACCGCGCGGGCATCGAGAAAGTTTTCAATACCTCCCACCAGGTACAGCGATTGTGTACCGGCCAGGTCGAGAACCTTGCTGCGATTCCTGGTAAAATTGCCGCGAATGGCCCAGTTGAAGCCTCCTTTCCGGATCACATCATAACTCAGATCCATTTCCAGGCCTTTATTCTGAAGTACCGCGGCGTTGGTATACTTGGTGGCAAAGCCCGTTGTGGGCGCCAGGGTCACCGGCACCAGCACATCGCGTACTTTATTATTATAGTAGGTAACTCCTAATTTCAGTCGGTTATCGAGCAGGCGCATATCCAAACCCACTTCATATTCGGTCTTTCGCTCGGGTTTCAGATACTGATCGCCCAAAGAGCTCCCTTGTGTGTAGGCACCGTTGCCGAACTGGGAACCTACCAGGTTATCCCCCCAGGGATTGGCGCTGTAAACGGTGGAAGAGAAGATCGTATTGGAGCGGTACGGAAGCGGCTGTACCCCCACAACGCCGTACGACGCACGCAGTTTGGCGAAATTGATAGCCTCTACCCTATCCATCCATTTCAGCCTGGTAAAAACCCAGGCGATGTCCGCCGACGGATAGTAGAATGTTTTGTCCGAAAGCGCACCGAATGACGAAGCCGACTCTGCGGCACCCGACAGGTTCAGGAACAATGCGTCATAGGCCGAAAAACTTGCAGTAGCATATGCCCGGACTGTGCGTACCTCTGTTTTCAGGTTCACGGGTGTGCGGTTGAGCGCGGTGGCGTTCGCGAAGTTGGCAGGCGCGTCAGCTACCAGAAAGTTAGAGATCGTCACGCCCATATTGTTGTATTTACGGTTGTTGACATTCACTCCGGCGACATAGGTGGAGCTGAAATTGGGCCCGAAATCTTTGGTCGCGCGCGCCAGCACATCGGCATTCACCTGCGTTTCTTTGGTGATTTGTTCCCTGTACTGCCCGGTTCCCGCGCCGGTGATATCGTTGACCGGGAAATAGTTGATCTGCTCATCGGAATAGGTGTCCAATCCGGCACGGGCGACGATATCCAGCCATGAGGCGGGTTTAATACCCAGTTCGGCACTGTTCATAAAACGATCCACATCCGTGGAATTCTGCTGTTCATAGAGCGCCCAGAGCGCATTGTTGTTGGCCGGGTTGATAACACTTCCCAGGTAGCTGCGGTACCCCCGCTGGCGTCCGGTGATCGCCGACGCCGACGGGCTGGAATAATAGCTTCCCTTGTAATCGGAGATATCGAAGTCCGCCGGGTTACGCAAAAGGCCTACCATGGCCCCTGCCAGGTTGTTGCCCCGCTGAATCCGGTCCGAAAAGCTCTTCGTATAGGCTGCGGCAGCCGACATACGTACCACCTCGTTGAACTTACGCTCGACATTCAACCGGAGCGTGGTCCGGTTGTAGGTGCTGTTCCCGCGTTGCACCCCCTTCTGACGTATGTCGCCGATACTGAAAAAATAGGTCGTTTTCTGATCCCCTCCGCTCAGGCTCAATGCATTGTCGGTAAAGTGCCCATCGCGAAAAACTTTATCATAGTTGGACGTATTGAAAACATCACGGGAGTTCTTTTTGATAATAGGATAATACCTGGTCCCGTCGACGGCCTCGAAAAAAGCGCCTGCCGCATTCACTTCATCGGCGCCTCCGGCACGGTCTGCGATCTTATCTCCCCAGGCGTTGGCCCCGTTCGGATTGTAAACACCTCCGGCACCCTGTCCGAATTTTCCCTGGAAAGGGTGAAAGCGGTTAATCTGATCTATCGAAAACGTCGAGCTGAAACCAATGTTGAGCTTGTTACTGTCGGCGCCCTTTTTGGTGGTGATCAATATCACGCCGTTGGCCGCGCGCGAGCCCCACAACGCTGCCGCAGAGGCGCCTTTGAGTATCTGCATAGAGGCGATATCGTTGGGATTGATGTCGTTCAGGCGCGACTGAGGCACTACACCGCCGGATGTGCCCCCTTCCGTGGTATTGCTGATCGGAATACCGTCCACTACGATTAGCGGCTGTGTATTGCCTGTGAGCGTATTCTGGCCGCGTATCTGAATAAACGCGGCAGCGCCCGGATCGCCGGCAGCCCTGGATACCTGCACCCCCGCCGCTTTCCCGGCCAGGCCGTTGATCACGCTGGTCTCCCCCGACCTTGACAGCGCCTCTCCGGCCACTTTACTGCTGGTGGACCCTAACCGGTCGGCTGCCTCCTTGAAACCCGAGGCGGTCACTACTACTTCCGATAGTGCCTGCACATTTTCGGCCAATACTACATTCACTACCGACTGGTTGGCGATGGAGATCTCCTGGGTGACGTATCCGATATAGGAGAACACCAGCACACCGTCCGTCGAAGGCACTTCCATTCTGAACGCCCCATGTTCGTCAGTGGCCGTCCCGATATTGGCGCCTTTCAAAAGTATATTTACTCCCGGTATTCCGGTTCCCGTCGCTTTGTCGGTTACTTTACCATTGATACCGAAAGCTTTGCTGTCGTAATCTGAACTGGCGTCCACTTTTAGCATCAACCCAGGCGAGTCGCCAGTGTTTTTGACCTGGGCTTTGGGCGTATTTTCCTCCCTGTAAAGCAGGTAGAACCCTTCGCGTGACTTTCGATAATGTATTTTCGAGTCTTTCAGGACAGTTTCAAGCATGCTTTCGATCGTAGCGTCTTTACCGGCGGACGCCAGCAATTTTCTGTCGATCTGGATCTGGTCGACCAGCCCCGCCTGGTAGGCGATCGACACGTTGAATCTGCCTTCTAGCGCTTTAAGCCCGTCTTTCAGCTGAATATACTGCGGTTGCCGCGGATAATCTGCCTGGCGGTTCTCCCATAGATAGGATACCAATTGGCCCTGGGCGCCTGCCGGATTGCCGATCAGCCCCAAAAGCATATACAGCGTAGTCCTGGAAATGTTTTTCATAGTGTTCATCCGTAGTTTAAGTAACGAAAGAGGTTATACGCAACTGAAATGCACGGCCAGACCTGGCCCAATCAACGGTTCTTTCCAACAGGTGACTTGTGCCGGCAGGCTGGAATTGATAATGGCAGGGTAAAATGGGATTACATAAAGACCACGCTCCGTTTTGCGGCTCTGGAGCAAAAATCTTTTCCCGGAAGCTGGGCCGGCTATCGGACCAGAATCAGCTTATCATCTTTCTTAACGAATTGTAATTCAAACAAACTGGCGATATCCTCGATCAGGGTTTGGGCTCCGGTTGGGCCCAGAGGAATGGAGCCCGAAGCTCTTTTGGTCAGCAGGTCCTGGCTTTCAACCAGCACCGTTACCCCGTAACTCTCCTCGATTTTTTGCAACATTTCAGCCAGTGAGGTCCCATCAAGCCGCCAGCGCCCCTGGGTCCAGGAAGAATAGTTTTCGGGATTGACCACCTCCTTGCTGGTTATTTTTGAGCCGTTCTCCTCGACACGCACCATATCGCCGGGTTTGAGAAATACCTGTTCTTGCGTTTCGGCCAGGTCTAACCGGATACTTCCCGATTTGAGCACGATGCAACTTCTGGTTTGCCGGTCAATCACGTTGAACTGCGTGCCCAAAACGTGAATATCTTTGCCGGCAGACAAATGCACGGTAAAAGCCGAATGCGTCCGAAGATGTTTTACATCAAAAAAAGCCTCGCCTTCCAACCATACCTCCCGCGGCTGTCCTTCCCACGAAAGCCGGTAGCGCAACCTGCTGTTGCCATTCAGGATTACTTCCGAGCTGTCGGGCAACATAACGTGACGCGTTTGTCCATAAGCGGCGGCGACGCGGACGGACTCCGATTGTTTCAGCCAGAACCAGCCAAGTGAACAAACCAGCACCAGTCCTGCGGCAACGGCCAGATACCTTTTAAGCGTCTGCTGATTCCCATAAGAGACGAAGCGTTTTTTGATGCCGGCACTGGATTCTGCGAGCCTGAACTGTGCATTGGCCCAAAGTTGCCATTTCGACATCATCAGGTCATCGTAGATTTCCTCGTCCTTTTCCGATGCGTCATTATCAATCCATTCCATCGCCTTGGCAGTATTGTCCGGATGCAATGCCAACCATTGCTCTACCACCTTATCCTGTTCAGGGGTAGTCTTTCCGGAAAAGTAATGCTTGACAAGTTGCTTGGAGACTTCCATCTCAACACCGGTTAAGGAAAACATCAACGATCTGACTCTATTTGTACAGAGACAATTTTAAGGGCGGCACCCTACTGTCGCGCCCAAAATAATTTTCCGGTAAAAATACGGAGGGCAGGCATGGAGCATGACGCTTCGAATGAGAAAAAGATCATATCCAAAGTTCAGCTGTTGATATACTTCCAGACCAAATTTTCGGTACCACGGCAAATTTTTATGTGTCGAGGTCTCAAGGTAGACGGGCCTTCTCATTCGTTGCGACTCTGCCAGTAGCTCTTCCATCATGGTTTTTCCAACGCCATTGTTTTGGTTATCTGGGCGCACCCCGATGAACCACAAGTAGAGTCCGTCGCAATGCCCAGATATTTTTCCAGAAATTTCAAATACGAACAATCAAAAGTACATAAACCAGGATTCCTTTCAAGAGCCCAGAGAACAATCCTAGCGACCTGGACGTCATTAAAACTTATTGAAAACAATTCCCCGTAGGACAATCGCACCTTCTTCCGGCGAAAAAGGCGCCTTAAACTCGCCAATTGCCTAGCGGAGTGATCAGCAGCTTAGTCTCCTTCGCTTCCCAACAGCCATAACAGAAAATTCCCAAACGTCTTTAACACACCCCTAAAAAATGCAAAGAAGCTGTATCAAGCGCCTTAAATGTGCATGGAGGAGTGTCCAATCAATAACGGGACACGACACGGAATGGTTTTGTCAAAGTGGCTGGCTAGCCAAGCGGGCAATAACACGGATTGCTTCCCTAACCCTTGGGTTCCAGATCGGACAGAAGTTAATCCTGATGTAACGATGGTAATAAGTGGATGTCGAGAATCCCTTATCGCGCTACTTCTTCGGCCATCCGGACGAATTCAAGGGCAAATTCCCTGCCAAAGATGTAAAGGAAACCGGCGAGGCCATTCTGTACAATGCCCTGTACGGCCCAAAGGGTGAGTCCTACCCTGCCGGGCAGATCATCGCCATGCGCCACAATATGGTACAGCTTGGGGTACCCGAGGCAGATGCATCCGCGCGACTGTTGCTCAAAGAACTAACAGCACACCTTCGAGAAAAGAACACCTCAGCCGCGGTTTCGCGCTTCAATGAATACCGCCACAGGTCAACTACGCTGGGAATTGCAGATTATGCGTACATGCTCAAATTCTTTAATGAAAACTCCTATTTGCCTCAAATACCGCTCTGGGCGGCAACCGGACTAAGCCTGGCCAAGCCCGCAAAGCTCAAAACCAAAATAGCTGCCGGTTTATATTATGAGCCGGCTCAGGCACATTGGAAAATGCAGCAAAGAGACCAAGTCAGCAATGCCGAAAAAGCGCTCGAAATCGCAAAACTGGCCAAAGATGACCTTGACAGATATCAGGCGCTGGTGACCAAAGTCAGATAGTGATACCCACCAGCACCGTTGATCGAATTGCCGCGTACCCGGGGACAGCAGAATTCAATTCCCTGGATCAGTCCAATATTTAAGATAACTTCTGATTATGGAGCGTAAGCAAATGCTGATCGATAGTCTAAGCCTCAGCGGGATGGTTATCGCATGTCATCTGACATATAAACCATGTACCGCAAATTTCTGCCTGTCCCTTCCATGGCGAACAAGCAAAGTACCCTGGTATTCACTTGTCTGCTGATCAACCACCTTCTGTTCTTTGACAGACAAAATGACGCTATAATCCGTCGCGGCGAAGTACATGTCAAATCCCCGGGCCTTCTTTACGGTCATCGTGTAGCTCAACGGAACGGTTTGACCCGCATGGATGTAAATTGCCCTTTTTAATGCATCAGCGGTGAAGATGTATTCCTTTTGGCCCAACGGGACCTGCCGTAACGCAAAAAAGTAACCTGTCTCGTGGTTGCTGCGCAATTGATCAACCCTAACAGTCGACATGCTTTGACTGAGCATATCTGCGGTGCGAAAGGGGACAAAAAGGCTGAAATAAGTTAGATAGATGTATAGCATGCGCATGGAAGAACTATGGTAGCAAAAATAGCTTTCTATCAGGTAAGCTAAAATAGCTGCTGTTCGAGTAATAGCTAGAATTTGTACAGCATTTCTAATTCCAAAAATGTCGTAGGTCTATCTGTTTATCGAACATCTACAACTTTATCGAGAATAACTGTTGCTATAAAAAATCCGCTTATATTCCTATTGGAAGCTATTTCAATGCCTATTACAAATCATGAATTCTTTTTCTTCCCGAACTACGGCTAACACTACTAGAATCAATTCTAGTCCCCATTTTTTTTACAAATAAAAATTCTACGTTTGCCAGAGCTATCATCAAAAATCGACTCAAGTGCCGGCAGGTATATAATTCAGGTTTGCACAGCTGCTTATCAGCAGGCTTGATAAAACGCCGCAAACCCAAACTTCTTTAACAGACAATTTCTTAACCAAACAAATCGAATTTATTATGGATTTCCTGTATTTCCTCCTGATCGGAGCCATTTCAGGCTGGCTAGCCGGCGTACTGTTCAAAGGATGGGGTTTCGGCTTAGTTGGCAACATACTTGTTGGTATTGCCGGATCTATTCTGGGTGGCTGGCTTGCCGGTAAACTGGGCATTGGAGGACAAGGCCTGTTGGGGCACATCATCATTGCTGCACTTGGTGGATGGCTATTGCTCTTTCTGATCAGCCTGGTAAGCAGACGTTAAATAGCGACGTATGCTTTTAGGCGTTAGCACAGTTCCAATGCCGTGTGTTTCCGATACCCGGCATTGGACAATACTGTCTTTCGAAGATCAACTACCAACGTACAGCCATATAGGTAAAGCTTCCCTGCGAGCCAGCGCCCTGGATTACCGGTCTGCCGCATGCAGCAGCCGTTTTCCAGTATCGATCAGATCGAGCTATTGCCTGTATCTGCTCGCGCGGAGTCCCTTTCAAGCACATTACCTGGTCTTTGCGCCAAAACAAAAGTCGCGGACGAGAAGCTCCACAATAAAAAAGCCAACACGACCGGTGATTGTGCACGGATCGAGCAGCGAAATGATCTAAGAATCATGATGAGATGCTGAGCGAAGCTACTGCGCTGCGATCAAAGTGAATCATTGATTGTTGAAAAGCTTTTTAATGATGGGTAAAAGCCGTTTTCCAAAAACAATTGTCAAAAGGACTTTGATGGCTAGATCAACGGCGATCATACAGTTGTCTACAAGGCCAATTTCGAAGTGGTTATCGAAAATATTTGCCAACAGGATCAGCACCAGCGTCACTGAAATATCTATGACAATATACAAGGCAAGTCCGATCAGAAACTGTACCACCAGATCCCCGGTGGTCAGCCCTGCATCGAGTCGGGCCGGATAGACATAGATCCGGCAGTAGTCGATAAACTTTTTGTGCATTACATTGGTCATCTCATTGATATTTGGGTTTTGCAATTCTAATGAACCGGGTGCAGATCCCACGAGCTTGGCGTGTTCAGGGATGACAAATAAAGTAGGTACCCAAAAAAACAAGCGTCAGGCAAACCATCATCAGCCAGCCTTGCAAAAGCATCAGATGCCTTTTATACCATTCGGACAGCTTCTCACTAAGAACTACATACGCGTTGAAGATAATACCGGAAAGCACCAACGAAAGTAGCAGTTCAGCGACGCCGCTTCCGGTCACAGGATCAAACTTGACTAGCGTCAGGTTAAGTGCTAAAATCAGCGTGCATAAAGTTAAAGCCCAGGAGCAGATCGGAGAAAGTCTTCCCTTTTGCATATCATTTATTCAACTCATCTGTTAAAACAAAAAATTCTCAATATCTGTCTACGATTCAGTTTAGAGGAGACTTCAAGGGCACTACACTCATTTTCCGCAGGAACCAGGCCTTGTGAGGGTTAACAATATTAACATGGAACAGGTCGCTGCTAGCGGCAGCTTTAATTGAAAAACAAATTTAGTTTTTAATTAGCGACTTGCGTATTGATTCAATATGAAATATATACCTAAATAAATTCTATGGCATACTAGAATAATTGCTATTACAAATAATATTTGCACATTTTATCTTTGGTAAACTTAACAGCACTCATCACCCAGTCAGAGTCCGTTTAAAAATTCAACAATAGCTATTATCACGAAAAAATTTAAGTTTCCAACAAATCAATTGGAAACTAGCTATTGTCAGTCTATTAAATATATTCAATACATTAAATTCCTTTCGAATAACTTTTGGACACGAAATACCGATAGTCTCCCGGTTATACCGGGAGATATATTTTCATCTGTGCGTAAAAATCTACAAACAACCATAAACAAATCTACATTCCTTACGCGCTGATTAAAATATGTTTGCTCAATAAAATAAGAAATCTATTAGTCGCCCATTGACCAACCCACAATCGTTTAAAAACAACTTCCGTTCAACCCGATAGCGAAGATGCCTATGCAGCGACATTACAATTCTATTACCAACAGTCCACAGAGCTTCAATTTAACCGGACACTTTGTAATCTTTATCCTTGAGATCGTTTCATCATGGATGTATGTATCGTATCTGTGCTATGAATCTGCAGGCCTGGATCGGCCCTCTGCATTCTTTTTAGCAGCACTCGCCAGCGTGCTCACCAGTACGCTTTGCTACGGCAATCATTTCTTCCGTGTGGTATTGGTGGTATTTTTTTCTGTTTCATGGGGATACCTCGCCCTGGTACTTACAGACCTGATGCCGGGCACCTCCATTAACCGCTGGGTAGCATTTGGGATCGTTTCTCTGCTTCTGCTGCTTGCTCACAGACCTATTCTCAGGAAAAAACTACCCACCAGCGCGCAAACAAGATCCAGTGCCCACCTCTTTTAATTTCATTCAATACTCTTTTAACCAATTTTAATTCTTATCCGCTTTACAATGAAAAAAAAGTATTTAGCTGAGTTCTTGGGCACATTTTGGCTAGTATTCGGCGGATGCGGAAGCGCCATGCTATCAGCGGCCTTTCCTGCGGTCGGCATCGGCCTTTTAGGCGTCTCGCTTGCATTTGGACTCACCGTTGTGAGCATGGCGTATGCGGTAGGCTCTGTTTCAGGTGCACATTTGAACCCGGCTGTTTCGATAGGTCTTTGGGCCGGCAGCAGACTCGATGCCGACCAACTGCCCGGGTACATCATTTCCCAGATAGCAGGCGGATTGCTGGGCGCGGCAATACTATTTGTTATCGTAACAGGTAACGGCAGCTCCATTGGCGATTTTGCCGCCAATGGTTACGGCACACATTCTCCGGGCGGATACAATATGCTTTCCGCATTTGTATCCGAGCTTACCCTGACTTTCTTTTTTCTGCTAATCATTCTGGGCGCAACGCGTGTGGAGGCCCCATCCGGATTTGCCGGAATGGCTATTGGTCTAACGCTCACACTGATTCACCTGATCAGCATCCCTGTAACCAATACGTCAGTCAACCCAGCCCGCAGTATAAGCCAGGCCGTTTTTGTCGGCGGTTGGGCAATCCAGCAGCTTTGGCTTTTTATTGCCGCCCCTATCGCAGGCGCAATACTCGCCGGGCTTGTCCATAAATTGTTGGCCGGTCAAAACCGGTAATTACGGTCTTCATCAAAGTCTGGCTTCCCATAATTTATCTGTCCTATGTCAAAAAGTAACGTTTTCTGGTGGCTTATCCTTGGTGGATGGATGGCCGCCTCCACCTGGTGGCATGTATGCAAGATCAAATTGTTATGCGATCCGGTTCTGTCTGAGCCTGTCCGCTACCAGCGTCCAGACAGCCAGGATTCTCTGTCGCAGGCCCTGAATTCTACTTTTTCAGCCATCGAAGCTGCCTCCGATTCGACGCTGTTAACATCCCGACCGCATACGGATATTTTCACACCGATAGACCTTCACTACAACTCGGGCGGGGTAGAATACATCAAAACGCTTGAAAATGAAAAGTTCATCGCCACTGCGCGCCAGTATCTGGCAGCTAACCCCGAAAAGAAACTATTGCTGACCGGGCATGCGGATAACACGGGTTCTGAACAGATCAATATGATACTTTCTCAAAACCGCGCAGAACATCTCAAACGGCAGTTAACCCTGGCGGGCCTGCCGGCGCAGCAACTACTCATAGATGCCAAAGGGCAAAACGCTCCTAAAAAGAGTAATAGTACTGCTGATGGCAGAGCAGCAAACCGCCGTGTCGCCATCGTTGTCCAGTAGAGTCACCATTAACACGTATAAAAATGTTTCAACTCAATCCGCTAAACCTGCCTGACGCCTGGTGGCAACATACACTGATGCTACTTACCTCGGCTTTTTTAGGCTTTGTCATCGCATACCGGAAAGGGCGACTGCGGCTTTTCAAGCTAACCCAGCACATAGAAGACGCCCAGGCGAGCCTTGCCAGATGTCAGCATCAGGATCCAGCGATCGCAGTAGCGATCTCGGGAGATGATCTTAAAAAGATCGAAGGAATTGGATCACAGATAGAAAAGCTACTTCAACAGGCGCATATATGGACTTACCAGGAGCTTAGCCTTACCTCGGTCGAAGCTATACAACACATTCTTGACGCGGCCGGTCCGGGTTTTCAAATGCATGATCCCGCTACCTGGCCTAAACAGGCTCAGCTTGCCCACCAGGGCTTATGGGATGAGCTGCTGGAATGGCAACTCAAGCTTAATGGAGGAAGAGCGTGAGGCTCTGACTTATACCTATTCCCATATACGCACTTATCCACTCAACTAGTCCACCTTTTAAAATGAAACTTTCACTTCTACTGATAGACCCGATGAGCAGGCCTGTCGCCATTGCAGAGATTATTGTTTTACTGATCCTTTATACTCTGGTGGGATGGTTACTAGCCAACTGGCTGATTTACCAACGGTCAAAGCGTCTGCAGGCCGACTTGCGCTCGATCCGCAAAGAGCTCGATGAATGCCAGCAAAAAAAGAGCCGAGTAAGCTTACTGAGCAGACGTGATGTGAAAGTCAAAAAAGACAATCTGAAAGTGATTGAAGGAATCGGACCCAAAATTGAGGAACTTCTCTACAAAGAAGGTATCGACACCTATGCAGATCTGGCCGCCACCGATTTAAGTAAGCTACTCTATCTATTAAATAAAGCCGGCGAAGGTTTTCAGATGCACGACCCGACTAGCTGGCCCCTGCAATCCAGGCTTGCCCAGGACGGCAACTGGGAGCAGCTAAAAAAACTGCAAGACCAACTAATCGGAGGAAGACAAATTACATAAGTCATGCCTTTCAGCATTCATTTCACATAACGCTTCTGTTTTAAATCGTAGACAATTTTTAGCTGTGCCGGTATGAAGGCAAAATGTTTATCAAAATGTAGCCCGCTAAGGCTGCATTTTGATAAACAACAGTTTAAGTAAAATGGAGCAGCCTCTTGCTACTAGTTTGAGGCTGCCTTACTTATTATTACCCGTCACCCGCAAGCGACAATCTTCACTTCAACAAACCATATTTTAGAAACAATGAAAAAATCGGTCAGCATTTTTATTTTAACGCTGCTGTGCGGAATTGCCCAAGGGCAGGAAAACAACTGGGCTGTCGGTGTTAAGCTTGGCGAACCAACAGGGATCACCATTCGCAAATACTTTAATAATATCCAGGCCGTGGATGTTACAGTTGGTACCTATGGCGGGATTCTCTCCGGAGAACGTGCTTACAGAGGTGATAATGGCAGGTATAAAAATACAGGGGTGTCGCTGCAAATTCACTATCTATGGCACACTCCGGTATTTAATTCAGAGGTCTTACGTGTTTATTATGGAATTGGTGGCCAGATTAATAACCGCCGGTCCTATCCTAAGCGGCTCAATGGCCAGTATGAAAAAGCCCTCACACTAGGCGGTTCTGCGATTGGAGGATTCGAATACTTTATACCCGACAACCGGATCAGCGTATTCTTGGAAGCGGGCACTTACATCGAGGTGCTCAGAAAGCCTTTTTTTCTAAGCCCGAATTTATCGGCGGGGATCCGCTTTTCGCCCTTTTGATAAGAGTCCCTAACAGGCAAATAAATGGTAAGGGAAACCTGGTTGGGATTCAAGCGCTCGGCCATCCAAATTCGCCTGTAAATGTGGCAGTTTAGCCCTCCTCAGCTACTTGTAGTATACCTGGTATCTGGGCAAGCGATTATTTACTAAAAAATCACATCAGTGAAAGTTTACTGTAACACGCACTCATCGAACCTGTTGCCCTAACAACGGCGAACTAACGCTACGCTGACCAGGCACTTTAGCGTTTTTTCTGTATAGATTTTGCTGGTATTACCTGTACCTTTGACAACTAAAATGGCGAAAGGCCAGATCAGATGCGCACTGGCGGGTCGTAATACTTCCACCAAGACCAATCAAGGATCACTTCAAGTCTGCTTACCGCATTACCACATCAACAACGCAAGCTTAGCCTACGGGTTTGGGTAACTAACCCGGTCAGGGGCAGATGCAGATCCGAGAGCTCCTTGCAAATTTTACAATACTGCTATTTCGGTCGAGTAAGCTGTTGTGCGACTAGCTACTGATGGCACACACACTGTGAGAGGACGTGCGTATTACCTAACATCAATGAAAAGAACTTTACTGCTATTACAACTATTGTGGCTGACAATCCTGACGAGTACTTATGGGCAAACCGGTTATATCGTCAGGCAGTATACGGCTGAAAACGGTCTGCCGCAAAATAGCGTCAAAAGCATCTCTTCGGATGCGGAAGGCTTTATTTGGCTCGCTACCGAAGATGGCCTGGTGCGATTTGACGGAAGAAACTTCAAGGTCTTCAACAGCACTAACCTCAATGTGATCAACAGCCGGTTGTCGGCCATAAGAGTATCAGAAAGGGCCGGAAATCCGGGAACTCCCCAAAGCCGGCCCGAGCGCGCAAAGGTATCATACGCCTCGTTTGCCAGATTTGAGACGCAGCAAGCCGCCCGAATACAGGACGGTCACGTCAAAATCGATTCGTTGTATTATCAAAAACGTGACCGCAAGATATTGTCTGCGGAACTGGGTGTGAAAACCCTGGATGATATCACGTTTGTGGTCGGCCTGCCCGATCTTGTGACCAACTCCATATCGGGAAACGACCATCACATGATTATGGCCGGGGCCGGAGAAGGCAACTTTTTTCTGGTAGACAAGGGGCGCGTCCAATACTATGAAAACTGGAAAAGGCGATACCAATGCGCAAGCCCCGGACCGGACCTTTGGAACTATTTCACGATCGGTAAACGGCTCTATTATAACCAGCAACAAGGGACATTTACCCAGATCTATGGCGGTAAAAGCTACGAATTCACGCTGAACGACCCGGTCAAGAACGCTTTAACCCGTAGTCCCAAGCGACAGAAGTTACTTTGGAACGGCAATTCCGAACAGGCTTTCCTGCTTGTCGACAAAGATCTGTACATTCTCGACCAACAAAAAAACGGAAGTCTTTCTGCCCGGCTATTGGTCAGGGATTTTGACTTGTTTGCGCTGGGGATCGATGTGATTTACTATGATTCGCTCTCGGAGGTAGTTTTTCTAGGAAGCAATGTCAATGGTCTTTATGTGTTGAAAAAGACTCAATTTAAGGTCCTGATGACGCCCGGGCAGGCCATCGATAACGTTTTCTACGCGCAGCTACCTTATACGAAAGACAAGGTTCTGACCCCAACCGGTCTGGTGATCGGGGCCAACCCAGGCGGCAGCCCGACCATTCACGAGAAAGTCCCCGCCATTGAGCGCCTGAATCCCGGAGACAAAAGGGTGATGATCAAAAGTAAAGATGGCTCGATATGGCTCAAAAACTATAAACGATTGATTCAGGTTGATCCCGGGATGATGCGAGTGAAAGTGCAATGGAGCTTCGAGCATGAGATCAAAGCATTAAGTGCTGGGCCCGGCGGCGAGATTTGGGTTGGTGTCATTAACCAGGGGTTGTACAGGCTCCGGCCGGGAAGCGCCGAGCCGGAGCCCGAATTCTTTCCCAATGATTCACTTCAAGAGATCACATGTATCCAGGTACAAAACTCCGGCCAACTGCTGATCGGTACCGCTGAGGGTCTTTTTGGCTTTGCCCCACAAAATGCAGGATCCCACTTGATCAAAGGGACGGCAGGGCTTTACATCAAAAGCATACACCCTTTCAAGCAGAGCCAGGCCTGGATCACAGCCGCGAACAAAGGACTTATGTATTGGAACGGCCATGACCAGGCCATCAGCTTTCCGCTTGACCGGACTAATTACCTGTCCAGCCCCCATTGCGCCGTCGATGACGGCGAGGGGTATTTGTGGGTGCCCACCAACCGTGGGCTTTTTCAGATAAGCAAAGATGACCTTCTGCTTTACTCGCAACTGAAAATGAAGGTGTCCAGAAGGAATCGGGGTGGCCAGCTAAGGCAGGCCCCCCCCCCCGAGATCTATTATGGCTACTATACTATGGAACAAGGTCTGGCCACCAATGAATTCAACGGCTCATGCCAGCCTTGCGGCCTTTTACTTGATAACGGGTACATTTCCATACCGTCCATTAAAGGCATGGTTTGGTTTCAGCCCAAGAATGTGCAGCGTTACACGCCCGAAGGACGCATCATCTTGGACAGGTTTGAAGTTAACGGCAAGCAAATACCGATCACAAATAAAGTAGTGGGCATCCCCGACAAGGCTGACAATATCGAACTGTTTTTCTCTACCGCCTATTTCGGCAACAGCGACAATCTAAAGGTTTTCTATTCACTTGTAGAAGAAGGTAAACCCATTTTGGAGTCTGATTGGGTTGCATTGCAAAACGACGATTTTAAAGTCCAAATTTCAGAAAAACACTCTGGAAGGTATACACTGACAATCCGCAAGCTCAACGGATTTGGCCCGGACAATTACACGACAACGCGTATTCTGCTGGATTTCCCTCAGAAATGGTATGAAAACCTGTGGATTATTTCAGGAGCAGTCTTGTTGATCGGTTTGACTATTTTTGGCTCGACGGCTGCATTTGATAGCTATAAGCTAAGGTCAATGATTGCTAAGAATGTCCAGTTGGAACAAATCGTTGCGCAGCGCACCGAGAAGCTAAACCGGACCCTGCATGGCCTTGAATTGTCCAGAAGAGAAAAGGACAAACAGCTGCATGTACTATCCAGGATTGTAGCTTCAATCAGTCATGATGTACAATCCCCACTAAAGTACATGTCATTTGCCTTAGATAAGATTGCCCCACTTGTTGAATCGGGTGATACTGATCAAATCCTCAGAATTGGCTCCTTGACGTCAGGCATGTCGCACCGGATGGGTACAATGCTGGAACAATTGATTAATTTTTCAAAAGTGCAGGTGTATGGTAAACAACTAACACCCGAAGACATTGCGATCAGGGATCTTGTGAAGGAAAAAGTGGAACTTTTCCTTGGCACAATTCAGCGGAACGGCAGTCTGTTCTTTAATGACCTGCCGGTAGAAAAGCAAGTAAAATCAGATCACCTGCTGCTGTCGATTATTTTGCATAACCTGCTGGATAATGCCGCAAAATTCACTCTAAATGGCCAGATAAGAGTGTATATGAGCGATATAGATCAGAATAGTGAAGAATTGATTATTGCCAACAGTGGAGCCAACATCCCCAACTATATCGTCGATATGGTAAATTCACCCTTCAAAGAGCGCAGTCTAGACGAGCTTGTAGACACTGGCAAAGTCAAAGGGCTGGGGCTTCTGATTGTGAAGGAGGTCGCCGCACTGGCCCAAATCTCAATCAACGTTAGTCAAACCAACTTCACTTATTTCCGGCTTCAACTCAACAAATCAGAAACAGTCGCCGGACAATAACAGAACCGGTAATCATGCAACCGCTTTTGCCCAAACTGCATCGGGGTAAAAGCCCGCTGCCCGAATATTGCCCGCAGTTATTAAAACCGAATTATTTCTATCCAAAGAGCGAATAAACGCCATTAATCACATGGCCTGGGATCGCTATTTTTGCCACATACATTCTTTTTGGCTGACAGATATCCGGACACCACTTTTGAAACATTTGTATCCTCTTGCTTTCTCAAATATGAACAAATATTCATCCGGACATTTAGCTATTGCCGAAACGGGCAAAACACCGTCACATATATCCGGCTTTGCGCGATCGTCGACTGGAAAAGCAGCTTACAAATCAGAATTGCAAAAGCGGAGCGGAAAAATTCCAGCTCCGCTTTCAATACTACATTCTGCCCGGGTTGCAGTCACATGGAAAACAACTCTACTCCAAAATGTATAGAGCTGAATATTAACTTAACACACTATGATTAGCAGCACCATACTCAGAATCATCACGCCTCTTTAAACCAATTGAAGTCACCATGAACCGCATCTACACGCTGCTTTCAAGACAGTATTTCAGGTTAGCAACTAATCCGGATTCTTTTACAAACATCACAAATATTGCGGGAGTAATTCCAGACAGATTATGGCTAAATGGCGGCTTTGCTGTCTTATACTTACCAAAAATGGTCTCCTGACTATGCACAAAGATGGCTAGTGGTCTCACCTTCAAACCCAAAGGCAGTATAAAGCGGACATGCCCGGAAAGTCGCCATCTTTGCAAAGTAACCTCGCCCCTATCGCTCGGTATATCTGTATTCGAACCACAAAAAAAGCCCGGCGCCGGAGCATTGACTATTAAACTTCGCTGACGTCAAGACTGGTGCACACGATTCGTTGCGACGTAAGGTGATGTATCGCCAATGTTTCGGGTCGCATGCAGCCAGTCTCAATGTGAGATAGCCGGCAAGTATCCAAAGCGGGTAAGAATGTAAACGGGCTGCGAATCAAATCGAAATCACATCTGGTGCCCGGCGACCGCCTTAACCGGCCCGGTTCGTAAAAATATTTCTACCTTATCCGGTATTGGCCACAAAGCGAACGATGATAATAAATTGGAAAAACACAAAAACTATATGGCACCATACTATAACGTTTAGGTATGTAGGACTCCTAAAAGGACCGCTTTAACATTTCGCAAAACGCGTTAAAATTTCACTATACATTCAAATTCAGTTATGGTTCTTCATATGCGAAATCAAAATCATTCGTCCCGGCCATTCAAAACAAGTCAAAGGCCTCCAAAAGTAATATTAAAAATATACAACGACCTAATGAATTGTGAGCGATTTCCTAACCATTTGTGATTGACAAGTAACCGATGGTGCCCGTATGTTTGCAATATATCCCCTTTCTTGATCACAAATCCACCACCCAACCGCCCATGTCAACATCCAAGCGACACAGGTTTGCTTTGTTTTCCGCAACTGGTTCTGCCTGCAAGTCAAGCAGATCCGCTCAAATCCTGAACTGGCCTACAGGCCTTGTTTTTGAAATCAGCGCCAAGCCAATCCACGAGGATTCAGGCTAGCTTAATCATCGCGGCCAATTGCCCGATCAAGCATTTAAGACGACCGGGGCCGCGCGGCCCGTATATTGTAAATAGTCAAGGCCAGTATGTTTCCAATCCGGCGAGTCTTCGGGCTGTGCATTTAAAAGAAAGTCAGTTCCGGTCAAAACCAGGTGGTAAACAAATCTGGCCATCAGATTTGTAAATAACTAACAACACGCATCCGTGCTTAATTCTTTGGCAATATTCTAGGTCACTCACTAGCAAAACACGGACCTTGACTACCTAGCTTTTTGATATCATTTTACTTTAGTGTACGTCAGTAAAATGACTGAATTTTTCGCGCTCCTATCAAATTCCGGTCAGGTAGAACAAGATTCAAAACTATGGGAGGATCTAACCAAGTCAACTCGATTAACCTACCTGAATGAGCATGAGACCATTCTGGTTGCGGACACCCACCAGGAGTATATCTATTTTATCGTACAGGGTTGTATTAGAAGCTTTTTTAAACGGGCCGATGGGGCTGAAACAACTTGCTGGTTCTTTGGCAACGGGGATATGGTTTTCTCTGAAAGCAGCCTGCTTTACAAACAGCCCTCACAGCTGAGCATGCAGGCAACTTGCCCAACGAAAGCATATAGGATTAGTACGCAAAATTTTGAGCTGATCACGGGCGCGTATCCGGAGTTCAGAAACGTCTGTCTCAGGCTCCAGGCCAGCTATCATCAAAAGAATTTTGAGCACAACCAAGTGGTGCTCAGGCTTCCGCGAGCTTCTCGCTTTAATAAGTTTTTAAGTCAAAACCCCCGGATTATTGGACAGGCAAAGGAAAAGGACATTGCCAATTTCCTTCATATGCACCCTAATTCGTTTTCCGCCTTAAAGAGAGACTCGATGCAAAGGTGACAGCTTTGCAAGATCAGACCAGTAAAATGCTACCAGACAGCCCGATATAATGGCCAGAAAGCAACCGTAGACAGTACAACGTTGTATGCCAATGCCAATCATGCGCACAAAATAAATTCGAAAACCTATTTGCAAGAACACACGAACAAACTATACTAAACCAAAAAAGCACTTTCGAAAGATGTCCAGGTATCCGGCCAAAATAAGAAAAAGACTAAACGTATTATCCGACAAGGCAAGACTGCTCTTTGGCGCACTAACCTGCGAGCACCTGTATCCAGACTATGTTGCTTTTCAGCAAAAGGCTGAATGGGGTGATGCGCACATACTGTGCCTCGCAATAGAGGCGATCCATTTACGACTGAGTGATGACATTTCCAGCTCGCCTGCTCAAATCGTGGGTTTAATGGACTGTGTAGAGTTGATAATGCCAGACATCAACCAATGCCCGGACTCTACTAGTCAACGGGCAAAAGATGCCTGCATCATCACATTAAGCAGTCTGGAATATATGATTACCAATGATATCGAGAGCATTGTCGCTGTGGCAACTTATGCCAGGGAGGCGTTCAAAACATCCGAGCAAATACAGGACGGGGCCAGGTCCGATAATGGTAACAATCAAAGACCAAATACCACGAAATCAACGAGCATAATAGGGGAAATCCGGCGGCAAATCCATTTAATTCAAGAGCTATCCAAGCCGGATAATCAACAGATCACAGCAACACTGATAGACTCGTTGCGAAGAAAATAGTCAATCATCAACAGCACCCATTTTTAAAATTAGCACCCATTTTACTTAAATAATCAAAAATAAAATTATGCCACACACCACAAACAGATGCGATAAAAATCTAATCATCCAGTCATTTTTAGACATGACATAGATAATAGTCGATATTAATTTAGGAAATATATTCGACAACATATATTAAATATAAAACACAAAACATTTAATTAAAGGAAACTTAAATTCAAGTTCATTATTTTCATTGTTTTTGAAGAATATATGGTTAATTATTGCAAAAAATAATCAACTATATATTCAAAGCTATGGGCCTGTTATCTTTTATTAAAGGCGTTGGAGAGAAGGTATTAAATAAAAATGAAACTGTTGAAATAACTCATCCCGAAACCGCCGAACCACTCCGCGCAAGCGCTTTGATAGCACATGCTTTCCAGTCCCGATCTGATTTATCCTGGCCAGGTACTGCGCATCCCAAGATTATAAAATGCTATGAATTCAAACAACCACATTTCACAAATGTAGTTGTTTGAATTCATAGCATTTTACCTATCAATTTAAATAAAAAAAACTTCCAGCAAATACCTAATAAATCGTAATTCCAAATCTGAATACTCAGGATGGATATCGAAATAATATTGATAGGTCAAATAATCATTCCTGTTACTGTAATAATCAATATGCAAAATGGAATCCTCCAATATTTTCGTCTACCTGGAACTCACCAAGTTCACCCAGAATTTGTCCCTAGAGGTGAGTTCAATTAAATCAGAGCTGATTGCCCAGCACGCCTATTTCAAAATCATTCCCTCCGATCTATTCTCGGATTATCTATCTGCCGACTGGAATTCACTATGTGAAAAAGTCAACAGACTCGGGCCCGTGGTTGATTCGAGGGGACGGGTGGTTATCAACAACATCAAACATACGATTCAAAATATGACCGACACCGAATGCTTTGAGATAGCACTGAGCCTTCAGGCGCTTCAACAGAAAGTTGCAGACGAGTTTCGTTAAGCCATCGGATGCAACTTTAAAACGAACGCCCCAAGCTTTCACAATGAAAACTTGGGGCGGGGCCAACCTGATAGCAAATGGATTAATTGGGAGTCAGTAAGGCTAATTTACCTTCATCTTCCTTAATTTTCTCCCTGAGCGAGTCCACATTGCGACGCAGCTTCGCGAGGTTATCCGCCGCTTTTCTTGCCCGCTTGGCATCACGACTGGCAGCGGATGCAGCTTTGCTGGCCTTTCTGGCCAATTGTTTGTCCTGGGGGTCGCTGCTCAGGTCGCCGGCGGCCACTTTATTCTCCTCTGCCGAACGCTGGGCGCGCTCGGCGGTGCTGGCTGTTTCATCGACCGCATGTGGGATTTGATTCTCAAGTTTGGCGAGTTCAATTTTGCTATCGTTCAACCGCTTGCTTAGCGCCAGAACCTTTTTTTGGTCATTTAATGCCTTCAATGAATCCTGCGAAACGACCTGAGCTGAAACCCCGTTATACGACAGTAGGGCCAGCAACACATAAAACACAAATGCAATTCTCATATAAAATTTGAAAAATATAATAAAAAGGATGCGCTACATCCCACCCCAGGAGATAGCCGGCAAAACGATAAGAAATGTTAAAGAAACAACCCGGCGATCAACCGTGCCGGGCTGTAAAACCTCTATCACTATGTGCTATATACGTTATACAAGTTCTATTTCCTGACTTATACAAATCTTGCCGATTCCGGCGAATCCATCACAGACAGATATCGCCTGTTACAGGATATTTTTAGGTATTTTAAAGGTGAATTCCGTCCGGTTGGTCGTAGATTAGAAACAGGATTGCCTTTGTAGCTTGATCAAGGTGGGGGAACGCTGCCTTTGGGAAGGTATGACTCCATGTATCAGAAGGTTACAATTAACCCCTGCAAAAAGCGCAAAAAAGAATGCCTTTAACGGTTAGTACTTCCCCTATGATACCTATCTTAGGTATCATTTTTCGATGATGAATTAAACGGTGAGCAAATCAGAGATTAGGAGTGAACGTCCCAATAAATATTTTAATCATTGAAGATCACGACATTGTCGTTTGGGCTCTGGAAAGAATGCTCACAAAAGCGATCGAAGGCGCCGTGATTAAATCAGCCCCAAATTTTGACAGGGGCCTGCAAATTCTGTTGCAAAGCCCTGTCGACCTGGTCATTTTGGATATTGGTGTGCCGGGAGGAAATACTGTCGAGACAATTCAGTATCTGAGAAATATGCAAGCAGAAGTAAAAGTATTGATTCACACCGGTTTGCCCGAGAAAGAATTTGCAGCTGCATATCTGATTGCCGGAGCGAATGGCTTTGTCTCAAAACACGCGGCATTTGAAGATGTCCTTGAGGCGTGCCAAACTGTGTTGAATAACGAAAAATATATCAGTAACTCTACTCGCGAAACGATCGAAGGTAACACAAAATAACAATACTTTTACACCCTTACTTTCGCTGCAAGGTCTTTCACATTTTTCACTTTCAACTTCCTGAAGATATTTGCCCGGTAAGTGCAAACAGTACTTTCCATGATATTCATCACCTGTGATATTTCCCTAGTATTCAACCCCTGCAAAACCAAATGCATAACCTCTTTTTCCCTGGGTACCAGTTTGGGCTCGTAGGGTAAAGCAACGGGGATGGCTGCCAATAACATCCTGTGCACATTTTCACTGACGTAACGCTTGCCGTTCAAAACGGTAAAAATTGCTGTTTCGATCTGCTGACGTTGCGATGACTTCAATATAAAGCCTCTCGCACCGGCAATCAGGCACCGGTCTGCGTAAACATTTTCATTGGCCAGTGAATATTCCTGCGAAAGTACGCCAGCGTTCCTGAGCAAAGGTCGCCAAAAATTCCTGGGCAAAGTACGCCACCTGAAAGTGGCTTGACATCACTGAGCGAGAGTGATGATTAAACTTAGTGATTTT
>JAESFW010000266.1_pt1 | contig 49413 bp, 46 predicted proteins | sample 9269481 | NCBI WGS metagenome assembly JAESFW01 (sample SAMN14515350, study PRJNA621654) | algae metagenome | isolation source: Lyngbya sp. HA4199-MV5 and co-occurring heterotrophs from soil with... | place: USA: Ahupuaa O Kahana State Park, Hawaii | collected 2009-07-21 | reverse complement strand
TCCAGACCCCAAAATCAGCCTCAGCCAACCCAGGAAACTCTAGAGCGAAGGTCGTCGTCGCCAGCAGCGCCGCCGCCCTCGTCAGTGATCGGGCTTATAGACCCCACACCTCAGATACGTCAACAGCAATTCTCGAAAAAAATGACAGTTTTCTGACAAAGCCCGGAAAAGCAGGGCTTTGCGCCGACAAAAAAGTTTTGCCCCCATTCCCGGAGCTGTGGAGACACAATTTGGCCCTCACTTTTTCACAATCCACCGATCTAAGCGAAATCGAATATTGCTTCGCGGGCGTGTTACACGCGGGAGAGCGCAGCGCGGCGGGGATATCCGCCTTGCCCCCTCCCCCGTGATTTGACTCCGTTGCCTGAAAGATGCACATCTTCGCGCAACGTATCGCAGGCAAGAATACGGTTAGAGAAATCGGGGACACTCAGTTCGGCATGATCACCGACAAGAACATGGCCCGGTCGCTAGGCGACCAGCCACCGATCCTTGCGCATGGCCGCCGCGCGCCCGACAGGCGCGAGATCTCCTTGCGCTGGCTGTCCGGCACCTTCTTGACGGGCATAACCTCGAGCCTGCTGATGGGCGTGGCGCTGTTTGCAGCACTGGACGGACGCCAGCAGCTGGCGATCCCGGCGGAAGCCTACGCAGCCCTTGATGCCGGGGCCAACACCGACGAACAGGCCAGCGCCGTGCGTGGTGGCCGTATCCTCTCACCCAAGCTCGTCACCAAGCCGGCCGACAAGACCGTCATGGAAGTCTCGACCATGACCCATGACGGCGAGAAGGAAGTGGTGCGCAAGCAGCCTTTCGTTCACGTCAAGATGGCGCTTGCCGCCAACTACCAGGCCTCAGAAAGTTATCCCGACTTCGACCCACTGGCGATCTTTTCGACGGAAGAGGCGGACGAGGAGTCTCCTGTTGCCAGAACCGGCACGCTCTACGGCTCGAATGTCGATTCCGAGGTTGCGCTGAAGACCGTCGACTTTCCGCTCGCTGGCGGCCCGTCCTTCGACAGTTCGATGTCGCTCGAGGAAGTCGAGGAAAACGTCCGCACCAACGGCTCGGTCCTGACGGAGGGCAGCACCCAGGTCGCTTCGCTCTATTACGTCGACCCGCAGCGCTTCGCCTCGGAGAACGATGGGCTCGACCTGCTCCAGGGCCTGACCGCCCGCATCGTCGAGCAGAACAAGAGCGATGCCGCCTACGAGACGATCGACGAGGAAACCACCGAATACGCTGACGACATCATCCCGGTGCGCCGCCAGACCGACATTGCCACCGTGATGGTCAATGCCGGCTACGCCAAGGCGCAGGCCGAGGATGCGGCCGGCTACATTGGCCAGGCGCTCGGCGCCAGCCAGCTTGCCGACGGCGACGTCCTTCGCATCGGCATCATTCAGAACGGCGAAAGCCAGAAGGGTGAAGCGGCGCGCATCGTTCGCGCCACGATCTATTCGCGCAACCGCCATGTGTTGACGATGGCGCTCGACGACAAGGGTCGGTTCGTGCCCGGCGCCGAGCCGCCGAGGCTCGATGCCGTCGCCACCGCCTTCGACGACAACGGCACACCTGTCGTCACCAGCAGCCACGACCTGCCGCGGGTCTATGACGGCATCTACCGCGCAGCCCTTTCCTACGGCATGAACGCCGACATGGTGAGCCTCGTGGTCAAGCTGCTCGCCAGCAACGTCGACTTCCAGGCGCAGTTGAAGCCGACGGACTCGCTCGAGGCGTTCTTCTCCGTTACCGATGAACGCGGCATGGCGACGGACGAGTCCGAACTGCTCTATGTCCGGGCCAAGTTCGGCGACGCGGTCACCAGCTTCTACCGGTTCCAGGATCCGGACGACAATTCGATCGACTACTTCGATGAGGACGGCAAGAGCATCCGTCAGTTCCTGCTGCGCAATCCCGTGCCGAACGGCCATTTCCGTTCGGGCTTCGGCATGCGTCGCCACCCGATCCTCGGTTTCTCGCGCATGCATACCGGTGTCGACTGGGCTGCCCCGCGCGGCACGCCGATCATCGCCGCCGGCGGCGGTGTGGTGGAAAAGGCCGGCTGGGATTCCGGCGGCTACGGCAACCAGACGCTGATCCGCCACGCCAATGGTTACGTGTCCTCGTACAACCACCAGAGCGCGATCGCCAAGAACGTCAAGGTCGGGTCCAAGGTCGTTCAGGGCCAGGTCATCGGCTGGGTCGGCACAACAGGCCTTTCGACCGGCCCGCACCTGCACTACGAATTGATCGTCAACGGCAACAAGGTCGACCCGCTGCGTATCCGCCTGCCCGGCGGCAAGTCGTTGTCGGGCGACGCGCTGGCGAAGTTCGAGAAGGAACGGGACCGCATCGACGAACTGCTCGACAAGGACGGCACCGGCGCCGAAGTCGCGAGCAACTAAAACGTCGTGCGTTCGTATGGACGCACGACGGATGCTCTGGCGTTTGCATTCCAGGGCCTGTCGGGTACAGGCGCGCGGTTACTTTGCGATTGCGACAGACAACACATCCATGACTGGAAGCGTATGGAGCGGGATCTCAAAGATCGCGACTGCTTGCGCGCGTCACACCGCTTCGATGAAATGACGAAGGGGTTCTTGCTCCCCTCCCCGACAATGGCTGCACATGAAAAGGCCGCCCCGAAAGGCGGCCCGGACTTTCATGTCTGTCGTTCAGCGTCCGTCAGGCAGCGTCCCTGTCCGCCGACGCGCCTCGCTTGAAGTTGAGGCGATCGGAACCGGCGAGCACCTTGACGGTCGATCCATCGGGGAACTCTCCCTGAAGGATCTTCTCGGCAAGCGGATCCTGAAGGTACTTCTGGATCGTCCGCTTCAGAGGCCGGGCGCCATAGGCCGGGTCATAACCCTTGTCGGCGAGGAAGGCACGGGCATCCTCGTCGAGTTCCAGCGTGACCTTGCGCTCGGCCAGCAGCTTGCGCAGCCTTTCGAGCTGGATATCGACGATCGCACCCATTTCCGAGCGGCGCAGCCGGTGGAAGAGGATGATCTCGTCCACGCGGTTGAGGAACTCCGGCCGGAAGGCCGACTTCACCACGTCCATCACCTGGTCGCGAACGACATCACTGTCGTCGTTCTCGCCAAGGCCGACCAGATACTCCGCGCCGAGGTTCGAGGTCATGATGATCATCGTGTTGCGGAAGTCGACGGTGCGGCCCTGACCATCGGTCAGGCGGCCATCGTCAAGCACCTGCAGGAGCACGTTGAACACATCCGGATGCGCCTTCTCGATCTCGTCGAACAGCACGACCTGATAGGGCCGGCGGCGGACGGATTCGGTCAGAGCACCACCTTCCTCGTAACCGACATAGCCCGGAGGCGCGCCGATCAGCCGGGCGACGGAGTGCTTCTCCATGTATTCCGACATGTCGATCCGCAAAAGCGCGGTCTCGTCATCGAACAGGAAGCGGGCCAGCGCCTTGGTCAGTTCGGTCTTGCCGACCCCGGTCGGGCCAAGGAAGATGAACGAGCCGATCGGCCGGTTCGGATCCTGCAGGCCGGCACGGGCGCGGCGGACGGCACGCGAAACCGCCTGCACGGCGTCACCCTGGCCGACCACCCACTTTGCCAGCTCGTCTTCCATCCGAAGCAGCTTGTCGCGCTCGCCTTCCAGCATCTTGTCGACCGGAATCCCGGTCCAGCGCGACACCACATGGGCGATGTTGTCGGGGGTCACGACCTCCTGAACCATCGGGTTCGCATTGGCGTTTTCCTGGCTTTCGGCATCGGAAAGCTCCTTTTCGAGCTTCGGGATGACGCCATAGGTCAGTTCGCCGGCACGCTGGAATTCACCCTTGCGCTGGACGATCGCCAGTTCGTTGCGGGCGTCTTCGAGCTGCTTCTTGAGGTCTGCAGCGCGGCCAAGCTTCTGCTTTTCCGCCTGCCAGCGGGCCGTCAGCGCCGATGCCTGTTCCTCGAGCGAGACCACGTCGAGCTCGAGCTTGTCCAGCCGATCCTTCGAGGAAACGTCGGTTTCCTTCTTCAAGGCTTCGCGCTCGATCTTCAGCTGCATGATGCGCCGGTCGAGTTCGTCGAGTTCCTCGGGCTTGGAATCCACCTGCATGCGCAGACGGGACGCTGCCTCGTCCATCAGGTCGATCGCCTTGTCCGGCAGGAACCGGTCGGTGATGTAGCGGTTGGACAGCGTCGCGGCCGCAACCAGCGCCGAGTCCGAGATGCGCACCTTGTGGTGCTGCTCGTACTTCTCCTTCAGGCCGCGCAGGATCGAGATGGTATCCTCGACCGTCGGCTCTTCGACCATGACCGGCTGGAAGCGACGGGCAAGGGCCGCGTCCTTCTCGACGTGCTTGCGGTACTCGTCGAGCGTGGTGGCGCCGACGCAATGCAGTTCGCCGCGGGCCAGCGCCGGCTTCAGGAGGTTGGACGCATCCATGGCGCCATCGGCCTTGCCGGCTCCAACCAGCGTGTGCATCTCATCGATGAACAGGATGATCTCGCCGTTTTCGGCCTGCACCTCGTTGAGCACGGATTTCAGCCGTTCCTCGAATTCGCCGCGATACTTCGCACCGGCGATCAGCGCGCCCATGTCGAGCGCCATCAGCCGCTTGTCCTTGAGGCTTTCCGGCACGTCACCGTTGACGATGCGCAGCGCCAATCCTTCGGCAATCGCGGTCTTGCCGACGCCGGGCTCACCGATCAGAACCGGATTGTTCTTGGTGCGGCGCGACAGCACCTGGATCGTGCGACGAATTTCGTCGTCACGGCCGATCACCGGGTCGAGCTTGCCGTCACGCGCGTCGGCCGTCAGGTCACGCGCGAATTTCTTCAGGCTGTCAAAACCCTGTTCGGCAGTGGCGCTGTCGGCGGTGCGGCCCTTTCTGATGTCGTTGATGACCTGGTTGAGCTTGGTCGGCGTGATGCCAGCCTTCTTCAGGATGTCGGCGGTGGCCGCCGTGCTTTCGATCGCCAGTGCCAACAGCAGCCTTTCGACGGTGACGAAACTATCGCCCGCCTTCTTGGCCGCCTCTTCGGCGCTCGAAAAGACCCGTGCAAGCGGTTGCGACAGGTAAACGGAACCGTCGCCGCCGGAGACCTTCGGAAGCTTGGCAAGGGCCGCGTCATTGCCGGCGCGCGCCTCGCGGGGGTCGCCGCCTGCACGCTCGATCAGCGATGCCGCCATGCCCTGGTCATCGTCGAGCAGGACTTTCAGCACATGTTCGGGCGTAAACTGCTGGTTGCCTTGCGACAGCGCATAGGTTTGCGCCGACTGCAGGAAACCGCGCACACGCTCGGAATATTTTTCAATGTTCATACTCTACCTCCATAGCCCGTCGGACCCGACTTGCGGCACCCTACGGTTTTTCAGGATCAGGCTCCCGCATTCGGCAAGCCTGTCAGTGTGAAACGCTGTCCGCCTTGCGCAGGATCAACGCGTCGAAGCGAATATGGGGCAGCGATTTTAGAAATTAAAGAGCTCGCCGTGGGTCATTCGTGCGAAATCTGCAACCTTGAAAAGCAGCCGTGCCCCAGCGCGGCAGCCCGTTGACGGAAGGAGGAGCGGGCGTCACCGCCCCCTCCCCCTGCGAGCGCCTTATCTCTCGGGTTGGTGTCAGGCAGCTTCGGTTTCAGCCTGCCTTTCGACGAAGGACGCGCCGAACTCCTTCATGCGCTGCACATAGTAGGCGGCATCAATCACGACCTCGGGAAGGTAGAGACCTGGTTGCGGCGCCTCCCCGCCCGCAAGACCGAGCATGCGCTCGACTGCAAGCGCAACACCAAGGGCGGTGAGCGGCGCCTGTCCGTCCGGATGAACGATCTCGTGACGTTGCCGCAGCGGTTCGCCATTCTTGCCACGCCCGGCGATATCGATGGTGATTTCGGTCGAAAACGCTTCGCCGCGGCGCCTGCTGGCGGAAACGCTGTAGGCGAGGTCAAGCCGGATATCCCCGGCGTTCGTTCTTGCCGAAAGCGCCATGACGTCGAACGGCGAGTAGGCGACCGCATCGAGCTCGACACCGTCGACGCTTCGGTAACGCGCCTTTGAATCCTCACCGCCGGCCCAGTGGAACCTGCCCTCCTTCACCGTCAGGGCTGCGGGCGCCAGACCGGTAATGCGATTGTAATCGGCAAGGGCCGCAGGGCCGCCCATATCCTCCTCATCGAGCAGCACACCGATGCGGATCGTGTCGATCGCCTCGAAGCCCTTGGCCAATTCGAGGATCGGGAAGATCGCAGCACCGGCAAGCCAGTGGCTGGCAAGCAGGATAGCCGCCTTGTCCGGCGCGTGAATGTATTGCGCCATCTCAGGCCCGACTTCGAACGTCCCGCTGGAGAGGCTGATATAGGGGATGCCGTGCTTCTGGGCGTAGCGCATCGAACTCAGCTTCTCGTCCTTCAGGAAGATCACGACAGCGCTGAAGCGTTTCTCGTCGCCAAGGCCGAGATCGGCCCGCGCCAGATCGACACTGACGCCGATGGCGCCACCAATCTCAAGCGCGACCGCCTCAGCCTTGGCGAGATCCCGGCCGCCAACGGCAATCGGCAAAGTCGGGTGCAGGCGGCGGATGATCCTTGCCGCGTGCGTGCCGACGACGCCGGACCCGCCGATGATCAAAACAGGCTGAAACTTGCTCGACATCTTCTTATCTCCTAGACGAAAGGTGTCCGGCCGATTGCCGAACTTACCATTAGTAAGTTACTACTGGTAGATAAGTTGCCGGGAACCACTTTCAAGAGGCGCCAGGCGGCGCGCGAAGAGGAAATGCGATCGATGGCCGAGAGAAAAAACCGAAAGCTCGCCAAACCTGAGCGTCGCGCCCAGTTGATCGAGACCGCCAAGGAAATCTTACGCGAATGCGGGGCGGACGCGTTGACGCTTGGCCACCTTGCCGAGCGCGCCGGCGTCAGCAAGCCGATCGCCTACGAGCATTTCGGCACCCGTGAGGGCCTGCTGATCGCGTTGTCCCAGGAGATCGAGGACCGGCATACAGCGAAGCTGTCGTCGGCCCTTGCCGAAGCGCCGAAACGGCTCGACGCCGTCGCCGGCATCATCAGTTCCGTCTATATCGATTGCGCGGTCGAAAGCGGCGAGGAATGGCAGGCGATCTCGGGCGCGCTTCGCGGCAATGCGGAGATGATCACGACGCAGCAGCAGCAGGCCGACGACTACGTCGCCCTGATCCAGGCAGCCCTTGCGCCGTTCTCGACAGTCCCGGATGACGATCTGCGCCTGCGCTGCACCGGCATTGCCGGCGCGGCGGAAGCGATCGGCCGCGAACTCATTCGCGGCCGGACAGACGAACCGGCGGCGAGCGCCAACCTCGCAGCATTGATCGTGGACAGCACCCAGAAATGAGCGCCAGCGCCGGGTTTCTGTACCAGGGGGCCTTGTAGGGCCATGACGGCAAAGAAAAACCCGGCCGCGAAGGGCCGGGTTTTGATGCCCGTCGGAACGGGCGGCATGACGTGTTTCGCTTACTCGGAAGCAGCCAGCGCCGGCGTCTCCGAGGTGCCCTCGCCCGATGGCTGCGCCTCGTCGGCGGCACCTTCCTGCGCACTGCGGCGCGGACGGCGCGGACGCGGCGTATTGCGGCGGCGCGACGCACCACGACCGGCCGGAGCTTCCTCTTCCATCGCCACTTCCGCCGGCGTGCCTTCGATCACCGGCTGCGGACCCGTGCCATCGATGACGACGGGCTGCGGCTCGGCAACGGGCGCCGGAGCGGCGGCAACCGGGGCCGGCATGTCGTCGACATAGCCCTGATCCAGATCGTCCTGGTCCTGGTCGCCGGCGTCATGGCCGCGGAAATCCTGGCGGTCGTCGCGCGGGAAACGATCCTGCATCTGCGCCTGAGCGGCGGCGATGATGCGGTTGTAGTGTTCGGCATGCTGCAGGTAATTTTCTGCGATAACGCGGTCGCCGGAGCTCTGAGCGTCACGCGCAAGCGCTGCGTACTTCTCGGCGATGTGCTGGGCAGTGCCGCGAATCTTCACGTCCGGGCCGGAGCTGTCGTAGGTCCGCGTCAGCGGGTTCGAGCCCTTCCGGTTGTGGTTGTTTCCGTTGTTATTGTTGTTGTTATTGTTGTTGTTATTCCGCCCGCGGCCGCGCTTGTTTTGCTGTCCTGGCCTCATAGTACATTCACCCGAATTCTCTTGATAATGATGATCATGTGGTTTCGTCTTCCGGCCGGATTCGTTCGCGTCCGACAGAACACGCGCCGCTGCGCTCGCACAATGGCGGCTTCGGCGCCGACTGACGTCAAATTAACAGGTACCCGCACAAGGCACGTGTTGAACCCTAGCAACTCTTTCTTGAGAGCAATCCCCGTGGCCAGGTCATACCGGAACGAATCTTAGGTCCATGACCTTCTGCCCAGTGCGCCGGCAAACTAGCCCGCTTCCTCTGGGATTCCAAGCCCTTTCTTTGCCTCAGCAAGAAAGAAGATGCGCCAGTGCAGCATTTTTTCAACGGTTCGTGTCGCGCTCAAAGATGAGAACCCGGTCGTTACCGCCCAGATCCTTCGCTTCTTCACACAGACGGAGATTCTCGGCGTTAAACAACGCCGTTACCGCCTCTTTCTGGTCGAAACCGATTTCCAAGCCTATCACGCCGTGTGTCTCAAGATGATGACCAGCTTGAGAAGCGATGGCACGGTAGGCATCAAGCCCATCGTCTCCGCCATCGAGCGCGGCGGCCGGATCGTAAAGTCTTACTTCCGGCTCAAGCTCTTTCACGACATTGGACCGGATATACGGCGGATTTGAGACGATGACGTCGTAGCGCCGATCCACCTTTTCGTACCAGTTGCTGAGAAGCGGTGAAAACCGATCTGCAAGGCCGAGCGCCGCTGCATTCTCCGTCGCGGTCGACAGTGCGTCCTTAGATATATCGGTAGCGGTGCCCCGCGCTTCAAGGACCTCCGACAGAAGCGTCAGACAGATCGCACCCGTACCGGTGCCAAGGTCGATGATATCACAGTGCCCCTTTCGCGCGACGATCGCGCGCAGATAGGGGATCATCCGGTCAACAAGCGTTTCGGTGTCCGGGCGCGGCTCCAGCGTTTCCTTCGAAAGCTTGAAGGGCAGACCGAAAAATTCGCGCTCGCCGAGGATACGGTAGACCGGTTCTCGGGCGAGCCGTCGCTCGACTGCCGCGCGGATCCTTGCAGCATCCGTCTCTGACACGGGCTCCCTGCCCCGCGACACGACGGCGCTGAGCGACAGGTCGAGCAGCCCGGAGATCAGATGCCGCACATCGAGTGCCGCATGCTCGATGCCGGCTGCCCGCAGGCGATCGCGGCTTTCGGCGACGAGGCTCGCAAGCGTTTCGGCCATGTCTCAGCCCCGCTGCTCGCCGAGCTGTGCCAGCTGGCTCGCCTGGTAGTCGGCCAAAAGCGCGTCGACCACTTCGTCGATTTCGCCCATCATCATCCGGTCGAGCTTGTAGAGCGTCAGGTTGATGCGGTGGTCGGTGAGCCGCCCCTGCGGAAAATTGTAGGTGCGGATGCGTTCGGAGCGGTCGCCGGATCCGACCTGGCTTTTCCGGTCGGCCGAACGTTCGCTGTCGGCGCGCTGGCGTTCCATGTCGTAGAGGCGCGAGCGCAGGACCTGCATGGCCTTTGCCCGGTTCTGGTGCTGCGACTTTTCCGAACTCGTGACGACAAGTCCGGTCGGAAGGTGGGTGATGCGCACGGCCGAGTCCGTGGTGTTGACGTGCTGGCCGCCGGCGCCCGATGAGCGCATCGTGTCGATGCGGATGTCCTCGGGTCGGATCTCGATGTCGATGTCTTCGGCCTCCGGCAACACCGCAACCGTCGCGGCAGACGTGTGGATGCGGCCGCTCGCCTCCGTTTCTGGAACGCGCTGCACCCGATGCACACCGGATTCGAACTTCAGTCGCGCGAACACGCCGCGCCCGGAAACGGTAGCGATGATTTCCTTGAAACCGCCGGCTTCGCCTTCGCTCGACGACAGCACTTCGACCTTCCACCCCTTGCCCGCCGCATAGCGCTCGTACATCCGGAACAGGTCGCCGGCAAACAGCGCCGCCTCGGAACCACCGGTTCCGGCGCGGATTTCAAGGATCGCGCTCTTTTCGTCGGCCGCGTCCTTCGGCAGGAGCAGGATCTGGATTTCCTGTTCCAACCCCTCGATCGTCGCTTGGACCTCGGGCTTTTCCATCTCGGCGAGATCGCGCATGTCACGATCGGTCGATTTGTCGGCGAGCATGGTCGTGATGTCGGCAAGCTCGGCGGTTGCCTTTTCATAGGCGCGGATCTTGGTGACGATGGGCTGCAGTTCGGAATATTCCGACGCAAGCTTCACGTAGACGTCCGCGGCCGGGCCGGCGGACATGCGCGCTTCGATTTCACCGAACCGGCGTTCCAGTTCGCGCATCTTTTCAACGGGAAGCTTTGCCAAGTGTCACTCCAAATGCGCTCTGCCCCGGCCGGACGAAGGTCCGGACGAGGGTGAGGGCGCGTCAAATCAATCTAAACCGGAATGCCGTTTTCCGCAGCGAAATCGACCAGCATCCGGCGAACGGGCGTCTGGTCGCGGGTGTCGTCCAGTGCCGCGTTGAGCACGGTTGCGAGCTTGCCGGCGTCGAGTCCGAGCAGCATCGCCTTGATCGGTCCGACGGCCGTCGGCGACATCGACACCGAACGGAAGCCGAGCCCGAGCAGCGCCATCGCCGACAAGGGCTTGCTCGCCATCTCACCGCACAGCGTCACCGGCGTATCGTGCCGGTCACCGGCCCGCACGATGTCGCGCAGGATCCTGAGGAACGGGCGCCCGAGCACGTCGAAGCGGTCGGAGACACGCGCATTGCCGCGGTCGACGGCCATCGCGAACTGGAAGAGATCGTTCGAACCGACCGAGACGAAATCCACCTCGGTCATCAGCTCGTCGAGCTGCCACAGCAGCGCCGGAACTTCGAGCATGGCGCCGAACTGCAGCTTGCGCGGCAGCTGTTCGCCGAGCTTCGACTGCCGCTCGATCTCCTTCTGCAGGAGGTCGCGCGCGACCTTAAGCTCGGACACCTCGGTCACCATCGGCAGCATCAGCTTCAGCTCATGCCCGGCCGCTGCCCGCAGCATCGCCCGCAGCTGGGTGCGCAACAGCCCCGGGCGGTCGAGCGACAGCCGGATCGCGCGCCAGCCGAGCGCCGGGTTCTCCTCTTCCGCCGCGCGGAAATAGGGGACCACCTTGTCACCGCCGATGTCGAGCGTGCGGAAAGTCACCGGCTTGCCGCCGGTCTGCTTCAGCACGTTGCGATAGAAGGCTTCCTGCTCTTCCGCCTTCGGCATGGTCGAGGCGATCATGAACTGCAGTTCGGTGCGGAAGAGGCCGATGCCCTCAGCACCTGCTTCGTTCAGATGCGGCAGGTCGACGAGCAGGCCGGCGTTCATCTGCAACGTGATGCGCTTGCCGTCCTTCGTCAGCGGCTCGACGTCTTTCAATGCCCGGAACTGCGCCTGGCGGCGCGCCCGGAACCGGACTTTTTCCTCGTAGGCGCGCTGCAAGTCGCCGAGCGGGCGCAGATGCACCTTGGCGTCGTCGCCGTCGATGATGATCGCGTCGCGGTTTTCCGCAAGCGCCACGGCACCTGTCGCCTGGCCGATCACCGGGATCCCCATGGCGCGGGCGACGATGACGACGTGGCTGGTGACGGCACCCTCTTCCAGCACCAGGCCGCGCACGTTTTCGCGTGGGTAGTCGAGCAGTTCGGCAGCGCCCATGGCGCGCGCGACGATCACCGCATCCGTCGGGAAATCGGCGGCCGAAAGCTTGGCGCCATAGCCCGAGAGCTGGCGCAAAAGCCGGTTGGCGAGATCGTCGAAGTCATGCATGCGTTCGCGCAGGTACGGATCCGTCAGCCGGATCATGCGCGCCTTGGTTTCGCTCTGCACCCGCTCGACCGCCGCTTCCGCCGTCAGGCCGTTGCGGATCGCTTCCTCGAGCTTGCGCACCCAGCCGCGGTCATGCGCAAACATCCGGTAGGTCTCGAGCACCGCCCGGTGCTCGCCCTCCATCGACACCTCGCGGCGCGACAGCATGTCGTCGATCGAGATGCGCAAGGATCCGAGCGCTTCGGCCAGCCGCTGCAGCTCCTGGTCGGTGTCCTCGTTCAAGAGGTTGGTGACAACGATCCTCGGTTCGTGCAGCACGACATATCCGAGGCCAATGCCTTCGCCGTAGCTGTTGCCGTCGATCGAAACAGGACGCGACAGGTCGAGTTCGAGGCCTGGCTTGGTGATCTTCTTCAGTTCGCCCGTTGCCACCATCTCGGCGAGCACCATGGCGGTGGTCTCGAGCGCCTCGACCTCGTCCTCGCGGTAGTTGCGCATCGCCTTGTTCTGGACGACGAGAACGCCGAGCGCGCGGCCCGTGCGCAGGATCGGCACGCCGAGGAAGGAGTGGTAAATCTCTTCGCCGGTCTCAGGCAGATAGGTAAAGGCCGGATGCGACTGGGCGTCGGAAAGGTTGAGCGGTCGCGCCGAAGCGGCGATGGTGCCGACGAGGCCCTGCCCCATCTTCAGTTGCGCCAGGTGAACGGCCGACTTGTTCAGACCTTCGGTCGCGTAGAGTTCGAGCACGCCGTCGGAGCGCAGCACGTAGACCGAACACACTTCCGCGACCATGTTCTGCGCGATCTGGCGCACGATACGGTCAAGGCGCTCCTGCGGCTCCAGCGGTTCCGCCATCAACTCGCGCAACCGCTTGAGGAGAACGCGCGGACCTGCGGAAAGGTCTCTCATCGCGTGGGGTCTCCCGATATAGAAAAGACGGGGCAAGAGGAGCCGCGGCCGGACCGGCCGCGAATCCCAAATCAGTCGCCTGTCGATTAACTCTTATCGAGACCGTAAGCGGAATGCAAAGTGCGAACCGCCAATTCGGCGTAGGGACCGTCGATCAGGATCGAAATCTTGATTTCGGAGGTAGTGATCGCCTTGATATTGATGCCCTTGTCGGCAAGCGCACGGAATGCGGACGCGGCAACGCCGGCGTGGCTGCGCATGCCGATGCCGATGACCGAGACCTTGACGAGGCCGGCCTCGGACTGAACGACGTCGTAGCCGATCTTGTCCTTGTTGTCGCCGAGCACCTTCAGCGCCTTGTCGACGTCGCCGGAAGGAACCGTGAAGGTCATGTCGGTCTTCGAGCCATCTTCCGAGATGTTCTGCACGATCATGTCGACGTTGATATGGGCTTCGGCGAGCGGGCCGAAGATCGCGGCGGAGACGCCCGGCCGGTCTGCGAGACGGCGCAGCGAAATCTGGGCCTCATCCTTGGCATAGGCAATGCCGGTTACGACTTCCTGTTCCACGATCTCATCCTCATCACAAATCAGCGTTCCGGGCGGATTGAGAAGGTCACCCATGCCCGGCGCATCGGGATCTTCGAAAGACGAACGCACGAAGGTGCGGACCTTGTGCACCATGGCGAGCTCCACCGAGCGCACCTGCAGCACCTTGGCGCCGAGCGATGCCATTTCCAGCATTTCCTCGAACGCGATTTTCTTCAGACGCCGCGCCTTCGGCTCGATGCGCGGGTCGGTGGTGTAGACGCCGTCGACGTCGGTGTAGATGTCGCAACGGTCGGCCTTGACGCCCGCGGCGATCGCAACCGCCGAAGTGTCGGAGCCGCCGCGGCCAAGCGTGGCAACGCGGTTGTCCGGCCCAAGCCCCTGGAAGCCGGCGATGACGGCGACCTGGCCCTCGCCCATGCGGCGGATGAGCTCGGCGCCGTCGATGTCGAGAATGCGGGCAGCGCCATGGGCGTTGTCGGTGCGGATCGGGATCTGCCAGCCCTGCCAGGAACGGGCGTTGATTCCCATCGACTGCAGCGCGATGGCAAGAAGACCGGAGGTCACCTGTTCGCCGGAAGCGACGATCGCGTCGTATTCGCGCGCATCATAGAAGGGCGAGTTCGCGCCGGTCGCCTTCGGCATGTTCTGCACCCAGCCGACCAGTTCGTTGGTCTTGCCGGACATGGCGGAAACGACGACGGCAACTTCATGGCCGGCATCGACTTCGCGTTTCACATGGCGGGCAACATTATGGATGCGGTCCAAATCAGCGACGGAGGTTCCGCCGAATTTCATCACGATGCGTGCCATGTGCCTCTACCGGTACCCAATTTGCGCGCGCAAGACGCGCGTGACAGGAATGCCCCCGCCGGCGCCCGACGGTCAAAAAGCTTGGGAGACTTCTCGCACATCGGCAGTCACCGCTTCGGGGAGCGGAAAGTCGCGGCGTCTCTTAGCGGATCAGGGCCCCGCGCGCAATGGCAAGACGGTAGGAATAAGGCGCCAAACGCACGGTGAGGAAACGTGCGCGGTCGCCGTTTGCGCCACTTGAAATTGCGGCTGCGGCAGCTAGGCTGCCATCGAACGCTTGAGGGGGCAGACATGCATGCACATCGCATACCCGCAACCGCACGGATGACGGCCTGCGCCGCCGCCATGATCTCGACGGCGCTCCTGTGTTCGACACCGACACAGGCCGCCGATTTCGACCAGGTGCGCATGGCGCCGCAAAGCGACTGGACGGTGATCGTCAGCCCTTACGTCTGGGCGGCGAGCCTCAAGGGCGATGCGTCCCTTGCCGGCTTCGACACCGATGTCGACGTGCCCTTCAAGGACACGCTCGACCATCTCGACCTGGCGCTGATGGGCAACATCGAGCTGACCAACGGCCAGTGGGGCGTCTATTTCGACGGCCAATATGTCCGCACCAGCCAGGACGAGGAACTTCTCAGCCATGAGATCGGCCTTGATATCAAGATGACGACACTGGCGGTCGGCGCGTTTTATCAGATCTACGAGCAGGAACTCGGCGGCAACACCGTCTTCGGCAAGCCCCGGACGCTGTCGATCGAGCCGACGATCGGCCTGCGCTGGTCGAAGCTGGAGGCGGACGTATCCGTGGCCGGATTGAATGCGAGCAAGAGTGCCGACTGGACCGATCCTTTCGTCGGCCTGCGGCTCAACGCCGACCTCAGCGAGCGCTGGAACCTCGTCGCCGAGGCCGATGTCGGCGGCTTCGATATCGGTTCCAAGCTCAGCGTCAACGCCCAGGCCTATCTCGGCTACCGCACCGAAATGCTTGGCCAGCCGACAATTTTGCGCGCCGGTTACCGGCTGCTCTACCAGGACTACGAAAGCGACGACTTCACGGGCGTCAACAAGTTCCGCTGGGACGTGAACCAGCATGGCCCGGTGATCGGCTTCTCCATGCTGTTCTGAAGCTCCCTGCGTCCTTGATTTCAACGATGGACGCAGCACGACACATTCAACCCCAAAAGGAGAATGGCATGCTGTTTGTCGCAAAGTCCGCTGTTCGTTCGGTGACCTCGGCTGTTGCCGCCCTTCTCATGCTCGGCCAGACCACGGCCGAAGCCTGCACCCGCCTCGTCTATCTCGGCCCCAACGACAACATCATCACCGCCCGCTCGATGGATTGGAAAAGCGACGTCGCGACCAATCTCTGGATTTTGCCGCGCGGCATCGAACGAAGCGGCCAGGCGGGCCCGAATTCGTTCAAGTGGACGGCGAAGTATGGCAGTGTCGTTGCCACGGGCTATGACGTCTCGACCACGGACGGTGTCAACGAGGCCGGCCTCAATGCCAACCTGCTCTGGCTGGTCGAATCCGAGTATCCCAAGTTCGACGACAAATCGAAACCGGGCCTGACGATCGCCGCCTGGGCGCAATATGTGCTCGACAGCTTCGCAACCGTCGAAGAGGCGGTCGCGGCACTCGAAAAAGAGCCCTTCACCATCGTTACCGACAACGTGCCCGGCGAAAACCGCCTGACGACGCTGCACCTCTCGATCTCGGACAAGACCGGCGACAGCGCCATCGTCGAGTATCTCGGCGGCAAGCAGGTCATCCACCACGGGCGCCAATACCAGGTGATGACCAATTCGCCGACCTTCGACCAGCAGCTGGCGCTCAATGCCTACTGGAAACAGATCGGCGGCACCGTGATGTTGCCGGGCACGAACCGCGCGGCCGATCGTTTCGCTCGCGCCTCGTTCTACGTCAACGCCATCCCCAAGGACGAAAACGCCGACCGGGCGCTGGCCAGCGTCTTCAGCGTCATTCGCAACGCCTCCGTACCCTATGGCATCAACACGCCGGAAGAACCGAACATCTCCTCGACCCGCTGGCGCACGGTCGTCGATCACAAGCGCAAGCTCTATTTCTTCGAGTCCGCGCTGACGCCGAACACCTTCTGGGTCGACCTGAAGAAGATCGATTTTTCCACGGAGACCGGCAAGGTGATGAAACTCGACCTCGGGGAAAACCAGGACCACACCTATTCGGGCGATGCGACCGGCAGCTTCACGCCGAGCGAACCGTTCAAGTTCCTCGGGCTGCAGATGTGAGCAGCGCGCGCGTCGACCATTGAAAATTGCGCGCGGCGGTGTTATTCACGCTGCCGCAAGTTCAATTCGAGAAAGGGGGGCTGCACGTGATGACATTTTTCCGGCACCACCGCCAGCGTGGCCCCGTCCAAGCCCTGCAGATGCGTTTGCAGGGCTGATCAGATATCCTTTCGCTGACAACGCGATCCTATCCCTGGTCTGCCCAGAGTGATGCAGTGCGGAACCCTATTGGTTCACACGGCTGCATCGTCTTCCAATACCGAGCCGATGCGGCCCAAGCACAGCGTGACTGTGTTGCGGGCTTGACCATCCGAAACCCCGGCCTGATGGGCCGTCCCGGATGATCCGCCGTCGCTCGTGCAGTCCAGAGAACGACCATGGCCCTGATCAATATCCGCAACCTCGGTGTCAGCCTGAGCGCACCGCTCTTCTCCAGCCTCAACCTCTCCGTCGCATCCGGTGACCGCATCGGCATCGTCGCTGCCAACGGCCGCGGCAAGTCGACCCTCTTGAAATCGATCGCCGGCACCTTCGACCCGACAGCCGGCGAGATCACCCGTTCGCGCGGCCTGACCGTCGGCCACGTCGAGCAGAACGTTCCCCCGTCGCTGCTTTCGCTTTCCTTCCACGATGCCGTGCTTTCGGCGCTCCCGGCCGATCAGGCCGAAAACGAAAGCTGGCGCGTCGATATCGTGCTCGATTCCCTCGACGTGCCGGAGGTTCTGCGCCGCCGTGCCGTCTCGGAGTTGAGCGGCGGCTGGCAGCGGCTGGCGCTTCTGGCCCGCGTGTGGGTGACCGACCCCGACGCGCTGCTCCTCGACGAGCCGACCAACCATCTCGACCTCGCCAAGATCGGCCGGCTCGAAGCCTGGCTGAACGCGCTTCCACGCGATGTGCCGGTGCTGGTCGCCAGCCACGATCGCGCCTTCCTCGACGCCACCACCAACCGCACGCTGTTCCTGAGGCCGGAGCAGTCGCCGATCTTTACGCTCCCCTACTCGCGAGCGCGCGAAGCCCTTGACGAGATCGACGCGTCGGAGGAGCGGCGATACCAGCGCGACATGAAGGTGGCGCAGCAATTGCGCCGTCAGGCCGCCAAGCTCAACAATATCGGCATCAACTCCGGCAGCGACCTGCTGACGGTGAAGACGAAGCAGCTGAAGCAGCGGGCGGAACGGCTGGAGGATGCGGCAAAGCCTGCGCATCAGGAACGCTCCGCCGGCGCAATCCGGCTAACCAATCGCGGCACGCATGCCAAGATCCTGGTGACGCTCGATGACGTTCAGGTCGAAACCCCTGACGGTACCGCGCTCTTTCGCACCGGCAAGCGCTGGATCTGCCAGGGCGACCGCATCGTGCTGCTCGGCGAAAACGGCGCTGGCAAGACACGCCTCGTCAACCTGATCCGCACGGCGATCGACGAGCGCGGCCGCGCGCCCGAAACGCTGAAGGCAACGCCCTCGCTGGTGCTCGGCTACAGTGACCAGGCGCTGGCGGGATTGTCGGACGACGAGACCCCGCTTGGCGCACTCTCGCGCCGTTTCTCGCTCGGCGATCAGCGGGCACGTAGCCTGCTGGTCGGCGCAGGGGTCGGCATCGACATGCAGGAAAAGGCGATCGGGCGCCTCTCTGGCGGCCAGAAGGCGCGGCTTGCCATGCTGGTGCTGCGCTTGAAGGAGCCGAATTTCTACCTGCTGGACGAACCGACCAACCACCTCGACATCGAGGGCCAGGAGGCGCTCGAGGCGGAGCTGTTGAAACACGAGACGAGCTGCCTGCTGGTCTCCCATGATCGCAGCTTCGTACGCAATGTCGGCAACCGCTTCTGGCTGATCGAAAAGCGCCGCCTCGTCGAAGTGGAAGATCCGGAAGGGTTCTTCGCGGCGGCCGCAGCCAGCGACATTGGCTAGCCGGCACGCGATCCTTGTCCGCATGACGCCCACCCAAGGGGAGGCGTCATGCGGGAGATGCTCATCCGATGCAACAACAAAACCACTTGCAAAATTATATCGGTTTTGACAAGCTTTTCGTGGCACCCGCGGCGAAACCGGAGGATTGTTATGCGCAAGGTCATCATGTGGGACATGGTCAGCGTCGACGGCTTTTTCGAAGCCCCCGGCCATGACATCGGCTGGTTCGTTTTCGAGGACGAACTCGCGGCCTATATCGGCGAAACGCAACTCGGAACGGAGACCTTGCTGTTCGGCCGCGTCACCTATGAGATGATGGCCAGCTATTGGCCGTCGGCAGAAGGCGACATTGCCACCTTCATGAATGGTGTCGAAAAGTTCGTCTTCTCGCATACGCTGACATCGGCCGACTGGCACAACACGACACTCGTCACCGGTGATGCCGCCAGTGAAGTCGAGCGCCTTAAACAGCGCGATGGCGGCGCCATTTTCGTGTTCGGCAGCGCCGATTTCGCAGCGGGGCTGATCGAAAAGGGTCTCGTCGACGAGTATCGGCTCGGCATCAACCCGGTGCTTCTCGGCAGCGGCGTGCCTCTGTTCAAGCCGGGGCTGGCGCGCACGAAACTGAGATTGACCCATGCCCGCCCGCTGAAATCGGGCGTGGTCATCCTGCACTACCAGCCTGAACCGGACGCCTGACGCGCTCGGCGCAGGCGCCCCAGGCTCGCCTGCGCCGATCTGGCCCAAGCCCGGCTCTTGACTTCCTTGCCCGATCGTCCGACTTCACCAGGGAAGAGTGAAGGAGACGGCGACATGAGCGAGACCGCACGCACGACCATCGACCAGAGCGAAGTGGATCGCTTTTCCGCCATGGCCGCAGAGTGGTGGGACCCGACCGGAAAGTTCCGGCCGCTGCACAAGTTCAACCCCGTCCGCCTTGCCTATATCCGTGACAAGGTCGCCGAGCATTTCGGCCGCGACCCGAAAAGCCCGCAGCCGCTGAAAGGCCTCAGGCTGCTCGACATCGGTTGCGGCGGCGGCCTGCTGTCGGAGCCGATGGCGCGCATGGGCGCCGATGTCTTGGGCGCCGACGCCTCGGAGAAGAACATCGGCATCGCCAAAACGCATGCCGCCGGCAGCGGTGTCGCGGTCGACTATCGTGCTGTGACAGCCGAGGCGCTGGCCGAGGCCGGCGAGAGCTTCGACATCGTGCTCAACATGGAAGTGGTCGAACACGTCGCCGACGTCGACTTCTTCATGACCACCTGCGCCCATATGGTGCGCCCCGGCGGCCTGATGTTCGTCGCCACCATCAACCGCACCATGAAGGCGGCGGCCCTTGCCATCTTCGCCGCCGAAAACGTGCTGCGCTGGCTGCCGCGCGGCACTCACCAGTACGAAAAGCTGGTGCGCCCCGAGGAGCTGGAAAAGCCGATTGCAGCGAGCGGCATGGAAGTTTCCGAACGCACCGGCGTCTTCTTCAATCCGCTGTCCAACCAGTGGAACCTGTCGAAGGACATGGACGTCAACTACATGCTCGTCGCCAAGCGGACGCTCTGATCGCGTGGATTGCCGTTTTTGCCTTTAGGCTGCCGGTGGTCTGGCAAGCCATTCGCGCTTCAAAAGCGCATAGACGAACTCGTCCCCCCAGGTGCCATTGAACCGGTCGTTCTCGATCAGATGCGCTTCGCGACGCATGCCGAGGCGCTCGGCGACACCGACCGAACCGCTATTGAGCGCGTCGAGCCGGGCGAAGATCCGGTGGAAGTTGAGCCGTGAGAAGCCGAGATCGAGCACGGCCCGCATCGCTTCGGTGGCATAGCCCTTGCCGGCAAAGGCGGGGTTGAAGATATATCCGGTCTCCGCCTGTTCGGCCGCCTTGCTTGCGAGCTTCAACAGGACCTCGCCGATCAGGGCACCGTCTTCCCGGCGCTCGACGGCAAACACCGCGACGTCTCCGTCTTCCGCGAGCCGCGGTGCCGATGCCTTGGCGAATTTCGCCTGCGCCCCGGTTTCGTCGAGCGGATCCTGATACAGAAATCGATAGACCTCCGGCAGCTGGTGATAGGCAAAAAAGCCCGGGAAATCACCGGCCGAGAACGGCCTGATGGTCAGACGTTCGGTGAAAACACGGATATCGGACAACGTCATAGACTGAAACACTCCCGCTGCAAAAACGGCAAATGGGGAGCAAGGCGTTGTTTTTAAAGGATCGGCCGGAGCATTTTCCGCGAGAATCTGGCATCGCAGTTTCTCGCCCTGCCGTCAGTTGACTTCGTCGGGCAGGATTGGCAACGGCGCAACCGCGATGCCCTCTTCGAGCAGCGCGACAGCCTCTTCCGCCGTCGCCTTGCCAATCAGGCCGCGTTGTTCCGCTTCGCCGTAATGGATCTTGCGCGCTTCCTCCGGGAAACGCTCGCCGACATCGTCGGCGTTCTCGCGCACGCTCTTCACCAACTCGCGGATCTTGGCGATGGTTTCCTTCTGCGCCTGATCGACGATCACCGCCCGCGTCGCCTCCTTCTTGCGCGCGGTCGCGACCGACGGCGCCATCAGTTGCTTGAGGACAGCCGTCGAGTTGCAGGTGGGGCACGAAACAAGCTTGCGCTCGACCTGACGGTCGAAATCGTCACTCGACGAGAACCATCCCTCGAAGGAATGGCCGTTGTCGCAGGAAAGCGTATAGCGGATCAAGCGGCGACGCCTCCCTTCCCGGTGGCGGCGACTTCATCGAGCGCAAAACTGCGGGCGTTCTTGAGGTTCGGTATCTTGGCGCGCACCGCGTGAACCGCCGCAACGTCGATGTCGGCCAGCACGACCGCCTCACCGGTCGGGCCGGCAGACGCAAGCACCCTGCCCCAGGGATCGATGATCATCGAATGGCCGAAGGTCTCGCGTCCGTCCTCGTGCACACCCCCTTGGGCCGCGGCAATGACGAAGACGCCGTTCTCGATCGCGCGCGCACGCAGAAGAATTTCCCAATGGGCCTCGCCCGTCTGGCGCGTGAAGGCGGCCGGTACCGACATGATCTCGGCGCCGGCGACCGCCTGCTGCCGGAAAAGCTCCGGAAAGCGCACGTCGTAGCAAATGGTGAAGCCGAGCTTGCCCAAGTCGAGGTCGGCGACATGCGCGACGCTGCCGGGCTGATAGGCAGCGCTTTCGCGCCAGCTTTCGCCATTGTCGAGATCGACGTCGAACATGTGGATCTTGTCGTAGTGGCAGATCTTGCCGCCGTCGGGACCGAAAAGCAGCCCGCGATTGGCGATCTTGCCGTCGGCAAGTGCGATCGGCGTCGAGCCGACATGGACGTGGACGCGGAGTTCAGCGGCGAGCTCTGCGGCTTGCCTTGCGATGATGTCGTTAGCCTCGTCCCTGAGGATCGCCCGCAGGGCCGCACGGTCACGCTGGAGCGCGCCGGTCATTTCCGGCGTCTGCACATAGATCGCTCCTTGGGCAGCAGCCTCGCGCACCAGCCGGGCCACCGTTTCCGCATTTCGTTGCGGGTCGACACCGGAGCACATCTGGATGGCTGCAGCCTTGAAGGTCATGATCGTTCTACTCCTGATACGTGCCGCCGCCGATTGAAGCATCAGCCAGACGCGGCAACAGGCGGGACGTCAGCGCGTCTCAGGCCGCGAGCATCGCGTCGAGCTTGCCGGCGCGTTCGAGCGCATGCAGATCGTCGCAGCCGCCGACATGGATGTCATTGATGAAGATCTGCGGGAAGGTCGAGCCGCCATGCGCCTTCTCGATCATCGTCTGGCGAACGTTCGGATCATAGGTTGCATCGTGTTCGAGGAACGGGACGCCCTTGGTTTCCAGCAGTTTCTTGGCGGCCGAACAATAACCGCAGAATTGACGCGTATAAATGACCACCGAAGCCATGATCCAGAACCGCTCCTTTGCCGGCGTCCGTGCCGGCCATCTGTTTGTCATATAAGACCGGATACGGCTCTTGCAAAGGTCAAAACCGTGACCTGCCCGGCGCCCGCCCGCTTCAACGCTCTGGCCGCAGCCGAAACGGTTGCACCGGTCGTATAGACGTCGTCGACGAGAACCACGCTTTTCCCACGCAGGCCCGCCTTGCCGCTTTTAGGGACCGCAAAGGCACCGCGCACATTGTCTTCCCGGGCCCGCAATCCGAGGCCGACCTGCCGGCTGGTCCGCCGGATGCGTTTCAGGAGATCGGGTTCGTAGGGCCTGCCCGAGAGCCGGGCGATGGCGCGCGCCAGTTCCGCCGACTGGTTGAACCGGCGTCTCCAGAGCCGGAAGGCGTGCAGCGGCACGGGGATGATGGCGTCGGCCGAGGCAACCGCGCCGTCGCTCGCGCGGATCATCCATTCCGCCATCATCGGCGCGAGATCCGTGCGATCGCGATACTTCAGCCCATGCACCAGATCGCGCGCAATGCCGTCGTGGATCGCGACCGAGCGCAGGCGATCGAAGACCGGCGGCTTGGCGATGGCTTCGGGCGAGACCGATCCGGGACCGTGATCGACCGAAAACGGCGTGCCGAGAATGTCGCAGAACGCGCGTTCGATCAGCGGCAATGTCGTCCAGCAGCCGGCACAGACAGCGCGATGGGCGCCGACCAGCCGACCGCAGCCGCAACAGACCGGCGGATAGACGAAATCGGCGGCCCCAGCCACCAAGCCACGCAGGACGCGCATCGAACGCTCAAATGGAATCGCCCACCCTTCCCCTGCCATGCGGTTGACTTTGCCCCTCCGAAGGTCTTTTTGCTGGCGATCTCGCGGAGACAGTATCGTGGAAAAAATCTTTGACCAGAGCCTCGTCGAGGCGCACCGGGCAAGAGCGCTCAGAAACGCCGACCCGAAGGCCGGCTTCCTCCTTGATATCGTCGCCGAGGAACTGGCCGAACGCGTCAGCGTGGTCGAGCGTCACTTCGATCGCGCGCTGGAGCTGCACGGCTATACCGGGCAGACCGCGCGCCAGCTTATCGCGACCGGCAAGATCGGCGCCGTCGAGCGCGTCGAAACCGATTTCCGCTTTGGTTCAGACGAACAACCGGTCGCGATCGCATCGCTGGAAGAGGTTCCCGTCGAACCGGAGAGCGTCAATCTCGTCGTGTCGCCGCTCTCGCTGCATCTGACAAACGACACGCCGGGCGCCTTTATCCAGGTGCGCCGGGCGCTGAAGCCCGACGGGCTTTTCCTTGCGGCCATCCCCGGCAGCGGCACGTTGCAGGAGTTGCGCGAGGCGCTTCTTGCTGCCGAAGCCGAGTTGACGGGCGGCGCCAGCCCGCGCGTCATCCCCTTCGCCGACGTGCGTGATGTCGGCGCGCTTTTGCAGAGGGCGGGCTTTGCATTGCCGGTCACCGACACGGAAAGCTACACGGTGCGCTACGATTCGCTGTTTGCGCTCATCCGTGACCTGCGCGCCATGGGTATGACCAGCCCGCTCAGCGCCCGCAGCCGTGTCCCGGTCTCGAGGCGGTTCTTCTTGAGAGCTGCGGAAATCTACGCCGAGCGCTTCTCCGATCCGGACGGTCGGGTGCGCGCGACATTCTCGATCATCTACCTGTCCGGCTGGGCGCCGCACGAGAGCCAGCAGAAGCCGCTGAAACCGGGCTCGGCCAAGCAACGGCTTTCCGCAGCGCTCGGCACCAAGGAACAGCCGCTGTAGGAGCGGTCCTGCGCGCGATGGTCGCCGCCGTCGCCCATGGGCGAACTCGCGAGATTGAATGTTCAGGTGGTGCGCCGGCGATCGCCGGGATGAACCCTGGCGCCGCGTCAGCAGCCGCTCTTGCGACCGTCCGCGTCGATGACGCAAACCGCGCCCGGCATTTCCTGCAGCACGCTGCGGCGAACGGTATAGCGCTTGCTGGTTCCGCTCGAGGGAATCGAGCCGGTCGAGATATTGTCGTAATCGACAGGTGTATTCGCCATGATGCGCTTGTCGGTCTTGGCCGACAGCATCGGCGTCAGAATGAGGGTCAGCGCAATCACTGCCGTTCCAAACAGCAGCGACAGATTGAGCACACCTGTCCGGCGGGACTGGCTCGTCACCAGGTCCTTTTCCTGAACCGTGCTCCAGAAATCGTCATCCACCATCCCAGCCTCACAAACGCGCGACACGCGGCGGACGCAAGCGCCCTTCCCAAGCCTGGTTCCACCGCATTGCCTGAAATCGGCACGCCGTTTTGCGAACGATGCGTACCGAAATTGAACTGCGGTTATCTTTGCGCCACGGAGATAAACGATCGATTAATAATCAATCAGTTTTCGGGTAGGTTCAGAGCAAATCCATGAGAAACGGGATGAGCGGTTCGTCAGCCGGCGGCATCGGATAGTCCCTGAGGGACTTTGGCCGGACCCACTTGATCGCCTGGCCTTCCCGTCCGGTCGCCATCCCTTCGTAGCGCCGGCAGACATAGAGCGGCATCAGCAGGTGAAAATCGTCGTAGCTGTGGCTGGCGAAGGTGAGCGGAGCAAGGCAGGCAACCTTTGTGTGGATGCCAAGTTCCTCGTCCAGCTCGCGGATCAAGGTTTCCTCCGGCGTCTCGCCGACCTCCACCTTGCCGCCTGGAAACTCCCAGAGGCCTGCCAGAGATTTCCCTTCCGGCCGCTGCGCGAGCAGGATGCGGCCATCGCTGTCGACAAGGGCACAGGCGGCAACGAGGACGATCCTCTTTCCGTTGCTGTCCATGACCTCAGGCCTCAGGCGTTCTGTAGATGTAGCTGTAAACTTCGGCAAAGCCGGCGCTGCGATAGAGCGAAAGCGCGGCACCGTTGTCGGCCTCGACCTGCAGCCACGCCTTCCGGCAGCCCCTCAGACGCGCCCAGCGCAGGCAGACGTCGAGCATCGCCTTACCGACGCCGCGTCCCCGAACGCGCTCGTCCACGGCAAACTGCATGATGCCGGCAAGGTCGTTGTCCTGAACCACCAGCGCAACGGCCGTCGGCCCCGTCTCGGCGTCCTCGAAAAGGAACAGGCCGCTCTCGGGCTTGATCGCATTGATGATCTCGGCGAGCGGCGCCTTCTTCTTCGGATCGTTCTTGCCGATACCGATGCAGGCATCGACGAACCGCCCGACATCCTTGATCGGCAGATGGTCGATACCGTCGCCGAACTCGCGCTCGGCAAGATCCACGGTCATCACCAGGCTGCGGCTGAACGCGGTCCAGCCAGCGGCATCCATGTGAGCAACGAGTTGCGGCGGCGTCAGCGGCGTCTGGCGCACGGTCAGCGGCCGGCCATAATCGGCAAAGCGCCTGGCAGCCTTTTCCAGACGCACAGCAATGTCGCGGTAGTCGGACGGATCGAGCGGGTTGACGGAGTTCAATCGCTTGGAATCGTGGCCCGCATTCAGCCGGATCAGCCAGCTGCCATCATACTGTACCGACGCTGCCGGCCAGGCGCGGAAGCCTACAGCCTCGAGACGGCGCACGCTTGGGAGATCCACCATTGCCACTTCCCTGCCTTCAGCCACAACCTTGTCCGTCGCCGGCCGAACATCACTCGATGTCATCTTGTTACCTCTGCCGGCTGCATCAGCCGGCTCACTTCCATCGCCCAACCGAAGCGTCAGCTCCGGTAGTCGCCGTTGATTTCGACATATTCCTTCGTCAGGTCGCAGGTGTAGACCGTGGCGCGGCCGGAGCCGAGGCCGATCTCCACGCGGATGGCGATGTCCTCTTCCTTCATGACTGCAGTTGCAGCCGCTTCCGAATAGGTGGGATCCCGTTCGCCTTCGACGGCCACGCGCACGTCGCCGAACCAGATCGCCAGTCGGTCGCGCTCGGCCATCTCGCCCGATTTGCCGACGGCCATCACCACACGTCCCCAATTGGCGTCCTCGCCGGCAACCGCGGTCTTGACCAGCGGCGAGTTGGCGATCGACAGCGCAATGCGCTTGGCAGCCGCGTCGTTCTCCGCACCTTCGACCGTGACCGCAACCATCTTGCGCGCGCCTTCGCCGTCGCGCACCACCTGCAGCGCGAGATCATGCAGAAGCTCGTTCAGCGCAAGGCGGAATTCGTCCAGCTGCGGGTCGGCCGCATCGCCGACCTGTTTCTGGCCGTCTGCGGCGGCCGCACCGGTCGCAAACAGCATCAGCGTGTCGGACGTCGAGGTGTCGCTGTCGACGGTGACCGAGTTGAAGGTCGGGCCGACGCCTTCAGAAAGCAGCGCCTGCAACGCCGAAGGCGCGATGTCGGCATCGGTGACGACGAAGGAGAGCATCGTCGCCATGTCAGGCGCGATCATGCCGGCGCCCTTGGCGATACCGTTGATCGTCACGGTGATCCCGCCGATCTGAGCCGTGCGGGTCGCGACCTTCGGGTAGGTGTCGGTCGTCATGATCGCCTTGGCGGCTTCAAACCAGAAATCTTCCGTGCCCTTGGCCGAAAGTGCGTCGAGCACGCCGGCAAACTTCGTCGCGTCCAGCGGCTCGCCGATGACCCCTGTCGAGGCGAGAAAGACTTCGCTTTCCGCGCAACCGACTGCCTTTGCGGCAGACTTCGCGGTCAGCTCCGTCGCTTCACGGCCCTTCTTGCCGGTAAAGGCATTGGCGTTGCCGGAGTTGACGACGACGGCGCGCGCAACACCGCCCGAGAGGTTCTTGCGGCAGAAATCGACCGGCGCCGAAGGGCACTTGGACCGGGTGAAGACACCGGCCACGGCAGCCGGTCGGTCGAACACCATCATCAGCACGTCGGTGCGGTTCTTGTACTTGATGCCGGCGGCAGCGGTCGCCATGCGCACACCGCGCACAGACGGCATTTCGGCAAAGGTTTTCGGAGCGAGCGGAGAAACGGAGCCGGACATGGGAAACCTGCTGTGACGTGTTGGAGCCAAACATTTCCAGGAAAAGTGCGGTGCCGTTTTCCGTCAGGAAATGCGTCAATTCAAGGATCTGGAGCGGACCGCAACCGAAGCCCTACCGGATCTATTCTGCGACAAATGCCCGAGCGGTTCTCACCGCCGGGCATCGACATGAAGCGGTGATGGCAGGCCCACCACAGGCAGGCCCGCCGATCGAAATTACTTGGCTTCCTGGGCTTCCTGCGCCTTGTTGGCCTCGTCATAGGCCTTCTTCAGCGCCGGATCGGAAATTTCGACGCCAGCGTCCTTCTTGGCGGCAGCCAGCAGTTCGACATACTTGTCGCGCATGACGAGCTGACGAACCTGCGGCTCGACCTGCTCAAGCGGCGGCGGAGCCTGCGGGCGCTTGTCTTCGACCAGGATCACGTGGAAGCCGAACTGGGTCTTGACCGGGGTCTTGGTGTAGGCGCCCTTGTCGAGAGCAAAGACCGCCGTATCGAATTCCGGGACCATGCGGCCCTTGGTGAAATAGCCGAGGTCGCCGCCGTCGCCCTTGTTCGGGTCGGTCGACTTCTCCTTGGCGAGATCGACGAAGCTCTTGCCGGCGTCGAGTTCCTTGATGATCTCCTTGGCTTCATCCTCGGTCTTGACCAGGATGTGGCGCGCCTTCACTTCTTCCTGAACCGGGATCGCTGCGATCTCCTTGTCGTAACGGGCCTTCACCTCTTCCTTGGTGATGGCATCGACGACATGCTTCTTGAAGTAGGCGTTGTGCAGTTCGCGCTCGGTGAGGTAGGCGACGCGCTGCTTGAAGGTCGCGTCATCCTGCAGGCCTTCCTTTTCTGCGGTCTTCGACAGGAGCTTGACGTCGATGATCGCCGACAGCGCGGCGGCGCGCTTCTGCTCTTCCGGCATCTGCTGAAGCTGCGGGTCAAGGCCACCGAGTGCAAGGGTGAGCTCGGACTGGCGCACGTCCTGGCCGCCAACCTTGGCGATCACCGGATCTGCGTCTTCCGCCCGCGCACCACTGTGAACGGCAATCGCCGCAACCAGCGCTGCAGCGGCCAGGGTTTTCAACTTGGACATGCTCACAAACCTTTCACATTGGCCTTTGGCGCAATTGCCTCAAGCTCGTAGCGGCTGCACACCACCAGAATGTGGCGGTTCTGTAGCCGTCGGCCCGTGCAATTGCGTTGACATAATTCGACCCCCCTCTTATCTGTCACGCAACCTCGCGTCCAGAACAGTTTCCGGGCGTTTCACGGCATTGCGCGGTTTTTCACGGTGCAGCCATGAGACCTCAGGCAACAGAAAAGAAAGGACCATTCGTATGGTCAGTCTCGGCGGCCTAGCCCGCAAGTTGTTTGGCTCCTCCAACGATCGCCGTGTGCGCGGCTACAAGGCTCGGGTGGACGCCATCAACGCACTCGAAGCCGACATGAAGGCCTTGTCGGATGAGGCGCTCGCCGCCAAGACCGCCGAGTTCCGCAAGCAGCTGGAAGAGGGCAAGACGCTCGACGACCTCCTGGTCCCGGCCTTTGCGGTTGCCCGCGAGGCGGCCCGCCGCGTACTCGGCCTGCGCCCGTTCGACGTCCAGCTCATCGGCGGCATGATCCTGCACGAGCGCGCGATCGCCGAAATGAAGACCGGCGAAGGCAAGACCCTGGTCGCAACGCTGCCGGTGTACCTGAACGCGCTTGCCAGCAAGGGCGTTCACGTCGTCACCGTCAACGACTACCTCGCCCAGCGCGACGCCGGCACCATGGGCCGCGTCTACTCCTTCCTCGGCATGACCACGGGCGTCATCGTCCACGGACTCTCCGACGAGCAGCGCCGCGACGCCTATGCCTGCGACATCACCTACGCCACCAACAACGAGCTCGGCTTCGACTATCTGCGCGACAACATGAAGTACGAGCGCGGCCAGATGGTCCAGCGCGGCCACTTCTTCGCCATCGTCGACGAAGTGGACTCGATCCTCGTCGACGAAGCGCGCACGCCGCTGATCATTTCAGGCCCGCTCGACGACCGCTCCGATCTCTACAACACGATCAACGAGTTCATTCCGCTGCTGTCGGCCGAAGACTACGAAATCGACGAAAAGCAGCGCTCGGCCAACTTCTCGGAAGACGGCACGGAGAAGCTCGAGAACCTGCTGCGGGAGGCGGGTCTTCTCAAGGGTGAATCCCTCTACGACATCGAAAATGTCGCGATCGTCCACCACGTCAACAACGCGCTGAAGGCCCACAAGCTGTTCCAGCGCGACAAGGACTACATCGTCAGGAACGGCGAGATCGTCATCATCGACGAATTCACCGGCCGCATGATGCCGGGCCGCCGCTACTCCGAAGGCCAGCACCAGGCGCTCGAAGCCAAGGAAAAGGTGCAGATCCAGCCCGAGAACCAGACGCTCGCCTCGATCACCTTCCAGAACTACTTCCGCATGTATTCCAAGCTCGGCGGCATGACCGGCACGGCCTCCACCGAAGCGGAAGAATTCGGCAACATCTACGGGCTTGAAGTGGTCGAAGTGCCGACCAACTTGCCGATCAAACGTATCGACGAGGACGACGAGGTCTATCGTACGCAAGGCGAGAAGCTGAACGCCATCATCGAAGAGATCAGGTCGGCCCATGAGCGCGGCCAGCCGATGCTGGTCGGCACGACCTCGATCGAAAAGTCCGAACAGCTCGCCGACCTGCTGAAGAAGTCGGGGTTCAACAACTTCCAGGTTCTGAACGCCCGGTATCACGAGCAGGAGGCCTTCATCGTCGCCCAGGCCGGCGTGCCCGGCGCCGTCACGATCGCCACCAACATGGCCGGCCGCGGCACCGACATCCAGCTCGGCGGCAACCTCGACATGCGCATCCAGCAGGAGCTCTCCGAGGTCGAGCCGGGTGCAGAGCGTGACCAGCGCGTCGAGGCAATCCGCGCCGAAGTCCAACAGCTCAAGGAAAAGGCGCTGGCCGCCGGCGGCCTCTACGTTCTTGCCACCGAGCGCCACGAAAGCCGCCGCATCGACAACCAGCTGCGCGGCCGTTCCGGCCGTCAGGGCGACCCGGGCCGTTCCAAGTTCTACCTGTCGCTTCAGGACGACCTGATGCGCATCTTCGGCTCCGACCGCATGGACAGCATGCTGCAGAAGCTGGGGTTGAAGGACGGCGAGGCGATCGTCCATCCCTGGATCAACAAGGCGCTCGAGCGCGCCCAGAAGAAGGTCGAAGCCCGCAACTTCGACATCCGCAAGAACCTCTTGAAGTACGACGACGTTCTCAACGATCAGCGCAAGGTGATCTTCGAGCAGCGCATCGAGCTGATGGATGCCGAAAGCGTCACCGAAACGGTCACCGACATGCGTACCGAAGTCGTCGATGACATGGTCACCAAGCGGATCCCGGCGAAGGCCTATGCCGAGCAGTGGGACGTCGAGGGCCTCAAGGCCGACGTGCAGCAGTATCTCAATCTCGAACTGCCGGTGGTTGAGTGGGCGGCGGAAGAAGGCATCGACGAAAACGATATTCGCGAACGCGTGATGGCGGCTGCCGAGAAGGAAGCTGCAGACCGTGCGGAACGGTTCGGTCCTGAGATCATGCAGTATGTCGAGCGTTCGGTCGTTCTGCAGACGCTGGACCACCTCTGGCGCGAGCACATCGTCAACCTCGACCACCTGCGCTCGGTCGTCGGTTTCCGCGGTTACGCCCAGCGCGATCCGCTGCAGGAATACAAGTCCGAAGCCTTCGAGCTGTTCCAGACGCTGCTCGGCAATCTGCGCCAGGCGGTGACCGCACAACTCATGCGCGTCGAGCTTGTTCGCGAGGCTGCCGAGGCGCCGCAACCGGTTCCGCCGGCCATGCACGGCCACCATATCGACCCGCTGACCGGCGAGGACGACTTCGGATCCGGCGGCGATACGCTTCTGGCGGCACCGCCGATCCAGCGCGACGCAACCAATCCCCTGTCCTGGGGCAAGGTGTCGCGCAACGAGGCCTGCCCCTGCGGCTCGGGCAAGAAGTACAAGCACTGCCACGGCATCTACGAAGCATAAGCGACGCCGATTGCGTCCGCCTCTTCTCGCTTGAAAAATGCCGCCCCTCGGGCGGCATTTTGCGTTTACGAACCGGCCTGTCGGCTGGCTGCGCCCGCGTGACCGGCGTCGGCGATTGCATCGGCTGCCGATTTCAGGGCGCACCGAGCAGCGGGCCGTGATCCCGACGGTTTGCCGCCAGTTGCTCAACGATTTCCTGGCCGGAAGCTGCCGCCCGATAAAGGCCGGAATTGGCCGCCATTGGCGCGCCGGATGGGACATCTGCTCTCAGGCCCACCGCGCTGAGGGCATCAGCGTACTGGCGTTCGATCGCGGCTCTCTGGGCGTCGGGCTCTATCCCCGCCTTTTCGAAGGCGAGACGCGCCGTACCATCAGGCAGATCGAGTGAGGCCAGCAGGAAGTGTTCGGCACCGGGCTCCCGCTGCTGGTCCAAAAGAGCGTTCGCTTCCGCCCGTTCGCAGAGGAGCCTGATGGTGCCCATGTCCTGAAGCTTCGTTTCATGCCTTGAAACATCGCAATCCCCTTATGTGGAACTCTTGTCTGCCGCCACGTCTGAAAGTCGCTTGTGGGCCGCCTGCTTGGTGATCCCGAGCGCCTGGGCGATCCTTGACCACGACCAGCCCTGGCCAAGGGCTGAACGCACCGCCTGGCGCTCGATGCGATCGGCCAGTCGGCGCAAGGCGACGACGGCGGCGAGCGCCTCTTCAGGATCGGTCGGAACGGTGATGTCGCGCAGGTCAATCATGCGTCAACCTTAGTTGACGACCCTTGCCGCGTCAACCAAGGTTGACGGCCTCTAGACCTGCGCGACACGCAGTCAATCGGCATGTTTTGCCACATCGGGTACAACCGCGCTGAACCGTTTGTTAACGCTGTTCTGGCAGTACTGAAACCCTGTATTGCGTAATCTCAGGGTGTCCTCGTGTTCATGGCGGTATGTCAAACGGCCGGACGAATGCTGCCGTCGGCGCTGAGACACCGCCTCTGCGCGCTCATCGGCTCGCTCGGGTCCGTCCTCACCGGTTCCGACGCAAAGAGCACGGCGCGCCGCATGGCGCTGGTCGCCTTCACCATCCGCATCGCCAGCGCGGCCATCGCGTTCCTGTCGCAGATCATCCTTGCCCGGCTGATGGGTGAGTTCGAATACGGCATCTTCGTCTTCGTCTGGGTGCTTGTCATCCTGTTCGGCAGCCTTTCCTGCGTCGGCTTTCACTCCGTCGTCATCCGCTTCCTGCCGGAGTACCAGGCCTCGGCCGCGATGGACGAAATCCGCGGCGTCACAACGACTGTGCGTGTCTTTGCCCTTTCCTCCGCCACCACCGTCGCCGTCCTCGGGCTCGTTGCTCTCTGGCTCTTTGGAACCCACATCGAGGCCTATTATCTGGTCCCGCTCTTCCTCGGCCTCTTCACCTTGCCGATGATTTCGCTTGGCGATGTGATGGATGGCACGGCGAGGGCCCACGGCTGGGCGCTCTCGGCCATGAGCCCGACCTTCATCGTGCGCCCGGTGCTCGTCCTCGTCTTCATGGTGCTGGCGGTCACGAACGGTGCGCCGCACACAGCGGAGACGGCCATGATCGCCGCCATGGCCGCCGCCTATGTGACGACGGTGGGGCAATTCCTGCTTTTGACCCAACGCCTGCGCGCGCGCTATGTGCCGGGACCGCGGCGGATCGAGCTTCGCCGCTGGCTCAAGGTTTCCGTCCCGGTCTTCATGGTCGATGGTTTCGGATTCCTGCTGACCAATTCCGATGTGGTGATCGTCGGCCTCTATCTCGATCCCGAGCACGTCGCCATCTACTTTGCCGCCGCCAAGACGATGGCGCTCGTCCATTTCGTCATGTTTGCCGTCAAGGCGGCGGCCGGGCCGCGTGTCGCGACCGCCATGGCCCGCGACCCCGGCCAGATCCGTGCCATCGCGATCGAAAGCGCCCGCTGGGCCTTCTGGCCGTCCTTGCTGGTTGGGGCGCTCGTGCTCCTGGCCGGGCCGTTCCTGCTCTCGCTGTTCGGGCCGGCCTTCGTCGCCGGCATGCCGCTGATGGCGATCCTGTTTGCCGGCATCCTGGCCAAGGCCCTCGTCGGGCCGGCCGAAACGCTGCTGACGATGGCGGGCGAACAGACGCTCTGCGTCATCCTTTACGCCGGCGCGCTGCTGGCCAATATCGCACTCAACCTGAGCCTCATCCCTCTTTTCGGACTGAACGGTGCTGCTTTTGCAACCGCTGGTGCTATGTTCGTCGAGGCGATGCTGCTGCACATCGCCGTCCGGCGTACCTTCGGCTTCGCGCTCTTTGCCTTTGCAGGCGCGCGGGCCGGCAACGATAACAACGGGGCTGTCCATCCATGATCGGCAATACCAATCTTCCGTCCGATGCAAACAGCCGGGCCGCACGGGTACTGGGCGGCCTGGCGCAGGCCGGCGACGGCGGACCAATCGCGGAGCACATGATCGAGGTCGGCCGTCCCGGACGCCACCTCGCCATCTACCCGGCAAAGGCCGGGTACGAGTTGCAGCGCGAACTCGACTTTCTGTCGAACCGGGCGCTCGAGCCGAACGTCTTCTTCACCGGTCGCTTCCTCGCCCCCGCCATGCCGCGCCTGGAAGAGCGCGTCATCCGGCTGGCGATCATGCGCGACAACGACGAGCGCCGCAGCAGGCTGCGTTTCCTGATGCCGTTTTCGATTGAAAAGCCGGGGTTCTCGATCGGCGCGCCGATCATTCGCGCCTGGTCCAACCCGTTCGGCCCGCTCGGCGTGCCGCTGCTCGATGCCGAGGATGCGGCCGAGACCATCGACAACCTGTTCGAGGCCTTTGCGGCACCGGCAACCGGCCTGCCCTCGATCCTCGTTTTGCCGGACATGCGGCTGAACGGCAAGGTTGCCCGCCTCACCCGCGCCGTCGCGATCGGCCGCAACCTGCCGCTGACGGTGACCGACACCTTCAGCCGGCCGATGCTCGAAAGCCTGCAGGACGGCCCGACCTATCTTCGCAACGCCATCAGCCCCGCGCATTTCCGCGAGTTGCGGCGGCAATGGAACAAGCTCGAGAAGGAAGGCCAGCTCGCCTATTCGGTCGCCCGCCAACCCGCCGAGATCCGTCTGCGCATGGAGGAATTCCTCGCGCTCGAAGCCTCCGGATGGAAGGGCAAGAGCCGCAGCGCCATGGTGCTCGACCGCTTCCGCGCGGCCTTTGCCCGCGAGGCGATCACCAACCTGGCCGACGGCGACAGCGTGCGCATCCATACGCTCGACCTCGACGGCAAGGCGATCGCCTCGATGGTCGTGTTCATGATGTCGGGCGAGGCTTATACCTGGAAGACCGCCTATGACGAGCGCTACGCCAAGTTCTCTCCGGGCAAGCTGCTTCTGGCAGAGCTCACGGAATGGCATCTCGACGACGCCAACATCGCCCGCTCGGACTCCTGCGCCGTGCCCGATCACCCGATCATGAGCCGGTTCTGGCAGGAGCGCGAAGAGATGGGCACGCTGGTGATCGGCCTGCAGCAGACCCGCGACCGGGAAGTGCGCCAGGTGGCAGCCCAGCTTCACCTCTATCGCAACACCCGCAACATGGCGCGGATCCTGCGCGACAAAATCAAGGCGCTCGCCGGGCGCTAAGACACGTTGGCGCGCGTCAGGAGGTCGGCGCCTCGACCGCCTCGCCACGCGCTTCGGCCGCCGCCTGTTCACGCAGGAAGCGGCGGATGACCTTGCCCGAGGTCGTCAGCGGGAGGCTGTCGACGAAGGCGATCTCGCGCGGATATTCGTGCATCGACAGCCGGGTCTTCACCCATTCGCGGATGGACGCTGCCACGCGCTCGTCGCCAATGACACCCGGCCTCAACACCACATAGGCCTTGACGATCTCGGTCCTGACGGGATCGGGTTTGCCGACGGCTGCGGCGAGCTGAACGTCCGGATGGCCGGCAAGACAATCCTCGATCTCGCCGGGTCCGATGCGATAGCCCGACGAGGTGATGACATCGTCGTCTCGGCCGAAGAAGGTGAAATATCCCTCCTCGTCCATCACCCCCTGGTCGCCGGTTGTCATCCAGTCACCGATGAACTTTTTCTCGGTCGCCGCGTCGTTACCCCAGTAGCCGAGGAACATCACCGGGTCCGGCCGCTTCACCGCCACCTGCCCGACGCTGCCGGCCGGCAGTTCGCGTCCTTCCCCATCGATGATCGCCACCCGATGCCCGGGGGCAGCCTTGCCCATCGACCCCGGCTTGAGCACGCCGAGGTCGGCGGCCGACGAGAGCACGATGTTGCATTCGGTCTGGCCGTAGAATTCGCTGACCTTGAGCCCGAGCGCCGCTTTCGCCCATTCATAGGTTTCCCGGCCAAGCGATTCCCCGGCTGAACCGATGGTCCTCAAGTTGAGGCGATAATGCTCGCGCGGGTTTTCGACCGCCTTCATCAACCGGAGCGCCGTCGGGGGAATGAAGGCGTTGCGCACGTCCATTTCGTCCAGAATGCGAAACGCCGTATGCGGATCAAATTTCTGGGCCGGCGACGACACGACCGGAACGCCATGAAAAAGCGATGGCAGCAGTGCATTGAGCAGGCCCCCGGCCCACGCCCAGTCGGCCGGCGTCCACATCCGGTCGCCGGGTTGCGGCAGGAAATGATGGTGGAACTCGAAGCCGGGCAGATGGCCGAGCAGCACCCGGTGCCCGTGCAACGCCCCCTTGGGCGGTCCCGTCGTGCCCGATGTGTAGATCATCAACGCCGGATCGTCGGGGCCGGTATCGGCGGGCACGAAACCGGAGGAATCGCCGGATGCAAGGGACGAGAAGGCAATCGTTCTCGGCTGCGGTTTTTCCTCCGCCAGCACCACCAGACGCAGGTCCGGCAACCGCTCACGAATGGCGACGATGCGCTCAAAGCCGAAGCCGTTGGTGACGACGGCCGCAACGCCGGCGTCGCGCAGCCGGTATTCCAGCGCCTCGACGCCGAAGAGCAGCGCCAGCGGTAGCGCGATGGCGCCAAGCTTGTAGATCGCCGCATGGGCGATCGCCGTCTCGAACCCCTGCGGCATGAGGATCGCTACCCGTTCGCCGGGCACAACGCCCTCTCGGGCGAGCCCCTTGGCAAAGGCGGAGGACTGCCGGGCGAAATCGCCGTAGGTCAGCGCCTGATGCGCGCCATCGGGAATGAAGTGCTGAAGACAGACGCGCGCCGGCTCGCGCGCCGCCCAGACGTCGCTGACGGCGACGCCGATGTTGAACTTCTCCGGGATCTGCCAGCGAAAGGTGCTGTAGAGTTCGTCGTAGGTCTCGATTCTCGGTAACATGACGCTGCCATGACAGATTTTGTTGCAGCGCACCTAACACTGTCGTCACAAGATGTTCAATGACTGTGCGGACAGTCCTGTCCGCACACATGTCACCACGGCGCACTCAGTCCTGTGGTGGTTCGCTGAGCAGCAGACGAATGTGACCGAGGATCCGGCGAAAACCTCCGATCCCGCCGCCGCCGCGGGCGAGCAGGACCGCCCCCTGCCAGGCCGCCGTCACGATGGCGGCCCGCGACGCCGCCTGCTGTGGTGACCAGCCCATTTGAACGAGGTTCGCGGCCATCAGCCGCTCCGTGTCTGCAAGCACGCCTGCCGCCAGCGCGCGCATCTCAGCGGTTGTCGTCATCGGATCGGCCATGGTCTGCCCGACCGGGCAACCGATGATCTCTCCCTGTGACGCATAGAAGGTTTCGATCCGGAAAAGCACCCGCTCGATGCGCTGCAAGGGCGAGAGGTCCGGGTCCTCGAATATCGGCAGCGTTTCATCGCGAAAATGTGCGACCGCCTGCGCAAACAGGGCCTCGAACAACGCCGCCTTGCTCGGGAAGTGGTGCGTCACCTTGCCAAGCGATATGCCGAGTGCCGCGGTGATCTCCGAGAAGGAGGATGCCGCATAGCCGCGAACGAAAACCAGCCGCGCTGCGGCCTCGAGGATTTTGTCCCGGGTGCGAAGCCCCTTGTCGTACCCCATCGCGCCTAGCTCGCCGATGCGATCGAACGCCGGAAGAACCAGAAGGTCCCGCCCGGCACGAAGCCGAACACCATCGCCTTGAGCACCCAGCCGCGTGGCTGGTCGCGAAGCGATAGTTCATTGATCACGGCCCAGATGTAGGTAAGGAAGGCGACGCCGTGCAATGGACCGAGAAGGCGAGTGACTTCGGGAATGCCGAAGCCGTGTTTCAGCGGCACGCCAACAAAGACGAGCAACAGCAGCGTCGTTCCCTCGGCGATCGCGGCCAAGCGCAGCAGACGGGAGAGCGGCTGGCGGGATTGTTGTTCGGACATGAGCGACCTCACTTGATGATGGCTAGGAAAATGATGGCGACGGTCAGCGCCAGGCCAGAAAGCTGCAGGCAACAGATGCGAAGGTCCGAGACCTTGCCATCGCCCCGGCGCAGCGAAGCCGCGGTCGCCGAGATCGCGCCGTGCAGCGCGGTCATGGCACAGACACAGGCAAGCTTGACCTGAAACCAGGGCTCGCCAAGCGTCTCCATCCCCCTCAGGAAAAGCAGGCCCGCGCCGAACAGCAGCGCCGCCAGCATCGCCGGATTGACCACCAGACGCAGGCTTCGCTGCTCGGCCTCGCCAAGCAATTCGGCGTCGCCACCTTTCGCAAGCACGCCGTGATGACCGGCCAATTGGTTGGCGAGCAGACATTGCCCGCCGAGCCAGACGACCACCGCGACAACGTGCGCCGCCTTGATCCAGAGGTAATAGGGGAAAATCAAATCGAGCATCGCCAGCCCATAGAAAACAGAAAGACCATTCCGTTTTAGAGAAAGGACGTCGGATGTCACTGCGACAAATCGGCGGCGCGCGACACGGGCCAGTCAAAGCGGACAGGCGCACGGGAGGCTCAGCGAGGTGTGACGATAGTGGGCGTGCGGGAGATCGTGCTGTGATGGCGGTGCCCCATGCCGAAGCAAAGCAAACGAGCGGCATCAGCGCTCAAATTGCACTTCACTCTAGCTTTGCATCAGACTCATCTGACTACATGGTGAGGCCGTCAAGATAGGGGCGATTCATGAAGTGCATCTCTGAACTTTTGATGGGATTGGCGGGAGCGACATTGGTCGTCGTTAGCGCAGTTCAATCGGCGGAAGCTAACAGTGACAATGGCCAAGACCAATCTTGTGAAATCGTCAACTTAGCATACGCGGCAACCATGAACGCTACCCGGTCGAGCGTGACGGTTTATGCCGAGCAGGACGATGGATCTTTAGTGATTACTGCCGATTTGCGAACCCAGTCAGGTACTAATTATCTGAAAGATTCAATGCAAAAGCAATGGATCCAGTACCCACAGAGAAAGTGGGTTCCAGCGGACCAATTTGGCCCGAAAATAACTGACTGTGTATTTGAGGGTGACGAGAGTCACCTGGGTCTCGCAGCAAAGCACTATTCAGCTATCCGTCATGAGCTGCCGCAGGTCTCTAAAGTGGATTTTTGGATTACGCATGACGATGGACGAATTGTAAAAATGCGAATTGGGCCGTGGGGAGCCAAGCTTAAGTCCGGACTAGGACTAGTTGAAATCCGGAAGTTCGATGAGGAGGCATTGCCCCCTCCACTTTGATCCGCAGCCGCAGACTTGCGCTTCCATTCGGACGGTATGTCCGATGATTTTTCGAAACCCTGAACCGGAATTTCGTGCGCCTATCAGTTCCAAACTGAAACAGGGCTCCAATCGCGCCGTCGTCCAGTTTCCGTGAAAACCTTAAACAACTGCGCCGGCACGTCTGCACTCGCGGGATGCGAAAATGTGGGGCAAAAACAGCGAAAAGAACGCCAAAAACAATAGCTATTAGGTGTAGGTGGTGCCCCATGCCGGAGCGACGCAACTCATCAGAAACACCCTCTTACGCTGGCGTGGGACATGCTTGCTCGGCGCGCTTTCGTTATGCTTTCTGACGCGTCTGTCTCACGTTTCGCCGAAACATCCTCGCCGTTGTCCGAACCGCCACAGGGCTATTTGTTTCTCAAGCTTCAATTGCAATGGGTAAGTCGCTAGCCGCATCTTTCATTGGAGCCTTCAGGCGCGCCCTGGCAATGCAAATGCCGGTTTTCGCTATGCGCTGTTTTCCTCCCACATCCTACGATAGCGACGGCAATTTTTGGGCACCGCCGCTGTGAAAGAGATGGCAGGATTGCGCCACTAGCGGTCATCGTGACTTCTACGTCATTGTACCAACTCAAAATCCGGCAATTTAAAGGTCTTGTTGTTTAGCTCGTCAGTTCCACCGTAGAACCGCATGGCTGGAAGTGGCCTCTTGCCTGACGTTGGTATCCAGTTGCTTTCCAATCCTTCCGGGGCCTTCGGGCCCACATAGATCGTTACGCCGCCATCGACATTCTTCTTCATCTTATCGAGGTCATAGGAGGAGAGCGTTGTGCGATTGGTTTCGCTATAGAGGAATCCCATCGTCGCGCGGTCATAGACCGTCAGCGCCCAGAACTGCTTGACGGGCATCTTTGCTGGCACATCCAGTTTGTAGAGCTTGCCGGCTTCCAGCAGCTTTCCGTTCTTGTCAGCCATGGCCATCAAATACTGGGTGGCCGGGCTGTCACTCAACACCTTGGGCATGTAGGTGCACCAGAAATACTCCGCCGCGCGCCCTGTAAGATCGATCTTGTCGTCGTAGACAAAACTGAAGGTCCTGTTGGCATCGGTCATCAACAGCGAGGCGTAGTGTCTATCTGGCCAGTAGAGCTTTTCCTTGGGGATATTGTCGAACCACTCCTGCATGTAGAACCAGGCGTCGATGGCTGCCTGGCGCATCGCCTTCTTGGTCTTCGCATCGGGGGCGAAGGGCTTCCCCTTTTCGATGCCCAATGATGCCAGCATCCCGATCATAACCTTATCCTGAGGCTTTACCGGCTCGACATCGACGATTGACCACATGTCCTCGAAGGTCCGCTCATCGTAGAATGGAAGCGTCGCATAGCGGTCGTTGATCGGGTCTATGAACCTTTGCTCGGGCGGATTGGTCGCGTCGGAGAGATAGTACATACGCAGTTGTTTGGCATACCGGTAAGCATCTTCGACGCTCTTGCCTGGTGCCCGGACGGACCGGAAGGCAAAGGCAATCCGGAAATTCGGGGAAGGCACCTCGATATATCCAGGCGGTATTGCCCCCGTATAGCCCGGCGGTGTGAAAAGCAGCTTGCCGCCCTTGCCCGCGTCAATCCCCGAAGGCCCGACATCCGCAATTGTCAGCTGCCATGCGTCGACGACCTGACCGTAGACGCTGCCTTCATCGCTGGCGGGAGGCACCTCCAGCACGGCGGGGCCTTTCCGCAAGTCGGTGAAGGCTGTGATGTAGGGAGTGGTGCTGTTGGCAGTGATCGCTTCGAGCTTGGGCGTTGCGGGGGCCGAATAGACAATGATGTCGTTGTCCTTCAGGCCGAGGTCTTCGAAGGCTGCACGGCGAAAGCTGTATATCGCAGCGGCCGGCATGTTCCAGAGGACGGCTTCGAACGCCCGTTGATATTTGATCTGGTAGTCGAAATCCTTGATTGAGGCCGTCGATCCGGGTGGTGGCTCGCCGCCAAGTGGTTTGTCGACATCAGCAGCAAATCCGGAACTTGTGGCAAATAGTCCGAAAAACACGGCTCCGGTTGCTACGATGTTGCGAACTGCTCTCATCGGTTCCATCCCTCTTCATGCGCTGCGATAGACCAGGCCACCGACGTTGCAACTGAGCGATATGTGCACCGTAGCCGCACGTTGGCCTTTCGCATCACGCCATTGATTGTAGATACCCAAACTCACCAGAACAGGTTGATCCTGATGCCGCAAGTCTCGTAACGGTAACATGGACAGTAAATTCCGGCTGACGTCCGCTTCGGGCCGAAAGCGGCCTTCAGCCGCGTCGTGTAACCCCGGCCGCCGCCCACGGTGAGAATGCGGGGCAAAAACAGAGAAAAAACAATAACTTATAGGTGTATGTGGTGCCCCATGCCGGGGTCGAACCAGCACTCCTTTCGGAACTCGATTTTGAGTCGAGCGCGTCTACCAATTCCGCCAATGGGGCTCAGGGAAGTGCGATATCAGCGGCTCGGATGTACACGAAGGATTTCGCCGTGGTCAACCATCATTTTCGCGTTCAAGCGGTTGCAATCACGAAAGCGTGCGGAGACCGCGCGGCGCCCATGATTTACAGCGCGGTCGATCCTGCCTAAGAAGGCGCCATCAAGTTGCACTGCGGCATGAGCCCTCCCAGAGGACCGCCGCCCGCGAGGTATAGATGATCGACGCCGCCACCCCTTCCCGCCAGCACCTCATCATCGCGGTTCTCGTCACGCTCGGCATGGCGGCGACCGTCGGCGGCGCGCTCGGCTTCGAACATGTCGGCGGCTATATCCCCTGCGCGCTCTGCCTTTTGCAGCGCGATCCCTATTATTACGGCATCCCCGTCGGCATTCTGGCGATCGCCACCAGCGCCTTCAGGCTGCCGGCATGGACGACCCGCGCGCTGCTCCTGATCGTCGGCATCCTGATGCTCGTCGGCGCCGGCATGGGCGTCTATCATTCGGGTGCCGAATGGCACTTCTGGGAAGGGCCGTCGACGTGCGCGACGACGGCTCAAGGGGTCTCGTCCAATGTCGGCGATCTGCTCGGCGACCTCGATTCCAAGCATGGCCCGTCCTGCACGGAGGCGGCCCTTAGGGTGCTTGGCCTGTCCTTTGCCGGCTGGAACGTGATCGCCAGCCTCATTCTCGCAGCGATCGCGCTTCGCGGCGCTGCAAAGGCACGGTGATCATCCGGTCGATCCGAACGAACGGATGACGTCGGACCGCACGGGAACGCTACAGCGCCGCGCGTCCTATCAGACCTATCAGACGCGCAAAGGTCGCTGTAGAACTCTGAATTGCTGCATGTTTTTATCGTTTAATCGGCTACGATTAAAGGAAGCATGCAGTAGGCGCGGACGAACGCACGCACCTCCCCGATCCCGCTTCTGGGCTTGATCCGGCAGGAAGATACGAACAGCGTCAGGGCTGCAGTTCGACGTCCCAGTAGAGATAGTCCATCCAGCTTTCATGCAGATGGTTCGGCGGGAAGAGCCGGCCGTTGTTGTGCAGGTCCTGCACGGTCGGCTGGAAGGGCCGCTGGTGCGGGAACATGCCGGCCTGCTTCGGCAGCTTGCTGCCCTTGCGCAGATTGCAGGGCGAGCAGGCTGCCACGACATTGTCCCAGGTCGTCTGGCCACCGTGAGCACGGGGCACCACGTGATCGAAGGTGAGATCGTCGGGCGAACCGCAATACTGGCATTCGAATTTGTCGCGCAGGAACACGTTGAACCGGGTGAAGGCCGGGTGGCGTGAGGGCTGCACGTAGCTCTTGAGGCAAACAACGCTCGGCAGTCGCATCGAGAAACTCGGGGACGACACCGAATGTTCGTACTCGGCAAGGATGTTTACGCGGTCAAGGAAGACGGCCTTGATCGCGTCCTGCCAGGACCAAAGCGACAAGGGGTAGTAACTCAGCGGTCTATAGTCAGCGTTCAAGACGAGCGCTGGTAAGGCCTGTGGTGAGACTGCAATCGTCAAGCGTATTCTCCTGATCGATTCGGCATCTGCACCTTCTATATTAGGCCCGTTGCAACAGGATTGTGAAGCCGGAAACAAAAATGCGCACGCTGGATTCGCTTTTTCCTTCAAGGTGTCACAGGAACAGCATCCCGGCGCATTTCCTGCGCGTAATAGGCCCAGAAGAGACGCGCCGCGATGCTGCGCCAGGGCGACCAGGAGGCGGCGAGCGAATCAATTTCGCGCGCGGTCGGGCGCAGATCGAGCCCAAGCCCATGGCCGATGGCATTCTGCAGCGCCACGTCGCCGGAAGGAAACACATCAGGGTGGCCGGCGCAGAAGAGCAGGTACACTTCGGCCGTCCAGCGGCCGACGCCCTTGATCGCGGTCAGTTCGCGGATGGCCTCCATCGCCTCGACATTGCAGATGGCGTCGAGATCGATTTCGCGCCCCACCACCACCTCGGCCACGCGGCGGAGCGTCTCGGCCTTGGCGCGTGACAGCCCGATCGCCCGGCAGTCCTCGTCGGTAAGCGAAATCACGCCGGATGCGGTGACCTCGCCCAGCCGCTCCTCGATCCGCCGCCAGATCGCCGCGGCACTCGCTTTTGAAACCATCTGCGACACGATGATGCTGGCCAGCCCGCGGTAACCGGGATCGGTGCGCCGGAGCGGCACCGGGCCCGCCCGGGCGACGACATGCCCGAGACGCGCGTCGAGCATCACCAACCCGGAAAGCCCGGCTTCGATGTCCTCATGTGTTCGGATGATCCGCATGGCGCCTCCACAAAGCGGATGATTTTTATACCCCTTCCATGGCAAAGGGAAACGATGCCCGACACGCCACCCGTTTTCCGCTTTGCCCCCAGCCCGAACGGGCTGCTCCATCTCGGCCACGCGCTTTCAGCCGTGTTGAACCACGACATGGCAAGGCGTGCTGACGGCCGTTTCCTGCTGCGCATCGAGGACATCGACCTGACCCGCTGCCGGCCTGAATTCGAGGCCGCGATCTTCGAGGACCTCGCCTGGCTCGGGCTCGATTGGGAACAACCGGTGCGGCGCCAGTCGGAGCATCTCGACGCCTATGCCTCGGCCTTGGCGCGGCTCGACGCACTCGGCGTCGTCTATCCCGCCAGCATGACGCGCGGCGAGATCAAGGCGGCGGTCTCTGCCGCTGAAGCGGCAGGTGGGCCCTGGCCGCGCGACCCGGACGGAAGCCCAGTCTATCCAGGCAGCGAACGTGAGCTTGAGGCCGGCGACCGCGCTCGCCTCCTGTCGAGCGGCAAGGCCTATGCGTGGCGGCTCGACATGGAAAAGGCCTTAGCCCTCATCGGCAACACCCGTCTCACCTGGAGCGAAAGCGGCAGCGGCCCCGAAGGTGAGACGGGGCCCATCGCCGCAGACCCCGGCGCCTGGGGCGACGTCATCCTTTCGCGCTCGGATGCACCCTCGAGCTACCATCTCTCCGTCGTCGTCGACGATGCGCTGCAAGGCGTGACGCATGTCGTGCGCGGCCGCGACCTCTATCATGCGACCTCGGTCCATCGGCTGTTGCAGCGGCTTCTCGCCCTGCCCGAGCCGCTCTATCACCATCACCGCCTCGTGCCTGGTCCCGATGGACGCAAGCTGTCGAAGAGCAACCAGGACACGGGCATCGCCGCCTTTCGCGCCGCCGGTCACACACCCGCGGACGTGCGGGCGCTAATCGGCTAGATCCTGATCATCGCCTGCAGCGTCGCCGCCGTTCCTGAACTGGAAGCTGCGTCGCACCATGCGTTTCACCCGGTATTTGAGGATGGCCGCGTTGATCTCGGCGCCGATGATGAAGATCGCCGCGATCATGTAGAGGAACACCAGCACGATCATGATCGAGGCCAGGCCCGCATAGGTCGAGACATAGGTGGCAAAGGTGGCAAGATAGGACGCGAAGGCATAGGCGCCGATCGTCCAGCAGATCAGCGTCAGCACGATGCCGGGAAGCACGTCGATCACCTTGCGGTGACCGTCCGGCAGCCAGAGATGCGACACCAACAGACCGCTGGTCAGCACGACCAAAGCGAGCGGCAGGCTCCAGTTGTCGACGGTCGCAAGCACCCCGCCGAGCCAGGGCAGCCACTGTCCGGCATAGCGCACAGCGAGCGGCACGGCGACCAGCAGAATGCTGAGTGCGGCGAGGATCAGAACGCCCGCGAGCACGAAGCCGAGGCTCGCGAGCCGGGTCACGTACCAGTAGCGGCTCTCGGTGACCCGGTAGGCGCGGTTGAGCGAGACGCGCAGCGCCTCGACGCCGTTGGAGGCGAAGTAGGCGGCGGCAAGAACTGACACGGTCAAGAGCCCGCCACGCGGGATCGTCAGCACCCGTACGATCTCGTCGGCGACGGGCTTGGCGATCGATTCCGGCCAGGCATCGAAAATCAGGTGCACCGCCGTCTGGGCGAACTGATCGGCGCCGAGAAAGCTGCCGAGCGCCGTGCCGAAGATCAGGAACGGGAAGACGGCGAGCAGCGACGAAAGCGCGACATGGCTCGCCATCGCCCAACCGTCGTCAAGGCTGAAGTGCCAGAGCGCATCGAACACGACTTTCCAGGTGATGCGTATGAACGCCGGCATTCCACTCCAATCCTAATACCCGCCCGAGCCCGGGCGGTCCGCTCACATAGGTATCGCCCGGGCCCGGCACAATTCCTGATGTCGCAATGCGGGCTGGTTCGCCTTGCGCAATTCAATTGTATCCCGCCGATGAATATGGGAAACGGAGGCAGGATTTCTACAGGAATCGACCGGATGCCGGATCGCCCCACAATCATTGTCACCGGATGTTCGTCCGGTATCGGCGCCCATTGCGCCCGGGCCCTGCGCGCCGACGGCTGGCGGGTGTTCGCCACCGTTCGCCGCGAAGAGGACCGCCAGTCGCTTGAAAGCGAGGGCATCGAGACCTTCCTGATGGACTACACCAAGCCGGAGACCATCGCAGCCTTGGCCGATCAGGTGCTCGCACTGTCCGGCGGTCGCATCGATGCGCTGTTCAACAACGGCGCCTATGGCCAGGCGGGTGCGGTCGAAGACCTGCCGACCGAGGCGCTGCGGCTGCAGCTCGAAACCAACGTCATCGGCTGGCATGACCTCACGCGCCGCGTGATCCCGTCAATGCGGGCGCGTGGATCCGGCCGCATCGTGCAATGCTCCTCCATTCTCGGCATCGTGCCCTATCGCTGGCGCGGCGCCTACAACGCTTCCAAGTTCGCGATCGAGGGCCTGTCGCTGACGCTCAAGATGGAGCTTGCCGGCAGCGGCATCGAGGTCAGCCTCATCGAGCCGGGACCGATCGCTTCGAGGTTCACCGCCAACGCGGTCACCTATATCGAGCGCTTCATCGATCTCAAGAACTCCGTGCACCGCGTCGAATACGACCGACAGATGCGTCGCCTCAAGGGCGAAAGCAGGCCTGCGCCCGGAAAACTCGGCCCTGACGCGGTTTATGCGGTTTTGAAGCATGCGCTGACGGCAAAGCGGCCGAAACCGCATTATATTGTAACAAGACCCGCCAGGCAGGGTGCGCTTTTGAAGAAGCTCCTGCCGGCAACGTTGTTTTATCGCATCATCGGCCGACTTGGCTGACTGAGACTTGCAAGGAAGACTTCGATGTCCAGCTTTTTTACCGGCCTGACCCTGTTCGTCATGGGTCTGGTCGTGATCGTCCTGATCCGCGGCCTGGTGAACATGGCCAAGGGCGGCAGCGGCAGCACCTCCAACAAGCTGATGCAGGCGCGTGTGGTCCTGCAGGCAATCGCGATCGCATTGATCATGCTGACCCTGTGGATCACCGGCGGCGGCCGTCCGAGCTAAAGTTGCAATTCCGGACGGAAAACCGCTTCACACTTTTCCTGGAATTGCTGCAGAGGACCAAGACGACGCCATGGTGAAGCTCAACAAGATCTACACCCGGACGGGTGACAACGGCACCACCGGGCTCGTCTCGGGTCCGCGCCGGCTGAAGAGCGACCTGCGCGTCGATGCCTATGGCGCCGTCGACGAGACCAATGCCTTCATCGGCCTTGCCCGCCAGCACACGGCCGGCATCACCGATCTCGACACAGCCCTGATGCGGATCCAGAACGACCTCTTCGACCTCGGCGCCGATCTTGCCACGCCGGATGACGGCAAGCCGCCGCAATACGAGCCGCTGAGGATCGTGGCAGCGCAGGTCACCTGGCTCGAGACCGAAATCGACCGTCTGAATGCGGAGCTAGAGCCCCTGCGCTCCTTCGTGCTTCCGGCCGGAAGCCCTGCCTCTGCGGCGCTGCATGTCGCCCGCACCGTCGCGCGCCGGGCCGAACGGCAGACGGTGGCACTTGCCCAGATCGAAGGGGAAATCGTCAGCACGGACGCGATCGCCTATATCAACCGGCTGTCGGATTTCCTGTTCGTCGCCGCGCGCTTTGCAAATGACAAAGGTCAAGCCGATGTCCTTTGGATTCCCGGAAAAAACAGATAACGTCCACGCCGGCGTCGCCATCGGGCCTGAATGGGTCGTGGCTTGCGTTGGGACCGGGCTTCGGGAGAAAGCATGTTCATACCGCTTCACGATACGAACAGCCTGAAGCACATCAAGGTCCAGTACGTCACGATCAGCCTGATCGTCATCAACATCGTCGTCTGGCTGCTCACCGGGCCGATCGCGTCCGAAGAGTTCGCCAACGCCGCAATCCTCGGCTTCGGCTATATCCCGGCCCTCATCTTCGATTACGCCCAACTCGATCCGTCGCTGATCATCATCCCCGATGGCTTCACCTTCGTCACCTATTCCTTCCTGCATGGCGATTTCATGCATCTCGCCATGAACATGCTGTTTCTCTGGGTGTTCGGCGACAATGTCGAAGACGCGCTGGGGCACATCCGCTACCTGATCTTCTATCTGCTTTGCGCTGCCGCCGGAGCGCTCGCACACGGGCTTCTCGATCCGGCCTCCGAAGCGCCGCTGATCGGCGCATCAGGCGCGATCTCCGGCGTCGTTGCGGCCTACTTCCTGCTACACCCGAAAGTGCGCGTCTGGGTTCTGGTGTTTTTCCGCATCCCGCTGCCCCTTCCCGCTGCCATTCCGCTCGCCTTCTGGATCGGCCAGCAATTCTTCATGCTGGTGGTCGATCCCGGCAGCGGCGTCTCCTGGAGCGCGCATGTCGGCGGCATCATCGCCGGGCTCGTCCTGGTGGTCATTTTGCGACGCCGCGACGTGCCTCTGTTCGACCGCACGATCGTCACGCCACGCGCTGTCCGCCACAAGGCGGAGCCGGTGACATCCACGCCGCAGCCCTCGCCGGATGCGACAAAACCGCCGATACCCTGGGGACGCCAGAGCTGATCCGGCCGCCTGCGGAAGCCGTCGTTGAGCGTGGATTGCGCACGATTTCAAGCCTTTGCGAGCAGCCGCCGCCCTGCTCCTGCAACGCCGCGTCACGACGCCCACACGCTCTTGCACGCGGCCAATCTTACGTGTACGTAAACGTAAGACCAATTCTCGGGGTTATATCGATTTAGCGTCATGCACAGCGATTGTAATTGGAGAAAAAACGCGTATCGATGTCGCCAACCGACAATCAGGCGGCTCCGTTAAGGCGCATTTTCCTGCGAAAGCTCTTGGAGGGAAGAATCCATGAAAATACTTGTGACGGTGAAGCGGGTGGTTGACTACAACGTCAAGATCCGCGTGAAGGCGGACGGTTCGGGCGTCGAGCTCGCCAACGTGAAGATGTCGATGAACCCCTTCGACGAAATCTCCGTTGAAGAGGCGCTCAGGCTGAAGGAAGCCGGCAAGGCAGACGAAGTCGTCGTCGTTTCCGTCGGTCCGGCCAAGGCCGAAGAGACCCTGCGCACAGCGCTTGCCATGGGTGCCGACCGCGCCATCCTGGTCGAGACCGAGGACCAGGTCGAGCCGCTCGCTGTCGCCAAGATCGTCAAGGGTGTTGCCGACGCCGAACAGCCGGGGCTGATCATCGTCGGCAAGCAGGCGATCGATGATGACTCGAACCAGACCGGCCAGATGCTGTCGGCACTGCTCGGCTGGGCGCAAGGCACCTTTGCCTCCAAGGTCGAGATCGGCGACGGCAAGGCGACTGTCACCCGCGAAGTCGACGGCGGCCTGCAGACGATCGACATCAAGCTTCCCGCAGTCGTGACCACCGACCTGCGCCTGAACGAGCCGCGCTACGCGTCGCTGCCCAACATCATGAAGGCGAAGAAGAAGCCGCTCGACAAGAAGTCGCCGGCCGACTTCGGTGTCGATACGTCGGCCCGCCTCAAGGTGCTGAAGACCGAGGAGCCGTCGGGCCGCAAAGCCGGCATCAAGGTCAAGTCGGTCGCCGAGCTCGTCGAAAAGCTCAAGACCGAAGCCGGCGTTCTCTAAGTTCAGGAAAGGGAGATATCATCATGGCCATTCTTCTTCTGGCTGACCACGACAGCAACCACCTTTCCGATCAGACCGCCAAGGCGCTCTCCGCTGCCTCCAAGATCGGCGGCGATGTGCACATCCTCGTCGCCGGTGCCGGCGCCAAGGTGGCGGCCGAGCAGGCCTCCAAGCTCACGGGCGTTGCCAAGGTGCTCGTCGCCGACGACGCGTCGCTCGCCAACAACCTCGCCGAGCCGCTTGCAGCGCTGATCGTTTCGCTTGCCGGCAACTACGACACGATTGTCGCTGCCGCCACTTCGGTCGGCAAGAACGTCATGCCGCGCGTTGCAGCGCTGCTCGACG
>JAESFW010000265.1_pt1 | contig 49900 bp, 44 predicted proteins | sample 9269481 | NCBI WGS metagenome assembly JAESFW01 (sample SAMN14515350, study PRJNA621654) | algae metagenome | isolation source: Lyngbya sp. HA4199-MV5 and co-occurring heterotrophs from soil with... | place: USA: Ahupuaa O Kahana State Park, Hawaii | collected 2009-07-21 | reverse complement strand
CGCCCGTGGAGTAGCCACGGGTCTGGGCCAGCGCCAGGGTTTCCTGGTTCACGCCCTGGCCGGCAAAGGCCGCGTCGCCGTGCACCAGCACGGGCAGCACCTGCTTGCCCAGGGGGTCGGCGCGGCGGTCCATGCGCGCGCGCACCGAGCCTTCGACCACCGGGTTCACGATTTCCAGGTGCGATGGGTTGAACGCCAGCGACAGGTGGACCGGGCCGCCAGGGGTGGTCACGTCGGAGCTGAAGCCCTGGTGGTACTTCACGTCGCCCGATGGCAGGTCTTCGGGGGCGGTGTGGTCGAACTCGGCGAACAGGTCCGCAGGCATCTTGCCCAGGGAGTTCACCAGCACGTTCAGGCGGCCGCGGTGGGCCATGCCGATCACGATTTCCTGCACGCCCTTGGCGCCGGCGGACTGGATCAGCTCGTCCATGGCGGCGATGAAGCTCTCACCCCCTTCGAGGGAGAAACGCTTCTGGCCGACGTACTTGGTGTGCAGAAAGCGCTCCAGGCCTTCGGCGGCCGTCAGGCGGTCCAGGATCTGGCGCTTCTTGTCGCCACCGAAATTGGGCTTGCTGCGGATGGTTTCCAGCTTTTCCTGCCACCAGCGCTTCTGGTTCTGGTCGGTGGCGTACATGTACTCGGCACCGATGGAGCTGCAGTAGGTTTCGCGCAGCGCGTTGATCAGCTCGCGCAGTGGCATGGATTCCTTGCCGAAGAACGTGTTGCTGGTGTTGAACACGGTTTCCTGGTCGGCGTCGCTGAAGCCGTAGAACGAGGCTTCGAGTTCAGGGATCGCGGGGCGCTCGGTGCGCTTCAGGGGATCGAGGTCGGCCCAGCGCTGGCCCACATTGCGGTAGGCGGCGATCAGCTGCTGGACGGCGGTGCGCTTGCGGCCCAGCTCGGAGTCTGCACCCGTGGCCACGACGACCTTGGTGCCGCCCTGCTTGGCACGCTCGGCAAAGGCATTGATGACGGGGAGGTGGGGAACGTCCTTGGCATTGGAGCCATCGACGGCAGGCACATGCTGCAGTGCGTCGAAGTACTCGCGCCAGGTGTCAGGCACGCTGCCGGGGTTGGCGAGGTAGTTCTCGTACATCTCTTCGACATAGGGCGCGTTGCCGCCGAAGAGGTAGGTGTTGCCTTGGTAGGCTTGGTAGACAGATGGCGTATCGCTCATATTCCGCTGACCTCCGCTTTCCTTGGGAAAGCATTAGCTGGTTGGTAAACCTTCCGCGACACGGCTGAACCGATTGGCGGATGCGACTGTGGCTGGGGAAGGGCCTTGGTACGGGCAGCATTGTGCCACTGATCTGCACCAAGGCCAAAAAGCGGCGGCATATGTATCGGTGCTCCATGGAAATGGAGGGCACTGTTGCGGCTCGCGTACATTGCGGGTACACGGCGTTTTGCTGCAACGGGTTTCAATGAGCTCCAACACACTCCAAGACAAGACTTTCCTGCTGCTACTGGTGCTGGTCACCGTGGCCTTCGGTGCCATCCTCTGGGAATTCCACGGCGCTGTCTTCTGGGGCATGGTGCTCGCCATCCTGTTCGCTCCCCTGCACCGCAAGGTGCTGCGCCGCGTGCGCCCCCGGGTCAACCTCGCAGCCCTGATCACGTTGGGGCTGTGCCTGGTGGTCGTGATCCTGCCGCTGGTCTTCCTCACCCTTTCGCTGGTCCAGGAGGCCACGGCGATCTATGAGCGCACCCGCACGGGGCAGCTCAATTTCGGCCTGTACTTCCAGCAGGTGATCGCCGCCCTGCCCCAGTGGGCCGTGAACCTGCTCGACCGGTTCGACCTGACCTCGATCGCCCAGATCCAGGCCAAGCTCTCGTCCGTGGCCGTGCAGGCCAGCCAGTTCGTGGCCACACAGGCCGTCAACATCGGCCAGAACACGCTCGAATTCCTCGTGGGCTTCGGCATCATGCTGTACCTGCTGTTCTTCCTGCTGCGCGACGGCGCCGCACTGGCGGCCCGCATCGGCCGCGCCATCCCCCTGGAAGAAGGCCACAAGCGCCAGCTGGTGAGCAAGTTCACCACCGTGATCCGCGCCACCGTCAAGGGCAACATCGTGGTTGCCGCCTCGCAGGGCGCCCTGGGCGGGCTGATCTTCTGGATCCTGGGCATCCAGGGCCCCGTGCTCTGGGGCGTGCTCATGGCCTTCCTGTCGCTGCTGCCCGCCGTGGGCGCCGGCCTCATCTGGGTGCCCGTGGCCATCTACTTCCTGGCCACCGGCGCCCTCTGGCAGGGGGTGGTGCTGATCGCGTACGGGATTTTCGTGATCGGCCTGGTCGACAACATCCTGCGCCCCATTCTGGTTGGCAAGGACACCAAGATGCCCGACTATGTGGTGCTGATCTCCACCCTGGGCGGGCTGGGCCTGTTCGGCCTCACGGGCTTTGTCATCGGCCCGGTGATCGCAGCGCTGTTCATGGCGACCTGGGACCTGTTCTCGCCGGAGCCGGACCAGATCCACAAGGACGAAACCAAGGGCTGATCCCGGCTGCGGCGCCGCTTTACATCACCCGCACGCCCAGCTCGCTCACCAGTGCCGCCGCCTGGTCCTGCGAGATGATGGCACCCTTGAAGAACTGCGCCACATTGGCGATGCGCAGGCCCGACAGGTCCACCGCGCGCAGGTCCGCGCCATCGAAGCGCGCGTTCTTGAGGTTCGCATCGCGCAGGCTGCCACCCTCGAACACGGCATCGCGGAAATCGCAGCCGCCCAGGTCGGCATCGGACAGGTCGAGCTGGCCGATGGTCTGCTTTCGGAACGACATGCCGCGCAGGTCCGCCCCCACCAGCAGCGAATCGTGAAAACCCAGGCCCAGGGTGTGGGCCTCGCGGAAACTCGCTCCGGTGAGCTTGACCTCGGCGAACACCGCGGAGCCAAGCTTGCTGCGCACCCAACTGGTGTTGTTCAGGTCGCAGCGGTACCAGCGCGCATCGGTCAGTTCGGCCAGCTGGAAGTTGGCCAGGCCGGCGCGGCAACCAAGCCAGCGGCTGTCGGCGAGGATGGCCTTCTCGAACGAGGCCTCGGCGAATGTGCAATCGGTGAACTGCGCCTCGCGCAGTTCCAGCCGCGACAGGTCGGCTCCCTCGAAATCGCATTGTTCGAAGTGCAGCGGGCCCGGTCCGCGCTGCTCCATCAGGGCCAACACGTCGGCGCGTGACAGGGTCTGGCCGGTGATGGGCGCCACCGCAGGCGCGGCAGCAGCGGACGAAGAGCAGGCGTAGGAGGCGGTCATGGCAGCACCCGAAATCAAAAAAGGCAGAGCAGAAGCGGACTCAGTGGCCCACGCTCTTGGAGAAGAGATTCACGACCAGCACGCCGGCAATGATCAGGCCCAGGCCAATCACGGCCGGCAAGTCCAGCTTCTGCCCAAAGGCCAGCCAGCCCACGACCGAGATCAGCACGATGCCCACGCCCGACCAGATGGCATAGGCAATGCCGACCGGCAGGGTCCTGAGCGTGAGCGACAGCAGGTAGAACGACAGGCCGTAGGTCACGACCGTGATGGCGCTCGGCCCCAGGCGGGTGAAGCCGTCGGAGGCCTTGAGCGCCGAGGTGCCGATCACCTCGGAGACGATGGCGACGCCAAGCAAGGCATAGGCGGTGGTCAGGTTCATGGCAGGGTGGCTCCATCGCAAAGGTTCAACAAAGTCTGCAGCACGCGGGTTCTGCGTGCCTCATCCATGGGGTACACATCCAGCATCTGGCTGAACCAGTAGCCGTCGGCCGCCATGCGGCAGGCCAGCAGGCGGTCGGCCATGCGCGGGTCGTCGCCATCGTGGGCCAGGGCTTTTTGCATCTCGGCGCTCCAGCGCTCGCGCGCGGCCGGCAGGGTCAGGGCCAGCAGGCCGATGGCGCGCTGTGCCTCCACGCGGTTGCAATCGCTGAAGCCATCGAAGGCAGTGCGGATGTAGGCACGGGCATGCCGGCCGGGGCGGCCCTCTTCTTCGAGCGCCAGGGCGCGCGCGTAGCCTTGCAGGAATTCTTCGAACAGCTGGTCATTCAGCGCATCGAGCAGGGCCTGCTTGCTGCGAAAGTGGTGCTGCAGGCCGCCCTTGGTCACGCCCGCGCGGGCCGACACGGCATCGAGCGTGACCGCGTGCGGCCCCTGCTCGACCAGCAGCGTGCGCACCACGGCCAGCAGTTGGCTGCGCACGAGTTCGGGGTGCTTCTGGCGGCGGTGGGCTTCGGTCACGGCGAAAAACAAACCATCTGGATGGATTGTTTATTGTAGCGCCAATGGCCCTGCTGTGCACAATGCCCTTGCCCAAAGCCGGTCTGGGGCGGTACAAGCCAGATTCCGCCCCGCGCGTCCACGCTTTCGCACCCATGGCAGACCCCTCTCGACAGTGGCTGATCGACGCCTTGCACACATGCTTGCTGCCCGCGCTGGAGGGTCAGGGTTTTGTGCAGCACCCGCTGGCCGGCGAGGATGCCCGCAGCCCCGAGATCCGCACCAGCTTTCCCCTCGGCCAGTCGCGCCGAGCGCGCGCAGGCGGCCATGAGCTGGTGGAAATCCAGCTCGACCGCCGCCGCGCCGCCTTCCGGCTGAACCTGGGCGTGGCGCCCGATGCCGGTATCCAGCACGCTGCGGGTCCGGTGGCACGGGACCAGATCTGGGTGCACTACCTGCCCCGGTACTTCGAGCTGTACCAGCACCCGCTGTTCAGGCGGTGGTTCACCATCGGCCGCTGGTCGCGCGCTTCCGCCAAGGCAGAGGACTACGCCGCGCTGGTGGACCGGGCCGTGGCCCTGCTGCCCGAGATCGACCAGACGCTGGCGGTTGGCAAGCCCGGCCCGCATGTGCGGGCCGTGGGCTGACCAGAAGCAGGCGGCAACGGTTCAGCTATTGACCTGCGCCCAGAGCTTTTCCAGCCGCTTCACGCTCACCGGCTGCGGCGTGCGCAGCTCCTGCGCGAAGAAGCTCACGCGCAGTTCCTCCAGCAGCCAGCGCAGCTCCTGCATGCGGCCGTCCACCTGGCCCTTGCGCTCGGCCACCAGGCGCCAGTAGCGCTGCTCCTGCGGGCGCAGCTCGGCCAATTTGGCGGCGTCGCGCGCGGGGTCGGCGCGGTATTTGTCCAGGCGCAGGGTGATGGCCTTGAGGTAGCGCGCATAGTGCGCGAGCTGCGCCCAGGGCGCCACGGCGATGAAGTTCTTGGGCATCAGCCGGGCCAGTTGCTGCTGGGCGTCCTGCGTGGCCTCGGGGGCATTCTTGGTGTCCTTGATCTTGCGCGCGGCGGCCGCGAACTCGATCAGGATGGTGCCCGCCAGGCGCGCCACCTCGTTGGCGATCAGGGTCAAGCGGCCTCTGCCCTCCTCCATCCGGCGCTTGAAGGCGAACTCGTCGGTGGGCAGCGGGTCGAGCAAAAACGCGCGGTCCAGCGCCACGTCGATGATCTGGTTGCGCAGCTCCTCCTGTGTGCCACCGCCCGTGCCGTCGGCATTGCGGCCCACCTGCATGTAGGCCACGGCCATCTTCTGCAGGTCGGGGATGTTTTTCTCCAGGTACTTGAGCGCGTCCTTGATCTGCAGCGCAAACAGGCGGCGCAGACCCGCGCGGTGCTTGGCCGCAGCGACCTCGGGCTCGTCGAAAACCTCGATGGTCACGGCATCGCCGCCGTCGATCAGCGCCGGAAAGCCGATCAGCGTCTGCCCGGCCTTCTTGATCTCCATCAGCTCGGGCAACTCGCCAAAGGTCCAGGCCGTGTAGCGCTGGCCGGCCGGGGCCGCGGGCTTGGCAGGGGCGGCCGCCGGTGCTTTCGTCGCAGCGGCTGCCTTGCCTGGCGCGGGCGCCGCAGGGGCTGGTGCCGGTGGGGTGGGCGCACCAGCGGCCAGCTTGAGCCCGGCCAGCGCCTGGAAGGCGCCGCGCGCCTTGGCGCCCCACTCGGCCTTCAGGGCGCCCAGGTTGCGGCCATGGCCGAGCTGGCGGCCATGCTCGTCCACCACGCGGAAGTTCATGAACAGGTGGGGGCTGAGCATGTCGAGCTTGAAGTCGGCACGCTTCACGTCCAGCGAAGTCTCGTCGCGCACCTGCTTGAGCAGCACGTCGGTCAGTCCGCCCTGGCCGAAGCGCTCGGGTGCGCCCAGCAGCTCGGCCAGGCGCGCGGCGTTCTCGGGCAGCGGCACGAAGCGGCTGCGCGGGCGCTGGTGCAGGCTCTTGAGCAGGGCCTGGATCTTGTCCTTGAGCATGCCGGGCACCAGCCACTCGCAGCGTTCCTCGTTCACCTGGTTGAGCACGAACAGTGGAATCGTCACGGTGATGCCGTCGCGCGCATCGCCGGGCTCGTGCAGGTACGTGGCCGCGCAGTCCACCCCGCCCAGGCGCACGGTCTTGGGAAAAGCGTTGCTGGTGATGCCCGCCGCCTCGTGGCGCATGAGCTCCTCGCGCGTGAGCTTGAGCAGGTCGGGCTGCTGGCGCGAGGCTTCGCGGTACCAGGCCTCGAAGCCGTGGCCACTGCACACATCGGGCGGCAGTTGCTGGTCGTAGAAGGCGTAGATCAGCTCGTCGTCCACCAGCACGTCCTGGCGGCGCGATTTGTGCTCCAGCTCTTCCACCTTGGCGATCAGCTTCTGGTTGGCCGCCAGAAACGGCAGCTTGCTCTCCCAGTTGCCGCCCACCAGGGCCTCGCGGATGAAGATCTCGCGCGCGGCATGCGGGTCGATCTTGCCGAAATTGATGCGCCGGCCACTGTAGATGACGATGCCGTAGAGCGTGGCGCGCTCCAGTGCCGTGACTTCGGCCGACTTCTTTTCCCAGTGCGGGTCGAGCAGCTGCTTCTTGAGCAGGTGGCCGCCCACCTGCTCCAGCCACTGCGGCTCGATGGCGGCGATGCCCCGGCCGAACAGGCGTGTGGTCTCCACCAGTTCGGCCGCCACGATCCAGCGGCCGGGCTTCTTGGACAGGTGGGCCCCCGGGTGCTTGTAGAACTTGATGCCGCGCGCGCCCAGGTACCAGTCTTCCTCTTCGCCCTTGGCGCCGATGTTGCCCAGCAGGCCGGCCAGCATGGACAAATGCAGTTGCTCGTAGCTCGCGGGCTGGGTGTTGATGGCCCACTTGTGCTCGGTCACCACGGTGAGCAGCTGGGTGTGGATGTCGCGCCACTCGCGCAACCGGCGGATGCTGATGAAGTTCTGGCGCAGCAACTGCTCGTACTGGCGGTTGCTCAGCTTGTGCGTGGGCGCTGTGGCCGCGGCCACGGCGGGCGCGGGCGCCGCTGCAGCCACCGAGCGTTGCGCCACGGGCAGAAAGGCCTGCGACGGCGCGCGCTGGTTGGCCATGGCCTTCTGCGCGCGGGCCGACGGCAGGCTGGGTGCCCCGCCCCGTGCTTCGTTGATCCATTTCCACAGCTTGAGGTAGCCGCTGAACTCGCTTTTCTCGTCGTCGAACTTGGCATGCGCCTGGTCGGCCTGCTGCTGTGCCTCCATGGGGCGGTCGCGCACGTCCTGCACGCTCAGGGCGCTGGCGATGATGAGCACCTCGTCCAGCGCCTTGCGGTCGCGCGCCTCCAGAATCATGCGGCCCACGCGCGGGTCCAGCGGCAGGCGCGACAGCTCCACGCCCATGGGCGTGAGCTCGTTGGCATCGTCCACCGCACCCAGCTCGCCCAGCAGCTGGTAGCCGTCGGCAATGGCGCGGCCCGAGGGCGCCTCGATGAAGGGGAACTGCACTACATCACCGAGGTGCAGCGACTTCATGCGCAGGATGACGCCTGCCAGCGAGCTGCGCAGAATCTCGGGGTCGGTGAAGCGCGGGCGGGCATTGAAATCCGCCTCGTCGTACAGGCGGATGCAGATGCCGTTGGCCACCCGGCCGCAGCGGCCTGCGCGCTGGTTGGCGGCGGCCTGGCTGATGGGCTCCACCAGCAACTGCTCCACCTTGCTGCGAAAGCTGTAGCGCTTGACCCGGGCCGTGCCCGCGTCGATCACGTAGCGGATGCCGGGCACCGTGAGCGAGGTCTCGGCCACGTTGGTGGCCAGCACCAGGCGCCGGCCGGTGTGGCCGTCGAAGATGCGGTCCTGCTCGGCCTGCGACAGGCGCGCGAACAGGGGCAGCACCTCGGCACTGCGCATCACCGGGTGGTGCGACAGGTGCTTGCGCAGGTGGTCGGCCGCCTCGCGGATCTCGCGCTCACCGGGCAGAAAGATCAGGATGTCGCCCGAGGCATTGCCCTGCCAGAGCTCGTCCACCCCGTCGGCGATGGCTTCGTTGAGGCCATGGTCGCGCGTCTCCTCGAACGGCCGCCACCGCTGCTCCACCGGAAAGGTGCGGCCCGATACATAAATGATCGGCGCAGGGCCCTTGGCCGACTCGAAATGCTTGGCAAACCGATCCGCATCGATGGTGGCCGAGGTCACCACCACCTTGAGGTCCGGCCGGCGCGGCAGGATCTGGCGGATGTAGCCCAGGAGGAAGTCGATGTTCAGGCTGCGTTCGTGCGCCTCGTCGATGATGATGGTGTCGTAGGCCTTGAGCAGCGGATCGGTCTGCGTCTCGGCCAGCAAGATGCCGTCGGTCATGAGCTTGACGGACGCGTCGCGCGAGAGCCGGTCCTGGAAGCGCACCTTGAAGCCGACCACGTCGCCCAGCGGCGTCTCCAGCTCCTCGGCGATGCGCTTGGCCACGCTGCTGGCCGCAATGCGGCGCGGCTGGGTGTGGCCGATCAACTGGCCCTTCTGGCCGGCGGGCGCATTGCACTTGCCCCGGCCCAGGGCCAGCGCGATCTTGGGCAGCTGCGTGGTCTTGCCGGAGCCGGTCTCGCCGCAGACGATGACCACCTGGTGCTGGCGCATGGCCTGCATGATCTCGTCGCGCTTGCCCGACACGGGCAGGGATTCGGGAAACGTGATGCGCAGCGGCGCTGCGCGCGGGGCGGCAGGCGGGGAAACGGCAGAAATGGGAGGCGTGGAGTCGGTCATGAAGGCCTGCATTATCCGAGGCCTGCGTTGGCCTGGTGCAACACCGGCCATGGGCGGCGCCCCCATGGCCCGCCGCGGCAAAAAAAAGCCACCCCTGCCGCCCCCCGGCAAGGCCTGAAAGGGGTGTTTTTCAGGATGTAATCACCCCCGGCCATTTCTTCACGCCGCGCGCAGCCAAGAACACCCCGAATGCCTTTGCAGCCCTCTGCTCCCACGCCGCTCCTGGACCCGCAGCCCCCCCGCCCATCGCGTCGCGACTGGCTGGCCTGGGCCGGCACGGCGGCCGTGGCCCCCTGGTTGCCCGGCTGCGGCGGCAGCGGTGCCCCCGCGCCCAACCTGGATGCCACCATGGCCTGGGGCCGCCGCCAGATCCGCCAAGCCATGCAGGCCAGCGAAACCCGGGCTGCCTCGATTGCGGTGATGTACGGCGACCGCATCGTCTGGCAGGAGGCCTTCGGGGTGCTGCGCGAGTCACCGGCCACCCCTGCCACGCCGGAGACGCGCTTCAACGTCGGCTCGGTCAGCAAGGTGGTCGCGGCCCTGGCCGTCATGATCCTGGTGGACCGCCAGCTGGTGCAGCTCGATGCCCCGGTGGTGCGCTACCTGCCGCAGTTCAGCATGCTTTCGTCGGGTTACCGCGATATCACGGTGCGCCACCTGCTGAGCCACGCCTCAGGCCTGCCCGGTACCTACCTGCGCAACATGTTCGCCTTTGCCCCCTTACCCGGGTATGCGGCCGGGCTGGAGGCCGCGTTGGCCGACATGCATCTCAAGCACGCCCCCGGCGCCATGGCGGTCTACTGCAACGATGGCTTCACGCTCATCGAGCGCATCGTGCAGGCGGTCACGGGCCAGAGCTATACCGCCTTCGTGCAGTCTGCCATCCTCACCCCGCTCAGCATGGGCCGCTCGGGCTTCACGCTGCAGCCCCTGGCCGAAGGCAGCTTTGCGCCGGGCTACATCGGCCAGGCCCGGCAGGGCCAGGAATTCGTGATGGGCTATGCCACGAGCGGGCTGTGCACCACGCCGGGCGACATGATGCGCCTGGCCGCCCTGCTGATCCAGGGCGGGGAACAGGATGGCCAGCGCATCGTGTCCAAGGCCGGCGTGCTGGAGATGGGCAGCGACCAGAACCCGGCCATGCGCATCAACCTCACGCCCGACTGGCACTGGGGCCTGGGCTGGGACAGCACCCAGCACCCGGGCCTGGGCCCCGCCGGCGTGCGGGCCTGGCAAAAGAGCGGCAGCACGGTGTTCTGCGCCAGCGACTTCTATGTGCTGCCCCAGGCCGGCATGGCCTTGCTGCTCACGGGCAACGCCCCGGGCTTTCGCCCCGGCCCCATCGCCGAGGGCATTCTGCTGCGGGCATTGCAGGAAGTCGGCCAGCTGCAGGCCCTGCCGTCCAAGGTGAGCACCACCGTGCCCTCGGTGGCCACATCGTCCACCACCGATGTCGATGCCCTGCTCGGCATCTATGGGCGGGCGTCCAAGCCGCTGAAGGTGGCCTCGCCCGACAGCCAGCAAATCGACCTCCTGGTGTGGTCCGCCACGCTCAAGGGCTGGGAGCCGCTGTGCGAAGGGCTGCGCCTGCGCAGCGATGGCTGGTGGTGGTCCGATGCCAGGCCCGGCACGCACTACCGCTGGGAAGAAGCCGATGGCCGCCGCTACCTGCTGTCGCGCGAGCCAGCCCGCGCCGGGCACTACTGGGTCACCACGCCCATGGCGCAGCAGATGCCGCGTGCCGCCGCCCCGCTGCCCGCCGCCTGGGCCGACCGCCTGGACAGCACCTGGATCCAGGCCAACGAGGCGCCGGAGTCCATCCTGCTGGCGACCGGCAGCATGGCCACCGCCACGCTGAAGGAATTGCCCGAGCTGCGCGGCTACCTGTTCTGGGATGACCGGCAGTTCCTGCTGCCCCTGTCGGCAGACCGCGCGGGCATGGCCGTGCGGGTGCCCCTGCAGGAAGGCCGCGACCTGGTCGAGCTGGTCGTGCGCACCCAGGACCAGCAGGAGTGGCTGCACGCGGCGGGCTGGGTCTACCGCCAGGGCGATTGACTGCGCTGGCCGCACCGACCGGATTGAACGGGGCGAACCGCACTGTTCTTTTCACGCGACAGTCTGCCGCTTCTGCCGTCGCTCCCGCTTGCCACGCGCTGCGCACCTCGCCACAATCGCGTCTTCTTTCAGCCATGCACGGCCCTGTCGGCCGCCGCTGAAAGCACCCACTGGAGGTCACCGCTATGTTTGTTCCCTTGTTCGCTCCCGCCTGACCACAGTCCACCGCCCCGGCTGGACTGTGCATTCACGAGTCCAGCCACGGCAAACAAGCGCTCTTTCGCACCCAGTGCGGCGCTCCACAAGCCCTGGCTACATCGCCGGGGTTTTTTGTTTGTGGAAGTGCACACATGAGTGCCCAAAAATTGTCCCGAGCCTACGCCCAGGGTGAAATCAAGAAGCTGCGCCGCATGAAGCAGCCCCTGGTACTGAAGCTCGAATCCTCGGGCCCGCCCCGAAACCCTGTGGCCACCGCGCTGGCCCAGCGCAGCCTGTCCAGTGCGGCAGGCAAGCACATACGCAGCCGCGGGGCCCAGCGCCGCGCGGACAACGTCGCCCTGCGCAAGGCGATCCAAGGCAAGCTCCAAAGCGATTGATCGATTGACCCTATGAATCCATTTACCAACGACGTGCCGCCGCACCTGCGGCACACCCTGCACCCCACCGCGGCCCTGGCTGCGGGCGGGGTGCCCACCACCGCACCGCATGCGGCGCCGGCCCCGGTGCACGCCCACGGCGGAGCCTCCACCGGCGCGGCGAGCGCAGCGGATCTGGGCGCACGCCAGCAGGCGCTGGCCCAGGCGGCGGCGCAGCTCAAGGCCGAGCTCGTGGGCATCGACGACGTGATCGACCGCGTCATCGATGCCGTGCGCGCCTGGTACGTGCTGCCCCAGCTCATCAGCCGCCCGGTCATCGTCTGCCTCTGGGGCCTGACCGGCACCGGCAAGACCCAGCTCACGCGGCGCCTGGCGCAGCTGCTGGGCTACTACGACCGCTTCGTGGAAGTGCAGATGGACGGCTTCAGCCACGGCGCCAGCTACCGCAGCTCCACCATCTCGGGCATGCTGGGCGATTCGGGCATCACCGAGGGAGCGCCCGGCATCCTGGTGCTCGACGAGTTCCAGCGCTTTCGCACCATGGACCGCAAGGGCGATGACGTCAAGGTCGAGCGCTACCAGGATGTCTGGACCCTGCTCTCGGACGGGCGCCTGCCGCCCGCGCTGAGCGCACTGTCCAACATCGAGCGCAAGCTGGCCGACGCCCACTACGAGGCCGAACGTGCGGACGATGGCGACGATGATCGCGCGGGCAAGGCGCCCTACCGCTTCCAGCTCGACGCCTGGGACGCGCAGGAACTCAAGCGCATGCTCAAGCTGCAGGAGCCGCTGGCCGAGATCATGCAGTGGCCGCCGGCCAAGGTGCAGGCGCTGTTCACGCGCTTCCAGCAGTCGCACCACTCCTGGGAGACCGACTACAGCAAGCTCTTGGTCTTCGTCTGCGGCAACCTCGACGAGATGTACCACGAGACCGCCCAGCGCGTGGAAGACTGCGACACCGACGCCGATATCTTCCACCGCCTCACGAGCAAGCTCTCGCTGATCGACGTGAAGAAGGCCCTGGGCGAGCGCTTCAAGCCCGAGCAGATCGCGCGCCTGGGCAACGGGCATGTGATCTACCCCTCGTTCAGCAAGGCCACCTACGAGCAGCTCATCCGCAACCTGTGCGCGCGCTACGTGGACGACATCGCCGCCCAGTGCAGCGTACGCTTCGCCATCGGACAGGACGTGCTCGACGAGCTGTATGCCAACGCCGTCTTCCCGGCCCAGGGCACGCGGCCGCTGTTCTCGTCGGTGCACGCCATCATGAGCGCCAACCTGGTCAACGCCGCACTGTGGGTGCTGCAGGAGCAACTGCCGCTGTCGCAGGAGTTCCCCATCCACCTGGCGCCCGGCAAGCGCCACCTGCTGGTGCGGGGCCAGGGGCCGCTGGGGCCTTGCGAGACCACCTTTCCGGTGGTGCTGGAGCTCAACCGGCTCAAGCAGCGCGCCAACGCGGACTTCCGCGCCCTGCTGGCGGTGCACGAAGCCGGCCACGGCCTGGCGTACTGCGTGCTGTTCGGCCATGCGCCGCAGGAGGTGAAGATCAACATCGCCTCCTTCGAGGGCGGCTACAACAGCTTCTCCAGCCTCAAGGCCACCACGCGGCAGAACGTGCTGGACATGATGTGCGTGGGCCTGGCCGGCCGTGTGGCCGAGGAACTGGTGTTTGGCGAAATGGCCTGCACCACGGGCGCCGAGCAGGACTACAAGCAGGTGACGGCCGATGCGGCGCGCTACATCCGCAACCACGGCTTTGGCGCCCGGCTGGCGCGCACCGACGTCACGGTGGAGATGGACAACCATGTCAACACCGACGTGGGGCCGAGCAACGACGCCATCGAGGCGCTGATGCAGGCGCAGTACCGCCGCGCCCAGGAGCTGCTGCAAACCCACCGCGAAGCCCTGGGCCGCACGGTGGACGCGCTCTTGCGCCAGGGCACCATCGCCCCCGTGGAGATGGTGGCCCTGCTGGCAGACTGCGGCATTGCCCTCGCGCCCCCGGCACCAGGCGGTTTGCCCGATGAAGGCTTGGTGCTGGAGCCGTTTGCCGCCAAACTGGGGGCGTTCCGCAAGGGCGTGTGATGCGCCCCGCAGCAGGGGGCGGGGTACGCCCTTATGATGCGCGCCTGCCAATATTCTTATTACACCGCTCGCCCCACCCTTCGCAGCCATGTCCGCCGTCTTCAATTTCACCTTCGTGCCCTGGTTCCGCTCGGTGGCGCCCTATATCCACAAGTTCCGCAACCAGACCTTTGTGATCGGGCTGACGGGCGAAGGGATCGCCGCGGGCAAGCTGCACAGCATTGCGCAGGATTTGGCGCTGATCCAGGCCATGGGCGTGAAGATCGTGCTGGTGCACGGTTTTCGCCCCCAGGTGAACGAGCAGCTGGCGGCCAAGGGCCATGCGGCCAAGTACTCGCACGGTATCCGCATCACCGACTCGGTGGCGCTCGACTGCGCGCAGGAGGCCGCGGGCCAGCTGCGCTACGAGATCGAGGCCGCCTTCAGCCAGGGCCTGCCCAACACCCCCATGGCCGGTGCCACGGTGCGCGTGATCTCGGGCAACTTCCTCACGGCGCGGCCCGTGGGCATCATGGACGGGGTGGACTTCCAGCACTCGGGCCTGGTGCGCAAGGTGGACGTGGCCGGCATCCAGCGCACGCTGGACATGGGCGCGCTGGTGCTGCTTTCGCCGTTCGGCTTCTCGCCCACGGGCGAGGCCTTCAACCTGAGCATGGAAGAAGTGGCCACCAGCGTGGCCATCGAGCTGCGCGCCGACAAGCTGATCTTTTTGACCGAGGTGCCCGGCATCCGCATGCAGCCCGGCGAGCCCGAGAGCGAAGACAACCCCATCGACACCGAGCTGCCGCTGGCGGCCGCCCAGGCCCTGCTGGCCACGCTGCCGGTGGCGCAGAACCCCACCGACACGGGCTTCTACCTGCAGCATTGCGTCAAGGCCTGCAAGGCCGGCGTGGAGCGCAGCCACATCCTGCCCTTTGCGGTGGACGGCTCGCTGCTGCTGGAGGTCTACGTGCACGACGGCATCGGCACCATGGTGATCGATGAAAAGCTCGAAGAACTGCGCGAAGCCACCATCGACGACGTGGGCGGCATCCTGCAACTGATCGAACCGTTCGAGAAGGACGGCACCCTGGTCAAGCGCGACCGCACCGAGATCGAGCGCGACATCGCCGCCTACACCATCATCGAGCACGACGGCGTGATCTTTGGCTGCGCCGCGCTCTACCCCTACCCTGAGGCCAAGACGGCCGAGATGGCCGCTGTCACCGTGTCGCCGCAAAGCCAGGGCACGGGCGATGGCGAAAAACTGCTCAAGCGCATCGAGCAGCGCGCGCGCGCCGCGGGGCTGGAGAGCATTTTCGTGCTCACCACGCGCACCATGCACTGGTTCATCAAGCGCGGCTTCCAGCCGGTGGACCCCGACTGGCTGCCCGATGCGCGCAAGCGCAAGTACAACTGGGACCGCAAGAGCCAGGTGCTGGTCAAGAAGCTCTGACCATCACGACGGATGGCTGCCAGCGCCTGCTGCACAGGCGCTGGGTTTTCTTCAGGGACGGGGGCGGCGCGGCAGCGCGTCGGTGTGGAACCGCGAGGCCCCCAGCGCCAGCTCCAGCAGCTCCTCGCGCGAGCGTGGGCTCTGTGCGGCAATCAGCGCGCACAGGCCTTCGAGCAAGCCGAGCACGCCCATGCCACCGGCCGGCAGCACCGCATGCTGCGACGGTGCCAGCAGCACATGGTGGGCGTGGGGCGCCACGGGGGATGCGGGGCTGTCGGTGATGGCCACCACCCACACGCCCCGCTCGCGGGCCAGGGCGCACAGCTCGACCGTGAGCGTCGAGTACCGGGGCAGCGAAATGGCCAGCAACAGGTCGCCTTGCTGCAGCGCCAGCACCCGGCGCTGCGCCTCGCCCGCCCCGCCCAGGCCGCTGATGGCATCGACCCCGCCCCGGAACAGGCTGGCATAGCTCACGAAGTAACTCGCCAGATAGGCACTGACATCGCTGCCCAGCACGCCCACGCGCGGCGCTTGCGCGAGCAGTTGCGCCACCTGCTGCGGTGTGTCGGCATGGAGCAGCGCGGCAGCCGAGCGCAGTTGCTCCACCCCGTCTTCCAACGCCGCCTGCAGGCGCTGCGCCGGCTGCGTGGCCTGGGTGCGCTGCTGCTGCAGCTTGTCGACCGGGGGCGCGGCACCGTGCAGCACCTGCTGCCAGTCCTTGCGCAAGGCGCTGTAGCCCGGGTAGCCCAGCGCCCGGGCGTAGCGGTTCATCGTGGCCACGGACACATGGCAGCGCTCCGCCATCGCATCGATGGCCAGCGTGGCCGCCTCGAAGGGGTGCGCGAGCATGTGGTCGGCCACCTGGCGCTGCTGCGCAGTCAGGTCGGCATAACGGGATTGCAGGTGGCGGGCAGCGTTCACAGGCGGAGGTTCGAAGCGATGTCGGCCGATGTTATTTCAGTTGTGCATGGCGCTGCGCTCCCCACGGGGCGCGACACCGGCGCGGCCCCAGCCAGGGCGACGCCGCGCAGGGGTGGCCGGTCTCATTTCATCAGGATGTAGCGCAGCGGCACGCTGTTGTCGGGCGGCTGCACCAGGTCCATCGCACGCCGGGCGCCCCAGGCGAGGTTCTGGGTGTGCAAAGGCAGCAGGGGAAGCTCGGCGTTCACCAGTGCCAATGCCGTGCGCATCAGGGCCTGCCGCCTGGCAGGGTCGGCTTCCACGCCGATCTGCTGGGTCAGCTCGTCGAGCCTGGGGTTGGAGTAGCTGCCCAGGTTGAAGCGCCCCTGGCCGTCCTTGCCGGGGGTGTTGAGCAAGGCCCACAGCGTGTTGTGGGCGTCGTTGCTGGCCGGCTGCCAGCCCAGCAGAAAGGCCGAGACCTCGCGCTTGAGCGCCTTGGGCAGGTACAGCGACTTGGTCTCCGCAGACAGCATGGTCTTGACGCCCACCTTGGTCCACATGGAGGAGACCGCCTGGCAGATCTCGGCATCGTTGACATAGCGATCCGTGGGGCAATGCAGGCCCAGCTCGAAGCCCTCAGGGTAGCCCGCCTCGGCCAGCAGCTTGCGCGCGGCGGCAGGGTCGTAGGGCAGGCGCTTGTCCAGGTCGGCCTCGTGGCCGCGCACCCCGGGGGCCAGCGGCAGCCCGGCCGGCAGGGCCGCGCCGCGCATCACCTTGCTGCGGATGGTTTCGATGTCGATGGCCTGGTAGAGCGCGCGCCGCACCCTCAGGTCCTTGAGCGGGTTCTTGCCCTTGACGCTGGAGAACAGCAGCTCATCGCGCCCCACGTCCAGGCCCAGGTACATGGTGCGCAGCTCTGGCGACTGCAGAACCTTGAGCTTGGGGTCGGCCTGGAGGCGCTGGATGTCCTGCAAGGGCACGGGCTCCATCAGGTCGACCTCGCCCGACACCAGTGCCGCCACCCGCGTGGCATCGTTGGCGATGGGCGTGAACACCACCTCGTCCAGGTTGTGCTCCTTCTGCCCCCACCAGGTGGGGCTGGCCTTGAGCACCGTGCGCACACCGGGCTGGCGCGACACCAGCATGAAGGGGCCGGTGCCGTTGGCATTCAGGCTGGCGAAGTTCTCCTTGCCCTTGCGCACGTCGGTGGGCACGGCGGACTGGTTCTTCTCAGACCAGGCCTTGCCCATGATCAGCCAGCCCGAAATCAGGTCCGGCAGGGTCGGGAACGGGTCCCGGGTCACCATCTCGATGGTGTGGGCGTCGATCTTGCGCATCTCCTTGAGCGGCGCCACGTAGAGCTTGGTGTCGGACGGCTCCGAGCGCGTGCGCTCGTAGCTGAAGAGCACGTCGTCGGCGGTGAACGGCGTGCCGTCCTGGAAGCGCACGCCCCGGCGCAGCTGGAAGCGCCAGACGGTGGGCGCCGTCTGCTCCCACTGGGTGGCCAGCATGGGGATGAGCTGGAAGTCGCGCCCGCGCCCCACCAGCGGCTCGTAGATGTTGGCCAGGAAACTCAGCTGGAAGGACTCCTGCATGGAATGCGGGTCCATGGACATGGCGTCCCCCTGGTCGGCGAAACGCAGGGTGGCGGCGGTGGCCCAGGGGGCGAGCGCAGCAAAGGCCAGTGCTGAGGCAAGGCGGCGCAGCGTGGGGGGGCGAACGGGGGTCATGGGTCTTGTCTCCTGGTGGTTTTTTCTTGATGAGGGGGCAGGCCGTTACAGCGGCAGGGCTTCCAGCGCCAGGCTGGCCAGCAGGCTGGCGCCCAGCGGCAGGATGGCGTCGTTGAACTCGTAGTGCGGGTTGTGCAGGGTGCGACCCTGCTCGGCCCCGCCCTGGCCCACGCGCAGGTAGGCGCCGGGGCGCTGCTCCAGCATGCAGGCGAAGTCCTCGGATGCCGTGGAGGGCATGGGCTGGGTGATCACCTGCGCCGCCCCCACGAGCCCGGTGGCCACCGCGGCGGCAAAGCGCGCCTCGCGCTCGGTGCTCACGGTGGGCGGAAACAGGCGGGAGTAGTCGAGTTCGGCGCGCGAGCCGTGCGCCTGGGCCGTGGCCTGGGCCACTTCGGCGATGCGCCGCTCGATCAGGCTGCGCACGGGCTCGGAGAAGGTACGCACCGTGCCGCCGATCTCCACCGTATCCGGAATCACGTTGCGCGCCAGCATGTCTCCGCCCTGGATGGCACACAGGCTGAGCACGGCGTTCTCCATCGGCGGCACGTTGCGGGGCACGATGTGGTGCAGGGCCGAAACGACGTGGGCCGCCGCCAGCACCGGGTCGGCGGCCAGATGCGGATGCGCCCCGTGCCCGCCCCGGCCGGTGATGCGCAGGGTGAACATGTCGGCCGACGACAGGCAGGCGCCGGGCGCCACGGCCACCGTGCCCACAGGCAGCACGGGCGAGTTGTGCAGCGCATAGATCTCGTCGGCCGGAAAACGCTCGAACAGGCCGTCGGCCAGCATGGCCTGCGCCCCGCCGCGCCCTTCTTCGGCGGGTTGGAAGATCAGGAAGACCGTGCCGTTGAACCGGCGGTGGTGCGCCAGGTAGCGGGCCGCGCCCAGCAGCATGGCGGTGTGGCCGTCGTGGCCGCAGGCGTGCATGACGCCCGGGCGCTGGGATGCGTGGCCAAAGGTGTTGAGCTCGCACAGGGCCAGCGCGTCCATGTCGGCACGCAGGCCCACGCTGCGGCCGCTGGCCGTGCTCTGCCCCTCGATGACCCCCACGACGCCCGTGCGGCCCACGCCCTCGTGGACCTGGACGCCCAGCAGGCGCAGCTCGGTGGCGACCCGCTGGGCGGTGCGGACTTCTTCAAAGCCCAGCTCGGGCCAGGCGTGGAAGTCGCGTCGCAACTGCGTCAGCTGCCCATGTGAAGGAAGGACGGCCCGCAGGACCGGATGTTCGGAGGTGGTGGGTTCGTATGCCATATGAATGAAAATTTATATGGCAATTTAATCATCAAAGTAAATTTATGTACATAAATTTTCACAACTAGGTCACAGAGCCGCCTGCACCACAAGACCGACCAACCCGCTTCCACCCGGCCCGCCGTGCAGCTGCAGCTGGTGCCCGGCGGGCACATCGGCCTGTTCATGGGCAGCGGCACGCTCAAGGCGGCCTGGCCGGGCATTGCCGAATGGGTATTGGGCCACCGGTGAGGCCGGGCCCTGTACCCTTCTTGTCTTCCTCAACTTTCGTGATGGACGATGAACAGCTTTGACGCCGACTCCCTGCTCGCCCACTGCCGCACGCTTGCACCGGCACGCACGGCCATCGTCCACCCGGTGACGGCCAATGTGCTGAGCGCCGCCCAGGAAGCCCAGCAGCAAGGGCTCATCACCCCCGTGCTGGTGGGGCCCGCGGCACGCACCCGCGAGGCGGCCGAGGCCGCGTCGGTGGATATCTCGGGCTGGCAGCTCATCGATGCCGAGCACAGCCACGATGCGGCGGCCAAGGCCGTGGCGCTGGCCGCCGCGCGCGAGGTGGATGCGCTGATGAAAGGCTCGCTGCATTCCGACGAGCTGATGGCCGCCGTGGTCAAGAGCGATGCCGGGCTGCGCACCGAGCGGCGCATCTCCCACGCCTTCCTGATGGACCTGGAGAGCTACCCCAAGGCCTTCATCATCACCGACGCGGCCGTGAACATCGCGCCCGACCTGCCCACCAAGGCCGACATCGTGCAGAACGCGGTGGAGTTGTGGCACGCCCTGTTCGGCGTGTCTGGCCTGCCCAAGGTGGCAGTGCTGGCCGCCGTGGAGACCATCAACCCCAAGATGGTGGCCACGCTCGACGCCGCCGCCCTGTGCAAGATGGCCGACCGCGGCCAGATCACGGGCTGCCTGATCGACGGCCCGCTGGCCCTGGACAACGCGATCAGTGCCGAGGCGGCGCGCACCAAGGGCATCGTCTCGCAAGTCGCAGGCGACGCCGACATCCTGCTGGTGCCCGACATCGAGGCCGGCAACATGCTGGCCAAGCAGCTCATCTTCATGAGCGGGGCCGAGGCCGCCGGCATCGTGCTCGGTGCGCGCGTGCCCGTGATCCTGACCAGCCGGGCCGACAGCCAGCGCGCGCGCCTGCTGTCGTGCGCCGTGGCGCTGCTGCTGGCCCATGCGCGCAGCAAGGGGCAGATCAAATGACGCAGCCGCTGGTCCCCGTGCTGCTGGTGCTCAACGTCGGTTCGTCCAGCATCAAGTTCCAGGTGTTCGAGCGCGCATCGCTGGCGGTGCTGATGGCGGGCAAGGTGACGGGCATCGGCACCAGCGCCCAGCTGTCGGCCAAGATCACCGGCGCCGAGGCCCCTGTGCGCACTGCCCTGCCCGCGGCCGACCACGACAGCGCCATGGCCGCCGTGATCGCGCTGATCGACGAGCACGACGACGGCTGGCGTCTGGCCGCCGTGGTGCACCGCGTGGTGCATGGCGGCGCGGCCTTCCATGCGCCGGTGGTGGTGACGCCCGAGATATTGGCCCAACTGCAGGCCCTGGCCCCGCTGGCGCCCCTGCACCAGCCGCACAACCTGGCCGGCATTGCGGCATCGCAGCGGCTGGCCAGCCATGCGCTGGACATCGCCTGCTTCGACACCGCCTTCCACGCGCGCATGGACCCGCTGTTCCAGGCCTTCGCCCTGCCCGGCCAACTGCGCGACCAGGGCGTGCGCCGCTATGGCTTCCACGGCCTGTCGTACGAGTGGCTGGCCCACGAGCTGGCGCGCACCCGGCCCGACCTGGCCCAGGCCCGCGTGGTGGCCGCCCACCTGGGCAATGGGGCCAGCCTGTGCGCCATGCAGGGTGGCCGCAGCGTGGACACCACCATGGGCATGACGGCGCTCGACGGCCTGCCCATGGGCACGCGCAGCGGCGCCATCGACGCCGGCGCCGTGCTCTACCTGCAGCGCACGCTGGGCATGGATGCGGACCAGGTCGAACACCTGCTGTACCAGGAGTCGGGCCTCAAGGGCCTGTCGGGCGTGAGCAGCGACATGCAGGCCCTGCAGGCCAGCACCGACCCGCAGGCGGCCTTTGCCATCGACTACTTTGCGCTCAAGGTGGCCCAGTACACGGCCATGTTGGCGGTGTCCCTGGGCGGCATCGATGCGCTGGTGTTCACCGGCGGCATTGGCGAGAACGCCGACACCGTGCGCGCCGCCATCCTGGCACGGCTGCAGGTGCTGGGCAGCTTCGAGACCTTGGTGATCGAAGCCAATGAGGAGAAGATGATGGCGCTGCATGCCAGCCGCCTTCTCCAGGCACAGGCCTGATTGCCCCTACGCCGCCAGCGCCCACTGCGCCACCAGCGCGCCGATCTCGGCCATGGCCGCGTCGCGCTGCTCGGGCGGGGCCTCGCCGCCGGTCAGGTAGCAGCTCACCACGATGGGCTTGCGCTCCGGCGGCCAGAACACACCCGCATCGTTGCTGGTGCCGCGCGATGCAGTGCCGGTCTTCTCGCCCGCCTTCCAGCCCTCGGGCAGGCGGGCGCGCAGGCGCTTGTCGCCCGTCTTGTTGGCCAGCAGCCAGCCCTGCAGCTTTTCGCGCGAGGCGGGCGACAGGGCTTGGCCCAGCGCCAGGGCCTGGATGCAATGCACCATGGCCACGGGCGTGGTGGTATCGCGCGGGTCGCCGGGCTTGGCCTCGTTGAGCGCAGGCTCGATGCGGTCCAGCCGCGTGATGCTGTCGCCCAGCGATCGCACATAGGCCGTCAGCGCCGGCGGGCCGCCATTGCTGGCCAAGAGCAGGTTGGCGGCGGTGTTGTCGCTCAGCGTCATGGTGCCCGCGCACAGCTCTTCCACCGTGAGGCCCGCGCCGTCGGCATGCGGCTCGGTCACGGGCGAGTAGGCCACCAGGTCCTTCTTGGCGTAGGTGATTCGGCGGTCCAGCTTGTCATGGCCCTGGTCCACGCGGCGCAGGGTCTGGGCGGCCAGCAGCAGCTTGAAGGTGCTGGCCATGGGAAAGCGCTCGCCGCCCCGGTGCGCGATCTGCCGGCCGGTGTGGGTATCGAGCGCGGCCACGCCGACCCGCCCGCCCACGCTGGCTTCGATGCGTGCCAGCGCGGCCTTCCAGGCGGTATCGGCTGCGGAGGCACTGTTTTTCTGCGGGCTGGTCTGGGCCCAGGTGGCCAAGGGGAGAAGGCCGATGGCGGCCAAAAGGTCTCGTCGTTGCATTTGATTACTTGGAGTGGTTGGCAGGAATGGGTGCAACGATACCGAGAGTGCTGGCAAAGCACCATCGACAATAATCGCCCGGAGACCCAAGAAAAACTTCTGGATACCTTTTCCCCATGCACCTGCCGCTCAACGCCCTGCGGGCCTTCGAGGTGTCGGCCCGCCACCTGAACCTCACCCGCGCCGCCGACGAGCTCAACGTGAGCCAGACGGCCGTGAGCCAGCACATCCGCAACCTGGAGGACCGGCTGGGCAAGCCGCTGTTCCGCCGCCTGCCCCGGGGGCTGGCGCTCACCGACGAGGGCCAGGCCCTGCTGCCGGTGCTCAGCGATTCCTTCGAACGCATTGCAGCCGCCCTGGAGCACATGAGCGACACGCGCCCGCGCGAGGTGCTGACCGTGGGCGTGGTGGGCACCTTTGCCGTGGGCTGGCTGCTGCCCCGGCTGCGCGACTTTCAGCAGGCCTGCCCCTTTGTGGACCTGCGCCTGCTCACGCACAACAACCGGGTGGACATGGCCGGCGAGGGCCTGGACTACGCCATCCGCTTTGGCGACGGCGCCTGGCATGGCACCGAGGCGCAGTGCATATTGCACGCCCCCATGACGGCCATGTGCGCCCCGGCCCTGGCCCACCACCTGCGCCACCCGGCCGACCTGGCGCGCCAGCCCCTGCTGCGCACCTACCGAGTGGACGAATGGGCGGCCTGGTTCGACGCCGCCGGCGCCCCCTGCCCCGTGGTGCGCGGCGCCGTGTTCGATTCATCGCTGACCCTGGCCGAGGCCGCGGTACAAGGTGCCGGCGTGGCGCTATTGCCGGTGAGCATGTTCACGCGCGAGCTGCAGCAGGGCCGCCTGGTGCGCCCGTTTGCGCTGGAGCTGCAGCACGGGGCCTACTGGCTCACGCGCCTCAAATCACGCACGCCCAGCCCGGCGATGGAAGCCTTTCACCGGTGGCTGATGGCGCAGGTGGGGTGAGCTTCAGCCGCCCAAAGCCTTGGCAATGACTTCGGCAGGGATCTCGTCCACCTGGTTGGGCTCCAGAAACTCCTGCCCATAGCGCGCATACACGCCCTCGCGCACGAACACCTGGAACAGGTCGGGGTCGATGTGGCCGTTGTCGCGCATCTTGCACATGATGGCCAGGGCCTGCGACAGCGTCATGCCGCTCTTGTAGGGCCGGTCGGCGGCGGTGAGCGCCTCGAAGATGTCGGCAATGCCCATCATGCGCGCCTGCACCGACATCTGGTCGCGCGTGAGGCCGCGCGGGTAGCCCTTGCCGTCCATGCGCTCGTGGTGCCCGCCCGCGTATTCCGGCACGTTCTTGAGGTGGCGCGGCCAGGGCAGCGTCTCCAGCATCTTGATGGTGGCGACGATGTGGTAGTTGACGGTATCGCGCTCGCCCTGGGTGAGCGTGCCCGAGCGGATGGTCAGGTTCTCCACCTCCTCGGCCGTGAGAAAGCTGGTCTGCACGCCCTGCGGGTTGCGCCACTGGCGCGCGGCCGAGATGTCGCGCACGCGCTGCTGGTCTTCGGCGCGCATGGCCTCGGCGCCCTGGTTGCTGCGGCGCATGAACTCGCGCTCTTCTTCCAGCGTGTGGATGCTTTGCTGCAGGCCCTGCAGCTCCTGCGCCTCGGCCGCGGCGTCCACCACGGGGCGCAGCGCCAGCTGGCGGCGCAGGGCGGCCAGCTCGGCGTCGCGCTTGAGCACCTCGAAGCGCGTGTCCACCAGGCCGATGCGGTCGTAGATGGTCTGCAGCTTGGTGGCCTTGTCCACCACGTGCACGGGCGTGGTGATCTTGCCGCAGTCGTGCAGCAGGCCGGCCATCTTGAGCTCGTAGCGGTCGCGCTCGGTCATGGTGAAGCCCGCCAGCGGGCCTTCCTGCGTGGCGTTCACGGCCTCGGCCAGCATCATGGTCAGGGCCGGCACGCGCTGGCAGTGGCCGCCGGTGTAGGGCGACTTTTCGTCGATGGCCAGGTTGATCAGGTTCACGAACGACTCGAACAGGCGTTCGAGCTGGGTGATGAGCAGCCGGTTGGTCAGCGCAATGGCCGCCTGCGAGGCCAGCGACTCGGCCAGGCTCTGGTCGGCCGTGGAGAATTCGGTCACTTCGCCCGTTTCGGGGTCGCGCGCGTTGATGAGCTGCAGCACGCCGATGAGCTCGCGGTCGTGGTTGCGCATGGGCACAGTGAGGAACGACTTGGAGCGGTAGCCCGTGCGCTGGTCGAACAGGCGCGTGCCCGAGAAGTCGAAGCCCTCTTCGCTGTAGGCATCGCCCACGTTCACCGTGCGGTCGTGGATGGCCGCGTACGCTGCCACCAGCGAATCGTTGGGCGAGCCATCGGCATTGCGCAGCGGCAGCTGCGGAAAATCGATGGGCCGCCCCGTGGTGCCGCCCAGGCGGATGTCGAGCGAATCGGTGCGCACGATCTCGAACTTCAGCGCATCGCCCTCCTCCGTCACGCTGTACAGGGTGCCGCCATCGGCCCCGGTGATGGCCTTGGCGGCCTCCAGAATGTTCTCCAGCAGCCGGTCGATGTCGCGCTCGCGCGAAAGCGCCGCACCAATGCCGTTGAGCTGCTCAAGCCGGCGAAAAAGGTGGACGGTGGATTCCTTGCTCATGAAGCGACCCTGGCTGCAACGTTGGCGACCACCCATCGTAACCAAAAGTGACCGCTATCATCAGCCCTTTCTGTCCAGTTTTACAAGCCGCTCCGTGCAGTCCGTCACGCCCCGCTTCCTCACCGCCGCCCTCTACCAGTTCGTTGACCTGCCGGACTTTGCGGACCTGCGCGACCCGCTGCAGGCGTTGTGCGACGCCCACAGCGTGCGCGGCATGCTGCTCTTGGCGCCCGAAGGCATCAACGGCACCATTGCCGGCCCGCCCGAGGGCGTGCAGGCCGTGCTGGCCTGGCTGCGCAGCGACGCGCGGTTTGCCGCCCTGCAGCACAAGGAGGCCGTGGGCGAGCGCCAGCCCTTCTACCGCATGCGCGTGCGCCTCAAGCGCGAAATCGTCACCCTGGGCGTGCCCGGCCTGAACCCCGCGCGCAACGCCGGCACCTACGTCAAGCCCGAAGACTGGAACGCCCTGATCGCCGACCCCGCCGTGGTGGTGGTGGACACACGCAACGACTACGAGGTGGGCATAGGCACTTTCGAGCGCGCCATCAACCCCCACACCAAGAGCTTTGCCGAGTTTCCGGCCTGGGTGCAGGCGCAGTCGCAACCCGGCGGCGCCCTGGCCGGCAAGCCGCGCGTGGCCATGTTCTGCACCGGCGGCATCCGCTGCGAGAAATCGACCGCGCTGCTCAAGTCCCAAGGCTTCGACGAGGTCTACCACCTCGAAGGCGGCATCCTCAAGTACCTGGAAACCGTGCCCGAAGAAGACAGCCTCTGGCATGGCGACTGCTTTGTCTTTGACGAACGCGTATCGGTAGGCCACGGCCTGGCGCCCGGCCACCACCAGCTGTGCCGCTCGTGCCGCATGCCGCTGGGCGCGGCCGAACTGGCCTCGCCCCACTACGTGGCCGGCGTGAGCTGCCCCTATTGCCACGGCACCCGCACGCCCGAGCAGGAGCAGGCCCTGGCCGAACGCGAGCGGCAGATGCAACTGGCCAAGGCGCGCGGCGAAGAGCACATTGGCGCCCGCCAGCCCGGCACGCCACCCCGCAGCCGGGCCGAGGACGAACCTGCATGAGCAGCACCACCACCGCCCTGCCCGTTCTCTACTCCTTCCGCCGCTGCCCCTACGCCATGCGCGCCCGCCTGGCCCTGGCCGTGAGCGGCCAGGTCTGCGAGCTGCGCGAGGTGGTGCTGCGCGCCAAGCCCCAAGGCCTGCTGCAGGCATCGCCCAAGGCCACCGTGCCCGTGCTGGTGCTGCCCGATGGCACGGTGCTGGAGCAAAGCCTGGACATCATGCGCTGGGCCCTGGCCCAGAACGACCCTGCCAGCTGGCTGCGCCCCAGCCAGGGCGACGAGCCCGCCATGCTGGCACTGATCGCCGAATGCGATGGCCCCTTCAAGCAGGCGCTGGACCGGTGCAAGTACCCGAGCCGCTACCCCGAGGCCGATGGCGCCCAGGCGCGGGTGCAGGCCGTGGAGTGGTTGCAGGGGCTGGAGGCGCGGCTGGTCGGCCAGCCGTTTCTGTTTGGCGACCATGCCGCGCTGGCCGATATGGCGATTGCGCCGTTTGTGCGGCAGTTTGCCGGCATCGATGCCGACTGGTGGGTGGCGCAGCCCTGGCCCCGGCTGCAGGCGTGGCTGGCGCAGTGGCAGGCCGGGGCGCTGTTCGAGGGCGTGATGCCCAAGTTTGACGCTTGGGTGGATGGCACGGAGGGTGTACGCTTTCCGTTTTAGGAAGCTGGGCGCATCTCTTGAGTAACCTCCGCTTCTGCAGATATGCCGATGGAGGCCTATCAAAACATTCCAATTGCCTGTATCTAGATAGGATGACTGGCTAGATAAATTCGACAAAAGAGGGAGAAATCCATGCGCCAACTGTTCATCGCTTTGGCCGCTGTCGCGGCATGTGCAGCAAATGCCCAAACAGCACAAAAGAAGCCTGCACCCCCACCCGCTGCCACCGCTCAAGCGCCTGCGCCCGCCCCTGCACCGGCACCCGAGCCTTCAGTTCCTGTGTGGGAAAAAGAGCCCGAAGCCTTCTTGGGTGTGAAGCTCAACGAGCCATTCGCGGTACCCGCTTGCCCAATGGAGACGATTGGCCAGTACTACAAGACCCAGACGCTCAACTACAACGCCATGAAGTCGTTGCAAGGGGTCTGCTACAACCCGAATCTAACCTCCGCTGGCTCGGGCGGGTCGAGCACATACAGGCTAGATAACCTTCCGGATGTCGGCGTCGGCTACAAGGTTTTCGCCCATCTGAAGAACGGCGCGGTCAACAAAATCACGATCGAATTGACGCAATCGAATTTCGCTGGCCTATTGTCGGCATTCAAGGATCGTTATGGTGAACCGACATTGGTAACCGCCAAGACAGTGAAAACGCAGGCAGGCGCAGAGTTCAGTGCCAGCGACGTCATGTGGAGAGGCAAGAAAATCTCGATCAGCATGTATGAACGCTTGAACCGAGTTGACGAGTCGTATGTACTCATTTCGGACAACGCCGCTGTGGAGGCCGAACTGGATGCGCAGCGACAAAAGCGCTCCTCGGAGGCGCAGAAGTTCTGAGCCTCTTTACGACCTCGCCGGGCGACCCGCCGACACCGCCTGAACCTCCGGGAACGGCACACAATGCCGGCATGCGTTCGCCCACCTTCCTGCGCGCCGGCCTGACAGCACTGGCCCTGGGTGCCTGCCTGGCCGCCACGGCAGCCCCCCTGCCCGACATGCCGGACACCCTGATCGAAAAGTCCCGCCTGCTGCGCGAGTCGCGCGACCGGGTGTGGGACCCCGCTTCGGGGCAACTGGGCAACCTGCGGCAGGTGCGCATCGTGGCCGAGGGCTGCACGGTGCGCGTGATCTCGGGGCCGGACAACCGGCTGATCGGCCCGCGCGACCAGGTGGACGTGGGCGAGGACAACTACCTACCGGGCGACAAGACCGTGCCGCGCGATGTGGTGCTGCGCATGCGCGGCGGTGCGCAGCAGCACCAGCAACAGCCCCGCGGCACGCCCTGCTTCACGCTACAGGTGGCCACGGCGGACTATTTTCTCCTCAGTGGCGACCGTGCCACCTACCTGTTCGACCGGGTGGAGCAGCCGGCAATGCGCATCTTCTTCAACCCCAGCTCGCAGCTGCGCGTGTGGTTCCAGGAGGTGAAGATGGGCTTGCTGAGCGTGGAATCCAATGCCGGTGCACTCGCCGGTGGCACCGGCCAGGTGCAGTGGCTGAAGCTGACCAGTACCCAACGCAGCACCTCCATGCTGTTCCATGAGGTGAACGCCCGGCACATCGGCGTGAGCAGCCTGACCCCCGGGGCGCGCTACTCCATCCGCATTGGCCCGGACACCAAGGCGGGCTACTACCAGCCCGCCCGGGCCCCCGGCAATCTGGCCGAGCTGTACCCGATCTGGATCGACGGCCCGCTGGACGCGCTGAACATACCTGCCAGCCGCGTGCACCCCATGGCGCTGACGCCAGACATCCGCCGCGAGGCCTTGGCCCTGCGCGACGAGGTGCTGGGCCGCGCCGGGCCCTCGCCGGCCCTGCCATCATCCCCCGGCCCCGCAGCGCTGGTGCCCGGCCCACCAGTGGCCACCGCTCCGCGCCAGCTGGTGGCCGACGGCTTTCGACCCTACCTGCCGCCCGGGGTGGAACTGGCCTCCGTGGACCTGCACAAGGCCGGTGGCGCAATGGAAGGCACGGCCCCCGATGTAGCGACCGTGCGCACACTGGTGCAGTCGCTGGGCCGCTCGCCCGACGTGGTCTACACCCAACTGGCCTACACCCGCCCGCAGGGTGCGCAGGTGGCCTTTCGCGTGCTGTTCGACCTGGCCTGCCAGGCGCCCGGTGAGCCCAGCATCTGCTTGGCGGGCAATGGCAGCGGCAACAACAGTGCCTACACCGAGGAGCAAATCCGAGGCGAACTGCTGCCCCTGCTGGGGCCGCAGGTGGACCTGACCCGGCTGCAGCTGCGCGAAGGCGGCGTGGTGTTGCTCGAAGGCCGCGCCAGCGAGGCCGATGCCAGGGCCGCGCTCGCCCGCGTTCGCGAGCAAGCCCCCTGGCTGCGCGGCTCGTCCAGCGGCGTGGGCAATGGCATTTTCTCGGCCCGCATGGTGCTGGTGTGCCAGGCACCGCCGCCGCGCCAGGGCGGTATCTGCAAGGCGCCGCTCTCGGCCAAGCGCTGACGGGTCTACAGCCCGCGCAATTTGCCCAACGCCGCGCGAAGCGTCACCAAGACGCATACTGGCAATATGGACGCAACCTTCAAGTCTGGCGACTTCGGCTTCCTGGGCGAGGTATGGGACGACAAAGTGGTGTTCTCGCGCGCCCCGCTGCGCCGCCAGCACATCGCCATCGGCATGGCCGAAATACCCCGCGTGGGAATCCTGGCCACGTTCGTCGGTGCCGACGGATCGCTGATGCGCTGAGAACGGCTACCAAAACTCAGCGAAGCGGTTCTGGCTAGGCGCTGCGTCGCAGGCAGCACGAGTAGTACGACAAGACGCGGCAACGACGCCAGAAGAGTTTTGTTAGCCGCGCTAGCCGTGGACCAGGGCGCCAAGGGCATCGTGGTGCATGCCGTAGGCATGGGCAACATGAATGTCTCCATGTTCGAGGCGGTGAAGTACGCCCTGTCCAAGGGCGTGCCCGTGGTCATTTCCCCCCGCGTGCACAACGGCCGCACCTACCCGCTATATGGCCTTCAAGGCGGCGGCAAGACGACTTTCGACGCGGGTGCGGTGATGGCGGGAGATCTGAGCCCGCAGAAGGCGCGGCTGCTGCTCATGCTGATGCTGCACCAGGGGAAGGCGAGCAAGGCGGAGTTGCAGGCGGCTTTTGAGCGGTAGACAGCCACCACGCGACCAAGAAGGGTGCCCGGGAGGCGCTTTCTCACAGATGGCTTTATGTACGGCCTAAACCCAAGAGCGAGGGTGGACATTGCGCCCCAAAGCGCGCTTTGTGAGCTCACCTGCTTTGAGCGTGCTTAGAATATTTTGCATCGCAGGTTTATTCTGCAGGGTTGTTGTCCACCTAACCTAGGGCTCACAGAACATATGCGTATTCAAGCCATACTCTATGGAACCGTCTTCTCCATTGCGCTTGCGCTAGGCAGTTTTTGGCTTGGCTTCCGAGAGGGGGCAGTAGTTGGCTTGCTAGTTGATGCTGCACCTAGAGGTTCAATGTCGCTGCATCAGCTTGAATCGCTGAAAAATAACGGATTGACACAGAACGTGGCTATCGCACTTGAGGGTGATATTGATCTTGCACTCCTTTATGCGGACCAATATGAACGTCACCTGCTGCACCCGCTGCTTGAGCCGATATGGGGGATTCCTGTCTCTAGCTCGTCGAGCCGCCTTGGCCGACTGGCTGAATATCGAAAATTGAATGCCTCACCGCTGCGTGCGGCAGCGCTCGCAGCGGAGCCGGTTCCCAGTGATCCGATGCAGGCCGCAGCACTGCAGCAAGTTTTGCAGGACGCCAAGTTGAATGACCTTCAAATTGGCCGCATGGTAGAAAAGTACGCTGCGGGACCTATAAGTGGTCATCAGAAAAAGTCCAAATAATTCCTTGAGTCTGCGCGTGAGTCTTAAAATGAAGTCAAGTACCGGGATGTACTGGAGCACGGTTCCAAATTTTTCAACGCAGTGTCTTGTCGCGATTGTTGAATTGGCCGCTGGTGCATGGTGTGCCTATGCATCTTTTGGGCTGGTTGCTACCCGATCCTCTGGCCTGAGGATTTTCTGATCCACATAGCATCTCAAAATCGCTGCTTATGCCAAAATTTAAAGACGGCAGCGCGTGACTTATCAGTTACGGTCGCGTGGGGCCAAGTACAGTACACCCAAAGCCAACGCCAGCCAAGCTAAAAAACTGTTGCTAAAGCCTAGTAAAGCCGTTGATCCGAGTCAGAGTGGCTCATTGTCTTGGCGTTTTGAACTCCCATAGACCTCCGCCGCCTAACCTATTTCGTAGCCGTAGCGGAAGAACGCCACCTCGGCCGTGCCGCCGAGCGCCTGCACCTGTCCCAACCCCCACTCACCCGCCAGATCAAGGCCCTGGAGGCCGAGGTCGGCGCGCAGCTCTTCGAGCGCACGCCCGCGGCATGGTGCTGACCCATGCGGGAGAGACCCTGCTGCGCGATGCGCGGGCCATCTTCGGCATGGTGGATCAGGCGGCGCACCGGGCCGGGCGGGGCGGCTGGGGCGGCTGGATGTAGGGGTGTATGACTCGGCGATCTTTGACATCGTGCCAAGCATCCTGGCGCGCTTTTCGCGCGAGAACCCGGGTGTGGAGATTGCGCTATGCAACGCAATGTCTTACAGCGGGAAAATGGCATATTCGTCCCATTGCCAACAGCGGAAATGAACCACTAAGTTATGAATCGCTATGAATTGGTCCCAGAACTGAAAGAGTGGGATGCCCACAATGGAGGCGAGCAGTCCCCGGAAGGGTGGGCCAGTTGCATGGGCACTTTCTCGCACGCAGTTGGATATGCAAGCCTTGTTTGGCCAAGGTTCGTGGAGGTGCGCGGAATGGTGTTCCGCGAGGGCGTCACCGAGTCAGATGTGGAGGATTGGCAGGCCCACACGGCCCGCCAGGAAAAAGCGGTCGAGGCCACAATCAACCACCTTCATCTTCTTGACATTCAGCATCCAGGCATCTGGTCGGAGGCAACAGAGACTCAGTTGAAGTTCCTGGGTAAAACGCTTCAGGCCTCATGGGCTGCGAAACTGGAAATTGATTTCCCTGGCCGAAAATTTGCGGTGGAGTTCATCGAAGGCTCATCGGACGATCTGCGTGAATACCAAGTCCTTTTCTATGAGCGCCGTGGTGACAGACACTGCCGTGAAGCCGACATGCTTTGACGTCTTGCCGAGTTAACGCCCATGGACCTCCGCCGCCTGACCTATTTCGTAGCCGTAGCGGAAGAACGCCACCTCGGCCGCGCCGCCGAGCGCCTGCACCTCTCCCAACCCCCGCTCACCCGCCAGATCAAGGCCCTGGAGGCCGAGGTCGGTGCGCAGCTCTTCGAGCGCACCCCGCGCGGCATGGTGCTGACCCATGCAGGCGAAACGCTGCTGCGCGATGCGCGGGCCATCTTCGGCATGGTGGACCAGGCGGCGGACCGGGCGCACCGGGCGGCACTCGGCAAGCTGGGGCGGCTGGATGTGGGGGTGTATGGCTCGGCGATCTTCGGCATCGTGCCGAACATCCTTGCACGCTTCTCGCGCGAGAACCCTGATGTGGAGATAGCGCTGTACCACGCGCAGACGCCGCAGCAGGTGTCTGCCCTGCGGCAGGGCCGGGTGCTGATCGTGTTCGAGCGGTTATTGCCGGCCGACAGCGACCTGCAGGTGGAGCGCGTGGCCAGCGAACCGCTGTGGGTGGCCATGGCCGACAGCCACCCGCTGGCGCGGCGCAAGAAGGTGCCAGTATCCCTGCTGCGCAACCATGCGCTGGCGGTGGGCTCGTCGCCTTCGGCCACGGCCACGCTGCTGCGGTTGTGCGCGGAGGAAGGCTTTGAGCCGCAGATCGCCACGCAGACCAGCGATGTGGTCATGGCCACGATGCTGACGGCCTTCAGCAACTGCCTGACGGTGGTGCCCTACTCCATGCTGAGCGTGCAGTTCCCTGGCGTGCGCTATGTGCCGCTGGTGGCGGCACGCGGCGAGGCGACCATGGATTTGTACTGCTTTTACCGCAAGGATGAGGCATCGCCACTGCTCGCGCGCATGCTGGAAACGGTGCGAACTTATAGCGCCGCTGGCGCGGATTGACCCTCAGAAGCTTCTTACCGAAAAGGTATGGAGTTGAACAAAATTGGGATTGGACGTTTCTCGTGGACGGGTGAACACTGCGATGCAGGTCACACAAGAACACGGAGACAACATTGAGTTCACGTCCATTCAAGCGCCTGCTGTTGACAGGCGCAGCCGGCGCGCTCGGCCGCGTGCTGCGGCCGGCCATGCGGGGCCATGCCTCGGTTTTGCGGGTTTCAGATATCCAGCCGATGGAGGCGTCGGGTAACGACGAGGTCGTTGTCTGCGACCTGGCCGACAAGGCGGGCACCGATGCGCTGGTGGCGGGCTGCGATGCCATCGTGCACCTGGGCGGCATTTCAGTGGAGCGGCCGTTCGAGGAGATCATCGAGTCGAATATCCGCGGCACTTTTCACCTGTACGAAGGCGCGCGCCGGCATGGCGTGAAGCGGGTGGTGTTTGCCAGCTCGAACCATGTGGTGGGCTTCCACCCGCAGAGCGAGCATCTGCAGACCGACTGCGAGCGCCGGCCCGATGGCTACTACGGCATCTCCAAGGCGTTTGGCGAAGACCTGTCGCGCTTTTACTTTGACCGCTATGGCATCGAGACGGTGTGCCTGCGCATCGGCAGCGCCTACGCCGCCCCCAAGGACCAGCGCATGCTGTCGACCTGGCTGAGCTTTGGCGACCTGGAGGCGCTGGTCGGCCGCTCGCTGCTGGCGCCGGAGGTGGGCCACCTGATCGCCTATGGCGTGTCGGACAATCCGTCTGTCTGGTGGAGCAATGCCAAGGCGGCGCGCCTGGGGTTTGAGCCGCAGGACACGTCTGCCGCCTTCAAGGACAGCAGTGCGGCACTGCCAGCCGCCCTGCCCGGCTCGCCGGAGGCGCGCTTTCAGGGCGGGCCGTTCGTGACCCGCGGCCCTTTTGAAACCCTGCCCGAGGTGGCGCCATGACGGTCCGCTTTGGCGTGGTGGGTATCGAGCACCGCCATGTGTACCACCTCATCCAGGGCCTGCTGGACGCGGGCGCCGTCTGCGCCGGGTATGCCACCTCTCGCTCTGATCCGCTGGTGCTGCAGGGTGTGCAATCGCGCTTTCCAACCCTGAAGGCGGTGGAGTCGGCAGAGGCGCTGCTGGATGACGATTCCATCCACTTGATCGTCACGGCAGATGTGCCTTCGCTGCGCGCACCGCTGGCGGTGCAGGCCATGCGGCGCGGCAAGGATGTGCTGACCGACAAGCCGGGGGTGACCAGCTTCGAGCAGTTGGCGGCCGTGCAGGCGGCGGTGCGCGAGACGGGGCGCCTGTTTGCGATCTGCTTTTCGGAGCGGCACATCGTGCCCTCGGTGGCCATGGCGCACAAGCTGGTGCAGCAAGGCGCGCTGGGCCAGGTGTTCCACACCCTGAGCATGGGCCCGCACCGGCTGAACGCGGCCACGCGGCCGGCCTGGTTCTTCGACACGACGACCTACGGCGGCATTCTGGTGGACATAGCATCGCACCAGATCGACCAGTTTTTGGTGCTCACGGGCTCGACCGATGCCACGGTGGCGCATGCCGTGCACTCGCACATCGGGCAGGCCACGCCGGCGAGTTTTCAGGACTTTGGCGAGATTGCGCTGGCCTCGCGCGACAACGCGGCGCGCGGCTATATCCGTGTGGACTGGTTCACGCCGGATGGCCTGCCCACCTGGGGCGATGGGCGCCTGTTCATCGGCGGCACCGAGGGCTCCATCGAGATCCGCAAGTACGTGGACATTGAGGGGCGTGCCGGGGGCGAGCACCTGTTTCTGTGCGACCGCAAGGGTACGAGGCACATCGATTGCAGCAAGGAGCCCATCACCTTCTTCAGCGATCTGGTGGCCGATGTGCAGCACCGCAAGGACAAGGCCGTGCCGCAGGACCATGTGTTTGCCGTGAGCCGGCTGGCGCTGGAGGCCGATGCCCTGGCCACCCAGAAGCAGAAGGGGGCCGCCGCATGACGACAAGCACCAAGAAGCTGGGCGTGGCCCTGCTGGGCGTGGGCCCGGGCTCCGAGCCGCACCTGCAGAGCCTGGCCACGCTGGCGGACACTGTGGACCTGCGCTGGGCCCTGGCCCGCAGCGACCCCGACAAGGCCCGGGCGGCGGTGCCGCCGAGCACCCGGGTGACGGCCGACCTGCAGGAGATTCTGGCCGACCCGTTGGTGGACGCCGTCATTGTGGCCACGCCGGCCTATACGCACCTGGAGATCGCGGCGGCCGCCCTGTCGGCCGGCAAGCACACCCTGGTGGAAAAGCCGCTGGACGTGACCCTGGCCCGGGCCGAGGAGCTGGTGGGCCGGGCCACGGCGCAGGGTGTGCACCTGGGCGTGGTGCTGCAGCACCGCTTTCGGCCCGGGGCACAGCGCCTGAAGCAGCTGCTGGATGCAGGCACGCTCGGTGCCGTGCAGAGCGCCGTGCTGCAGGTGCCCTGGTGGCGCTCGCAAGAGGGCTACTACGCCAAGGCCGGGCGCGGCACGCTGGCGCGCGATGGCGGGGGCGTGCTGCTCACCCAGGCCATCCACGCCATCGACCTGTTCCGCAGCCTGGTGGGGGTGCGCGCCGTGGTGGCCTCGCAGATTGCGACCACGGCCATCCACGCCATGGAGACAGAGGACTTTGCCAGCGCCCTGCTCACCCTGGGCAATGGCGCGCCGGGTGTGCTGGTGGCCACCACGGCGATGTACCCGGGCCGGGCCGAGGTGCTGGAGCTGGTGTGCCGCCATGCCACGGCCACGCTGGAGGGCGGCACCCTGCGCGTGCAGTACCACGACGGGCGCAGCGAGACCGTGCAGGGCGAAGCGAAATCGGGCAGCGGCGATTCGATCATGGACTTTTCGCCCGATGCGCACATCGCCCTGCACAGGGACTTCTTTGGTGCCGTGGCCGAGGGCCGCGCGCCGACGGTGACCGGCGAAGAAGCCCTGGCCACGCACCGGCTCATCGAGCAGATCGTGCGGCAAGGGCAAGCCGCCTGAAGCAAGCAAGCAAGCAAGCCAAGCAAATCAAAGCAATTACCACAAGGAGACAAAAGCCATGAAGAAGAAAGTGTTCCCCCAGATCGCACTGGCCCTGGCGGCCCTGTGCGCAGCCACCCTGCCGGCGCACAGCGCCGATTTCCCCACCAAGCCCGTCAAGATCGTCGTGCCCTATGCGCCCGGCGGCACCACCGACGTGCTGGCCCGCTTCATCGGGCAGCGCCTGGGCGACAACCTGGGCCAGTCCGTGGTGGTGGACAACAAGCCCGGCGCCGCCGAGGCCGTGGGTGCCGGCCTGGTGGCCAAGGCGCCGGCCGATGGCTACACCCTGCTGCTGTCGACCATGACCACCCAGGCCATCAACCCGACGCTGTTTCCCAAGCTGTCGTTTGACGCGACCAAGGAGCTGACGGCCATTGGCCGCGTGGCCGATGTGCCGGCCATGATCGTGGTGAACCCTGGCGTGCCGGCCAACACCCTGCCCGAGTTCCAGCGCTACCTCAAGGCCAACCCGGACAAGAGCTATGCCTCGCCCGGCAACGGCACGCCCAACCACCTGGCGACCGAGCTGTTCAAGCGCGCGGCCGGCGTCGAGGCCCTGCATGTGCCCTACAAGGGCGGCGCGCCGGCCGTGCAGGATGTCATGGCCGGGCAGGTGCAGTTCATGCTGATCCTGGCGCCCGAGGCCATGCCCCTGGTCAAGTCGGGCAAGCTGCGCAACCTGGCCATCACCACGCAGCAGCGCTCGCCCATGTTCCCCGACCTGGCGACCGCGTCGGAACAAGGCATCAAGGACTTCGAGCTGGTGGTCTGGTACACGCTGCTGGCGCCCGCCGGCACGCCCAAGGACGTGGTGGCCAAGCTCAACGCCTCGCTGAACGCCGTGCTCAAGGAAAAGCAGACCACCGACAAGCTGGCCGAGCTGAGCATCAAGCCCGCGGGCGGCACGCCCGACGAGGCCATGGCCTATGCCCGGACGGAGGCGGCGCGCTGGAAGAAGGTGATTGAGGACGCGGGGATCAAGGCGGAGTAAGCCGCCGCCTCGCCGAGAAGCGGGAAGAAGGCGCTCCTCGGAGCGCCTTTTGCTTGGAGCCGTGCCTGAGCAGCAGCGCCATGGCCACGCCCATCCAGAGCAGCGGAAAGCCCACGATGGCGGCCAGGCCCATCGGGATGGCGTGGTACTTGGCCAGAACCACCAGCGCCACAGGCACCACGGCGATGCCCAGCAACCAGGCGAACACGCGCTGGCCATGGCCTGCGGCGATCCTCGCCGCCAGCCCTTCTGCCAGCGCCCGCCCGGCCAGCGACAACAGCGCCACGCCTTTGCCCAGGCCGACCAGGAATGCAATGGCGAAGAAGGCCGGCCCGTCCCCACCGCTGGGGTGTTGCCCAAGGTCATGGAGAAGGTAAGCGCCGCCTGCGATCCACAGCCCGAGTACAAGAAGCACGCCCATCACCGCGTGCTTGCGCCGCGGCAACAGCGCAGGGGCCGTGGACAGGCCAAGCAACAGGGCCATCGTCAAAGCTGGGTGCATGGGTTTCTCTCACTCGAATGTGTGAAAGTATCGTGGGCGCGTGTGAGGCGAGGATGAAGGCCCCGGGGTGAGGCGCCGCCATCCCCAGAAACGCAAAAGGCGCTCCGAAGAGCGCCTTGCCATGTAGTCACCAGCGGTGCGGGCCGAATCAAGCCATCGAGTACCCTGCCCCGCCGCGGCGCCCGCCCTTGAGGTGGCGCGCCAGCAGCACCAGCATCACGAGGCCGAAGCCCACGAAGCAGATGAAGGACCAGTTGGCGATGGAGCCGCCCAGAAAGGTCCAGTCGATGGCCGTGCAGTCGCCCGAGCCGCGGAAGATCATGGGGATGGCGCGGCTGATGGGGTAGTTCTCGATCATGCCGTAGAAGTCGCGGCCGCAGGTGGCGATCTCGGGCGGGTACCACTGCAGCCAGCTCTGGCGTGCGGCCACGAAGGCGCCGAAACCGGCGACGAGCACAGCCACACCGGCCAGCGACATCCACCAGCCGCGCGAATCGCGCGCGGCGGCCAAGCCTGTGAAGATGGCCACGCCGATCAGCGCATAGCGCTGCACGATGCACATGGGGCATGGCTCCAGCCCCACCACATGCTGCAAATACATGCCAAAGGCCAGCATGCCCACGCAGGCCAGGCTGATCAGCCCGAGGATGCGGCGCGGCGCATTGTCTATCCAGTTCAACACCATCATTCTTGTCCTTGTGGCCGCCCAGCACCCGGTTCGCCCCGGGTGCCCACAGGGGCCACAAGGCAAGCATCAGATGTTGGCGGCTTCGTCCAGAAAAACCTTGGCGCGGCGTGGTGTCACCACCAGCGTCTCGCCCTCCTTGAAACCCAGCTCCTTGAACTGCTGCGCGGGGATCTGGGCCTCGATCAGCGTCTCGGAATTCGAATTGTCGGCTGGTTTGTGATCATCGGACGGAATAAGTTCCAGCCGCGCGATAGGGCCAACCACAATGGCGCGGCTCAACTGTGCCACGATGCCGCGCGGGCGGCCCGAGGCGTCGATGCCCTCGCCCGGCGAGTAGCGCTGCACGTCGAGGTCGTGCGGGCGCACATAGGCAAAGGCCTTGGTGTCCTGCGTGTCGGCATGCTCGGGCGAATCGATCTGCATGCCCTCCAGGTGCACCAGGCCCTCGTGGGCGCGGCCCTGGAACAGGTTCACGTCGCCCAGGAAGCCATAGACAAACGGGCTGGCCGGGTGGTCCCACACCTGCTGGGGCGAGCCGCTTTGCTCGATGCGGCCCTGGTTGATGACCACCACGCGGTCGGCCACTTCCAGGGCTTCTTCCTGGTCGTGGGTCACGAAGATGCTGGTCACGTGCAGTTCGTCGTGCAGGCGGCGCAGCCAGCGGCGCAGTTCCTTGCGCACCTTGGCATCCAGCGCCCCGAAGGGCTCGTCGAGCAGCAGCACCTTGGGCTCCACCGCCAGGGCGCGGGCCAGCGCAATGCGCTGGCGCTGGCCGCCCGACAGCTGCGAGGGGTAGCGCTCGGCCAGCCAGTCGAGTTGCACCAGCTTGAGCAGGTCCATCACCTTCTTCTTGATCTGGGCCTCGCTCGGGCGCTCGCTGCGCGGCTTGACGCGCAGGCCGAAGGCCACGTTCTCAAACACCGTCATGTGGCGGAACAGCGCATAGTGCTGGAACACAAAGCCCACGTTGCGCTCGCGCACGTGCACGTCGGTGGTGTCCTCGCCCGAGAAGTGGATGGTGCCCACGTCGGCCGTCTCCAGGCCGGCGATGATGCGCAAGAGCGTGGTCTTGCCGCAGCCCGAGGGGCCGAGCAGTGCGATCAGCTCGCCCGAGGCGATGTCCAGGCTCACGTCGCGCAGCGCATGGAAGTCGCCGAACTGCTTGCTGACGTTGCGGATTTCGATACTCATGGTGTGTGTGCTTTCTCTTGCGCTTCAGCGCGCAGACGGGGCCGGCGCGGGGCGCTCGGGCGGCAGCTCGGCCGCGGCCTTCATGTCCTGCTCGTTGCGCCATTCGGCGATCGACTTGATGACCAGGGTGACCAGTGCCAGCAAGGCCAGCAGCGAGGCGGCAGCAAAGGCCGCGACCGACTGGTACTCGTTGTAGAGGATTTCCACGTGCAGCGGGATGGTGTTGGTCTGGCCGCGGATATGGCCCGACACCACCGACACCGCGCCAAACTCGCCCATGGCGCGCGCATTGCACAGGATCACCCCGTACAGCAGGCCCCACTTGATGTTGGGCAGGGTCACGTACCAGAAGGTCTGCCAGCCGGTGGCCCCGAGCACGATGGCGGCCTGCTCCTCGTCGTTGCCCTGGGCCTGCATCAGCGGGATCAGCTCGCGCGCGATGAAAGGGAAGGTCACGAACACGGTGGCCAGCACGATGCCGGGCACGGCGAAGATGATCTTGATGTCATGCGCCTGCAGCCAGGGGCCGAACCAGCCCTGTGCGCCGAACACCAGCACATAGACCAGGCCGGCCACCACGGGGGACACCGAGAACGGCAGGTCCACCAGTGTGGTGAGGAAGGCCTTGCCCTTGAACTCGTACTTGGCAATGCACCAGGCCGCGGCCACGCCGAACACCAGGTTCAGCGGCACGGCGATGAGGGCCGTGATCAGCGTGAGCTTGATCGCCGCCCAGGCATCGGGTTCGCGCAGGCCTTCGAGGTAGGCGCCGAAGCCCTTGCGCAGCGCCTCGGCGAACACCGCGGCCAGCGGCAGCACCAGGAACAGCAGCATGAACAGCAGCGCCACCGTGATCAGGGTGTAGCGCACCCAGGGCGCCTCGGTGGTGCCGGCGCGCGCACGGCGCACCGTGCGGGAGTTGGTCGTTGCGCTCATGCCGGTGCTCCCGCGTGGCGCCGCTGCCAGGCCTGCAGCGCGTTGATGACCAGGAGCAGGATGAACGAGATCACCAGCATCACCACCGCCACGGCGGTGGCGCCAGCGTAGTCGTACTGCTCGAGCTTGCCGATGATGATCAGCGGCGTGATTTCAGACACCATGGGCATGTTGCCGGCAATGAAGATGACCGAGCCGTATTCACCGACCGCGCGCGCGAAGGCCATGGCAAAGCCGGTGAGCAGCGCGGGGGTGATGGAGGGCAGGATGACCTTGGTGAAGGTCTGCCAGCGCGTGGCACCCAGGCAGGTGGCGGCTTCTTCGAGCTCCTTTTCAGCGTCTTCGAGCACCGGCTGCACCGTGCGCACCACGAAGGGCAGGCCGATGAAGATCAGCGCGATGACGATGCCCGCGGGCTTGAAGGCCAGCTGGATGCCCAGCGGCTCCAGGTACTGCCCCACCCAGCCGTTGCCGGCGAGCAGTGCGGTCAGCGAGATGCCGGCCACGGCCGTGGGCAGCGCAAAAGGCAGGTCCACCAGCGCGTCGACGATCTTCTTGCCGGGAAACTTGTAGCGCACCAGCACCCAGGCGATGAGCAGGCCGAAGAACAGGTTGACCAGCGCCGCGATGAACGAGGCGCCAAAGGTCAGCCGGTACGAGGCCACCACGCGCGGTGCGCTGATGGCCGTCCAGAACTGCTCCCAGGTGAGCGAAAAGGTCTTGAACAGCAGTGCCGACAGCGGGATCAGCACGATGATGCTCAGGTAGAACAGCGTATAGCCCAGCGTGAGCCCAAAGCCGGGCAGCACCCGCTTGGACGTGCGCCGGCCGGCCGGCGCCGGTGCCTGCACGGCACCCTGCGCGGCCACGGAGGTCGCAGCGGTCATGGTTTACTTGGCGCCAGGCGTGTAGAGCTTGTCGAACTGGCCGCCGTCGTTGAAGTGCACCTTCTGGGCATCGCTGAGCGAGCCGAAGTACTTGGCCACGGTGAACTGCTTGATGGGCTTGAAGGTGTCGGCGTACTTCTTGAGCACGGTTTCCGAGCGCGGGCGGATCGCGTGCTTGGCCGCGATTTCCTGGGCTTCTTCGGAGTACAGGTAATCCAGGTAGGCCTTGGCCAGTGCGGTCGTGCCCTTCTTGGCCACGGTGCGCTCGACCACGGCCACGGGGTTCTCGGCCACCACGCTCACCGAGGGGTAGACGGCATCGACCTTTCCGGTGCCGAACTCGCGGTCGATGGAGACCACTTCGGATTCGAAGGTGATCAGCACATCGCCCTGGTTGCGCTGCAGGAAGGTGGCGGTGGCATCACGGCCGCCCTTGGCCAGGATGGGCACGTTCTTGTAGAGCTTGCCCACGAATTCGGCGGCCTGCGCTTCGGTGCCGCCCTTTTCGCGCACGGCGCCCCAGGCAGCCAGGTAGGCATAGCGGCCGTTGCCGCCGGTCTTGGGGTTGACCACGATGACCTGCACGCCGGGCTTGATCAGGTCGTCCCAGTCCTTGATGCCCTTGGGGTTGCCGTTGCGCACCAGGAACAGCATGGTCGAGGTGGTGGGCGATGCGTCGTGCGGGAACTTCTTGGCCCAGTCCTTGGCCACCACGCCGTTGTCGGCGAGGAACTGCACATCGGTGGTGGTGTTCATGGTGACCACGTCGGCCGCCAGGCCGTCGTTCACGGCGCGCGCCTGGGCGCTGGAGCCGGCGTGCGACTGGTCGATCTTCACGTCCTTGCCGGTGGTCTTCTTGTAGTGGGCCGAGAACGCGGCGTTGTAGTCCTTGTAGAACTCACGGGCCACGTCGTACGACACGTTGAGCAGCGAATCCTGGGCCAGCGCCATGCCGCTGGCGGTCAGTGCCAGAGAAGCCAGGAGTGTCTTGAGTTTCAAAGAAGTCATGTGGCGTAGCCTGTAAGGAAAAGCGGAAGATGCCACATTGTGCGCACAGCGCCTTAAAACTCAAAAGAATACATTCTTGTTAATTAATCGGATTTTGGAATAAAGAAACAAGATGTAGGCAGCTGCACGCCTGCCCGCTCCGGGGCGGGCGCGGCTCAGGCAGAGGCCTGCGCGGCTTGCGCTGGTGCGGGTGCAGCGCCCGGCACGGCGCCCTGCTCGCCCGTGAGCGATTGCAGCAGCGCCCAGCCCAGGGGCCATTCGCCATGGCCTGATTCGATGTTGATGTGTCCGGCCTGCTGCATGCGCACGAATTCGCTGCCCCAGGCTCGCGCATAGGCACCGGCCAGGCGGATGGGGCAATACGGGTCGTTGCTGCTGGCCACCACTACGCTGCGGTAGGGCAGCGCGGCATAGGGCACGGGCGCAAAGTCGCTCAGGATGGCGCGGCGCTCGGGGTCGGCCGGTGCCACCAGCAGCGCGCCCTGGATGCGTGCCGCCGCCTCGGGCCCGATGTGGGTGGTGGCGATGCAGCCCAGGCTGTGCGCCACGATCACCACCGGGTGGGGTGCGGCCAGAATGGTCTTCTCGAGCGTGCCGACCCAGGCGTTGCGGGTGGGGGTGATCCAGTCGTCCTGCACCACGCGGCGCGCATTGGGCAGCCGCTCGGCCCACAGGCTTTGCCAGTGGCCGGGGCCGGAGTCACGCCAGCCGGGGACGATGATGATGGAAGTGGGGTTCACGGGGAATCTGCCTGGCACAGGGCCCTGCCGGCGCCCTGCCCTGCAGGTGCGCGCAACGCCGGGCCGCCGGCCATGCCTGGTTCTTACTTGTTGGGCTGGGGCGTGATGCGCAGGTAGGGGCGCACGGCCTTGAAGCCCTTGGGGAAGCGCTGGGCGATCTCGGCCGGGTCCTGCAGGCTGGGGACGATGATCACGTCGTCGCCGTCCTTCCAGTTGGCGGGCGTGGCCACCTTGTGGCTGTCGGTCAGCTGCAGCGAGTCGATCACGCGCAGGATCTCGTCGAAGTTGCGGCCCGTGCTCGCGGGGTAGGTGAAGGTGGTGCGGATGGCCTTCTTGGGATCGATGATGAACACGCTGCGCACCGTGACCGTGGTCGATGCGTTGGGGTGGATCATGTCGTACAGATCGGCCACCTTCTTGTCCGCATCGGCCAGGATGGGGAAGTTGACGGTGGTGTTCTGCGTCTCGTTGATGTCGCCCACCCAGCGGTTGTGCGAATCCACAGGGTCCACGCTCACGGCGATGGGCTTGACCTTGCGCTTGGCGAATTCGGTGGCCAGGGCGGCCGTCTTGCCCAGTTCGGTGGTGCACACGGGCGTGAAATCGGCGGGGTGCGAGAACAGCACCACCCACGAGTCGCCCGCCCATTCGTGGAAACGGATGGTGCCGGCGGTGGATTCCTGGGTGAAGTCGGGGGCGGTGTCGCCGAGTCGCAAGGTGGCCATGGAGAATGCTCCTTCAATGTCTGATGGAGGCATTCTGCGAGCCGGGCTTTAAAACCCAAACGAATATATTGTTCTGACTTAATCGCAAAAACGTCTATCAGAACGCCGAAAGCTCAGTCCTGGTCCAACAGACGGTCTAGCCTTGCGCGGTAGTTGTTGAGGAAGTCGTGCGTCACCGCATAGTGCTCGGTGTCCTCATAGGCCACTTCCGACAGGCCCGTGCCGTCGAACAGCACGATCTTCGCGTGCGGGTAGGACAGCAGGATGGGCGAATGCGTGGCGATGATGAACTGGGATTTGTCTTCGACCAGCTGGTGGATGGCCGTGAGCGCGGCCAGCTGCCGGTTGGGTGACAGGGCCGCCTCGGGCTCGTCGAGCAGGTACAGGCCTTTGCCGCGGAACTTGTGGGCGAGCAGGGACATGAAGGCCTCGCCGTGCGAGATGCCGTGCAGCGAATCGGTGCCGTAGGCATCGGGCACACCGACATCGTCCACAAAAGTGGCGACATTGAAGAAGCTCTCGGCCCTGAGGAAGTACCCATCCTTGGGTTGGCGAAAGCTGCGCGCCAGCCGCAGCACTTCGTGCAAGGGCGAGACCGAGTCGGTGCTGCCCACGGCGAAGTCGCGGGTGCCACCTTGCGGGCTGTAGCCCAGGGCCACCGCAATGCCCTCCAGCAATGTGGATTTGCCCGAGCCGTTTTCCCCCACCAGAAAGGTCACGTCCGGGTGGAATTCCAGCCGCCCCATCTCGCGGATTGCCGGGATGTTGTACGGGTAGCGGTCGAAATCCACCTCGGCATCGGGGCGGATGCAGACGCTTTGCAGGTAGGGTTTGGCGGGCAGCATGGTTGCCATGCTACCCAACCAGCATGGGGCTAGAAGCGCACCGCCTCGAAGGCGGGGTGCAGCTCGTCGACCCAGTGGTCCAGCTCTTCTTCGGACACGGCCAGGTGGTCCATGCAGGCCTGGCCGTGCTGCAGCCAGTCGCGCGTGGGCTGCAGGTTGTCGTGCTGGTTCACCAGGTACTCGGCCAGGAGGCCCAGGGCCACCAGGTGGCGCACGGTGGGGTTGAAGCGCTCGTCGCCCAGGCAGGTGAAGTCGTGGTGCAGCCAGATGGCCTGGGCCACGTCGCCCGGCAGGTGCCAGGTGCGCGCCACGATGGCGCCCATCACGGCGTGGTCGGTCTTGTGGTTGGCGTTCTCGGTCTGGGTGAAGGTGCGGTCCTTGCGCGCCAGGGCCTCGGTCACGGTGGAGCCATAGCCGCGCACGGCCTTGACCAGCACCGGCATGCCCACATGGCAGAACAGGCCGAAGCTGTAGCCCAGGCCAGGGTCGAAGCTGTAGAGCTGGCGGCCGATGTGCTCGCAGGCAATGGCGCGGCGCTGCGAGCTTTCCCAGAAATGCTCGAGCAGCGGCGATCGCACCATGAGCGCGTTGCGCGTGATGAAGGCCGAGAGCAGTTCCACCGTGGGGTTGAGCCCGAGCACGGTGAGCGCCATGCCGATGGTCTGCACCGGCTGGGCCAGCCCGAACAGCGGGCTGTTGGCCTGGCGTATCAGCAAGGCGGCCATGGCCACGTCGGACGCGACCAGTTGCTCCAGCGCGCCCGAATCGAGCTCGGGCGCGGCCACGATCTGCTGCAGGCGCAGCAGCGACTCCGGGCACGGCGGGATCACGATGGCGCGCACGGAGGGGTGCGTGCGGGCCTGCTGGAGCTGGGTATCGACGGGGTGGGGGTTCTTCACGGCGTGCCCGGCCTGCCCGCGCTCAACGCGCGCAGGCCGGCCGTTCGGTTTCAACTGGTTGCATTGTGGCGTGAAATTCGCCGGCCGGCAGAGACCCGGGCCGGTCTTCGGCTTTCTCGCCCGGTGGCGCACGCCCGTGCTATATGCCCGCGCCGTCCAGCCCGGCCCCGCCATCGCGTGTGGCCAGGCTGTTGCGGCCCGGCATGGCCTCGCCCAGGTAGTCCAGAAAGGCGCGCACGGCGGGCGACAGGCCGCGCCGCGAGGGAAACACCGCATGCACAATGGCCGGTGGCGGCACCCATTCGGGCAGCACGCGCACCAGGCGGCGCTCGCGCATTTCCTCGTGGCACATGTAGTCGGGCATCCAGCCCATGCCGATGCCGGCCAGCACCGCGAATTTCAGGGTCAGCAGGTCGTCGGCCACATAGCGCGGCGTGTGGTGCACCACCTGGTGGGCGCCGCCCGGGCCCATCAGGTTCCAGGTGGCGCGGCCGTCGGGGGCCGACATGGCCACGCTGTCCAGGCGGGCCAGGTCGTCCAGCGTGGTCGGCGTGCCCTGGCGTATCAGCAGCTCGGGGCTGGCCACGAGGATCTGGGTGGTGGTATCGAGGCGCTTGACCACCATGGAGCCGCTGTCCTCCAGCGTGGGGCGCACGCGCAGCGCCACGTCGATGCCCTCCTCCACCACGTTCACCACGCGGTTGCTCACCACCATGTCCACCCGCACCTCGGGGTAGCGCGAGAGGAAGGGCGGCATCATTTCGGCCAGCACGGTCTGCGCCAACGTCACCGGGCAGCTCACGCGGATGGTGCCGCGCGGCGCCGTCTGCACCTGGGCCACCGTGTCGGCCGCCGCCTGCGCCGACTCGCGCATGGCCTGGCAGTGGCGCAGGTAGGCCTCGCCCACCTCGGTGAGCGAGAGCTTGCGCGTGGTGCGCTGCAAGAGGCGCACCCCGAGTTCGGTCTCCAGGTCCGACACCCGGCGCGACAGGCGCGACTTGGGGATGCCCAGGGCCCGGCCGGCGGCGGCGAAGCCGCCGCGCTCGACCACCTCCGCAAAATACAGCATGTCGTTGAGGTCTTGCATAAAGTACATCGTTCTACTGATAGGACAATCTATCGCAAGTTCCATGCCTTATCAACAAACGAGTGCGTCTCCACAATTCAGTCCATGGCCACACGCTGTGGCTACCCACCCAAGGAGAACCTCATCATGCAACTGCTTCACATCGACTCGGCCATCACCGGTGAACAATCCGTCTCGCGCGAGCTCACCCAGCGCATCGTCGCCGCCTGGAAGGCCGGCCACCCCAACACCACGGTGCAGCACCTGGACCTGGCCGCACAGGCCCCGGCCCACCTGAGCGCGGACGCGCTGGGCTTTCGCACCGGCCAGGCCGCTGCCACCGAAGTGCAGCGCCAGGAAAACGCCCTGTCCGAAGCCCTGGTGAGCCAGTTCCTGGCCTCCGACGTGATCGTGATCGGCGCCCCGCTGTACAACTTCACCATCCCCAGCCAGCTCAAGGCCTGGATCGACCGCATCGCCCAGACCGGCCGCACCTTCAAGTACACCGACAAGGGCCCCGTGGGCCTGGCCGGCGGCAAGACGGTGATCGTGGCCTCGACCCGCGGCGGTGTGTACTCCACCAGCGAAGGCGGCCAGGCCATGGAGCACCAGGAGAGCTACCTGAAGGTGGTGTTCGGCTTCTTCGGCATCACCGATGTGCGCTTCGTGCGCGCCGAAGGCGTGGGCATGGGCCCCGACGCCAAGGCCCTGGCCATTGCCAGCGCCGACAAGGACATCCAGGCGCACACCAGCGTGCCGGCCAACCAGCCACAGATCGCGCAAGTGGCTTGATCGGTCTTTAGTCCAGACAAAGAAAACGCCGCCCCAAGGGGCGGCGTTTTTCATGGGGCGGTCACAAGCTCAAATGTGCTGCTTGACCCAGGCGGCGTAGGCATCCACCCAGCCTTGCAGGAACTTCTTGCTGCCCTCGCCCACATTGCCGTCGGCGTCGAACAGCCCCTCTTTGGCGTGGATGAAGCCCTCGGGCTGGCCCAGGGTGGGCACGTCGAGGTAGCCCAGCACGTTGCGCAGGTGCTGCTGCGCCAGGGCCGTGCCGATGGCACCCACCGAGGCGCCGATCACGCCCGCGGGCTTGCCGCCCCAGGCGCTCTGGCCGTAGGGGCGCGAGCCGTGGTCCAGCGCGTTCTTGAGCACGCCGGGGATGGAGCGGTTGTACTCGGGCGTCACGAACAGCAGGCCCTGGGCGGCCTTGACCTCGCTTTTCAGGCGCAGCACCGAGGCGGCCTGGTTGCCATCGTCGTCCTGGTTGTACAGGGGCAGGTCATCGATGCGCAGCTGCGTGAACTGGAAATCGGCCGGGGCCAGGCGCTCGATGGCGGTGGCCAGCTTGCGGTTGAACGAATCCTTGCGGAGGCTGCCGACGATGACGGCGATCTGGACTTTGCTCATGGAAACTCCTTGTGAAGGGAACGACATGGAGAAAGGAAAAGCACAGCAGGGCCGGTCTCCAGGCCCTGCTGCGCGAAGCACTCACCATGATAGCCACAGACCGTGACTCCATGGCCTGCCCACCCTGCGCAATTGCTATATTTTGTATAGCGGATTGCGCCGGTATGGCTATCCAGCCCGGCGCTGCCCAGCCAAGCGCTGTACGACAGCCACCAGGCGGTCTATCTCGTCGAAGGTGTTGTAGAACGCCAGCGACGGCCGCACCGTGGTCTCCACGCCAAAGCGGCGCAAAATGGGCTGGGCGCAATGGTGGCCGGTGCGCACGGCAATGCCCTCCTCGTTCAGGGCCTTGCCCACCTCTTCGGTGCTGTAGCCAGCAAGCACGAACGACATCACGCTGGCCTTGTCGTCGGCCGTGCCGATCAGGCGCACGCCGCGGATGGCGCCGAGGTGGCGCATGCCATAGACCAGCAGTTCATGCTCGTAGCGCGCGATGTTCTCGATGCCCACGCGGTTCACGTAGTCGATGGCGGCGCCCAGGCCCACGGCGTCGGCGATGTTGCCGGTGCCGGCCTCGAACTTGTTCGGGATGGGCTGGAACACCGTCTTCTCGAAGGTCACGTCGGCAATCATGTTGCCGCCGCCCTGCCAGGGCGGCATGTCTTCGAGCACCGCGCGACGGCCCCAGACCACGCCAATGCCGGTGGGGCCAAAGACCTTGTGGCCCGAGAACACGAAGAAGTCGGCCCCCAGGTCCTGCACGTCCACCCGCATGTGCGAGACCGACTGCGCGCCATCGACCAGGGTGGTGGCACCGGCCCGCTTGGCCAGGGCCACGATTTCCTTGACCGGCACCACGGTGCCCAGGGCGTTGGAGACCTGGGTCACAGCCACGATCTTGGTGCGGTCGTTCAGCAGCTTCTGGTACTCATCGAGCAGCACCTGGCCGGTATCGTCCACCGGGATCACGCGCAGGCGCGCGCCCTTGGCGGCGGCCAACTGTTGCCAGGGCACGATGTTGGCGTGGTGTTCGAGGTTGCTGACGATGATCTCGTCGCCCTCGCCCACGTGCTGCGCGCCCCAGCTTTTGGCCACCAGGTTGATGGCCTCGGTGGTGCCGCGCACGAAGATCACCTCGTTCACATCGGGCGCGTTGATGAAGCGCTGCACGCGCTGGCGTGCGCCCTCGTAGGCGTCCGTGGCGCGGGCGGCCAGCTCGTGCGCCGCGCGGTGGATGTTGGAGTTCTCGTGCGCGTAGAAGTAACTGATGCGGTCGATGACCGACTGCGGCTTGTGCGTGGTGGCAGCATTGTCGAACCAGACCAGCTGGCGGCCGTTCACACGCTCCTGCAGCACCGGGAAGTCGCGGCGCACCGCATGCACGTCGAACGCCGGGTGGGCGCTGCGGTCAGCCAGGGGGACGCTGCTGGCGGTGGGTGTCCGGCCGGGCGTGGTGTAGCCGCCGGGCAGCACCACGGCATCGGCAAAGTAGAAACGCGGCTCGGCCGATGGCACGGTGCTGGGCACGCCGGTGCCGGCCGTGGGCGAGCTCACGCGCGGCACTTCGGGCGCAGCGAATGGCAGGCGGGCCAGCGCATCGAGCCCGCCGGGTGCAGCGCCGTGCCCGTCGGGCAACGTTGCACGCTCCGCCGCCAGCGGATGGGCCTGGCGCTCACCGAGAAAGTAGTACGGCGATGCCGCCGCTGGCGCAGGCGGTGTGGAAGGCTGCGCCGCCTCGGGCACGCCCAGCACGCCGCTGCCAAAGCGCGGTTCGTAGGCGGGCAAGGTGCTGATCGCCGAATCGGGCACGCCATTGCCGGCCACCGCATGCGGCAGCAGGGCCGGCGCACGGTGCGCCAGCGAGGCCAGCGGCGTGGGCGATGCCGGCACCAGGTTGGAGCCCGGCACCAGCCCTTGCGGGATGGGCGTGCCCGGCACGCCGGGGCCGAAGCCGGCCGGGCTCACCAGCGGCGAGCCGGCCGGTGCGATGTTGACGGGCGCCTGCACGCCAGGCGGCCAGGGCGTGCCCTGCCCCACCCCGGGCAGCGAGCCCGGGGGCGTGGACGGCAGGCCGGCGGCCGGCCCGGCAAGGCGTGGTTCTTCGCCAGGCCGGGCCGCGAACAGGGCCGTCGCCAGCCCGGCCAGCAGCGCCGGGTCGATGGGCGGCTGCAGCGTGGCGGGCACGCCGGCAGGAAGGGAGGATGGAGTGGTCACCACGCGGCCGCTTTACTTGTAGGTGTCGGGATAGTCGTGGTACTTGTTGATCTCCACGTCGTCCAGCACGGCCAGGGCGTCGGGCGTGAGCACGGCCAGCGAGCAGTACAGCGAGATCAGGTAGGAGGCGATGGCATGGTTGTTGATGCCCATGAAGCGC
>JAESFW010000264.1_pt1 | contig 50639 bp, 44 predicted proteins | sample 9269481 | NCBI WGS metagenome assembly JAESFW01 (sample SAMN14515350, study PRJNA621654) | algae metagenome | isolation source: Lyngbya sp. HA4199-MV5 and co-occurring heterotrophs from soil with... | place: USA: Ahupuaa O Kahana State Park, Hawaii | collected 2009-07-21 | reverse complement strand
CCCGCCCCGATCTGATCTTGCAACCGGATCAGCCGTTCCGATCGGGGCTGATCATCGTGCCATGCGACGGCCCAAAGTGACATTTCTACTTTGCACCAACGCGGACAGTTCAACTTCGCTGCCACATTTCCCGTAGCCGGGCGGATTCCATTTTCAAATGCAACAGAGACAAACTGGCCATCGTTTCTCGATGGATGATGTGGCCACCTCACCTCAAGCAGACGGGAAAACGGGCATCGATAGCGCCTGCGTCGTCTTTTCGGCCATGCGGATCTCGTAGGCCTTGCCCCAATGGGACATCACCGTCACCGCCTGGTTCAGGCTGCGGCCGAACTCGGTTGCGGAGTACTCGACCCGCTGCACCTTGCCTGGAAAAACCTTGCGACGAAGGAGGTCGTCCGCCTCCATCTCGCGGAGCGCCTGGGCCAGCATCTTCTCGCTGACGCCCGAGAGAACCCTTTTAAGTTCGCCAAACCGGCGGGGCGCCACGTTGATCTCCCAGAGGATGTCGGTTTTCCATTTCCCGCCGATCACGTTGAGGGCGCTCGCAAAGCCACAGTCGTCGTCCGGCAGGCGCTTCATGTGTGTCTCCTTACTTCAAGGTAACCGGTTACTTGAAAGTGCGTAATTTACCAATGGCTTCTGGCCGACCTATCAAGTGGGATCTTCGGAACTGGAGTTCAATCGAATGACCAAAATAGGTTCCCTCGGTGCCGGCCGGATGGGCGCGGCCCTGATTAAAGGGTCTGCTCAACAGCGGCCACAAGATGCGATGGACAAGGCGCCGACGCAGCACTCGCACGGTTCATGGTTTCGCGATGAGTGAGCGAAAGACCGATGAAATCCGCACCGCCGCCTGCTCGTGCGGCAGTTTCCGCCTGACCGTAAAAGGAGCGCCTGAACGGGTCTATGCCTGCGCCTGTCTGGAGTGCCAGAAGGCGACCGGATCCGCATTTTCCTACCGTGCGCGCTACAGCAAGGACGCCATTGCCCTTGACGAGGGAGACCGGCGACGGTTTCGGCGCCTGAACGATGCCGGTATGTGGATGGACCAGGTGTTCTGCCCGAACTGCGGGACCATCCTCTACATGGAAGCCGAGGTCATCAACGACAAGCTCGTCGTATCCGTTGGCTGTTTCGGTGAGCCGGACTTCCGTGCGCCGGCCTCGATCTACTGGTCGAGACGGCGTCACGCCTGGTACGAACCCGATGGTGAAATCGACCTGATCGAATAGCCGCAAGCAGGACGGGCCAGGTGACGGCCGCCCTCGCCTTCACCACCTGCCCCGCCCGAATGGGTCGGCACGGGCGGAGATCCGCGCCGCCGGCGCCTACAGGCCCTCTTCCCTGGCATAGGCCGCAAGGAGATCCGACACGTCGTGCTCCGAGCTGTTCTTGAACAGCGCCCGCGACGTGATGGCTTCGATGTGATGGTCCATCAGTTTGCAGGCGCCTTCGCGATCGTTCCGCGCGAGCGCGGCGATCAACTCGCGGTGCTCGGACACGGCGCAATCGGACGAATGGGGACGGCCATAGAGAGATAGGATCATCGATGATCGTGAAACCAGTTCCGTCACGTACCGCGACAGGATCGCATTCTTCGTCAACTGCGCGAGCAGCACGTGAAACTCGCCGGCGAGTTGGATCGAGGCAGACGGATTGTCGATGCGGGCCTTGTCTTCAGCGTCCACATGCGCCTCGAGCGCCTTGACCATCGGAGCCGTGAGCTTGCCGATCAGGCTGTCGACGACCAAGGTCTCAAGCGATCGGCGCACTGCGAAAATGTCGTGTCCGTCTTCCAGGCTCGGATGGGCGACGCATGCGCCCTTGTTCGGGCGCTGCTCGATCAGACCTTCCCCGTTCAGGCGTGCCAGCGCCTGACGCACGATCGTGCGGCTCACGCCGAGCCGCTCGCCGATCGAATCTTCAGGCAGCTTGGCACCGGCGGCAAACGCCTGCTCCAGGATCGCCCGTTTCAAGATCCGATAGACCGCATCCGACTTCGGAACGGTCGATTTTTGATGGCTGCCGTTAGGGTTGGGGATCATGGTCATCCTGAACGTCGCAAAACACACTGCAGGAATCTGCCGGGTGCCGGGTTGCAAAAGGCTATCACTACACGGAAAGCACCGTAAAGCCGCTCTCCTGCCCTATTCATGGGCGGGCATGCTTCCAAGCACCTCCCCGCTGGCGACGACGACGCGGCCGCGCCTGATCACGGTCCGGTTTTGTGGCGTCAGGGCCACCGCTTCCGCCACGCTCCGTGCGGGCAGAAGCACGAGATCGCCGAAGCAGCCCTCATCAAGCGCGTGACCGGCAAGACCGATCCCCCTGGCACCGCCCGACGTACAGATGCGCGCGGTCTCTTCAAGGTCAGCATCGTTGGCCATGCCGTTTCGTTGAGCGAGATATTTGGCGCGCTCCAGCATGTCCCCACTGCCGAACGGGTCCCATGTTCCCTGAATGCCATCGGAGCCGGAAGCGACGGTGACACCGTGCTCGCGCATCAGCCGCAACGGCAGCGCCGGCGCCGAGGGGCTGCCGACCGTCATCACCGCGATCTCTTCGTCAACCATCGACTTGATCAGTGCCTGTTGGCGGGTCGCGTCGAGCATCCCGAGACAATAGGCATGGCTCACCATCACCTGGCCTTGAAGGGATAGCGCGCGCGTCCGCTCGATGATGAGTTCCAGACAAAAAGCGCCGAGATCCCCCGGTTCGTGCAGATGGATGTCGACAGGTTTGCCATGACGATCGGCAAGGGCGAAAATCGCGTCGAGATGGCGCACCGGATCACGCTCGATGGACGCAGGGTCGATGCCGCCGACCACATCCGCGCCGGCCCTCAAAGCCTCGTCCATCAGCTCGAAGGTGCCTTCACGCTGAAGCATGCCGCTCTGCGGAAAGGCTACGATCTGCAGGTCGATCAGATCGCGCATCGCCTCGCGCGTTTCGATCACCCCCAGGATATTGGCAATCCCGATCTCGGTGTCGACATCGACATGGCTGCGGATGCTGAGGACTCCAAAGGCAAGCGTCTGGGCGATCTGGCGGGCGGACTGGCGGCGCGCGTCGATGCCGAGCTCACGCTTGGCCTTTCGATCGGCGAGGATCCGGTCGTTGCGGGCTGGGCCCACCCGGTTCTCGAACCAGTCCATCCCGATCAATGTCTTGTCGAGATGGGTATGCGCCTCGACAAAGCCAGGCAGCGCAATGTGGCCGGACGCATCGATCTCGTCCGCCGGGCGGTCTCCAGCGATTGCGGTAAAGCGTCCGTCGCGAATGAACAGGTCCTGGACAGCGCCGCCGAAGGGACGGGCATTGCGTATTATCAGGTCTGCCGACATTTGGAATTCCTCTCCTCTCACGAGTGCGTGCCGAGCCCGGCGCGTGCCATGGCCCGATGGAAGGCGCTCAGCGCCCGCTCCAGAATGGCGTCTTCGTCCTGGTCGACGAGCCGTCGGCCGCGCATCAGGATGCGCCCGTCGACGATGGTCGTGTTGACGTCGGCTCCGTTGGCGTAGCGTGCAAGGCGTTGCGCCGGATCATGGGGCGGCCACAGATGCGGCTGGCGCATGTTCACCAGAATGATGTCGGCGCGCTTGCCGGCCTCAAGCGAACCGATCTCATCCGCCATGTTCAATGCGCGTGCGCCTTCGATTGTCGCCATGGCCAGGAGCTGCAGGGGCGGCAACACGGCGTCATCGGCAAAATGGCGCGCATGGTAGCGATGCGCCTGGAACATGTTGCGAAACATGTCGAAGGAGCGATCGGGCGCCGCCGCATCGGTTCCGAGCGATACGGTGACACCGTCCGCCATCAGTTCGGGTGCCGGGCAGCGACCATAAACCGACATGATGGCGCTCGGATTGTGTGCAATTTTTGCCCCAGTTCGTTTAAGAACCTCCCGATCCTTCGCAGTCAGATCGATGCAGTGGGCCAGCAGCGAGCGCTCATCGAAAAGCCCCAGCCGGTCGTCATTGGCTGCGATCGAGCCGCTTCGATGGCCGTCCTGCACCAGAAGCACGCCTCTTTCGCGCGCGCGATCGCGCACTTTGCATGCAATCCCGTGGATCGCCTCGTCCTGCAACTCCGCCTGATCGAATACCGGTAGGGAAAAGACAACCCGGAGCCGGTCGTTCCGTTCGGCCCAGGCGTCGACCAGGGCCGTTGCGACGTCCACCTGCCGGTCGGGAGACACGATGACGTCGTCATGCGCCGTCGATGTGTACTGGCGATAAACGTGGTCACGGCCGGTCCGGTTCGGCCCCACGGCAAGGACCTCGCGAAGGCCCATCGCCGCTATGGCCTCAAGGTGCGCCTCCGCCGCTTCGGGACCGTCGGTGCGCATGATGTCCGGCCCCCCGCCGAACAGCAGCGCCGCGGTCGTCGTGCCGCAGCGGATCCGTTCTGCCGCCGAGAGCGCCGCCTCTGCCGCCCAGAACTCGGGGTCGGTCGCCGTGGCATAGATTCGTCCGGTGACATCCATCCAGTCTTCCGCCTCGGTGCCAAGCCCCTTGGTCAGCATGTGGCCCGCATGGGCGTGGGTATCGATCAACCCGGGCATCGCCACCATTCCGCCAGCCTCGATCCGTTCGACCGGCGCCTCTCCGAAAAAGTCCCCCTCCCCGATACGGACGATGCGCCCGCCTTCAATGAGGATATGGCCGCGATCGATGATCCGCCGTCCTACATCCATCGTCACGATCGTGGCGTTTTCAATCAGCAGTGCATCCGTCATTGCGCGTTCCCTTCCTGGCTGCCGGATACGGCGAACTTTTTTGAGAAAGCGCCACCAAATCCGGTTTTACCCATCTTGATATTGTTCTGATCAGATGTACACTCTTTATGGGAACAATCGTATCCAACAGAAGCAAAAATATGTATACGTTAACTGGGAGAAATCGATGAAGACCTCTATCAAGACCCTTTTGGCGGGGTTCGCCCTGCTGGTGCCGATGTCAGCGCCGGCCCTTGCGGAAACCCTGCGCTGGGCCTCGTCCGGCGATGTCATTTCCTACGACCCCAACGCACAGGTCGACAGCTTCACGCAAAGCGTTCACCACATGGTTTTCGACCCGCTGGTGCGTCGCAACAAGGATCTGAAGCTTGAGCCGGCGCTGGCGACATCCTGGGAAGTCGTTGAGCCGACCCGCTGGCGCTTCAAGCTGCGCCAGGGCGTGAAATTCCATGAGGGCCAGCCGTTCAACGCCGACGACGTCGTGGCGACGATCCAGCGCCAGATCGATCCCGGCGCCCGCAACCGGGAAAACCTGTCGACGGTGGTTGGTGTCGAGAAGGTGGACGAATACACCGTCGACCTCATCCTGCGCGCACCGTATCCGCTGCTTCTCAACGATCTTGCCGCCATCTACATCATGAGCAAGCCCTGGATGGAGCAGCATGACGCCCTGAAGCCCGGCAATGCCTCGACCGGCGTCGTTACCTATGCCAGCAACCACGCCAATGGCACGGGCGCCTTCAAGCTGAAGGCCTATGAGCCGGATTCGCGCTCTGTCTTTGAAGTGAACAAGGAGTGGTGGGACAAGCCGCAGCACAATCTGGACGAGGTCGAGTTCCGCCCGATCGCCTCCGACGCCACCCGCGTTGCCGCGCTATTGTCCGGCGAAGTCGACATGATTGCGCCAGTACCTCTGCAGGACATCGATCGTATCGCGGCCACCGATGGGCTGAAGGTCGTTGAAAACCCGTCGCTGCGCACGATCTTCTTCGTCTTCAGCTACCGGCCGGAACTCCACGCAACGCCGGGCCAGCCGAACCCGCTTCGCGACGTACGTGTGCGCCAGGCCTTGTGGCAGGCGATCGATACCAACACGATCCAGAAGCGCCTGATGCGCGGCAAGTCGCGCACTGCCGGCATGCTGGTCGCGCCGGCCGTAACCGGTTACGACGAGGATATCGACGTGCCGCTGCCCTATGACGTCGCCAAGGCCAAGGCGCTGCTTGCCGAAGCCGGCTATCCCGACGGCTTCAAGACCGGGCTTGCCTGCCCCAACGACCGCTACATCGCCGATGAACAGATCTGCCTTGCGGTTGCTTCCATGTGGGCGCAGATCGGCGTTCAGGCCAATGTGAACGTCGAGAGTAAGACGACCTATTTCCCGCGCACCGACAAGGGCGAATTCGACGTCTACCTGCTCGGCTGGGCCTCGCTGCCGCCTATGGACGGCTTCAGCCCGCTGCAGGCGCTGCTTGCGACCAATGACGGCACGTTCGGCGGCAGCAATGCCGATGGGCTCTCCAATCCCGATATCGACAAGCTAGCCCACGCCGCTGCCAGCGAACTCGACGAGACCAAGCGTGTCGAGATGCTGAAGGAGGCCTTCCGCATCACCCATGACCAGGTACTCTACCTGCCGCTGCACCAGCAGCCGGTCGCCTGGGCCATGAGCAGCAAGGTCGACATGCCGCAGTTCCCGGACGAGTACGTTCGTCCGTGGTTTGCGCAGATCAAGAAGTAATCGGGAAACTCCCAGGCGCCGTCCCGGTTAAGCGAAAGCGAGCCGGGACGACGCGGCAGACCGGGCCAACCCCTCCCCGCTCCTTTGGAGCCCGGAGGAAGCGGGAGCGCAACACCCCGGTTTTCGCCCTTGGGCAAGCTCGCTCCCTCGCAAGGACTATCCGATGATCAGACTCTTCTCAGTCCGGTTGCTTCAAGCCATCGTCGTGATGGTTGCTGTGACCGCCATCGCCTTCTTCATGTTCCGTTTCGTCGGCGATCCCGTCGCCTCGATGGTGCGTGAGGGCGCCACGCAGGCGGAAAAGGACGCGGTCCGCGTCGCGCTCGGCCTCGACAAGCCGGTGTTCGTCCAGTTCGCCACTTTCGTCGGCCAGGTGCTGACGGGCGATCTCGGCACGAGCTACCGCTACCAACAGCCAGTGACGACCCTGCTGCTCAGCCGCCTGCCCGCCACACTGGAACTGGTGATGGTCGCCACCGTGCTGGCGCTGTCGCTCGGCATTCCGCTCGGCGTGCTCTGCGCGCTGAAGCCAAAGGCCTTCCTCTCCCGCTTCACGCAGTCTGCGACGCTTGTCGGCATCTCCATGCCCACCTTCGTCACGGGGCTGTTGCTGATCCTTATCTTTGCGGTCAATCTGCGCTGGCTGCCGTCCTCAGGGCGCGGCGATCTCGTCGATATCGGACCGTGGCAGACCGGATTCCTGTCGCTTTCGGGCCTGAAGTCCCTGATCCTGCCGTCGATCACGCTGGCCCTGTTTCAGCTGACGCTGATCATGCGGCTGGTGCGTTCTGAAATGATCGACGTTCTGTCGTCGGACTACATCCGCTTCGCCTTCGCACGCGGTCTGCCCCGGACCTACATTTACGGCCGGCTGGCATTGCGCAACGCGTTGATGCCTGTCGTCACCGTGACCGGTCTGCAGATCGGCCAGCTCATCGCCTTCGCCATCGTCACCGAAACGGTGTTCCAATGGCCGGGCATGGGCCTGCTCTTCACCAATGCCGTCGGCTACCCCGACGTGCCGGTGCTGGCGGCGTACCTGCTCTTCGTCGGCTTCCTGTTCGTGATGATCAACATGATCGTCGACATTCTCTACACCTTCATCGATCCGCGCCTGAGGACACGATAATGGCCACGCAATCCCTGATGCGCCGGCTTCCGCCGGTTTCCGTTATCATCGCCAGCCTGGTGCTTCTCATCATGCTGATCCTCGTGATATTCGCGCCGCTGATCGCGCCGATGGATCCGCGCGATGTCGCTTCCTATTCGCTGATGGACATGGAAATTCCACCAGCCTTCATGGACGGTGGCGATCCCCGCTTCCTGCTGGGCACTGACAACCAGGGTCGCGACCTTGTCTCGGTGATCCTGTTCGGCTTGAGGATCTCCGTCCTCATCGGCCTTGGCGCGGTGGTCTTTGCGGCCATGCTCGGCGTTGTGCTCGGCCTTGTCGCCGGCTTCTTTGGTGGGGTGGTCGACGGCATCGTCATGCGCATTGCCGACATCTTCGTCAGCTTCCCTACCATCCTCGTCGCGCTTCTGATCAGCGGCATCACCCGCGCGCAGCTCAGCGCCGAGACCATGCTCGCCTGGGCGCCGCTGGTTCTGATCTTTTCGATCGCCATCAACGAATGGGTGCAATATGCGCGCACCGTGCGCGCATCGACCATGGTGGAGATCGCCCGGGACTATGTGCGCGCCGCCAAGGTGATCGGGCTGCCGGCCCCGCGCATCATGGGGCGCCACATCCTGCCGAACATCATGAGTTCGGTCATGGTCATCGCCACGATCAACCTTGCAGGCGCCATCCTGACCGAGGCGACACTCTCCTTCCTCGGCGCCGGCATGCCACCGACCTATCCGTCGCTCGGCACGCTGATCCGCATCGGCAACCAGTTCCTCTTCTCCGGTCTCTGGTGGATCGCGGTCATGCCCGCAACGGTGCTCGTCGTCCTCGTTCTCGCCGTCAACGTGATCGGCGACTACCTGCGTGATCATTTCAACCCCAAACTGATGGCCCGATGAGATGACCGAAACAACGCGTCCCGTCCTCGACATCCGCAATCTCCGCGTCGAGTATCCGCTGGCCAATGGCGACACGCTTGTCGCGGTCAAGGATATCGACCTCACGATCCGGCCCGGCGAGATCCATGCCCTCGTCGGCGAATCCGGCGCCGGCAAGACCACGGTCGGCAATGCGCTCATGGGGCTGTTACAGGCACCCGGCAAGATCGCCGCCGGTTCGATCGTGATCGCCGGCAAGGAGATCGACCTGCGCACCGGCCGCACGGAGGGCATTGTGCCCGGCCGCGATGTCGGGGCGATCTTCCAGGACCCGATGACGAGCCTCAACCCGCTTTTCACGGTGGAAAGTCAGCTCTGCGAAGGCATGCTCACCCATCTGAAGCTTTCGTCCCGGGAAGCAAAGGCCCGCGCGCTCGACCTGATGAGGGCCGTCGGCATTCCCGAGCCTGAACGCCGGCTCGGCAGCTATCCGCACCAGCTGTCCGGCGGTCAACGCCAACGCGTCGTCATTGCCACGGCGCTCGCCTGCAACCCGCAACTGATCGTCGCCGACGAACCGACCACCGCCCTCGACGTTTCGGTCCAGGCGCAAATCCTCAAGCTGATCCGCGACCTCGCCGACGAGCGCGGCGTCGGGGTCCTGCTCGTCACCCACAACATGGGTGTCGTCGCCGAGATCGCCGATCGGGTCACCATAATGCAGAACGGGGCGGTCGTTGAAACCGGTCCGACACGCACGGTGCTGACTGCACCCAAGGCGCCCTACGCCCGCACGCTGATCGCAGCCGTGCCGCCCATCGATGCGCGCCTCGACCGTCTCCCGGTCCCAAGCGAAGAAACGCAGGTGACGCTTGACGCCCGCGCCAGCGTGCGGCGCAAGAGCGCGCGTGCCGAGACAGGCAGCCGCGAAGACGTGGTTCTTTCGGTGCGCGACCTTGCGGTGGAATATGGAGGACGGTCCCTGCTCCCCGGCCGCAAGGCGTCGGTGTTTAAGGCCGTCAAGGGCGTTTCGTTCGACGTCAGGCGCGGCGAGATCTTTGGCCTCGTCGGCGAGTCCGGTTGCGGCAAGACCACCGTTGCCAACACGATCGCCGGACTGGTGACCCAGAGTGCTGGCTCGATCGACTTCCAGGGCACGGCACTTGGCGCCCGACGCGAAAAATCGATCCGCCAATCCCTGCAGATGGTGTTCCAGGATCCCTATTCCGCCCTTAATCCGCGGCTGCGCATCAACGCCGCCATCGCCGAACCGATCCTGTTCTACAAGCTCGCCGCGAATGCGCAGGAAGCCCGTGAGGATGCCAGGACCCTGCTCGAAGCCGTCGGCCTCCCGTCGGACGCCGGAGCGCGCTTTGCGCATGCCTTCTCCGGCGGCCAGCGCCAGCGTATCGCCATTGCCCGCGCGCTTGGGCCCCGCCCGTCGCTGCTTATCTGCGACGAGCCGACTTCGGCACTCGACGTCTCCGTCCAGGCGCAGTTGCTCAACCTGTTGAAGGATCTGCGCGATCTCGCCGGCCTTTCCATGCTGTTCATCAGCCACGATCTGGCGGTCATCCGCCAGATGTGCGACCGCGTCGCGGTGATGAAGGCAGGCGAGATCGTCGAACTTTCGGAGACCGAAACGCTCTTCACCGCGCCGAAGCACGAATACACACGCGAGCTTCTGCGCCTTGCGCCATCGGTGGAGCGCATCTTCGGGCGCCAGCTGGCCTCGGCATAGGAACAATGTCGCGCCGAAGAAAAGGCGCGCCCGCCGGGCGCGCCCGTTCGGACCGACCGAATAAGAAGAAGACCCAAAGGAAACATCCGCTCATGTCCCCATCCACCCAGCCCCAATCGGGCCGGCAATGGCTGTTGCTGGTTCTCGTCGTGATGGTTGCCATCAACCTCAGACCATTCCTGACTGCACCCGGGCCGGTCCTGTCCGAAATCGTCGCCGATACCGGCATGGGATATGGCAGCCTCGCCCTGTTGACGCTGCTGCCGATGATGCTGATGGGCGTGGGCGCCTTTGTGTCGCCTGCCCTGCAGGCGATGATCGGCACGCGGCGCGGCATCCTGATCGCGCTCCTTGTCCTGGCGGCGGGTTCCTTGCTGCGGCTGGTCGCGCCTGGAGGCGTGGCGCTGGTGATGACTGCCGCGCTTTGCGGCGCGGGCGTGGCGTTCATCCAGGCGGCCTTTCCCGGCATCATCAAGGCGGAGTTCCCCAACAACATTCCTGTTGTCACTGGTCTTTATTCCGCGATCCTGATGGGCGGCGGCGCGTTGGGTGCACGACTGACGCCGTTGCTCGTCAATCACGGCTTCGGCTGGCGCCCGGCGCTTGCCTGGCTTGCAGCGCCGGCGATCATTGCATTCGGCGCCGCCTTCCTCATTCTCAAGGATTCGCGCAGCCAGCGGCCGGACAGGGCGCTTGCCGGGCGGCTCATGTGCCGACCCCGCACCTGGACGCTCATTCTCGCCTTCGGCCTCGTCAATGCCGGCTATTCCTCGGCCGTCGCCTGGCTTGCCTCCTATTATCAGTCGCTCGGCTGGAGCAGCGGTGACAGCGGCAACCTGGTGGCGCTGATGGCCATCTGTCAGGCGGCGGCCGCCCTCGGGCTGCCGGTGCTCGCGCGACGCAACGTCGATCGCCGCGCCTTTCTGCGCCTCACGCTCGCCATGCAGGCGATCGGCTTTGCCGGCCTCGCCTTCCTGCCCGAAGCCGCACCCGCGATCTGGGTGGGTCTCTGCGGCGCCGGCCTTGGAAGCAGCTTCTCGCTCGCAATCGTAACCGCACTCGACCATCTGCCGCGGCCCGAAGAGGCCGGCGTCCTTGTCGCGCTGATGCAGGGCGGCGGCTTCCTGATCGCGTCGCTCGGGCCGTTTGCAACCGCATTTCTTCACCACTTCAGCGGCAGCTTTGCCCCGGGCTGGACGCTTCATCTCCTTTGCGTCGCCACCGTGTTCTTCCTCTACATGCGCTTCAACCCGTCGCGCTACGCCCAGGCCATGCAAGCCCCGGCTTGAGGACGGGCGCATGGTCCCATACCGCTCCGTCGCCTCGATCGGGCTCACCGCGCGTGACTACGTCGCATCAACGTCAGGGTGAGCGCCCAAGGCGAGCCTTGCCCACGCCGCCATCAAAGCGCTGGACATTTCGGCATTTTGTATGCGATTCCGGGAGAAAATTGTCACGGCTTGGAGGAACGGGATGGCGAAGAAAGAGAGCGAAGGGGGCGGCGGCCGCGCACAGGCCGTTCACCGCGTCCTGAAGCGCGCAATCCTCGACCAGGCCCTGTCTCCCGGGTCGAAACTGCCGGAAGATTCGATCGGCGAAAGGCTGGGGGTCAGCCGCACTCTGGTGCGCGAAGCGCTGGTGCGCCTGAGCCAGGAGGGCCTTGTGGAGTTGCGGCCAAACAAGGGCGCGATGGTTGCACGGCCGACGCTCGAAGAAGGGCGCAACCTGTTTCTGACACGCATGGCGCTGGAGCGCCTGGTGGTCGAAACCCTTTCGGGCAAATTGACGTCCGAACAGATCGACGCGCTTTCGGCGCATATTGCCGCCGAGGAAGCAGCAAAGAAGGAGCGCGCGCCTTCGATCCGCCTGGCGGGCGAATTTCACACCCTGCTGGCGCAGATGACCAATAACTCCAGCCTCACGCGTTACGTCAACGAACTGGTCGCCCGCAGCTCGCTGATCCTTGCGCTCTACGGTCGTCCGCATTCTTCGGAGTGCGCCGTGTCGGAACACCAGGAGCTTCTGGACAAACTGGTTTCCGGCAAGACCGAAGAGGCGGCCGCCCTGATGGCGCACCACCTGGATTCGGTCACGACACGCGCGCTGCTGCCGCAGGACGGGGACAAGAACATCAAGGAAGTGCTGGCTGCCTACGCCGTGGCCGAGGGGCTTGCATAGCGGCGACCTCCCCGTTCGCCGATGATCCTACACGTCAGGCCCCGCGGAGCGCGAGGCCTAACAAGCGTCAAGCTATAAGCCGATCTTCAGGCGGAAGCCGGGCCCGATCAGGCCTGATCGACCCCGCCCGACACCAGACGGCCGCGGTGGAAGGTGGCGGACCTTGCCGAGACGCGCGCCACCGCCTCGGCCGAGCAGCTTGCAGCGGCCAGCGTAAACGACGCCGTATCGCCGACCTTTGGCCAGGCGCGATTGCCCTGGTCATCAAGCGGCAGCACGCCGCCGGTGGCGATCGACATCGCCCGCGACAGGCGGAACTCGTCCGATCCGCGGTAAAGCTGGGCGTAAAGATAAGCCTTTTCCAGCATGTCGCCGCTGCCGAAGGGCGACCAGTGATCGATGACGCTGTCGGTGCCGGTCATGACGAAAACGCCCTTCTGGCTCAGTTGCGGCAAGGGCATCGTCAGTCCGATCGGAACCGTCGAGGCGATCGAAATCCCGCTCGCCGCCATCCGCGTGGCCGTCTCGTCCAGTTTCTCCGGCGCAAGCGTGGAAAGCGCGAAGGCGTGGCTGATCGTGACCTTGCCGCGCAGGGCCGCGTTCTTCTCAACGGTATCGATCATGTAGTCGACCGCCGCGACGCCGGCGGGGCTGGTTTCGTGGAGGTGGATGTCCACGCCCTTGCCGGTATCAAGCGCGATCTGGAACATGGCGTCGAGCGACTTTTCCATGGCGGCGTCGACATTGGTGGGATCGAGACCACCGACATATTGCACGCCCATCTGCATGGCTTCACGCATCAGACCGTCGACCTTGGAATGAAGCAGGCCGTGCTGGGGGAACGCGACGATCTCGCACTCGAAATCGTCCCGATGGTTTTCGAGCGCGCGTTGCAGGTGCTCGAGGCTCTTCAGGCCGCTCACCGGATCGATGTTGCAATGACTGCGCGCAACGGTGCTTCCCTTGGACTGCAGCAGGGCGATCAGCCCTTCCGCGCGCTCCTGCGACGTCGGCAGCAGTTGCGGCAGCAGTTTTTCCTCGAGCGCGATCATGTCCATGATGGTCTTGCCCTGGCGCGGACGCGGCGCCTGCCATGGACCGCCGTAGAACGTCTTGTCCAGGTGAATATGCATATCGCGCATCGTCGGCAGCAGCAGCTGGCCGTTTGCCTGATAGCGCGGCAGACCTTCGGGCAGGACAGCCTTTTCAGGATGCAGGGCGACGATGACGCCGTCCTTGATCTCGAGAGTATAGAGTCCCGTACGAGTGGCGACGACGACGTCCTCGTCGTGCTCGAACCCCTCCTCAAGCCGCACGCCGGCAAGGAGATAATGGCGGTCGGCGAGCGAATTGGCCCGCATTGCATCCGCCTTGTCAGCCGTGCCGGCAGAGGCCGCTTGAGCGGATCCGGCAGATAGACCGCCGGCCGCGCAGGCCGTGGCCAGCATGCCCGTATGGCTGAGAAATGCCCTGCGGCTCTGGGATAGCGTGTGTTCCAACATCATTGCCTCATCGTCGATTGGGATGCGCCAATCTAGCGAACGGCACCTCGCGGTGGCAGCGACATTTCCCAATGATGAGCATTGGCATTTCCGATGCAAGCGCGCCCCAGCAGAGACATCTCAAATACAGCATGGTCGAGGCTCATTGCCTCAAGTCACAAAAGGCGATCAGGCGCTCCGCCAGCGCCAGGGTGGCCGGGCCGGCATTGTCCCTGTAAAACAGAGCCAACTCAAAATCGTCGACAGGCGGCAGCTTTTCGGCAGCGCCAAGGACACGGTGGGAAGGCAGCCGGCAGCTGGCGGGCAGCAGGGTGAGGCCTAGACCGGCCGCAGACGCGGCCGCCAACGCGGCAAGGCTGGCGCTGCTGTAGCTGATGCGCCAGCGAATGCCGAGACCGTCGAGCGCATGGCACAGTTCGTCCCGGTAGAGACCGTTGAGCGGAAACACCGCCAGCGGTACCGGGGTCTGCTCGATCGCCGGCCTGACCAGACTGTCCAGCCAAAGCAGCGGCTCGGGCCGTGCTGCGCGCGGTATATGCCTGCGACGCTGCTTGACGAGGACGAGATCGAGCTCTCCTTCAAGATAGGCGGCCTGCAGATCCGCGCTCAAACCACTGGTAACATCCAGTCGCAGATGCGGATGCTGGCCATTAAACGCCGCAAGCAGATCCACTGTCGGTACCGTGAAATCCTCGGGCATCCCCAGCCGAAGCACGCCGTCGCGCCACGGCCCGGCCAGGGCGTCATGCGCCTCCTCGTTGAGCGCGATGATGCGACGGGCATAGCTCAGGAGCTTGACGCCCTCCTCGGTCAATTGCACCTGATGCGACGAGCGCTCGAACAGCGCCTTGCCCAGCATTTCCTCAAGCCGTCGAATCTGCTGGCTGACGGTGGACTGCGAGAGGTTCACCCGCTCGGCCGCGCGCGTGAAGCTGTTGCTTTCGCAGATGGCCACGAAACTCAGCAACAGCTGAGGGCTGAACATGGGATAGCGGTTCATTCTTCCCCTTGATCGCGCTGGCGCAACGGTTCGCGGCCGGGTGTCAGGCATGCATTCAGCGCCCGAACTCGCTGCCCCTGCCAGAACGCGCGCCGCGCCGGCAATCAGGCCTTGAAGCGGTCGAACGCCGTCAGGCGCTTCACCGGCGGGTCAGCATCCTTCCAGCGATAGATCTCCGCGCGCAGGTAGCCCAATTCGTCTTCGGCCGCATCCTCGCCCACTTCGATCCACCACGATTTCGGCCGGCCGTCGCTTCCGTCCGACCAGCGATAGCCCCGTGCCTTGAGGTGATCCTTCATGTCAAAGGGGCTGTTTTCGGCAAATATGCGGACACGGGACTGTTGGCTGGCCTGGTAAAGCTCGGACAGCGGGGGATGCCCATCGTCTTCGTCCGTCAGAGCCAGAACCTCCAGCAGGGCGAAACAGTCATCGACCGCCCGATGCCCGTCGTGGAAGTAGCCCGCCTGGCCGACGAGGTAGCCGAGCTTGGTGCCTTCGAAGCCTCGCCCCGACCAATCGATCTCGGAAACCGAACACGCCCATGCCTTGGCGGAAAAGATCGGCGAAAACGCCTCGCAGAACGGACGATCGAAGCGGGCATTGTGCGCGATGATGAGGTCGGCCGGTTCGATCAGCGCGGCCAGCGCGCTAAGATCAATGGTCTGCCCGGCCACCATGTCATCGGTGATGCCGGTCAACTTCGTGATTTCCGCCGGGACCGAAACGCCCGGCTGCCGCAATCCGCCGTAAACGCCGATAACGTCGCCGACGCCACCGGTCGCATCGAACGTAAAGGCAACGGCGCCGATCTCGATGATCTCGTCCTTGCGGTGACTAAGTCCGGTCGTCTCGGTGTCGAGAATGACGCCCCGCAAGGGGAACCCAGGCCGAGGAGATGTAACGACCGGTCGTGCTTCCAGCTTTTTCAGGATGCGGTAGCGCTCGGTTTCCCGGAGCATGCGCACCATGTCGTCTTCGCTCAAGGCGGGCGCGGACCGCCGCCTGCCTGCCGACAACCCTCCGACGTTCCCGGGGGCAGGCCCGCCTGCAACGAAAAGATCGAACTGCTGCGTCATCCGACTGCTTTCACCGACTCACTGAACGGCCACGCCGTCGGTTCCGCTATAAGCCATTCGGACGCACAAATCAGGCGAAAGACGTCGTCAACCACAAAAGCCTTGCCGCGTCGCGGCAGTATCGCCCGCGAAGCACAACCGCGGGTTCAACCGACTGACCGATGAAGCTTGTGGTGGGCCGCCTCGGCCTCACCGGTCGGATCAGATTTGCGTTCCTGGCCCTAACGCATCATCGCGGCGACGTTGCCGCCGTCGACGGTGAGAACGGCGCCAGTGCTGGTGCGGGCCTTCGCCAGGTGGACAAAAGCTTCCGCGACATCCCTTGCCGCGACCTCGCGGTGCACGAGGTTCCCGCGCATATAGGCCTCCGGCGTGATGCCGCGGGCACGGCTGCGCTCCTCGACCATCTGGTCGGTCATCAGCCCCGTGCGTATGCGGTCTGCGTTGACGGCATTCGACGTGATCCCGTCGCCACCGTGCTCGACCGCGTACTGCCGCATCAGCGCCATCAGTGCCGCTTTCGAGGTCCCGTAAGGGCCGAAGTCGGGACCGGGGTTCACCGCCTGCTTGGAAACGTTGAAGACAAGTGCGCCACCCGTACCTTGTGCCTTCATGATCTTGACCGCCCGGCGCGCGATATAGTGGTGTCCCCAGAAGTTGAGGGCGAAGGCCTTCTCAAACAGCGCGTCAGAGACCTCTGCGATGGCACCCTGGAATGCCGCCCCCGCATTGGAGATGACGATATCGATGCCACCGAAATGCGCCGCGACGTCGCCAAGTGCTGCATCGACCGCCTCGGGGCTGGTCACGTCGCAAACGAGGCCGAAACCGCCGAGGCGCTTGGCTTCCTTCTGCAGTGCTTGTTCGGAAAGGTCGAGCAACGCGATTTCAGCGCCTTCGGCCCTGAGCGCCTCGGCAATTGCCAGCCCCAGCCCGCCGGCGCCGCCGGTGACCACGGCAACCTGGCGGCTCAGCGGCTTCTCCACCTGCTTCGTCAACTTGACCTGCTCGAGCGACCAGTACTCGATGTCGAACAGATCCGCTTCCGACAGCGCCTCGAAACTCTCGATGCCCTCGGCATTGCGGATCACGTTGATCGTCGCCTCGGCAACGTCGGCGCCAACGCGCGCAGCCGTCTTCGTCGGACCGGCTGCAAAGAGCCCGACCCCTGCGACATAGAAGACCCGGGGCATCGGATCGAGCATCGTCTTGTGGCCGCCGACGCGGGCATTGTTGCGTTCGAAATAGGCGCGATACTCGTCGGCGTAGGCTGATATCGCCGCGCGCACGGTCTCGGCCCAGGCGGCGGTTTCGCCCGCCAACGGAGCCGACAGGGCAAGGCCGAAGCGCTTGATATGGATGACGTGTTCCGGCGTGGCGTTTCCGCGCCGGGAAAGGTCGGCGACGTTCTCGGCATTGCAGAATTCAAGCACCGGCTCGCTTGCGCGGTGCTCGAGCACGAAACGCTTCGGGCAGCCCTCGATGCCGGTTTCGATCGCGATCGCGCCGCGCAGGATGGGCGCGATCTCTGCGGCGGTCGCAAGCTCCTTCGGCTGTGCGACGGGCGTGAAGGGACGCGCCCTGCCCTTTGCGATGCGGCGCTCCGCCTTGTCGATCGCCGCAATCATCTTCTCGTAGGATTCGCGCGGATCTTCCGACCAGGTGAAGATGCCGTGTTTCAGGAGGATCATGCCGTCGGCGCCGGGGTCGGCCTTGAAGGCCGCGTCACAGGCCTTGGCGAGATCAAAGCCGGGCATGACGTAGGGCACGATGATGGAATTGGGGAACAGTTCTCGGATGATCTCCTCGCCATGCGGCTGGTTGGTCAGGGACACGATCGCGTTGGCGTGGGTGTGATCGATATGCTTGAACGGCAGGTTCGCGTGCAGAATAGCTTCGACCGAGGGGTTGGGGGCCGTCGGATCAAGCAGCAGCCGGCGCTGCAGCATGACCATGTCGTCGTCACTGAGCGTCTCAAAGCCGACCATCGCCTGAAGTGGGTGGAGCCGGACGGCTGGCAGACCCGCCGGCTCAATCGTTCCCATGTCCCAGCCGCTTCCCTTGACGCAGAGAACCGGAATTTCCGAACCGTCGAGATCGACGAAAGTCGTCTTCACCGAGGTATTGCCGCCACCGTGCAGGACCAGTTCCGGGTCGGACCCAAGAAGCCGCGTCGTGTAGGTTCGGATCGCGAGGTCGCGATTCACGCCGTTCTTCACATAGGTGTCGACGACGCTTGCGTGGTCGGTTTCGGACCATCTCGATTTCATCAAAGGCTCCTCTGCTACCGGTGCCCGGGCATGTTGCGCGACGGATCCGGACTGGAAATTGGACGCGCAGCATCGCCCTCGCCAGACCGCGTGCGGCAGGCAAGGCATGTCGCGCATGTGAAGCTTGGAATCGGCAACCAGCTCCGACCGCGCCAGAACCTGGCCCCGGTCTTCCGTTTGCCTCGGCCTCCCCCGCACGCACATCCGCATTGACGGCGCCACGCGCAAACAGGAATCCGGCCTCGATTGTCCGTAACAACGAGACGAATACAAATGACAACATGCCGTGTCAAATGTCAATCTTGCTTTCGAATTTGTTTGACCGCGAGGGATTTTCCGGTTTGAGGTGGCGCAAACGATATCAGGCGGAGTGACATATGACGGATGGCGGACGGGCAAGCGGGATGATCGGCGAAGGCAAGTCGTTGCCGCCCGAGTTCGATGACGGCGTCGTGTGGGCCGCATGGCTCTACTACGTCGATCAGCTGACCCAGAGCGACATCGCCAAGATCCTCGGCATGTCGCGCGCGACAATCGTCAACTATCTGCAGGAAGCGCGCGAGCGCGGCCTTGTGTCGATCCGCGTCAACACCGACGTCGGCGGGCGTGTCGCCATTGCGCGCAAACTCAAGGAGAGGTTCGGACTTGAAGGGGCGCTTGTCATTCCCGGCAGTGATCCGGCCACACTGGTGACAAGGCTCGGCGAGGCCGGCGCACGCCTTCTCGCCGACATGGTGAAGCAAGGTGACACGATCGGCGTTGCATGGGGGCGCACCGTGCTCGCCGTTGCGGACCAGATCTCCCTGCCGGAGCCGCTCGACGGGCTGACGGTGGTTCAGGTCTCCGGCAGCTCGATCGCCAACCCGGAGTTTTCGCCCGAATTCTGCACCTCGCTGATGTCGCAACGCATCCATGCGCGCTGCGTCAACCTGCTTGCCCCGGCGCTGCTTTCGACACCGGAGCTCAAGCGCTGGCTGCTCGCCGAGCCGGTGCTCGTCAAACAGTTCGAACTCATCCATTCCACCAACGTCCTCGTCTTCGGGGTCGGCGATATCGGGCCGGATACGCTGATCCGCTCCGCCAATGTCGCCAGCCAGGAAGACTTCGACGCCTACCAGGCCGATGGCGCCGTCGCGGTGCTGATCTGCCGTTTCATCGATGAGGCTGGGCGGCAGGTGAAGGGCGAGCTCGACGACCGGATGGTGGGTATCGAGCTCGACGAGCTGGTGCGCATCCCCAGCCGGATCTGCGTCGCCGGTGGCGCCAACAAGATTGCAGCGATCCGCGCCACGATGAATGGCGGCTATGCGACGCATCTCGTCACCGACGTTGCGACAGCCGAATTGCTCCTGGCCGGGCGCCCCTAGATCATTTTCACTGTTTCATCGAAACTGTGAAAATGATCTAACTCTTTGATATCACGCAATTCCGGACGGAAAACCGTTACACACTTTTCCTGGAATTGACTTAGGGCGCTCGGCGTGGCGTCGCGATAGCGGCGTCAATTCGCCTTGATGCGCGCGGTCTTCATAAAGTCGAGCGTGGCCTCGAAGGAGGTGATGCCGGCGTCAGAGCCGAGGCCCGTGGCAACCAGGGCGGCCGACGCCTGGGCGAACCGCAGCCCGGTTTCCGTATCCATGCGGTGGTGCAGACCGGCAATGAAGCCGGCATTGAAGGCATCGCCACAGCCGGTGGTATCGACGACGTCGATTTCGAACGCCGGCAGCTTCAGGCTGTTGCGATCCGGGTCCATGAAATAGACCCCCTCCCCGCCCAGCGTGAACAGGCAGTGCTTTACCCCGAGATCGGAGAAGAAGAGGGCCGCGTCCTCGGCGCTGCGGCGACCGGAGATCAGCAGCGCTTCCTCGACCGACGGCATGAAGTAATCGATATAGGGAAAGAGCGGGCGGATCAGCGACAACGTCTTGTCGCTCACGCCGAGAAGGTCGAACGTGACGGTCTTTCCCTTGCGCTTGGCGGTCTCGAGAAGCACGCGGCTCGGCTCGCCGTCGAGACTGTCGAGCAGGCCGGTGCCGCCGAGGTGAACGATCGGCGCTTCCGTCACGCGATCAAGCGCGTCTGCGGGAATCTCGAAACGGCCGGACGCGCCGCGGACATGAAGCGCCGGACGCTCGCCATTGCGGCGAATGTTGAGGATGGTCGCGGATGTCGGAACACCCCGGATACGCTGCATTTCCGCCGTATCGACACCGAAGCGCTGCAACGTCGAAATGACGAAATCGGCCTTCTCGTCCTCGCCGACGGCGCCGACCGCAAGGCAATTGAGGCCGAGCTTCGCAAGGTCCACGACCGTTCCGCCGGCCGTGCCGGCGACCGTCAGGCGGATTTCGTCGATGAACTCGACATTGCCGCCCTCCGGAATGCGGTCGACGGGACGACCGAGGATATCGAGGATGTAAAGACCGATTACCGATACATCGTGCGTCATGCGTTCAAACCTCTCTCATGAAACTCAAGTACTAGCGACGTCGAAGGAAAGCCCGGCGTGGCGGGCGCGGATCGCCCTCATGATGTCCTGCCGCGCATCGAGAAGATTGCGCCGGCGAGAATGATGAATATGCCGACGATCACCAGCTGCCAGGTGCTGGGGATGCCGACGAGGATGAGGACGTTGCTGACAAGCGTGATGAGAACCACGCCGAGCAATGTGCCGATGACACTGCCTGAGCCGCCGGTGATCCGCGCGCCGCCGAGAACGACGGCCGCGATGATTTCGAGTTCGGCGCCGGCAAGATCGAACGGATTGGCGAGGCGATTGCTGGAGACGTGGATGATGCCAGCAATGCCGGCGAGAAGCCCGGCATAGGCAAAGACGAAAATGCGCACCGTGCGCAGATTGTAGCCGAGCCGTTCGGCCACGTTGGCGTTGCCGCCGACGGCATAGACCGCGCGGCCGATCAGGGTGCGCTCCAGGATCCACCAGGTGACGACAGAGGCGACAGCGAGCACCAGGACGAAGGCCGGCAAGGTCGACGTCGAGCCGTTGGCGCTATGGTGTGTGAAGAGCGCCAGTTTTCCGAACCCGTCCATGGCCGCAGGGATGTTCATGAACAGCGCCGTGCCGACGAAGGTGAGCAGGAAGCTGCGAATAACATATTGCGTGCCGATCGTGACGATCAGCGACGGCGCGCGAAGCGTGTGAACAAGAATGCCGTTCAAGGCGCCGAAACAGGCGCCGCCGGCAGCACCGAGCACGAGGATCGCAAGGATCGGCATGTCGGGCACGACGTTAACGACGAGCATCGTGACGGCATACATGACGAACGCCGCAATCGCCGTGAACGAAACGTCGATGCCGCCGGACGCAAGAACGACGAGGACGCCAAGGGCAAAGAGCCCGCGCACAACAGAGGCACGCAGGATGTCGAACAGGTTCGACATCTGCCAGAAATCGGTGTTGATCGCGCCGACGACGATGGAAACGGCCACGATGAGGATCAGGGTAAACGCCGGCGGATGGCGCAGCAGCCAGGACCAGACGCCGCGCATGCTGCCGGAACCTTCGGCCCGCGGCGTAGTCGTCGGGAGGGTCGTTTCGGTCATTGTAACCTCGCAATGGTCTCGTCGCTCAACGCCCGATAAAGGGCGTCCTCCGCCAGTCCCTCGGCGGTGAAGGTTTTGACGACACGGCCCTTGCGCATCACCATGATGCGGTCGCAGTTCTGCAGCAGCTCGGGCAGGTCGTCGCTGATGATGAGGACACCCATGCCATCGTCCGCGAGCCTTTGAATGATGCGGTAGATCGTCTCCTTGGAGCCGACATCGACGCCGACGGTCGGGCCGTGAAGGATGAGAAGCTTCGGATTGATCGTCAGCCAGCGGCCAATGAGCACACGCTGCTGATTGCCGCCGGAAAGCGATTGCACCGGCTTGTCGACGCCGGCGGAAGCAACCTGGAGATCAGCGACGGTACGCTCGGCAAGGGCGCGGGCGCGGCGTCCGTCGACGACGCCAATCGCGTTGCGCAGCCGATCGAGCACCGGCACCACGATGTTGTCCCTGATCGATTGCGACAGGAACAGGCCCTCCGAAAGGCGGTCCTCGGGCACATAGCCGATGCCCGACGCGATCGCATTCGTCGGTTTTTCGAGCGCGATCGGCTTGCCCTCAAGGCGCACCTGCCCCTGGTCCGCCGGATTGACGCCAGCCAGGGCAAGGGCCAGTTCGTTGCGCCCGGAATCGAGCAGGCCGGTGACACCGACGATCTCGCCCTTGCCGAGCGAAAACGACACGTCAGAAAAGAAGCCCGTGCGCGACAGCCTCTCGACGTCAAGCAGGCCTTCGCGGGCTGTCACCGTGGAACGCTGGCGAGCATCGTCCAGCACCCTGCCGGTCATCCAAAAGGCCAGATCCGCTTTCGAATGGCTTTCGACGGCGCATTCGGCAACCTTCTGGCCGTCGCGCATGATGATCGCGCGGCCGCCGAGCGATTTGCATTCGTCAAGCTTGTGCGTAACGAACAGCACCGCGACACCCTTGGCGCGCAGGCGATCGACGACACCGATGAGATTGTCGACCTCAGGCTTGGTCAGCGCCGTTGTCGGTTCGTCCATGATGACGAGGCGGGCGTCCGAGGCAATCGCGCGGGCGATCGCGATCAGCTGGCGCGTTGCCATCGGCAATTCATCGGTGCGCGTCGACAGGAAGGACCGATCTGCCTTTAGGCCAACTGCTGCAAGCGCGCGCTCGGCCGTCTCCCGCATCTTCGGAATGTCGAGCCGTCGCGCAAGTTTGCCGGAGGACGCCACCAGTTGCTGCGTCAAGCCGATGTTTTCGGCAACCGAGAGATTCGGCAGCAGCGAGAAATCCTGGTACACCGTCTCGATCCCTGCAGCGAGCGCTGCAACGGGCGTTAGTTGTTCGACCGGCTTGCCGTCGATTAGCAGCGCACCGGCGTCAGCAGCCTGAGCGCCTGAGATGATCTTGATCAGCGTGCTCTTACCGCAACCGTTTTCGCCCATCAGGTGGTAGATGTTGCCGGCCTCGATCGAAAGGCTCACGCCTTTCAGCGCACGAACGCCGCCGAAACGCTTCTCGATATCGCGAACCTCAAGAAACGGGACTACAGGCTCGTTCCGCGGAGCCGGCGCGCTGTCAGTGGGCTGAGGTTGCATGGTTTAATCCTGGTGGAACGTGCCAGCAGCGCCCGGCCCCTTTCGGGCACTCGGGGATCGCTGCAGCGCGTTGATTTGCGGCAGATACAGGCCGCCGCGCCGGCAAGCGGCGCGACGATTGTCAGGAAAACCGATCAGAACGGGTACTTGGCGTAGTTCGACTTGTCGACGTCGACCCAGGCTTCGCCGACGACGATGATGCCGTCTCCTGCGCCCTTCTTGACCGACACCTTTTCGTAGCCGGGCACGCCGAGGTTCATGCCGTCCTTGATCTCTTCACCCTTGATGACCATGTCGGCCACCTTGTTCATGACGTAGCCGGCATCCTTCGGATCCCAGAAGCTGATGCCATCCACGGCGCCGGACTCGAGATACGAACCGGTGTCCTTCGGCAGGCCGATACCGAAGACGCAGGTTTTGTCCTGAAGGCCAGCCTCCTCGACGGCACGGCCGATGCCGATGACGTCGATGGCCGACCCGCCCTGGAAGCCCTTGATGTCAGGGTACTTGCGCAGGATCTCGCGCGCCTTCTCATAGGCGCGGTTGGCATCGTTGAAGGATTCGTTCTTTTCCGAGACGAGTTCCATCTCGGGATACTTCTTGGCGTTTTCGGCGCCGCCGTCGGCCCATTGCACATGCGTCAGGCTGCCGAGCGAACCGACGAAGGAGGTCCACTTGCCCGACTTGCCCATGCATTCGGCGATCTTCTCGTTGAAGCGGGCGCCGAACGCCTTGTTCTCAAAGGCTTCGATGTCAACAAGCGTGTTCTTCATGCTGTCGGCCTCGTGGGTCACGACCTTGATGCCGCGCTGGGCGGCGCGCTTCAGCACGCCTTCAAGCGATGCCGCGTCCATCGGTACCACGGCGATGGCGCTGACCTTCTTGGCGACGAGGTCCTCGATCAACCGCGCCTGCTGTGCAGCATCTGCCTTGCCTGGACCGATCTGGCTGGTGGAGACCGTGTCGTTGTCGTTGCCATAGGCGGCGACACCCTCTTCCATGCGCGTGAACCAGTTCTCGCCGGTGACCTTGACGACGGTGACGATGGACGGCTTCTCCTCAGCCGTTGCGACCGCCGCACCGAAGACGGTGCTCAGGGCGACGGTGCAGGCGGCAATCTTACGAAAATCAGGCATAATTCCTCCCATTGCGCCTCCGAAGACAACGAGCTGCCGACGCGCGAAGGCTCGCGCCGGAGCTGCCGGTAATGGTGATAAAGGTCAGTTGCGCGCGGCTCTGAACCAGGCCCTGACGTCGATGCCCGACGTAGCGACGAAAACGAGCAGAAGCACGCCCCAGGCAAGATCGCGGAAGAAGTTGGAAATGTTCATGAAGTTGAAGAGGCTCGAGAGCATCTGCAGCGAGGTCGCAGACAGCACCACGCAAATCACCCGCCCGTAGCCGCCTTCCGGGCGAACGCCGGCCATGACCGCAATCAGGATTGCGATGAGAACGTAGGACGTTCCGTAGTCCCATTTGACGCTCGAGGTGCGCGCAGCAATCACGATGCCGGCGACCGAGGCCAGAAGGCCGCACAGCGTATAGGTTACGAACAGGATCCGCTTTTCGGCGATGCCCGCGTATCGCGCGGCCTTTGCGTTATTGCCGAGCAGCAGCAGCCGGTGGCCAAAGGGGGTGTAGCGCAGCACGATGCCGATCCCGAAGGCGACCGCGAGGAAAAGCGCGAAACACTGGGGAACACTGAGGATCGTGGCATTGCCGAAATCGTCGAGCGGTTCGACATAACCAAGGCTCAGAGCCGAACCGTTTGTGAGCACGACGGCAAGGCCCGTGAAGAGCAATTGCGTGCCGAGCGTGGTGATGATCGGCGTCAGGCCGAGCTGCGCGATCAGAAAGCCGTTCAGCATGCCGCCGACAAGGCCGATCGCAAGCGCTACGCCGACGAAGCTCCATGTAAAGGCCAGCGGCGCATCGTCTGCCGAAATCACGTCGCGCAGCAAGAAGTAGGCCGCGACGCCCGCAAGATTGGCGAGCGCTATGCCGGAGAGATCGATGCCGCCATTGCCGGATATCATCGCGAGCATGACACCGAGTGCGAGGAAACCGAGTTCCGGCACCTGTGATGCCATGGACTGGAAGTTATAGAGCTCGACGAAACTGCCGCCCACAAGTGTGGCGCCCGCCACGATGACGGCGACATTCACGGCGGACAAGAAGCCCAACTGCCGGTCCATCTGAAAAGCCAAGACAAGTCCTCCACCTCGGTATCTGCGCAGGTCGAAGCCGTCATTCGGACCGTTGGTTTCTGCTCCAGTCTCCCTTGGAACAAACCGGCCGAGTGACAATCGCTACCTGCTTCTGACATTTGCCAACGATCAGTGTGTTTTGTCAACAGCGATCTTCAAGTGATGGAAAACAGGTCGCGGCGGCTCATGCCGCGCCTCGCGGCGCGCAGGAAATCGTTGCTTTCGGAAGAACGCATTCAAGGAGGGGGTGGAGCAGTCTCACCGCTGCTAACCGGCGCGGCCATGCTTGGGCCGCGCGCGGGACCGAAAGGGTCGTGCAAAAAGGCGACGGCGTTCGGGCCTTGACGCCAGCGGTCAGCCTCGGTGGCGAAGGAGCGACCAGACCAGCCGGAAGTCAACCCGCGAGAACCAGTTTAGAGTCGCCCCTACGCCAGTTGCTCCGCTCAGTAGCCCAGCGCCGCCAGGGCGCGCTCGACCTGCTCGCTTGGTGACAGCGCCACGTCGACGACCACGCCGTCCTCGTCCCGACCGAGCGGCTCGAGGGCCGCCAGTTGAGAATCGAGCAACGCGGCGGGGAAGAAGTGTCCGGCACGATGCGAAAGCCGGTCGGCAAGCACGGCGCGATCGCCATGCACATGCACGAAGCGCACGCGCGGCGCCCCGCTGCGCAGAATGTCGCGATAGGACCGCTTGAGGGCGGAGCATCCAAGCACGGAAGACCGGCCAGCCGCTTCATCCTTGGCGATCTCGCCCGCAAGGGTCTTCAGCCAGGGAAAGCGGTCGTCGTCGCTGAGCGGGGTGCCCGCCGACATCTTCGCGACGTTCTCAGCGGAATGGAAGCTGTCGCCCTCGATGAAACGCCAGCCGACCCTCTCGGCCAGTAGCTCACCGACCGTCGTCTTGCCGCTCCCGGATACGCCCATCACCACGATATGCTGCAATTGCCCGCTCATAGCAGCCACCATCCCACAAGCGCGAACGCAAAGCCAATCACGCCGAGCAAGGTTTCCATCACGGTCCAGGTCTTCAGCGTCGTCTTTTCGTCCATCTCAAGGAAGCGACCGACAAGCCAGAAGCCGGAATCGTTCACGTGGCTCAGCACCGTTGCACCACAAGCGATGGCGATGACGAGGAAGCAGAGATCGAACGGGCTGAGGCCTGTCGTCGCAGCAACGGTCGGCGCCAGCAGCCCCGCCGTCGTCGTCAGCGCCACTGTGGCGGATCCTTGCGCCACCCGCAGCGCGGTCGAAATAAGAAATGCCGCGACGATCAGCGGCATGCCGATCGCCTCGAGGCTTCCGGCAAGCGCCTGACCGATGCCACTCGCCCTGAGCACGCCGCCGAACATGCCGCCGGCGCCCGTCACCAGGATAATGCCGCAGATCGGGCCAAGTGCGCCGTCCATCAGCTTTTCCATGTCCTTGAGCGTCCTGTGGCCGCTGAGGACAAGCATGCCGACAAGGACGGTGATCAGCAGCGCAACGGGGGTTTGCCCCGCCATGCGCAGGATGTTCACCCACGTCGCACTGCCGTCGATCATCTTCGCGGTTGCAAGCGTCCCGAGGCCCGTGTTGAGGAAGATCAACAGAAGCGGCAGCAACAGCACGAGCATGACGACGCCGAACGATGGCGGCTGCTGGTCGCTTGTCGCCTCACTGGACGATCCGAGAATCGCCGGAACCGGAAGCTCGAAGCGCTTGCCGGCCCATAGGCCATATACGTAGCTGCCGAGATACCACGTCGGCAGGGCGACAACGAGACCGACCAGAACGAGCAGACCGATATCCGCGCCAAGCAGTTCGCTCGCAGCGACCGGGCCCGGGTGCGGCGGAAGGAAGGCATGCATGACCGCAAAGGCGCCGGCCGAAGGCAGCGCATAGAGCAGCACGGAGCCGCCAAAGCGCTTTGCGACGCTGAAGATGATCGGCAGCATGACGACGAGCCCGGCGTCAAAAAAGATCGGAAAACCGAACAGCAGGGACGCGACGCCAAGCGCCAGAGGCGCGCGATCGTGACCAAACTGCCCGATCAGCCGGTCGGCAAGAACCTGCGCTCCCCCCGAGACTTCCAGCATCCGCCCGATCATCGCGCCAAAGCCCACCAGCAGCGCGACCGAAGCAAGCGTCGAGCCGAAACCCTGCAACAGCGTCGGGACGACGTCCTGAAAGGAGATGCCGGTGACCAGCGCCGTCAGCAGGCTGACCAGCACCAGCGCAACGAAGGCATGCAGGCGCAAGCGCAGGATCAGCAACAGAAGAAGCCCAACGGCTGCCGCCGCGATCAGCAGCAGCGTCACGGTCCCGTAAACTGGTTCGCTCGAAGTCATGGATGCCCTTTCGCAATAATCGATCGGTCGCCCATATAGTCTATGGCCTTTGCCGGCAACCCGACTGAATTGGGGGGGGCAAAAGTGCCGCAGTCTCCAACGATCAGCACCCAGCCGCCCAATTCCGCTTCTCGACCCGTGGGCTTGAGGCACCGACGCGTCGGCATCATGGCATCGCTGTCTCGTTCCCCGATGCCGCCACCTTGAAAACGCGGTGCCATGTGAGCACATCCGCGCTATAATCGGTTGCGGGGCAGAAAGAAGGGTGAGGCCGATGAAGAGGCTAGCAATCTTTGCCTTGGCGCTGACGGCGGCGGCTGCGAACGTTCCGCCGGCCATGGCATTCCCTACAAACATCGCGATGGCGGTCGAAACGCCGAAAGCGCAACTGGTCCAATACCGTCACTCCGGCGGTTACCACGGCGGCTACCACCATGGGCATAGCCATGGCGGTGGCGATGATTGGGCGTGGGCGCTTGGCGGGCTCGCCGCCGGCGCAATCATCGGCGGCCTGATTGCGCAACCGCGCTACTATGGCCCAAGCTATTACGATGACGGCTACGACGGCCAGGCGTATTACGGGCAAACATATTACGCTCTACGTTATTACGCCCCGCGCTACTCTGCTCCGCGTTACTATCGCCAGACCTATTACGGCGGCAGCGGGCACACGCGCTGGTGCTATGCGCGCTATCGGTCGTACAGGGCCTATGACAATACGTTCCAGCCCTATTATGGTCCGCGACAGGCGTGCATCTCGCCGTATTACTGAGAGGATGCGCGGCTCGGGACCGTCGAGGCAAGCACGGTCCCCCGGCCCTGCGGTTACGCGCCATCGGCCTGCTCGACCGCAACAGCGCTCGCTTGCACTGTCCAAGGATGCAATCGAAATGTTTTGCATGCCTAATGTACGCAATGGTAGAGTGTGACGACAGCATTTCCCGCCTGAAACGTTCCGCAGACGCCAAGTGTCGTATTCCTGAATGAAAACGTCCGGGGCCAAGCATGCAGAACCTGCCGCGCCTGCCGCTTCTTGAAAACCTGCGGGGCTATCAGGCGGCGTGGGTGCGCAACGACGTGTCCGCGGGCGTCGCCATTGCCGCGGTGGGCCTGCCAAGCGCAATTGCCTACCCTGCCATTGCAGGCTTGCCGGCCGAGACCGGTCTTTACGCCAGCATTGCCCCGCTTATCGCCTATGCGCTCTTCGGCCCGTCCCGGCAACTGATCGTCGGGCCGGATGCGGCCACGATGACGGTGTTGGCGGCGGTGATGACGACAGTCGCCGCCTCGCCTTCGGACCGCGTGACGGCCGCCGCGCTCCTTGCCCTGATCGTCGGGGCCTTTTGCCTGATCGCTCGCCTGGTGCGGCTTGGCGTGCTTGCAACCTTCCTTTCCCGCCCGATCCTGACGGGCTTTTTCGCCGGTATCTCGCTGTCGATACTGGTCGGGCAGATCAAGCGTGTCACCGGCGTGCAGGTCGCGTCGGATGGCGTCATCGCCCCGCTTGTCGATCTTGCCAGGCAGGCCGGCGCCATTCACTGGCCGACTTTCATCTTCGCGCTTGCCTGCTTTGCGCTGCTGCAAGTCGCGCGGCACTATCGTTCGCCCGTGCCGGGTCCGGTCATCGTGGTTTTCTTGGCGGTCCTGCTCTCGTTTCTTTTCGATTTCGAGGGACGAGGCATGGCAGTGGTCGGCGACATTCCGAAGGGCCTGCCGTCGCTCGTCGTACCGCGATTGGGCGAGCTCCCGCTTGAGGGCCTCATCACTGGCGCAGCCGCCATTTTCCTCGTCAGCTTCGGCTCCGGCGTCATCGCCGCCCGAAGCTTCGCGGCGATCGGCGGCTATCGCGTCGATCCGAACCGCGAACTGACCGGCTTTGGCGCCGCCAATATCGCAGCGGGTCTCTTCGCGACCTTTCCGGTCACGGCTTCCGATTCACGCACGGCCGTCAATTTTGCCGTTGGCGGTCGATCGCAGATCGCAAGCCTGGTCGCCGCCGCTACGCTGATGGTGGTTCTGCTCTTTCTGGGCGATGTCCTGCGTATCCTGCCGATCGCCGCACTCGGGGCAATCCTGGCGGCGACCGCGCTCAGCCTGATCGACATCGAAGGGCTGAGGCGCATCTGGCGCGTCAACCGGATCGAGTTCGTTTTCGCGTTGATCGCACTGTGGGGGCCGATCGGACTTGGCGTACTGAACGGCGTCGTCATCGCGATTGCCGCAACGCTGGTCTATCTTCTGCTGCAGACCATGTACCCGCACGACGCCGTTCTCGGCCGCATTGCCGGCCGCGACGGCTTTTACAAGCTGCACCGGCACCCCGATGCGCGACCGGTTGCGGGCTTCGGCGCCTGCATGATCCAGGACAGTCTGCTGTTTTACAATGCGGACTATGTCCGCGAGCGCCTGACGGCGATTGCCGCCGATCTGCCCCCGCCTGCCCGCTGGCTGGTGATCGACGCAAGCGCGATCCCCCAGATCGACAGCACTGCTGCCGACATGCTCGCCGAACTTCATGATGAGCTGAAGGATCGCGGCATCGCCCTCGGCCTTGCGGAATTGCACACTGACGCACGGGCCCTGCTCGACCGCGCCGGAACCGCCGACAGGATCGGCAAGGAGATGATCTTCGAGGGCATGGAAGACGCGCTCGACGCCTACGAGGCCAGGTTCGGCAGGGTCGGCGCGCTTTCCGCCCGTCCTGTCGAAACACGGCAAGGAGACGTCGAGGCAAAAGGGAGGGAAAAATGAGCAAGCATGACGGCAAGAAGAAGCACAAGGGCAAGAAGGATGAAGGCGGCGTTGCCGCCGCGACAGCGTCCGAGGAGCGCCCATCGGACGGCTACGACAAGGCGCTCGAACGTCTGCAGGAGGAAATCGCTCATCTGCAGGCCTGGGTGAAGTCATCAGGAGCGCGCATCGTCATCATCTTTGAGGGGCGTGATGCCGCCGGCAAGGGCGGCGTCATCAAGCGACTGACCGAGCGGGTCAGCCCTCGCGTCTTCCGCGTGACCGCCCTTCCCGCGCCGACGGACCGGGAAAAGACGCAGATCTACATGCAGCGCTACATCCAGCACCTGCCGGCGGCCGGCGAAATCGTCATCTTCGACCGCTCCTGGTACAACCGCCCTGGCGTCGAGCGCGTCATGGGCTTCTGCTCGGACGATGCGGCGCGGCGCTTTCTCGAACTGGCGCCGCGCTTCGAAGCCGCGATGGTGGAAAGCGGGATCATCCTGCTCAAATACTTCCTCGACGTCAGCGAGAAGGAACAGGAACGCCGCTTCCGCCAGCGCATTGCCGACCCGCTGCGCCAATGGAAACTCAGTCCGATGGACATCGAATCCTATCGCCGCTGGTGGGATTACACACGCGCCTATAACGAGATGCTGCGCATGACGGACACCGAATACGCACCCTGGTGGATCGTGCCCTCGGACGACAAGAAGCGGGCGCGGATCAACTGCATCTCGCACATTCTCGCGTCGATCCCGTATGAGCGGGTGAAATATGCCGAGCCGGAACTCGGAAAGCGGCAAAAGCGTCCTGACGATTTTGAAGACGATATGAGCAAGCGTCGGACGGTGCCCGACGTGCATTGAGCGCGGTCATCCGCTCCGGTTAGGCTGGTCGCGGAGATGCAGGCGACGGCAATCAGAACGAGATTGCCGTCGTTGTTTCACTCACGGTCAGGCTTTGTCCGGCGCCCAGTTCAGGAACATGCCGACATCGCCGGGCACGCCACCGGGAAAGTTGATGATCATGGCCTTCAACTTGTAGCCGTTCGGCTTGCCATAGGTCTGGTAGCGTTCGAAAAACTCTTTCGCCTTGCCCTGCAGGGTGCTCGGCCAGTCCCGGTCACCGCTGTTGATCGCCCGTCCGCTGTCGCTGCAGAGTTCGGACGGAAAGCTATAGACCATGGCTTCGAACTTGCCCGCCTTGACGGCGTTTGCCACGAGCCGGCGAACCATGGCGATTTCTTCCTCGGTCACGTGCTTCTTGAGGAAATCCGCAGCAAAGTCGGCGTGCTTCTGCTCTTCGATCGACTTCAGACGCCGCTCCTTGTCCATTTCCTCCATCTCACGCTGGAGCATCTGCATGCGAAGGTCCTGGGCGCTCACCGGGGCCGCATTCACAATATCCTTGTCGTCAGGCATCGCGTTGATCCACTTCAAGCAAAGGGGACGCTTTCCAACAGAAATGCACGGAGGCCGTGCATCGCCTGTACCAAAGACGTCCCGCAGGTACATCCAAGGGAACCCGATGGATATCGGCATACCAATTCGGGGACGAATTACTTTCGAACGGGAGCCTCTGCAAACCCGCGCGGCTCTTGTGCGTACTTTCGAACACTAGCATGCGGTCGGGCTACAGAAACAGAATTCCCTACAATGCCCATCTAAAATACTACAACTGCAAGAGGACGATGACAACTCGCGCGGCATCGGCACATGGACTGCCGGATTGCCTCCCGCGAGCGCAAAAACTCCGGGACGCTAGATCGCCGAACGCTCCTCGCTGGCCGTAAACGCGCCTTGCGGCTCGGCTTTAGCCCCTATGCCGAAGATCGACTGAAGCCGCGGGTCGCTCTCGCCGAGACGGTCGTCGATCCATGCGCGGGCCCAATGGTATGCCGCTTCGAACAGTTCGGAGTGCCGGCTCCAGTCCATGAAGCTGATGGCGGCCGAAACCGGTGGCGAGATCAGGATATCCTGTTCGCCGAGCGCCACTTCCTGCGGCCTGTGCGCCAGCATGCTCGCGGTGATCACCTGGATCATGTTGGGAATCTTCGGCAGTCCTGCACGGCCGAAAGGATTGAGCAGTCGCACCGTCAACTCAGATGCACCGGGGATGCTGTCATAGTCTATGTGATGCTTGCGCGGGCCGTCTGCGCCAAGATTGACGACGACGTTCGGGCCGCTCTTCAGTTCCTTCATTTGGTCAAGCGGCAGGTTGTTCATGATCGCACCGTCCACCAGCATGTCGCCCTCGGCGGTAAAGAAGGGCGGCAGGACGCCCGGGATCGAGCCGGATGCGCGCACGGCCTGCCACAGCTTCCCGCGACGGTGGATGTGCGGCTGGCCGCTGCTGAGATTGGTCGAGAGCGCAAAAAACGGCAGCCACAGGTCCTCGATGAGGACGTCGCCATATTCCGCCCGAAGGGTCCGGTCGAGGACCTTGTGATCGAGCAGCGCATATTGCGGCACGGTGAGACGGCGAAAGGCACGGCTCTTGACGAAGATCTGGTGCGTTGCGTCGTTGATCTGGTCCGCGTCCAATCCACTGGCGAAGCCCGCCATCATTGCCGCACCCGAACTCGTGCCGCCAAGATAGTCGAAACTGGCGCCGGCAGCGGCAAAGGCCTTGTAGACACCGAGATGCGCGCAGCCAAGCGAACCGCCCCCGGCCGCCACCCATCCCCTCGCCTCGCCGGAAACAAACCGCACCAGCCGCTCCACGTCGGTCTGGTCTTCCAGCGACACGTGATGGTGCTGGCGGATGTCGGGGCGGGCGTCTAGCCACGCGGCCGTACCACTCACCGCCGCGGCGCGTTCACCATGCACCAACGCAAGCCTGAGGTTGGACGGCGAATGGATCGCCAGTGCCAGCGCTTCGCAGGGACTGACCCCAGGCGAGCCCGCCGCGTCGGCGACCAGAAGCACACTGTCGGCCTGGCGGATGCAGACATGGGTCCATTCGCTCGGTCCATCATCGGCCACGTAGACGATGATTTCCGCCCTTGTTTCCAGGTGATTGAGCCAATCGAGCACCTGCTGATCGTCAAGCGTGAGGGCGGGAAAGCGGCTCTCGACATCGGCCTTCGTCAGGAATGCCGCCTGGCCGTTCGCCGCAAACACCACGCGCAAGTGATCGACGAATGTCGACGAGATGCGGGTGCCACCGGCGGGAACGACGGCGAGCGTGCGCAACCGGCACGACGGCTTGGCACGGGCGGTCGCCGGCGCCTGCATCGCGAACCGCCGCGCCAGAAAGGTCGTAACCGACTGGCGCAGACTGGGAAGCGATCTGGCCGCCCTTTCGAATTGCTCGTCACGAATTTCAAGGACGATGGAATCGCGGGCCGCAACCACTGTCGCGATACGCGGCAAGCTCGCAAAAAATCCGACTTCACCAACGAGCTCGCCATAGCCGATTTCGGCCACCGGCGTTTCGGCGCCAGCCCGGTGGACGGTGAAACGTCCGGAAAGCACAACGAAAAAGCGATCCGACTGCTCGCCCTCGCGCACGAGAACATCACCGCGCCGCAGCAACCTGCGGTCGGAATTGGCGGCAAGCGCCTCCAGTGCCGCGACCGATGTCCGATCAAACATCAGCGTCGCTGACAGCAGCTTGGCCGCAAGGGAGCTTGTTGCATCCATCGAAGCATCCTTGGAACGTGCAGCGCCCAAGCTTAGCTGTTTCCAAACGGATTTCCGAACAGATTTCTTTCCGCTGAGGATTGAGCCAACTTCCACCTTCGGCCAAAACTCTCGCCGCCGACCGGCGATGACGCCGGCCCTCAGCCATGCGTCTCCCGGAGCGGCCCGATGCCTTCGATACCCCTGCCCTTCGTGATGGCGCTGTTGCTGGCGATCCTCTTCGTTCGCGTGCTGGCCCTAAGCGCATGGCGCCTTCGACCACCTTCGGTTTTCATCGCCGCCTGCCTCGTCCTCGTGACCACCGTCGGGCTTCGCTGGACCGCCGACCTGCAATGGACGAGGTTCATCCAGCCTGTGGTTGCGTCCCTGTTGCCGCCGATCGCGTGGTTTTGCTTCTCTGACTTGAGCAATCCGTACCGGCGACGAGCCTGGCCGCATTTACTCGTCCCCGTTTCCGTATTCCTGCTCTCCTCGATGTGGCAGCGGTGGCAGCCGCCAATCGACCTGATCCTTGCTTTCCTCTATTTCGGCTACGGCGCAGCCCTCGTTCGCGGCGTCTATGCGGCACGCGGGGAATTCGAGAGCGCGAGGCTCACCGATATGGCTCATGCTCGCCGGGCCGTGCTCCTGGTGGCGGCCCTGCTGCTGATGTCAGGCACTGTCGACCTTCTGATCGCCGCGGATTTCGATCTTTATCAGGGTAACCACGCGGCATCGATCGTCGCTGCGACCCATATGTTGATGCTTCCACTGATTGCCTGGACGATCGTCGTCATGAGCCGGAGCATACCGGACGAGGTCACTGCCAACGATCGCTCGGCCGGCGCAGCAACGATTGCCGCAGACGTGACGCCGATCGCAGCCGCACCGAACGACGACGACCACAGTGTCTTGGCGGCGATCGACAGAACGATGCGCGAGAACAAGCTCTATCGCGATCCGGATCTGACCCTGGGCCGTCTGGCGCGTCGCCTCGCAATGCCGGCAAGGCAGATATCCGGCGCGATCAGTCGCGCCTCATCCGGCAACGTGTCGCAAGTGGTTAACGGGTACCGGATCCGGGAGGCCGAGCGTTTGCTGAAGGAGACGGACCTGACGGTCACAGCGGTCATGTTCGAGTGCGGGTTCCAAACGAAGTCGAACTTCAATCGGGAGTTTTTGCGGATAACCGGGATGAACCCGCGCGCGTACCGGCTCTCGCAGACACCGGGCGCGAACACTCCCCACGATCCTACGGCCGGACAGGCAAGGCTTCAGCCAGAAAGCCTATGATAAGAAAAGCGATTTCGCGGTGGATCTGTTCGCGGCTGCGGACCCCGCCATCCCTGCACACGACACCGTCGCCAGGTGTTTCTTCCTCGATCAGCGCGGCCGCTCCCGGTTTGCACGGCGACATGAAGCTGAAATGCATGGCGTCGGGGATCTCGACATAGGTCGAGGTGGCTTTGGGCAAGTGTGACGTAAGGTAGCCCGATTCAAGGTCAGCGGGCATGTCACCGATATCGGTGCCGGCTGCGATCACGAGGGCCGGGGCGCGAAGCCTTGCCAGGCTCTGAGGGCTGAACCCGCGCGCAAGACCCAGGTCGAGAGATACGAATGCGCGCAGGCGATTGTCGCTCATGTCGTCTTGAAGCTTGCTTGCCCCAAGTCCGAGTTCGTCGCTGAGCGCACACGCCCGTGGACTTGCGTTGACCCGGCAACCGGCCCTGAAAAGCTCGGTGTCGAACCTTGCACCCGCCAGCGCCGTCACGGTCCATCCGCCAAGAGAATGACCAACGGCCGCGATCTGCGACTCGTCAATCCTGCCGCCGAGTTGGGGATCGGCGACGAGCGCGTCGATGGTGCGGCTGAGGTCGCGCGGACGCTCAAAGGACATCGCGGCATCCTTCGCGTTCCTGTCGAACGTCGTCGTGCCGGGATGGTCAGGGGCGGCAACGATGTAGCCCTGCTGGACCAACCGGCTCGCCAGCCAGTTCAGGTTGCGCCAACTGCCGCCGTAGCCGTGTGAAAGGACCACCAGTGGCGACACCTCGTCGGTGGCCGCAGCGTTCACGATGGCGCTTATGCCGACGAAGGCCCGATTTTCGCCAACCGCCACGGCGCCCGTTCGATCGGGTGTGGGATACCACAGCGCGACGTGAAGCGGCCGGGCGCTGGCGGGAAATATCTCAATCTGCCGAAAGCCGATCGGCTCTGCCGCATGGGCGTGCCCAACAGCAAAGATCCACAGGCCGGCTGCAAAGATGGAAAAACGAAACATTGGAAGCCCTCGGTTCTGACAACGAGACCTTCATCGACTGTGATCGGCGCAGCCGCGACCTGATTCACGATCGAGGTCGTTTCGCCCCCTCGCCCCCGAAAGACGAGCGATCCCGGACCGTCAGCGCTACCGCTGGTCCTGCGACTTGCCCGCATCGGGTGGTTCGTCGCCTTGCGCCGCCACGGCATTCCGATCGCTCTTATGTGACGGCTCGATGAGGCCGAGCACAATCAGAACAGTAAATGCGGATCCGACGGCAATTGCTGCAACGATCCAATGGCCGAACCCGACCGATAGGCCGATGGCGCCGGCGAGCCACAGACTGGCGCCTGTCGTGATCCCATGGACTTCGCCGCGCGACAGCACGATTGTTCCCGCGGCAAGGAAGGCAACGCCGGCGGTCACGGCTTCCACCACGCGCAGAGGGTCGATCCGCACCCGGTCGTCGACAAAATCGCCGAGCCGTACGCTTTCCAGCGAGACAATGCTGAACGTACATGCGGCAAGGCTGACGAGCATATGTGTTTTGAGACCGGCAGGCCGTGCCTTTGCCTCGCGCTCGAAGCCGATGACGGCGCCCATCAGCAATGCTCCGAGGATACGTGCAAGAATGATCGGATAGGGAACCTGGGAGGGCGGAAACAATTCGGCGGTGATCTGATCCATGCGGAACCAACGCGGAGCCCCCACATTGGTTCCGACCGCCTTCTTTGCGCCCGAACCGATGTCGGGCGCAGCAGACAATCCTCACGTCGTTGCGTGACTTGCCTAGTTGCCGAGCGCCGCCAGTGCAGCATCGAGGCGCTCCTGCGCCTTCTTCGGGTTCTTCGCGGATTTGACCGCTTCGAGGTTGGCGGGGCTGTCGCCGACCTGGATCACGCCGACCATGCCCATGCCGTAGTGCGGCGTGCATTTCACGCCATAAAGGCCAGCGGCGGTGAAGGTCACCTTGAAGGTCTCGTTGATCTTGCTCCTGAAGGTTTCCGCGCCTTCAGGGATCATGCCCTTTATGCTCTCGACATTGTGGCCCTTGTCCGTCGGGATGAACGTGACCGTGTCGCCCGGCATGACTTTCAATGACGCCGGTTCGAACACCATTGCACCGTCCTTGCCCTTGTTCAGCATGTGCACTTCGAAATCTGCCGCGGCTGCAGGTGCAGCGACAACCATTGCCGCGAACGCCATAGCGAGCCCGCGCTTGATTGCATTCAACATCGTCTTCTCCACGTGAGCGGCCGCCCGAGGTTCAAGGCGGTCGGAAGGAGCATTAGTTCGAAGTCGACGATCCGACTTTGATACGCATCAACTTCGCAGAGCATTTCAGTGCGCATTGACTCAACGCACATTGACATTACATAGGAATCCTATATTCATGTACCCATGAGCAACGAAACCAACAGCACCCCTCCACTGGTTGACAGGATCGGCGACGGCCTGTCCCGTGTCGCGACCGCCATGCGGACTGAGGCATGGACGGCAGCGGACGCCATCGGCCTCAACCCGACACAGTTGCAGATCCTGACCTTTCTGGTCGCGCGTGGCTCTACGGGAATGCGGGTGAAACAGATCGCGGCCTATCTCGGCGTCAGCCAACCAACGACGACCGATTCGATCAACGCGCTGCTGCGCAAGGGGCTGGTCGAAAAGCGCGCCGACCCGAGCGACGCGCGCGCGCTGTCGGTGGCGGCGACAGAACAAGGCGAAGACGCTTTGCGCCAGGCGGGGCGGCTTGCGTCTGCTACTGAAGATGCAATTGCCGGGCTTTCCAGGCTGGAGCAGCAGGATCTGCTCACGCACCTCGTCAAGATCATCCGCAATCTGCAGACGTCAGGCGCCATTCCCGAACAGCGCATGTGCGTCAACTGTCGGTACTTCCGCCCCAACGCCCACGACGATCCGCAAACTCCACATCATTGTGCGTTCGTCGATGCGGCATTCGGTCCGGCCCAGTTGCGGATCGATTGCGGCGAATACGAAGGCGCAGCGAAAGATGCGCAGGATGCAGCCTGGCACATATTCAATCGCACGTCTGCCGGTGCCTAATGCAAGCGCGCGCAGACCAAAAGGGATAGAGACAAAAAGATCATGAAGTTACGTCGTCAACTTCACACAAGACTTCAACATCGGGTCCGCATGCGCTGTTTCGCGATACAAGCGGACGCCCGGTGATGTCGGCGCCGGTCCGACGACTGCCATCGGCGGACCGGCAATTTTCCCCCTCCACGCAAATAGAAAGAGAAAACCATGAGCAGAATTAATCTAGTCGACCCCGCTTCGGCAACCGGCGCCAGCGCAGAATTGCTTGGCGACATCCGTTCGGCCTTCGGCGTGACCCCCAACATGTTCAAGGCGGTCGCCAACTCTCCTGCTGCCCTTGCCAGCATGTGGGGTTTCTTCGGCGCACTCGGCAGGGGCCGGCTCGGCGCCAAGCTCGGCGAACAGATCGCCGTCGCCGTCGCCGACCGCAACGATTGCCATTATTGCCTGGCGGCCCACACCGCACTCGGCCGCAAGGCCGGCGCGACCGCCGAGGAAATGGCGAGCGCGCAGCGCGGCCTTTCTTCGGACCCGAAAACGGCCGCTGCCCTCACCTTTGCGCGGGCGCTCGTCGAGGCGCGGGGGAACGTGCACGATGCGGATGTGCGCAGCCTGCGCGACGCCGGTTTCGACGATCAGGACATCGTCGAGATCATCGCCCACGTCGCGCTCAACCTGTTCACCAACTACATCAATGTGGCGCTTGCGGTACCGGTCGATTTTCCCGGCGTGAAGCTCGTCCGCGAAGCCGCTTGACCTCAGGCATTCACGGGGATGCGAGCGGCGCCGTTCGCGTGTCTCGCTTTCCCGTTCCCTGCCGGGCGGCACCCACCGTCCGGCGCTCCCCGGAGACAAGGACAATGAACAGCAATTTTCGCATGCATGCGCCGGAACTCGCCGTATCGACCTGGTTCAATACGCCGGCACCCTTGAGCCTCAACCGGCTGCGCGGGCGGGTGGTGTTTCTCCATGCCTTCCAGATGCTCTGCCCGGCCTGCGTCTCGCACGGCCTGCCACAGACACAGCGCGTCCAGAACATCTTTCGCGACACCGATCTGCAGGTGATCGGGTTGCACACCGTGTTCGAGCATCATGCCGCAATGGCGCCGGAAGCGCTGAAGGCGTTCATTCACGAATACCGACTGACCTTCCCGATCGGCGTCGATCAGCCCTCAGATAGCGGGCCGATACCGACGACGATGGATCGCTACGGCATGCGCGGCACGCCGACGGCGATCATGATCGGCCGCGACGGTCACGTCGAATACCATCGCTTCGGAATTGAAGACGACATGATCATCGGTGCCCGCCTCGCCACGCTGCTCGCCTCCCCCGCAAACATCAGCACCGATACCGGCGCCTCGGACGGATGCACGGCCGAAGGCTGCGTTGCCGATCGCAGCAAACAGTTGAACTCTCTCGAAGGACGAAACGACATCATGACGAGCAAAAAGCGATCGCGATCAGGCACGTCCACTTCGAGGATCTCGGAAACTTCGCCGAACCTTTGCGTTCCGCCGGCTTTGAAATCGAATATCGCGATGTGGGCGACGAGGATTACCTCTCCTTCGACCCTCTGGAGCCGGACCTCGTCGTGGTGCTCGGCGGCCCGATCGGCGTATACGAGGACAAAGCCTATCCGTTTCTCGCCGACGAGATCGCGCTGTTGAAATCGCGCCTTGCCGCGGATCGGCCGACGCTCGGCATCTGCCTTGGCGCCCAGCTAATCGCCCGCGCGCTCGGCGCCCGGGTCTATGCATCAGGCCTCAAGGAGATCGGATTTTCTCCGTTGAAGCTGACTGCGGCCGGTCGTGTTTCGTGCCTGCGCCATCTCGCCGACGTCCCGGTGCTGCATTGGCATGGTGACACCTATGATCAACCTGATGGCACCGAACTGTTGGCATCGAGCGAACTGGTTACCCAGCAGGCCTTCGCGCGCGGCAGAAATCTGCTCGGCCTGCAGTTCCATCCGGAGGCAGAGACGGAAGCGGCGTTCGAACGCTGGCTCGTCGGTCATGCCTGTGAGCTTGCAGGGGCGGGATTGAGCGTACCGGACCTGCGCAATGACGCGCGACGCTTCGGTGAGACGCTTAAGAGAGCAGCCGACCTGATGCTTGGCGCGTGGCTGGAGACCATCGATGGTTGACCACGAGCCGTTCGTACTCGATGCCCTTCTTGTCGGCACGCTGTCGCCGATCGACGATCAGGGAACATTGAGCGGCATAGACAAGCGGCCGGCACCCGGATCCGTGCACCTCGGCACCCTCGGATTTTCGGGCGACCGGCAGGGTGACCTGAAGCGACATGGCGGCATCGACAAGGCCGTGCATCACTATCCGCGGGAGCACTACAGGGCCTGGACGGACGAGATCGGCGCGCTGCCGCTTCTCGAGCAACCGGGCGCCTTCGGCGAAAACCTCTCCGTCTCGGGGCTGACTGAAAGCGATGTGGCGGTCGGCGACCGCTTTCGTCTGGGCGGGGCGCTCGTCGAGGTCAGCCAGGGGCGGCAGCCCTGCTGGAAGCTCAACCGTCGCTTCGGACTTCAGGACATGGCCCGCCGCGTGCAGCAGTCCGGTCGCACCGGGTGGTACTACCGCGTGATCGAAGAGGGCCCGGTCTCGGCCGGCGACGGGATGGAACGGGTCGAGCGTCGCCATCCCGATTGGACGATTGCCCGGCTCTGGCACTATCTCTACGTCGACACGCTGAACCGTGAGGCGCTCGCCGAGATCGCCGCTCTCGCAATTCTGCCGTCAAGTTGGCGCGACTATGCGACAAAGCGCCTGAACACGCGAAGCGTCGAGGATTGGGCGCGGCGCCTCGACGGAGACGCCCGGCCGCTCAGCCGCTGACGTTGCCGCCGAGCGCCGGAGTTGTCCGTCCCTGGGGCTTCGACGCGCGGCTGGCCCTGCGGCCGGAGACCCGAACTGGGCGCGCCAACATTTCGGCGATCTCGTCGGCAACGAAGATGGCGTGGTCGTTAACCTGCGGCAGCCCCATGAGTTCGCCGAACGTGCCGCGCGCAAGCGGCCCCGCAATGATCAGCGATCGTTCCGCCGCCCCGTCCACACCGATGGCGCGGCTCTTTTCGTCGCAGGCAAGACCAAGCCCAACGGTATCGAGGCTCAGATGGCCCTCAGACGCAAGATCCGCAAGCCAGCTCTGGCTCGATAGAATGCCCCGATGGGCCGGCCCCGTCGTTACCACGCAGGCGTCGAACAACAGGCGTTCGCAGCCTTGCGTCCGGCGATGGCGGATATCGGCGGCGATCACCTCACCGCAGGTCTCGACGGACTCGATCTCGCCGCCAAGAATACGCACCTGTCCCGCATCGATCGCATCGCGGATCGTATCATCGACCTGCGGCGCCACCCGGAACCGGTGCGCGTCCCAAAATGGCCGCAGGCGCCGAACGAGACGGCGACGCTCAGCCACCGGCAGTGCGCGCCAGATCTGGCCACCCTGGCTTCGCAGGGCGTCGAAAACCGCATGCCAGCTGGCGCCGACCACCGCCGCGTCCCGCACCGCCTTGCGCACGCGCCGCAACAGTTCTAGGGCATTTCGGGCGGGATCGCTGATGAAATCGCCGAACGGCTCCTGCGTTCTGCCGGCGTGACCGCGCGACCTGAGGCCTCGCCGCGACAGGGCAACGATCGGGCCTCGATGCGCGGCGCGGCTCAGCGTCGCAATCACATCTGCGGCCGTCAGGCCGTTGCCGAGCACAAGGACACGGTCATCGGGACGAATGACGGCGAGCGCGCTGGCTGCCGTCGTGTCTGGTACGTAGCGCGGGTGGTTACCAAGAGCTTCGACCACGCCTCTCGGTGCGCACGGGGCCGGGTGCGTGGTGGCGATCACGACGATATCGGCCAGCAGTTCCGTGCCGACATCCGTGCGCAGCCGCCAGCGCTTCCCGCGCCTTGACACCTGCTCGACCCGCTCACGCCGGTGCGCGACCTTGCCGTTCCTTACGAACGGTGCGACGAACGCGCCGACATAGCGGCCGAAAACCGCCCGCCGCACATAAAGGTTGCCGTCGGCGGCGCGGGCCTGCGCATCATCTCGCGGCTCGCCATTGGCCACCAGCCATTTGAGAAAGTCGTCACAATCTTCAGGCACGAGGCTCATGCGCGCCGCCGGCACGTTGGTGCGGTGGGCAAGATTGGCCGTGTCGTAGGCAAGCCCCGCTCCGAGGCGCTCGCGCGGCTCGAAGACGACGATCGCCGCCCCGTCGCTTGCGTCCTTGCGCGCGAGGTTCGCCGCAATGACTGCACCGGTGAAGCCGCCACCGATAATGGCGATGACCGGTCGCCGCACGCCCGTCACGATTGGGATACCTTCAGTTTCGGGCGATGATCGCCCGCAATCGTTTCACCGAATGGCCCGGTGTTGATCGATGTCTCGCGCGCGGGAACCGAATGGGCAAGCGGCAGGTTCGGCAAGACGAGTTCGCCGAACCGGTAGGCTTCCTCCAGATGGGGGTACCCAGACAAAATGAAGCTGTCGATGCCAGCCTGCCGATACTCCTCCATGCGCGCCCTGACCTGATCGGGATCGCCGACGAGCGCCGTGCCTGCACCACCGCGCACCAGGCCGACGCCAGCCCAGAGATTCGGAGCAATTTCGAGCTTGTCACGGCGCCCGCCATGCAGGCGGCTCATGCGGCTCTGACCAACCGAATCCATACGCTCGAACACCTTCTGTGCGGCGGCAATCGTGTCGTCATCCACATATTGTATCAGGTCGTCGGCGGCCTGCCACGCTTCCTTCGCGGTTTCGCGAACGATCACGTGTAGACGGATGCCGAAGGTGACGTCCCTGCCCTCCGCCTCGGCCAGCGCCCGGACCTCGGCAATCTTGCGCGCGACGTCCTCGACCGGTTCGCCCCAGGTCAGGTACTTGTCGATCGTGCGTGCGGCAACCTCCTGACCCTTGCCCGACGACCCGCCGAAATAGAGCGGCGGATGAGGCTGTTGGAAACACTGGAACAGCAGCTTGCCGCCTTCGATATCGAAGTGGCTGCCCTTGAAATCGACCTCCTCGCCTCGAAGCACAGCCTTGTAGATATTGAGGAATTCCTCGGTTACCTCGTAGCGTTCGGTGTGCGAAAGATGAATGCCGTCGCCCTTGTTCTCGATCGGGTCGCCGCCGGTGACGACGTTGATCAACAGGCGCCCGCCCGAAAGCCGGTCCAAGGTCGCGGTCATGCGCGCCGCAAGCGTCGGCGACAGCAGCCCCGGCCGCACCGCAATCAGGAAGCGCAGCTTTTCTGTGAGCGGCGCGAGTGCCGAAGCGACCACCCAGCTGTCTTCGCAGCTGCGGCCCGTCGGAATGAGCACGCCGTAGTAGCCGAGCTGGTCGGCCGCCTGCGCCACCTGTTTCAGGTAGTTGAGATCGACATTGCGGCCGCCGCGCGTGGTCCCGAGATAACGGCTATCGCCGTGGGTCGGCAGGAACCAGAGCACGTTGATCTTCTCGGGGATAATGGACTTCTCCGGCACAATTCCCATTTGGCGAAAGCCTCCTCGCAAGCCTCGTCCGGCGGCATCCTCGCAACCGGCGTCGATGTGAAAAACATAAACTCTATAAAATTTATTGACAATCAAAAATCGGGCGCTCATTTTTGAAGAGAGGAAAAATTTTTCCCGTATCGGCAGATTGCAACCGGGAATTAGGTCAAATTTTTCGAGGGTTTGTCATGACAATCGCGCTTGCCGCTTCTCCAGCATTCGATGCAGTGGTTCCGCCCAACAGCGCCTACGAGCCGATCACGCCGCCGGCCTTACGGTCAGCCATGCGCAACCTGTCGGGCGGCGTGTCCGTCATTACCGCCGGCATCGGCGACGAGAAAACAGGCGCAACCGTGACCTCGGCGACGGCGCTGTCGGTCGATCCGCCGACCATGGTCGTCAACATCAACCGGACATCTTCAACCTGGCCCATCATCCAGCGCTACCGGCATTTCTGCGTCAACGTGCTCTCCCGGGAACAGCAGAAGGTCGCAGAACGCTTTTCCGGCGTCGATGGCGCGAAGGGTGCTGCGCGGTACGACGGAGCCGAATGGACCAGGCTCGCGAGCGGCGCCTCTGCCTTGATCGGGGCGCTTTCGGCCATCGACTGCGAGGTCGAGGAAATCATCGAGCGTCATAGCCACGCCATCATCATCGGCCGCGTCGTGGCGATCACCACCGGCACGGGCGAGCCGATCGTATACCACAACGGCCTCTACGGCGGCGTCACGATCTGAGCTGGCGCCGGGCGGCATGAACCGCTGCCCGGAGCGGCAAATTTGGAACGGGCTCGCACCGAGGCACCGAAATGCGGAATAAATTATCTACATATAATCGATGTTTTTAGTCAGCATACTCACGAGACTTCATTACGGGGTCCGAACCTTTCCATTGAGGAGCAGACAATGACGATCCGCAGACGCACCCTTATCGCCACCGCCGCCGTCGTTCTGGCCGCGCCCTTGTTCTCGCTTCCGGCCCTTGCCGGTGAAACGTCGCTGACCATCGGGTACCAGCCGATCGTCGAGCCGTCGCGCGTGCCTCAGGCTGACGGCACCTACGAGAAGGTTACCGGCGCCAAGATCACCTGGCAGAAGTTCGACGGCGGTGCGGACGTGATCGCAGCGCTCGCCTCCGGATCGATCGACATCGGCTATGTCGGCTCGTCGCCGCTTGCAGCCGCCGCCAGCCGGCAGCTGCCGTTCGAAACCATTTTCGTGGTCGGCCTGATCAGCGATGCCGAAGCGCTCGCGGTCAAGGGTGTCGACAAGCCCGAGCAACTGGCCGGCAAGAAGATCGCCACACCCTTCGTCTCCACAGCCCATTACAGCCTGCTGACCGCACTGAAACACTGGAACATCGATCCGAAGTCGGTCGAAATCCTGAACCTCAGGCCCCCGGAAATTGCCGCAGCCTGGCAGCGCGGCGACATCGACGGCGCCTATGTCTGGGATCCGGTGCTGACCGAGATCAAGAAGACATCGACGGTTCTCGCCACATCAGGCGATGTGGCAAAGTGGGGCGGCCCCACCTTCGACGCCTGGATCGTCAGCAAGAAATTCGCCGAGGAACATCCCGATATCGTCACCGGTTTCGTCAAGGTGACCGGCGATGCCTATGCGGACTATCGTGCCAGGCCGGATGCCTGGAACGCCGGCTCGCCCGAAGCTGAAAAGATTGCACGGCTGACCGGCGCAAAGACCGAGGATGTGCCGGCCCTGCTCAAGGGCTACTACTTCCCGTCGCTCGAGGAACAGGCCGGCGCCGGACTGCTGGGCGGCGACACCGTCAAGGCTGTCGCCCAGACCTCGGCCTTCCTGCTGGAACAGGGCAAGATCCCGGCCGCCCTTCCGGATTACGCGCCCTATGTCTCGCCACGCTGGGCGCAGGAAGCAGCCAAGCTGTCGTTCTGACCGCGTTTTTCTCCGCGCCCGTCCGGCTCGATAGCCGGGCGGGTTCTTCCCATTATCCCGCATCCGGAACCGTTCCATGGCCGTTCTTTCCCTCGAAGCCGTGACGCTGCGTTATCCTGCTGGCGACAGGCATGCGGCCCCTGTGCTGGCCACGGTCGATCTGGCGCTCGAACAGGACGAATTCGTCGTCGTCATTGGCCGCTCCGGCTCGGGCAAGACCAGCCTTCTCAATCTGGCGGCAGGTTTTGTGGCACCCAGCAGCGGCCGCGTCGCCATCGACGGTGCTCCGGTCTCGGGCCCCGGGGCCGATCGCGCCGTGGTGTTTCAGGACGACGCGCTTTATCCGTGGCTGACAGCTCTCGACAACGTCGCCTTCCCGCTGCGCTTGCGCGGCGTTCCGCGCACGCAACGGCTGGCGCGCGCCCGGGAGCTCCTTGCCCGGGTTGGTCTGCCCGATGCGGGCGACCGCGACGTTTGGGAGCTGTCCGGTGGCATGCGCCAGCGGGTCGGCATTGCCAGGGCTCTCGCGTCCGATCCGAAATTTCTGCTGATGGATGAGCCGCTCGGCGCACTCGACGCGCTGACCCGCAGCCGGATGCAGGGTTTCATCCTCGACGTCTGGCAGGCAAATGGCGTCGGGGCGCTTTTGATCACCCATAGCATCGAGGAAGCCTTGCTGCTGGCAACCCGCATCATCGTGCTTGCTCCCAACCCTGGCCGGATCGTCAGCGAGATCCGCACGACCTTCGGCCGTGATCATCTCGCAGGAACGCCGCTCTCCGAAATCCGCAGCTCGCTTGCGTTCCGCCGCCTGCAGGACGATCTGACCGCACTCATTCATGCCGAAGATGAAGGGATCGCCGCATGAGCCTTTCTCTGGAAAGCACGCCATCCGCCCTGGACCATCCTCAGGGCAGCACAGAGGCCCCCGCACGCGAAGCGCAGCGCGCACCCGTGCCGCTTGTCTGGATATCGCTCGCGACGATCGCAGCGCTCTTGTCGCTGTGGAGCCTTGCGGCAAGCTATGGTCTTGTCTCGCCGCTGTTCCTTCCCTCTCCTCTCTCGGTCTACCAGGCCCTGCGGAGCCTCGCCGTCACCGGCTTTGTCGACGCCACGCTGCTGCAGCATGCGATAGCCAGCCTGATCAGGATTTTCGGCGCGCTTGCCGTTGCGATCGTGCTCGGCGTGCCTGCCGGGCTCGCCATCGGGACCAGCCGGATCGGCAAGGGCATTCTCGATCCGATCGTCGAATTCCTGCGTCCTCTGCCGCCGCTCGCCTATCTTCCCCTTGTGATCATCTGGCTCGGGATCGGCGAAGCCTCGAAGATCGCCGTCATTGCGCTGGCGATGCTGCCACCGATCATCCTGTCGACGGCGACAGGCGTCCGGTCCACTTCCACCGATCACGTCAATGCAGCGCGCGCCTTCGGCGCTTCGAGAATGCAGGTGCTTGGCCACGTCGTCCTGCCGAGTGCCCTGCCCGCGATCCTGACGGGCACCCGGATCGCGCTGGGAGCCGGCTGGTCGACGCTGGTGGCGGCAGAACTGGTCGCGGCAACAAGGGGACTTGGCTTCATGATCCAGTCGGCCGCCCAGTTCCTGGTTACCGACGTGGTGATCGCGGGCATCATCGTGATCGCCGCCGTCGCCTTCCTGTTCGAACTTGCCGCCCGTCTGCTCGAACGCTGGCTGGTGCCGTGGTCAACGCGACGCTGAAGGCCGCGGCCCCTCGTCAGCCGGTCTTGTGCGTCAGCCGGTGCCGTGTGGCGATCAGCCTTGCCGCGGCATAGCTTTGCGTGACGATCTCGGGCACGAGGTCGATGTCCGGCAGGCTGCCGACACCAAGCGGACCGATCGCATAGAGATTGCGCGTACGCTGGCCACCCACGAGCACCTCGCCGGCCGGGCTGACGGCGATGCCAAGGCCAAGTTCGTCGGGCTCCGCAAGACCGCCTGCAAAAAGGCTCTGCATCAGCGATGCGCCGAGATCGGGCGCCGAACACCGACAGTCGATCACCTGGTCGGCAGCAAGCAATGTCTCCTGGCTTTCCCCGGCCCAGCGCACCATCAGCCCTTCGGCGCGGCGCCGGCCCGCCCAGCCTTTGCGCAGGACCGTTCGGCCATCCGTCAATTCCTGCCGCAGACGCAGGTAAAGCGGGGCCGGCAGCCGATTACGATGACTGTCATAGATCGAGCGCAGATGCCGGTTGAAACGATGCTTCTCCTCCTGGGGCAACGCCTGCCACAGCGAGCGCGCACGCCGGCGCAGGCCGTTCATGGCCGCCTGCCAGCCGAGCCCGGCCGCTTCCGCTTCCTCGCAAGCCTGTCTCACGAACCGGACGATATCACCGAGCCGTGTCGGCATCGGCTCGACCGGAAAGGTCGGTGCGGCGGCGAGGCGCGTGTGCGGCTGCGGCAGAAATCCATGGCGCGAGACGATGGTGATCTCGCCGGCAAAGCCGTTGTCGCGCAGTTGCAGCAGCCGGTCGACGACCCGCACCCCGCTTCCGAGCAGGACGGTGTGGCGCGGCACGACGAGACGGCGCGCACGAACCAGCGGCTTTTCCTCCTCGGCGACCTGCATTTCACCCTGGCGCAGGCCGAAGCCGGTTGCGAGCACCACCGCGTCGCATTCGACCGTCGCCCCCTCCTGCAACACGGCGAAGCGACCATTGCCCTGCTTTCTGAGGCCGAGCACTGCCTGGCAGGAAAGCTGCATGGAGATATCGGGCCGGCGCGTCAGTGCCTCCGAAAACCGCTGATAGACGTAGTCGCTGAAAATGCTCTTCGGCACGAAAATCTGCTGAAAACCGGGAATTGCGGCAGAAACCGCCGAGCGAAACTCGTCGTTGGCTAGAAGCCAGTCATTGAAATCTTCGGCCTGACCGGCAGCGACCGACAGGTCGCGCACCCGGCTGTTGAGAATTTCGCCGCTGAGGGCGGCGGCCAGCACCTGCCCGCCGCTGATCGCCGGCTGCGGATCGAAGAGATGAACGTGGAATGCTGTGCGGACCGATTTCATCAGCGCAATCGCCATCATCACGCCCGAAAAGCCGCGGCCGATGATGGCAATATGGGGTTTTGCCGCTGCGCCAGTGTCCCTCGGCGCCATCTTGGCAAACAGTCCATGGACAGTCATGTGCTCTCTCCTGTCGCCGGCCCGGCCGGCAAAGATTGAAATGCATGGCTGTTCGGTCGAAAACGCAAAATCTGACCGCATTACACATCGAGGGCAACCGCGCGTCCACGTCAGAGGCGCTGGACGAAGGAACGGAGGCCGAGATATGTGCACGGCCGACCGAGGCATCGATCGGCGTTCGCGCACGTCGCTTCACGCCACCCCTAGATGGCATTCTCTATATACTTTGTGGTTATTAGAGCGCGAAAAGGCGCCGACATCAAGTGTCGTATTTGGCCTGTGACGAAGGCCTGCTCATCCGGCCTCAATCTCAGGCGACACCGCCCGGCAACGGGATCCGTCGCGCTCCGTCGACTGGTTGCGTTAGCAACTCCCGACGCGTCATGCCGTTCAAGACCCGCAGCAGGTCATAGCCATGCGACCAGCGACCGAAGCCGCTGGCGATGTTGATGTGCCCCGCGTGCCCAAGATCGACAAGCCGGCTTCCCCATCGCGTCGAGTAATGGCGCAGCCGATCGAAAGGCATGTACGGGTCGTTGAGGCTGCCGACGACAAGGCTCGAAAAGGGCAAGGGCTGTTCAGGCATGCGCCCGAAGTCGACCGTATCCGGATGAAGCCGCTCGGTCGCGCCGAGATCGCATGGCGCGACAAGCAGAACGCTGCGCACGTGCCGGGCGAGCGGCCGTCGCGCCAGGTTGGCAACGAGAAGACAGCCGAGACTGTGGGCGACCAGATCGACCGTCCCATGTCTCAAAATCTCGTGCTCCAGCCGGTCGCGCCAGCTATCGAGCTTCGGCCTGTCCCAATCCCCCTGCTCCACCAGAACCGCTTGCGGATGATCGTCGAGCCAGTGACGCTGCCAATGGCCCGGCCCCGATCCGAACAGTCCGGGAATGATGAGCGTTTTTGCCATGTCATCAACCATTTGCGCGGACGCTTCCAAGGTGGACGACGCATGCGCGCCATCCGTTTCATGCTGGATTATGGAAGAGCCCATCGACATCCGTAAGCAAGAAACACCCAATATCTATAAAATCTATAGTATAACTTTTTCAAGCCTGCGATCGCATCTCTATATTTTAGAGATCGAACATGAAACAATGTGCCAAGGAGAGTGTTTCTTTCTACGCGGCTCAAAAGCGAAATCAGTTTCCTTGCGAGCGGCGTAAGCGTCAAAATTTTGCGTTGTTGGAGCCCACGAAATTGGTAGTTTGACGCCGAAATGCACCGGCGCTCGAACAAGCCGGCCAACCGGCGATTTGAAGATCGGTTTGGAACAGGGGATATGCGGTTGCCAGGCAACCGCAGGGCTTATGAGGTGACGGGAAGTTGACGGAGCGACGCAATGGGAGCCGCTGGCGGTTTCGCCAGCCGAGTATCTTGCCGGGTTTTGGATTGTCGCTCGGTATCACGCTGAGCTGGCTGGTTCTGATCGTGTTGATCCCGCTGTCGGGGCTGGTGTTTCGGGCAAGCGGCCTTGGC
>JAESFW010000263.1_pt1 | contig 50893 bp, 48 predicted proteins | sample 9269481 | NCBI WGS metagenome assembly JAESFW01 (sample SAMN14515350, study PRJNA621654) | algae metagenome | isolation source: Lyngbya sp. HA4199-MV5 and co-occurring heterotrophs from soil with... | place: USA: Ahupuaa O Kahana State Park, Hawaii | collected 2009-07-21 | reverse complement strand
AACCGCAGCCATAGCCCGTGCTATGGCGAGGATTTGCAACGCAGCAGATCGCCCAAGGCAGGGATGCTCGACACGCGAGAGACCTGTTCAGCGGAGCCTTAGATTTGCGTGGCCTGAAGGGTGGGGCAGCAGCCCTGCTTTTCAGGATCCATCCTCGCGGGGGCGGCCGCCCCTTTTTTTCCAGTGAATTGATGCATGAACCCCCGGGTCTACACGGGGGCTGGGTCAGACTTTTTCAAAATTATTTGGAGACAAGACAACATGGCTTTCAATTTCATCCGGGCGGCCGCAGCAGGAGCTGCTTTGGCACTGTGCGCCGCAGGTGGCGCGTCTGCTGCCGTCAACCTCCCCGCGCTCAAGATCGACACCACGCAGACCACCGTGTCGGGCCTGTCGGCCGGCGGCTTCATGGCCGTGCAGCTGCACGTGGCCTACTCGGCCACCTTCGCCAAGGGCGCGGGCGTGGTCGCGGGCGGGCCGTTCTACTGCGCCGAAGGCTCCATCGTCAACGCCACCGGGCGCTGCATGGCCAGCCCTGCGGGCATTCCCACCAGCACGCTGGTGAGCACCACCAACACCTGGGCCAGCCAGGGGCTCATCGACCCCGTGGCCAATCTGCAGGCCTCCAAGGTCTACCTGTTCTCGGGCACGCTCGACAGCGTGGTCAAGCCCGGCGTGATGGATGCGCTGCGCACCTACTACAACAGCTTCGTGCCGGCCGCCAACGTGGTCTACAAGAAGGACATCGCGGCCGAGCACGCCATGGTCACCGATGACTACGGCAACGGCTGCTCCACCAAGGGCGCGCCCTACATCAGCGACTGCAATTTCGACCTGGCTGGCGCCATGCTGCAGCACCTGTACGGCACGCTGAACGCGCGCAACAACGCCACGCTGCCCACCGGCAACTACATCGAGTTCAACCAGAGCCAGTTCATCACCAACCACGGCATGGCGACCACGGGCTGGGCCTACATCCCGCAGGCCTGCCAGGCCGGCGGCAGCGCCACCTGCCGCCTGCACGTGGTGCTGCACGGCTGCAAGCAGAACATCAGCGATGTGCAGCAGCAGTACGTGCGCAACACCGGCTACAACCGCTGGGCCGACACGAACAACATCGTGATGCTCTACCCCCAGACCAGCACGGCGGCCACCAACAGCTGCTTCGACTGGTGGGGCTATGACAATGCCAACTACGCCAAGAAGTCCGGCCCGCAGATGGTGGCCATCAAGGCCATGGTGGACCAGATCAGCAGCGGCGGCGGCGGAACGACCAACCCGCCCACGAATCCCGCGCTGCCGGCCCCCACGGGCGTGAACACCTCGGGCGCCACGGCCAGCTCCATGGTGGTGGGCTGGGGTGCCGTTTCGGGCGCGGCCAGCTACAACGTGTACCGCAACACCAACAAGGTCAACGCCCTGCCGGTGAGCGGCACGAGCTACACCGACACCGGTCTGGCTGCATCCACCAGCTACAGCTGGACGGTGCGTGCCGCCGACGCCAACGGGGCCGAGGGCGCAACCTCGGCCGCGGCCTCGGGCACCACGCTGGCCGCACCCGGCGGCGGCGCCACCTGCACTACGGCCACCAACTATGCGCATGTGCAGGCCGGCCGCGCCACGCAGACCGGCGGCTATGCCTATGCCAAGGGCTCCAACCAGAACATGGGCCTGTGGAACGTGTTCGTGACCACCACTTTGAAGCAGACCAGCCCCAACTACTACGTCATCGGCACCTGCCCGTGACAATGCGCTGAACGCCGGGGCCCTGCCTGGAAACAGGGCAGGGCGCCTGGTACCCCTGAAAGACGATACCCGTGAAAGTGACGCACCACCCATGAGCACCTTGGCCACCAAGGACTTGACCATCCGCTTCGGCGGCCACGTGGCGGTCAACGCCGTGACCTGCTCCTTCGAGCCGGGCACGTTGACCGCCATCGTGGGCCCCAACGGCGCGGGCAAGACCACCTACTTCAACCTCATCTCGGGGCAGCTGCGCGCCAGCGCAGGCAGCGTCACCCTGGGCGGGCAGGACCTCACGGGCCAGTCGGTCTCGGCGCGCACGCATGCGGGCCTGGGCCGTGCCTTCCAGCTCACCAACCTGTTTCCCAACCTCAGCGTGCTGGAGAACGTGCGCCTGGCCGTGCAGGCCACGCAGGAGGGCAAGCACCGCCGCGGCCTGAACCTGTGGAGCATCTGGAGCGACCACCGCGCGCTGACGGAGCGCGCCCGCGCCATCCTGCAGGCCGTGGCCATGCTGGAGCGGCAGGACACGCCCGTGGCCAGCCTGCCGCACGGCGACCAGCGCAAGCTCGAAGTGGCGCTGCTCATGGCGCTGGAGCCGCAGGTCTACATGTTCGACGAGCCCACGGCTGGCATGAGCCACGACGAGGCGCCCGTGATCCTGATCCGCGAGCTGAAGAAGGACAAGACCAAGATCATCCTGCTCGTGGAGCACAAGATGGACGTGGTGCGCGAGCTGGCCGACCGCATCATCGTGCTGACCAACGGCACCCTGGTGGCCGACGGCGTGCCCGCCGAGGTGATCGCCTCGCCCGTGGTGCAGGAAGCCTACCTGGGCGTGACCAAGGAGGCTGCAGCATGACCACCAACAACGCGGGCAACCTGCTCGAGCTCCAGGGCGTGCACACCCACATCGGCGCGTACCACATCCTGCACGGCGTGGACTTGGCCGTCCCCAAGGGCCAGCTCACCATGCTGCTGGGGCGCAACGGCGCCGGCAAGACCACCACGCTGCGCACCATCATGGGCCTGTGGCATGCCTCGCAGGGCACGATCCACTTCGGTGGCAAGGACATCACGGCGCTGAACACGCCGCAGATCGCAGGCATGAACATCGCCTATGTGCCCGAGAACATGGGCATCTTTGCCGACCTCACGGTCAAGGAGAACATGCTGCTGGCCGCACGCGGCGCCAAGAACGCCGCGCAGATGGACAGCACGCGGCTCGAATGGATCTTCAAGCTCTTCCCTGCGGTGGAGAAGTTCTGGAACCACCCGGCCGGCAAGTTGTCGGGCGGGCAAAAGCAGATGGTGGCGGTGAGCCGCGCCATCGTGGAGCCGCGCGACCTGCTGATCGTGGACGAGCCCAGCAAGGGCCTGGCGCCGGCCATCATCAACAACATGATCGACGCCTTCGACCAGCTCAAGAAGAGCGGCGTGACCATCCTGCTCGTGGAGCAGAACATCAATTTCGCCAAGCGGCTCGGCGACACCGTGGCCGTGATGGACAACGGCAAGGTGGTGCATGCGGGCAGCATGGCCGCATTGGCCGAGGACGAGGCATTGCAGCGATCGCTGCTGGGGCTGGCACTATGAACACCACCACCGCAACCACATCCACCGCGGCCGCCGGCAAGAGCCTGCTGCGCGATTTCGACTGGAAGCCGCTGGCCCTGGTGCCCGCGCTCGCGCTGCTGGTGCTGCCCTTCATCGGCTCGCCCAGCACCTGGCTCACGCTCACGGTGGCGGGCTTGGCCATGGGCATGATCATCTTCATCATCGCCTCGGGCCTCACGCTCGTCTTCGGCCTGATGGACGTGCTCAACTTCGGCCACGGCGTGTTCATCGCGCTCGGCGCCTTCGTGGCCACCAGCGTGCTGGGCGCCATGGGCGACTGGACCGGTTCGGCCCAGCTGTGGCGCAACCTGGTGGCCGTGCTGCCGGCCATGCTGGTGGCCATGGCCGTGGCCGGCGCCGTGGGCCTGGCGTTCGAGCGCTTCATCGTGCGGCCCGTGTATGGCCAGCACTTGAAGCAGATCCTCATCACCATGGGCGGCATGATCATCGGCGAAGAGCTGATCAAGGTCATCTGGGGCCCGCAGCAGATCCCGCTGCCGCTGCCCGAGGGCATGCGCGGCTCGCTGCTCGTGGGCGACGCCGCCATCGAGAAGTACCGCCTGGTGGCGGTGGCCGTGGGCCTGCTGGTCTTTGGCGTGCTGGCATGGACGCTGTCGCGCACCAAGGTGGGCCTCTTGATCCGCGCCGGCGTGCAGGACCGCGAGATGGTCGAGTCGCTGGGCTACCGCATCCGCCGGCTGTTCGTGGGCGTGTTCGTCGTGGGCTCGGCCCTGGCCGGCCTGGGTGGCGTGATGTGGGGCCTGTACCAGCAGAACGTGGTGCCGCAGATGGGCGCGCAGGTCAATGTGCTGATCTTCATCGTGATCATCATCGGCGGCCTGGGCTCCACGGGTGGCGCCCTGATCGGCGCGCTGCTGGTGGGGCTGATGGCCAACTACACCGGCTTCCTGGTGCCCAAGGTGGCGCTGTTCTCCAACATTGCCCTCATGGTTGCAATCCTGCTGTGGCGCCCTCAGGGCGTCTACCCGGTCGCGAACCGCTGAAGAGGAGCCCAAAGACATGCTGAACCGACTTCTCTCCGGCGACTACCCGCGCAGCAAGGTGCTGGCGGTGATCCTCGTGGCCATCTTCCTGGGCCTGGCGTTCGCGCCTTTCCTGTTCCCTGGCGTCAAGGCGCTGTCCGTGGCAGCCAAGGTGCTGATCTTCGTGGTGCTGGTCGCGAGTTTCGACCTGCTGCTGGGCTACACCGGCATCGTGAGCTTTGCGCACACCATGTTCTTCGGCATCGGAGCGTATGGCATCGCGGTGGCCACCACGCGCATGGGGCCCACCTGGTCGGCCCTGGCTGTGGGCCTGGCCGGGGCCCTGGTGCTCTCGCTGCTGCTGTCGCTTGCGGTGGGGCTGTTCTCGCTGCGCGTGCGCGCCATCTTCTTCGCCATGATCACGCTGGCCGTGGCGGCGGCGTTCCAGACGCTGGCCTCGCAGCTGTCGGACATCACGGGCGGCGAGGACGGACTGACCTTCAAGGTGCCCGAGATCCTGTCGCCGAGTTTCGAGCCTTTCGACGAGCCCTTCCTGGGTGTCACGCTCGACGGGCGGCTGATCTGCTACTACCTGCTCTTCGTGGTGGCCGTGGGCCTGGTGTTGGCGCTGCTGCGCATCGTGAACTCGCCGTTTGGCCGCGTGCTGCAGGCGATCCGCGAGAACGAGTTCCGCGCCGAGGCCATCGGCTACCGCGTGGTGGTGTACCGCACCACGTCGAGCGTGCTGTCGGCGCTGTTCGCCTGCTGCGCGGGTGCCATGCTCGCGCTCTGGCTGCGCTACAACGGGCCGGACACCTCGCTCAGCTTCGAGATCATGATGGACTGCCTGCTCATCGTCGTCATCGGCGGCATGGGCACCATCTACGGCTCGGCCATCGGTGCCGTGCTGTTCCTGGTGGCGCAAAGCTATCTGCAGGATCTGCTGCGCCTGGGCAGCGAGGCCGCCTCGGGCCTGCCCTGGCTGTCGGCGCTGCTCTCGCCCGACCGCTGGCTGCTGTGGCTGGGCGTGCTGTTCGTCCTCTCGGTCTATTACTTCCCCACCGGGGTGGTGGGGCGCCTGCGCGCGGCAGCAGCGCGCAAGGTGGCGTGAGGGCCGGGCCTGCAAGCCGGCCAGGGTAAAGCTGCGTTCCAGAAGTTCAGAACAACACAACTCGGAGACAAAACGCAATGACAAGCCTGAAAGCAAAAACGACGCAAAGATCCGCGATGCTGGCCGTGTGCGCCGCCGTGCTCGCCGCCTGTGGCGGCGGGGGCGGTGACAGCGGCTCGGGCGGCGGCACGAATGTGCGCCCGGCCTACCTGGGCCCCATCACCGAGACCCGCTACGACGGCACCGGCAACGACCTGCTCACGGCCGGCCTGGGCGCGAGCGGCCTGGCCTCGGCCACGCCGCCGGCCTATGCCGATGCGACCCGGCCCACGGGCGCCGAGCTGCGCCGCGCCGCCATCTACAACAACTACCGCGCCATGCTCGACATGACGGCGGCTGGCGGCTACGGCACGCTCTACGGCCCCAATGTGGACGCCCAGGGCCGCGTGACCACAGGCGAGGGCAAGGTGCCCGGCACCGAGTACATCGCCTATGCCGACGACGGCAGCGGCCGCCAGAACGTGACCCTGATGGTGCAGGTGCCCGACAGCTTCAACCCCGCGCGGCCCTGCATGATCACGGCCACCGCATCGGGTTCGCGCGGCGTGTACGGCGGCATCTCCACCGGGGAGTGGGGCCTCAAGCGCGGCTGCGCCGTGGCCTACTCGGACAAGGGCACGGGCGCCGCCCCGCACGACCTGCAGAACGACACCGTGCCGCTGATCGACGGCACGCGCACCACGGCGGCCGCAGCCGGCAAGAATGCGGCCTTCAACGCCAACCTCACGCTCGCGCAGCTCGCGGCCTTCAACGCCGCCACGCCCAACCGCTTCGCGTTCAAACATGCCCACTCGGGCCAGAACGCCGAGAAGGACTGGGGCACGACCACGCTGCAGGCGGTGGAGTTCGGCTACTACGTGCTCAACGAGCGCTACGGCGCGCTCACCAGCTCGGGCCAGCGCATCCGCACGATCACCCCGGGCAATGCCATTGTCATTGCCTCCAGCATCTCCAACGGCGGCGGCGCGGCGATTGCGGCCGCCGAGCTCGATACCCAGGGCCTGATCAGCGGCGTGGCCGTGTCCGAGCCCGCGGTGGAGCTGCCTGCCAACCCCGGTGTCACCGTGCAGCGCGGCGGCACCGCCATCGCCGTCACGGGCCGCCCGCTGATCGACTACACCACCCAGGCCAACCTGTACCAGGCCTGCGCGTCGCTGGCGCCCTCGGTCAGCACCAGCCCCTATGCGGCAGCCTTTGCCGCGGGCTTTGCCGCGGGCTTTGCGGGTGCGGCCCTGCCCATCGCGCCCGGGCGCTGCGCAGCGCTGCGTGCGCGTGGGCTGCTCACGGCCGATACCACGGCAGGGCAGGCCGAAGAATCGCTGCAGAAGCTGCGCGCCTACGGCTGGGAGCCCGAGTCCAACGACCTGCACGCCTCGCTCGCGGCTTTCGAGGTGGCGCCTGCGGTGGCCGTGACCTTTGCCAACTCGCTCTCGCGCGCCAGCGTGCAGGACCACCTGTGCGGCTTCAGCTACGCCGGCGCCACGACGGCCGGTGCCGTCACGCCGCTGGCTCCTCCAGCGGCCCTGGCCGGCATGTTCGCCACGGGCAATGGTGTGCCACCGGCCGGTGGTGTGCAGCTCATCAACAACCGTGCGAAGCAGGGGCCGGCGCGCGACTTCCTGTCGCTGGCCGACAGCGGTGCGTTCGACTGGAACACCGAGGGCGCGGTGTGCCTGCGCAACCTGGTCACCGGCAGCGATGCCGCAGCGCGCAAGCTGCAGGCGGGTGTCGATGAAACGCGCCGCACTGGCAACCTGCGCGGCAAGCCGGCCATCATCGTGCATGGCCGGGCCGATGCGCTCTTGCCCGTGAGCCACACCTCGCGCCCCTACACCGCGCTCAACAAGCGCGTGGAGGGCGCGGCCAGCAAGCTCAGCTATGTGGAGGTGGCCAATGCCCAGCACTTCGACAGCTTCATCGGCCTGCCCACGGTGCTGCCTGGCTACGACACGCGCTATGTGCCGCTGCATGTGTACTTGAACCGCGCGCTCGACGCCGTGTACGAGAACCTGGCCAGCGGCAAGGCGCTGCCCGCCAGCCAGGTGGTGCGCACCGTGCCGCGCGGCGGTACGCCGGGCAGCGCGCCGGCCATCACCGCCGCCAACGTGCCGCCGCTGGCCGATGTGCCTGCCGCGGGCAACGCCATCGCCGTGACGGCAGCCGGAGCCATTGCCATCCCCGAATAAGAAGTACGACGACCCACCACAACAAAGCCGCCGGGCGCCTTGCCGCGCCCCCGCGGCACAAAGGACGGACATGAACACATGGATCACATGGGGCCGCCGCATGGGCGCGGCGCTCGCGATGCTGGGGGTGATGGGGCTGTTGGCGCTGCCGGCGGCGGCGCAGCTGCGCGGCGCCGAGCTGGTGGTGGGCCAGGTGGCACCGCTGTCGGGCGTGCTGGCCAGCACGGGCGCGCAGATGGTGCTGGGCGGCAAGGTCTATTTCGACGCCATCAACGCCCAGGGGGGCGTGCACGGCGCCACCATCCGCCAGTGGGTGGTGGACGACGGCTACAAGGTGCCTGACACCGTGCGCCTCACGCGCGAGATGCTGGCCCGGCCCGAGGTGGTGGCGCTCTATGGCTTTGCCGGCACGGCCAACATCACCCAGCTGCTGGCCGATGGCGTGCTGGAGCAGGGCGGGGCGGCCCTGGTGGCGCCCTACACGGGGGGCGAGTCGCTGCGCAGCCCGTTCAACCCATGGATCTTCCACGTGCGCGCGGGCTACGGCGACGAGGCCGAGCACATGGTGCAGCAGCTCACCACGCTTGGCATGAACCGCGTGGCCGTGATGTACCAGGACGACGGCTTCGGCAAGGCCGGCCTGGCGGGCGTGGAGGCGGCGCTGGCGCGGCGCAACCTCAAGCTCGTGGTGTCGGCCGGTTACGAGCGCAATACCGACAAGGTGGACGATGCCGTCAAGGCCATCAAGGCCGCCGACGTGCATGCCGTGATCATGATCGCCATCAACAAGCCCGCGGCCGCCTTCATCCAGCGCTACCGCGAGCAGGGGGGCGGCGCGCAGCTGTACAACATCTCGGTGGTGGACCCTACCGAACTCGTGAAGCTCGCGGGCCTGAAGAACGCGCACGGCCTGGGCATCAGCCAGGTGGTGCCCTACCCCTTTCGCCCGCAGCTGCCCGTGGTGCGCGAGTACCAGACCCTGCTCAAGAAGTACGCGCCCGAGGCCGAGGTCAACTACACCAGCTTCGAGCAGTTCCTGGGCGCCAAGGTGCTGGTCGAGGCGTTGCGCCGCGCCGGCCCCGGGCCCACGCGCGCCAGGGTGGTCAAGGCCCTCGAATCGATGAACAACTACGACCTGGGCGGCATCAGCCTGGGCTATTCCCCCACCAACCGCATCGGATCGCGGTATGTCGAGGTCACCGTCATCGGCGCCAACGGGCGCCTCATGAAGTGACCTGGCACGCCGCCGTGCCGCCCTCCCTTTCCACCTGACTCACAAGGTTGCCCACCATGACCCCGTTATCGCGCTATGCCACCTGCGCCGGCTATGAAATCCACTACACCGAATGGGGCGCGCCCGACGCCCCCGTGGTGGTGGCCTGGCATGGCCTGGCCCGCACCGGGCGCGACATGGACGAGCTGGCCGCCCACCTGGCGCCACGCTACCGCGTGATCTGCCCCGACACCATCGGCCGGGGCCTGAGCCAGTGGGCGCGCAAGCCGGCCGAGGAGTACCAGCTGCGCTTTTACGCGCGCATCGTGGCCGACCTGTTCGATGCCTTGGGCATTGCGCAGGCGCACTGGGTGGGCACCTCCATGGGCGGTGCCATCGGCACGGTCTGCGCCTCGGGCCTGTTCGAGCCCGCGCTCAAGGGCCGCATCCGCAGCCTGCTGCTCAACGACAATGCGCCGCGCCTGGCCGACGAGGCCCTGGGGCGCATCAAGGCCTACGCGGGCAGCCCCCCGGCCTTCGACACCGTGGCCGAACTCGAGGCCTTCTTCCGCCAGGTCTACCAGCCCTATGGCTGGCTCAGCGATGCGCAATGGCGCCGCCTGACCGAGACCAGCACGCGCCGCCTGCCCGATGGCCGCGTGACACCGCACTACGACCCGGCCATGGTGCAGCAGTTCACCCACCATGCCAACGACTACCTGATCTGGGACCACTACGATGCGCTCGACATCCCCGTGCTGTGCCTGCGCGGCGAAGACTCCGACCTGGTGCTGCGCGAGACCACCATCGAGATGCTGACCCGCGGCCCCGGCGCGCGCGGCCAGGCCCGCGTGGTCGAGGTGCCCGGCTGCGGCCACGCGCCCGCGCTCAACGTGCCCGAGCACTATGCGCTGGTGGACCGCTTTTTCGTGCACGGCGTGCAGGACCCCGGCGCCGAGGCGCCGGCCCTGGTGCGCACGGCGGGCGGGCCCTCGGCCAGTGCGCCACTGCGTTCGCAGTACCGGGCGCCGACCCGGTTGCAATGGCCTTGAGAGCCTGAGCCTGAGCGGGAACGGGCGAGCGGCCGCTTGGCCTGCACGCCGCGCAGCTTGCGGCGTTGGCCTACACCGGCCCGGGTGCTTGCGGTACAAGATGCGAAGGCTTCTACCAGCCGATACCTTCTCTGCCGCCCCCATTGCCCATGCGTACCCGCTCCGAAACCTTCAAGTTCATCCGCGCTCGCAAGGTTTCCCACGGACGGTTCGCCCACCCCAGTACCGATGCCATTGGCGCTCTGCAGCTTTGGACCGCGCTGGGCATGGGGCGGTCGGGAGAGATCCTGTCGACACCCGAGAGCGAATGCCTGGTGGTGCGGGTGACCTACCCGCTGCAACAGGGCATGCTGGCCACCAGTGAGCTGCAGCAATGCTGCCTGTCGCGCGGCATCGAGCGCGAGCCCGTGCCCGAGGGCCCCGGGTCTTGAAGTGAAACACCCCCTGAGTCGCTTCGCGCCTTCCCCCTCTCTCGACTCGCTGCGCGAGTCGGGAGGGGGACGCCCCCGGTGCGGCGGGGCGGCCCTTGCACGGGGGCACTGGCCTGGGCCGCGCCAGTTTCATGCGTCGCGCGGCGCAATGGGTATCGGATACGACGCGCGGGCATTGCCCGGCAGGTGTCAGGGGGTACCGAACACGTCGACGGGTGAGGGAGCGAGAAATTCCCGAAGCTTTTGTTCCGCGGTGTAGAGCGCTTCGGGGTAACTGGCCCATTCACGGCGCACCGTGAGCACGGGCGAGCCGTCTTCCTCGAAGATGAAGACCCGGTCCGGCACGTTGGCCGGGGCGGCCATCGCCAGTGGCCTGACCAGGTAGGTCGATCCGGCAATCTGGAGATTGGGAGGCCAGGGCAGACCGATCGCGCGCATAGAGGTCAATTCAGAGAGGGGGTGGAAGGGTGGGTGGCTTTATCCTAACCATGCGCGTGGCAAAGCGGGCTGCTGGCGGGCCAACAAGCGGCGATGTCCTACGCGGTGGGCCGGCTAGACTGGTCGCCTTCCCCTTGTCCCTTGCAAGACCATGCCCCTGCGTGCCTTGTTCTCCGCCTTCACCCGCAAGCCGTCGTCTCCATCGGCGCCGGATGCGCCCCAGGTCCACCGCACCACCGCTTGCAGCCGGCATGGCCATCCCGAGTTCCAGCTGCGCGTCTCCCGCCCGGCGGTGCCGGCCGAGGACATCGCCTGGCTGCTGCAGTTCTTCGAAGAGCGGGTGGCGCAGGGCACGCGCTTTCGCAGTGGCGAGAGCCTGCAGATCGGCTGGATGTTCACGATGCTGCAGGAGGAGGGGCCGGGCGGTGTGCTGCGCGTGCTGGAGCCCGACATGCAGGCCGTGCCGGTGCGCTTTGTCGATGGGGTCGACGCCACGCTGGTGCACCTGCGCAGCCAGCAGGACACCGTGCGCAGCCTGTCGTCTCCCCAGGGCTGGGAGCCCGATTTCCCTTCGCTGCGCCAGAGCGTGGTGGTGCACCGGGATTACCGCGAGGCGCACCGCGTGCTCCTCACCCGCAGCGCCCCGGCCGATGCCATGGACTCGGGCTGGTGGCTCACCGATCTCGAGGACGAGGCCGGCGCCCAGGACCCGGCGCGCTTTGCCAAGACCTCGCTCTACCAGCTCGGCGTGGACCGCCCGGACCTGGTGAAGTTCTTTGCCGTGCCGGTGGGCCTGCAGGTGGTCGTGGACGGCGCGCGCATCGGCGTGCTCGGGCCCGAGGGTGAAGTGCCGCAGATCCCGGGCTCGTACCTGGACCAGTTGAATGCCTGGCGGGCGTCGCAAGTGGCCAGCGGCGCCTGAGGCTTCAGCGCCGAAAGCGCTCGCCGTTGAAATACGACAGCTCGACGAAGTCCGTGCCGTTGTGGTCCTGCGGCCCGTAGCGCAGCTCGAAACCGCCCATGTCGTAGGGGCGCATGGTGTGCAGGGCCTCGGCGAGTTTCTCGCGCGTGGCCGTGCGGCCTGCACGGCGCAGGGCCTCGATCATCAGGCGCGCGCTGAGGTAACCCTCCAGCGATGAATAGCCTGGTTCGGCGCCGGCCGCGTGGGCCTTGAGTGCATCGCGGTAGGCCTTGACGATGGGCTTGGCGATGTTGTCGGGGTTGGGCGCCACCTGCGCCACGGTGATGCCGCGCGCCGACTCACCGAGCGCCGCCAGCAGCGGCCGCGAGCCCAGGAAGGAGATCGAGAACGCGGGCGCCTTCACGCGCTGGCGCAGCGCCTTGTAGAACGGTATGCCCACGGCCCCCACGGCCAGGGAGATCAAGGCCGTGGGCTGCCAGGCGGTGATTTCGTCCACCGTGCGCGCCACGCCTTCCTCGGTCTCGGGCAGCAAAAAGGCCTTCCAGTCCTTGTTGTTGTGCACCTTGGCCGCCGCGTCGAAGGCCGCCAGCGTGGCCTTGCCGAAGGGGTTGTCGATGTAGGCCACCGCGCACTTGGTGAAACCGGTGGAGCCGAGCTGCTGCACGATCTTGTTCAGCTCCTGCGCGTAGCTCGCGCGGGCGTGGAACACCAGGGGGTTGAAGGGGCGCAGCGCGTCCGAGCCCGTGCCCGGCGCGATCACCGGCACCTTCGCCGCCATGGCCACGGGCAGGGCACCCATCACGCTGGTGGTGCCGCCGCAGGACAGCAGGGCGAAGACTTTGTCCTCCTCCACCAGCTTCTTGGCGTTGGCGCCGGCCTTGGCCGGGTCGCCACCGTCGTCGGCACTGGTGAACTGCAGGCGCCGCCCGTCGATGCCGCCGCGTTCGTTGACCTCCTGGAAGGCCGCGGCAATGCCCTTGTTCATCTCCACGAAGGGGAAGGCCAGCGGCCCCGTGAGGGCTGCCGTCTGGCCGATGCGCCAGGGCTCGGCCTGCTGGGCGAGTGCCCAGCCGGGCAGGGCCACGGTGGTGGCGGCTGCCGCGCAGCACAGCACATGGCGGCGCGTGGGCGCAGGGGAGGGTGGTCGCGCCAGCGGCGCGCTGTGGTGGATGGGCATGCGGCGTTGTCTCCTGTCGGTCTTGTCGGTATGTGCCTCGACGGGCCTGCTGTGCAGCAAACGACCAGCCCACGAACAAGCAGGCAAGCAACCAACCAGACAGCATGCATGCGCGCGCACGGCTCCATCAACGGCAGGGCCAGTATCCAGCGCAGGCCGGCCCGGGGTTTGCGGGAAAACACGGGCAGGCGGTCACAAATCGTCACATTGGAGACTGTCCGGCGACAGGTCTCTGGGAAGCAGGCGCCTTTGCGGGCGCTGCCTTCAGCCGCGCCTGCGGCCTCTGCCCGAGCGCCCCGCGCGCGTATGCCCCGCGCTCTGGCAGGCACGCCGGTAGGCGCGCAGGGTCTGCTCCGCACGGCCAAGGACCGTGTCGGCCACGTCGTCCGTGGTGCCAGCCATGCCCGACGCCTGCCCCGTGAGCAGGGCGATGCCCTCGGCCACATGCTCCGCCGTGTACACATGGAACATGCCGCGCTCCACCGCATCGAGGATGGGGCGCGCCAGCATCAGGTGGCGCCGGTTGCGCGCGGGGATGAGCACGCCCTGCGTGCCGTCCAGGCCTGCGGTGGAGCAGGCCTGGAACCAGCCTTCGATCTTTTCGTTGATGCCGCCCACGGGCAGCACCTCGCCATGCTGGTTGAGCGCGCCGGTCACGGCGATGCCCTGGCGCAGCGGCAGGCCCGACAGGCTGGACAGCAGCGCATAGAGCTCGGCGCACGAGGCCGAGTCGCCCTCCACGCCGCTGTACTCTTGCTCGAACACGATGGAGGCATTGAGCGCCAGCGGCGCCACATGGCTGAACAGCGCCGTGAGGTAGCCGTGCAGGATGAGCACGCCCTTGTCGTGGATGGGGCCGGACATGTGGACCTCGCGGTCGATGTTGAGCAGCCCTTCCTGCCCCGCGAAGCTGCGCGCCGTGATGCGCACCGGAAAACCGAAGCGGTAGTCCGTGAGGTCGATCTGCGACAGGGCGTTGACCTGGCCCACCACTTCGCCGTGCAGGGTGATGAGGCATTCACCCTCGGCCAAGGTCTGGTGCAGCTCTTCTTCGGTCTGGTTGTGGCGCAGGCGCTGCGCGGCCAGGGCGGCCTGCACGTCGGCGGCCTGCACCAAGGCACCGGCAGGGCTGCGCATGCTGCACTGGGCTGCAGCCTCGAGCACCAGGGCCTCGGCCTGCGCGAAGCGGGCACTCTGGCGGCCCTGGTCGTCGGCCTCGCGGTGGCTCTGCTCGATCAGCAAGGCCACGGCCTCGGGGCCGAAGTGCGGCAGGCCGCGCTGTGCGCAGCACTGGGCCACGAAGAGCGCGGTGGCGCGGTGCGTGGCAGGCGTGGCGAGAAAGCGGTCGGCAAAGTCCACCTTCACGCGGAAGCGCCGTGCGGCCTCGGGGTCGTTGTCCTGCAGGGCGTAGTACTCTTCCACCGAGCCGACGAGCACGATCTTCACGTCCACGTCCACCGGCTCGGGCTGCAGGCCGGCCGGGGCGCCGCCCCCGCCGCCAGGGCCGCCGTTGCCGGCGTCGTCGCTGATCTGCAGCCGGCGGCTGCGCAGGAAGCGGCGCACGCGCGGCCACAGGCCCTCTTCGGCGGCCAGGTCCTGCAGGTGCAGCAGGATGAAGCCGCCATGCGCGCGCAGCAGGCTGCCCGCGTGGATGGCCGACACGTCGGCCTGACCCGGGTCGGCATCGTCGGCGTTGGCGCCGTGGTCGATGCTGCCCATCAGCGTGCGCTGCTGCGGGTTGTCTTCCACGATCACGGGGGCGCCGCTGCGCCCGCCGTTGTCCACGGCCAGGTTCACGCGGCAGCGCGCGAGCAGATCGTCCAGGTCGTCTTTGCGGTCGGCCTCGGCATCGGCCTCGTTCTCGCCGTAGTAGGGCTCCAGCAGGTCGATGCTGTCCAGCAGGGTGCGTTCCACCTGGTCCAGCCACTGCACCAGGCGCGCGGCCTGCGGAGCGATTTGGCGGGCGTTCACCAGTGCCTGTTGCACCAGTGGCTGCACGACTGCACGGCGCAGCGCGGCCAGGGCGTCATCGCGCTCGCGCTCCAGCGGGCGCATGGCCTGGGCAAAGCGGTCGATCTCGGCGCGCAGGGCGTCCTCGTCGCGCGCGATGGCGGCGCGGCGCTCGGGCGGCAGCACGCGCGCCTCGGCCTCATTGAGCGGCTGGCCGCGCGGGCCCAGCGGGGTGACGGCCATCTGCCCGTTGGTGCGCACCAGGCGCAGCTGGCGCGCCAGCGCAAAGGCGTCGAGCGCGGCCAGGGCGTCGTTCTCCTGCGCCTGCCAGCGCTGCTCCACGCGTGCCGCATCGGCCAAAAAGGCGGGGTTGGCCAGGTGCTGGGGCACCTCGGCCTCCAGCCGCGTGCCCATGTCCTGCAGGGCCTGGCGCAGCAGCCGGCCCTGGCCGGCGGGCAGGCGCAGGGCGCGCGGGCGCTCGGGTGCATCGAAGTCGTGCAGGTAGCACAGGTCCGGCGGCACGGGGCGGCGTGCGGCCTCGGCCTGCATGGCCTGGTGCAGCAGCGAGGCGCGGCCGCTGCCCACGTCGCCCAGCACGAAGAGGTGGTAGTCGGGCTGCTGCATGGCCAGGCCAAAGCGTGCGGCGGCTTCGGCGCGCTCCTGGCCGATCCAGGGCAGGGGCTGGCCCGTGAGTTCGGCCGTGCTGGCAAAACCCAGCGTGGCGGGGTCGATGGTGAGCCGCAGTTCGTGGGCAGGCAGGGCGCGGGCGGAGGCGGGCATGGGGGACGGCAATTCGGACAAACGGGGCAGGGGAGTCGTGAGGGACGTAAGGTGGTGTGGGTGCGCGTCAGCGGCCCGGCGGCACAGGGCCTGTGGGCGCACCACCGGCCAGGGCACGCGCGCGCGCATCGGCCTGGGCGGCCGTGCCCTCCAGCTCGGTGGGCCAGCCTGCCAGGTGCTGCTGGGCGATGCGGCTCAGCGCGGTGATCCAGTGGCTGCTGTCGTTCAGGCAGGGGATGTAGTGGAACTCCTGGCCGCCCGCGTGCAAAAAGGCCTCGCGCACCTCCATGTTGATCTCTTCGAGCGTTTCGAGGCAGTCGCTGGTGAAGCCGGGGCAGACCACGTCCACCCGGCGCGTGCCGGCCTTGCCCAGGGCTTCGACCGTGGGCTGGGTATAGGGCTCCAGCCACTTGGCCTTGCCAAAGCGCGACTGGAAGGTAAGCACGTAGCGCTCGTCGCGCAGGCCCAGGCGCTCGGCCAGCAGGCGGCCGGTTTTCATGCTTTCGCAGAAGTAGGGGTCGCCCAGGGTGCGTGTGCGTTCGGGCACGCCGTGGAAGCTCATCACCAGCTTGTCGGGCTGGCCGTTGGCCTTCCAGTGCGCCTCGATGCTGCGCGCCAGCGCGTCGATGTAGCCGGGGTGGTCGTGGTAGCGGTTCACGAAGCGCAGCTCGGGCACATGGCGCGTGCGCGCGGCCCAGGTGTAGACCGCGTCGAACACGCTGGCCGTGGTGGTGCCCGAGTACTGCGGGTACAGCGGCAGGATGAGGATGCGCGTCGCGCCATCGGCCTTGAGCGCATCGAGCTGGCTGGCGATGGAGGGGTTGCCGTAGCGCATGGCATGGCGCACGGCCACCTGGTGGCCGGCTTCGCCGAGCCAGCCGCGCAGCAGCGTGGCCTGTTTGGCTGTCCACAGTGCCAGGGGCGAACCGTCTTTGGTCCAGATGCTGGCGTACTTGGCGGCCGACTGCTTGGGGCGCGTGCGCAGGATGATGCCGTGCAGGATGGGCAGCCACACGGGCTTGGGGATCTCCACCACGCGGTGGTCCGACAGGAACTGCCCCAGGTAACGGCGCACGGCCGGGGCCGTGGCCTCGTCGGGCGTGCCCAGGTTGCACAGCAGGATGGCGGTGCGTTCGGGCTGGCCGTGGTTGAAAGGGGGTTCGGTTTGGAAACGCATGCGGCATTGTGGCCCAGGCACTCCCGCCTAGCTCCGAAAGGCTTTGGGCGATCTCCGGGAAACCCCTCGTGTGCGTCTGAAACCGGTTTCATAGACTGGCGCCGTGAACTACCAATTCCAGTTCGAATCCGTTTTTGCCGCCTGGCCCCTGCTGCTCAAGGGCACCTGGATCACCGTGCAGCTCTCGCTCACCGCCACGGTGCTGGGGCTGGTGGTGGCCATTGCCTGCGCCTGGGGCAAGACCTCGGGGCCGGCCTGGCTGCGCTTTTGCATCAATGCCTACATCGAGCTGATCCGCAACACGCCGTTCATCGTCCAGCTGTTCTTCTTTTTCTTTGCTTTGCCGGCCATCGGCCTGCGCTGGTCGCCCTACACGGCGGCGCTGACAGCCATGGTGGTGAACCTGGGCGCCTATGCGGCCGAGATCGTGCGCGCGGGCATCGAGTCCATACCCAAGGGGCAGATCGAGGCGGGCCGGGCGCTCAACCTCAAGCCCTGGGACATCTTTCGCTTCATCGTGCTCAAGCCCGCGCTCAAGGCCATCTACCCGGCGCTCACCAGCCAGTTCATCTTGCTGATGCTCAGCTCGGCCGTGGTGTCGGTGATCTCGGCCGACGACCTGACCTCGGTGGCGGCCAACCTGCAGTCGCAGACCTTCCGCAGCTTCGAGATCTACATCGTGGTGGCCGCCATCTACCTGGTACTGGCCGTGTCGTTCTCTGCGCTGTTCAAGCTGATCTACCGGCGCACGCTGCACTACCCCGACCGCCGCTGAGGACAGTCCACCATGCGCACCTTTGGAGTTTCCGAGTTCTGGTTCATCGTGCAGGCCGCGCAGTGGACGCTGGCGCTGTCGGCCATGGCCTTCGTGGGCGGCTCGCTGCTGGGCCTGCTGGTGGCGCTGGCACGCACGTCGGAGAACGCCGCCGCGCGCTGGTGTGCCAGCCTGTTCATCCAGGTGTTCCAGGGCACACCGCTACTGCTGCAACTCTTCTTGATCTTCTTCGGCGCGCCGGTGCTGGGCCTCGACATCAACCCCTGGCTGGCCGCAGGCATTGCCCTGGTGCTCAACAGCGCGGCCTTCCTGGGCGAGATCTGGCGTGGCTGTATCGAGGCCATTCCGCGCGGGCAGTGGGAGGCGGCGCAGGCGCTCAACCTCAACTACGTATCGCGCATGCGCTTCGTGGTGCTGCCCCAGGCCTTCAAGATCGCGCTGCCGCCCACCGTGGGCTATGTGGTGCAGATCATCAAGGGCACCTCGTTGGCCGCCATCATCGGCTTCACCGAGATCACGCGCGCCGGCCAGATCATCAACAACGCCACCTTCCAGCCCCTGCAGGTGTTCACCACCGTGGCGGCGCTGTATTTCATCATCTGCTGGCCGCTGTCGCTGCTGGCCGCGCGCATGGAGCGCAAGCGCGCCCGGGCGCTGGCGCGGTGATGGCCCCCTTTCTTCGTCGAGCGCGCATCCCACACCAACCCACAGGAGACATGCCATGACTTTCTCGCTCTATCGCCGCACCACCACCGCCGCACTGGCAGCCCTGGGCCTGGGCGCCCTGCTCACCGCCTTTGCGCCGCTGGCGTCCGCGCAAAGCGTGGCCGACCTCAAGAAGAAGGGCGAGATCACCATCGGCATGCTGGTGGACTTTCCGCCCTACGGCACGACCAACGCGCAGAACCAGCCCGATGGCTACGACGCCGACGTGGCCAAGCTGCTGGCCAAGGACCTGGGCGTCAAGGTCAACCTCGTGCCCGTCACCGGCCCCAACCGCATTCCCTTTTTGCTGACCAACAAGGTGGATGTGCTGGTGGCGTCGCTCGCCATCACGCCCGAGCGCGCCAAGCAGGTGCAGTTCTCGCAGCCCTATGCCGCCGCCACCATCGTGCTGTACGGCAAGACCGGCACCAATATCAAGAGCGCGGCCGATCTCAAGGGTGTGCGCGTGGGCGTGGCCCGCGCCAGCACGCAGGACGTGGCCGTGACCAAGGCCGCGCCCGAGGGCACGGAGATCCGCCGCTTCGACGACGATGCCTCGGCCATGCAGGCACTGATCTCGGGCCAGGTCGATGCCATTGGCTGTTCGGTTACCGTGGCGGCCCAGATCGCCAAGCGCGTGCCGGCCAACACCTTCGAGAACAAGTTCAACCTGCTGCAGCAGGCCATGGGCATCGCCATGCGGCCTGGCCAGGAAGAACTGCACAAGTCCATGGACGAGTTCGTGGCACGCAACACGGCCAATGGCGAGCTGAACAAGCTGTACCGCAAGTGGCTGGAAACCGACCTGCCCAAGCTGCAATAAGCCCAAGGACCCGGAGATTCTTGCCATGACGGACGCAGTCACGAGCACCCCCGGCACGCCGCCGATCATCCGCATGGAGGGGGTCAACAAGTGGTTCGACAGCTTCCAGGTGCTGACCGACATCGACCTGTCGGTGCGCGCCGGTGAGCGCATCGTGATCTGCGGCCCCTCGGGTTCGGGCAAATCCACCCTGATCCGCTGCATCAACCGGCTGGAGGCGGTGCAGAAGGGCCGCATCGAGGTGGATGGCATCGACCTCACGGCCGGTGGCAAGAACGTGGACGCCGTGCGTGCCGAGGTGGGCATGGTGTTCCAGCAGTTCAACCTGTTCCCGCACCTGACCATTCTGGAGAACTGCACGCTGGCGCCCATGCGCTCGCGCGGCATGGGCCGTGCCGAGGCCGAAGAGGTGGCGATGAAGTACCTCACGCGCGTGCGCATTCCCGAGCAGGCGCACAAGCACCCGAGCCAGCTGTCGGGCGGGCAGCAGCAGCGCGTGGCGATTGCGCGCGCGCTGTGCATGGCCCCCAAGGTGATGCTGTTCGATGAACCCACCTCGGCCCTGGATCCGGAAATGGTCAAGGAAGTGCTGGACACCATGATAGCCCTGGCCGAGGATGGCATGACCATGCTGTGCGTGACCCACGAGATGGGCTTTGCGCGCAGCGTGGCAGACCGCGTGATCTTCATGGCCGACGGAAAGATCCTGGAGCAGGCGCCACCGGCCGAGTTCTTCGGCAACCCGCAGCACGAGAAGACGCGGCAGTTCCTGGGCCAGATCCTCACATCCCACAACGCATGAAGCTCCTGATTTCCTTGTCTTCCTTCGGCGCGGCCGAAGTGGGGCGCCATGGCCAGCTGTGGTGCACCGAACTGAGTCGCGAGGCCGGCGCCGATGGCGTCGAGGTGCGCGGCGAGATGCTGCGCGACCCTGTGAACGAGCTGGCCGCACTGGCGGGCCGGGCCGCGGTGTTCTCCAGCCCCGAGGGGCTGTGGACGGCGGACGGCGCGCTCGACGAAGCCGCCCTGGCGCGCGGCATGTCGGTGGCCCGCGTGCTGGGTGCGCCACGGCTGAAGATGGCCATCGGCGGCTTCGGCGCGGCATCGCAGGGTTCGCTGGCGCGGCTCCGGGAGCTGCTGGTGGGCGGGCCGGTCGAGCTGGTGATCGAGAACGACCAGACCGCCACGGCCGGCACGCTGGCGGCGATGGAGGCCTTCTTCGACGCGCAGGAGCGTGCCGGGCTGGACCTGGGCATGACCTTCGACATGGGCAACTGGCACTGGCAGGGCGAATGCCCGCTGCAGGCCGCGCAGGCCCTGGCGCACCGCGTGCGCTATGTGCATTGCAAGGGTGTGCAGCGCCTGCCAGGCAAGTGGGTGGCGGTGCCGCTGGCCGATTCGGTGGCGCCCTGGCGCGCCATTCTGCGGGCCTTGCCCGCCGATGTGCCGCACGCCATCGAGTACCCGCTGGTCGGCGACGACCTGGTGGCGGTGACGCGTGCGCAACTGGCCGTGATCCGCGATGCACGGAGGCAGGCATGAGCAGCGCCGCACAAGAAACCGCCTTTGACGTGGCGTTGTTCGGCGAGGCCATGCTGCTGCTGGTGGCCAACGAGCCCGGGCCGCTGGAGCATGCCACGGGCTTCCACAAGCGCACGGCCGGGGCCGAGACCAATGTCGCCATCGGCCTGGCGCGCCTGGGCCTGAAGGTGGGCTGGGCCAGCCGCCTGGGCACCGATTCCATGGGCCGCTCGCTGCTGGCCACCATGCAGGCCGAGGGCATCGACTGCTCCCACGTGACCTGCGACGCCACGCAGCGCACGGGTTTTCAGTTCAAGGAGCGCGTGACCGATGGGCGCGACCCCAAGGTGGAATACCACCGCAAGGGCTCGGCCGCGTCCCAGATGGGCCCGGCCGATGTGGACGAGCCCTGGCTGCGCAGTGCGCGCCACCTGCATGCCACAGGCGTGTTCGCGGCCATCTCCGAGACCAGCCTGCAGGCGGCACTGCGCACGCTGGAGGTGATGCGCGCCGCGGGCCGCACGATCTCGTTCGACCCCAACCTGCGGCCCACGCTGTGGTCCTCGCCCGAGGTGATGCGGCACTGGATCAACGAACTTTCGCGCTCTGCCGACTGGGTGCTGCCGGGCATGGAAGAGGGCGTGTTCCTCACGGGCGAGACCACGCCGGAGGGCGTGGCCAGGTTTTACCGGGAGCGGGGCGCCAAACTGGTGGTCGTGAAGCTCGGTGCGCAGGGCGCGTATTTCGACAGCGACGTGGCAGGCACCGGCCATGTGGCCGGATTCCCCGTGGCCGAGGTGGTGGACACCGTGGGCGCGGGCGATGGCTTTGCCGTGGGTGTGGTCAGCGCCCTGCTGGCCGGCCGCAGCGTGCCCGAAGCAGTGCGCCGCGGCGCCTGGATCGGCGCGCGAGCCGTGCAGGTGCTGGGTGACACGGAAGGATTGCCCACGCGCGCAGAGCTGGAGCAGGCCGGCCTATGACGACCCGCAAGCAGGTGCTGGTGTTCCGCGACCTGCCGCCGGACCAGTTGGCCCGCCTGCAGGCAGTGCATGAAGTGACCGTGGCCGACCCGCGCAAGCCAGCGCAGCGCGCGGCCTTCGATGCCGCGCTGGCCGGAGCCCATGGACTGATCGGCGCGAGCTTTCCCATCGGTACCGAGCTGCTGGCGCATGCGCCGCAGCTGCAGGCCATCTCCAGCATCTCGGTGGGGGTGGACAACTACGACCTGCAGGCCCTGCAGGCCCGCGGCATCGTGCTGTGCCACACGCCGGGTGTGCTCGACGAGACCGTGGCAGACACCGTGTTCGCGTTGATCCTGGCCACCTGCCGCCGGGTGGTGGAGCTGTCGCAGATGGTGCGCGAGGGCCGGTGGAGCGGCAACATCGGCGAAGAGCTGTTCGGCCACGATGTGCATGGCAAGACCCTGGGCCTGCTGGGCTTTGGCCGCATCGGCCAGGCCGTGGCACGCCGCGCGGCGCTGGGCTTTGGCATGCCGGTGCTGTACCACGCGCGCCGCGCTGTGGACCTGGCGGTGCAGGCACCCATGCTGCTGGGCCGGGCCGAGCATGTGCCTCTTGGAGACCTGCTGGCGCGCGCAGACATCGTAGTGGCGCTGCTGCCACTGTCGGACAGCACGCGCGGCCTGGTGGATGCGCGGGCCTTTGCGGCCATGAAGCCGGGCGCCATCTTCGTCAATGCCGGGCGCGGCGCCACGGTGGTCGAGGACCACCTGCTCGCCGCACTCGACCACGGCACGCTGCGTGCCGCGGGGCTCGACGTGTTTGCCACCGAGCCGCTGCCGTTGGCCTCGCCCCTGCGCACGCACCCGCGTGTGACGCCGCTGCCGCACATCGGCTCGGCCACGCATGGAACGCGCCACGCCATGGCCCGGCTGGCGGTGACCAACCTGCTGCAGGCGCTGGCAGGCGAGACGCCCACTGCGGTGTACCGGACAATCGGCGCATGAGCAGCAGTCGCAGCAAGCCGCGCGCACCCACCGCCAAGGCGTCCGCCGCCGTCCCTGCCGATACGGCCAGCCGTGATCGGCCCACCATTGCCGACGTGGCGGCCGCGGCCGGTGTGTCCAAGGCGACGGTCTCGCGCTTTTTCAACCACCGCGAGCGCCTGCTCAGCCCCGACATCGCGTCCCGGGTGGAAGCCGCCATTGCCCAGCTCGGCTATGTGCCCAGCCCCATGGCGCAGGCGCTCAGCCATGGGCGCTCGCGCCTGATCGGCCTGGTGGTGGCCGACATCACCAACCCCTTCTCGGTGGCCGTGCTGCGCGGGGCCGAGGAGGCCTGCCAGGAGGCGGGCTACCTGGTGATGCTGTTCAACCTGGGCAATGACCGCGAGCGCGAGCGCAGCGCCATCGACGCGCTGGCGAGCTACCAGGTGGACGGCTTCATCCTCAACACCCAGGGGCCGGAGGATGGCCAGTCCGATCTGGGCTCGCTGCACGGCCGGCCGGCGGTGCTGGTGGACCGCCGGCATGCGGGGCTGGAGGCCGACTTCGTGTCGCTGGACAACCGCGCGGCCATGCACACGGCCTGCACGCACCTGATCGACGGGGGCTGGAGCGAGCTGCTCTACCTCACCCAGCCGCTGGCCGGCGTGAGCTCGCGCCTGGAGCGGGCGGCCGCGTTCTCGCAGTGTGTGGCGTCGCACGGGCCTGGCGTGCAAGGCCGGGTGGTGGAATTGCGGGATGCGTCGGACGAGGTGCTGGATGCCGCGCTGCGCGCGCTGGGAAGGAAGCGGGCGAAGGGGGCACGCGGTGCCGTGGTTTCCGGCAATTCCGTGGTCACCTTGCGGGTGGCGGCGGCCATGGCGCGGCTTGGCTGGTCCTTTGGCGCCGACATCGGCTTTGTGGGTTTCGACGACCCCGAATGGGCCCCCTTGATCGGCCCGGGCCTCACCACGGTGGCCCAGCCCACGGGCGACATCGGCCGCTGCGCTGCGCAGTGCCTCATCGAGCGCATGCAGGGCCTGCAGGCGCCTGCACGGGAGCGGTTGCTGCCCGGCAGGCTGGTGGTGCGGGGCTCGTCCGTGGCGGTGGGTGCCGCCAAGAAACCCGCCTGACGCTGCGGCCGGGCTGCTGCGGTATCCTTGGCGGCAGCCGGCCGACTGGCTGCAGGCCGGGCTCCCCGGCCACCAATTCCCTGTGTGCCCTGCCATGTCTGCTCCTGCCCCCCTTTCTCTGGACACCTCGCGCATACGCGCTATCACCATCGACCTGGACGACACGCTGTGGCCGATCTGGCCCACCATCGCCCGGGCCGAGGCCGTGCTGCTGCAGTGGCTGACCGACCATGCGCCCGCCACGGCCGCGCTGTTCTCGAGCACCGAGTCGCTGCGCGCCATCCGCAACCAGATGGTGGAGCTCAGGCCCGACCTGGTGCATGACCTGAGCGCGCTGCGCCGCGAATCCATCCGCCTGGCGCTCACGCAGGCCGGTGATGAGCCCGACCTGGCCGAGCCCGCGTTTGACCTGTTCTTTGCCGAGCGCCAGCGCGTGGAGCTGTTTGCCGATGCGCACGACACGCTGGCCTTTCTGGCTGCGCGCTACCCGGTGGTGGCCCTGTCCAATGGCAATGCCGACGTGCACCGCATCGGTATCGGCCACTACTTCAAGGCCAGCCTCAGCGCCACGGTGCTGGGCATCGCCAAGCCCGATGTGCGCATCTTCCACGCTGCGGCCAGTGCCGCGCAGGTGCAGCCGCACGAGGTGCTGCATGTGGGCGACGATGCCGCGCTGGACGTGCAGGGCGCGCTGGCCGCCGGGATGCAGGCCATCTGGCTCAACACGCCCGAGCACCCTTGGGCCCATGACAAACATGGAACGCCGCCGCACGCCACGGTGGCCAACCTCACGGCCATCCGTGAGCTGCTCCAGGCCATCCCCGAGGCGTTGGCACAGCCCCGCCGCTGAGCATCGACTGCTGCGGCATTTTCTTGCCGTAGATCAAGGCGCGCAGCACAGCGGCGCGCGAGACTTGGGCCACCATGCGCCCCAAGCCCCCTCCCACCCTGCCGCCCGTGCGCACCATCGGGCCGATGCAGCCCCTGGCCTGGCTGGCCCTGGCCTGGCGCGACATGGTGCGCACCGGCGGGCTCAGCTTTGCGCACGGCCTGGCGGTGGCGCTGTTCGGCGGCCTGCTGCTGGCCGTGGCGCACCACCATTTCGGGCTGTTGGTGGGAGCCCTGTCGGGCTTTCTGGTGGTGGCGCCGGTGCTGGCCACCAGCCTGTATGCGCTGAGCCGTGCGCTGGAGCGTGGCGAGCCTGCCAATGCAGCCCTGGTGCGCCGCACCTGGCTCGACTGGCAGCACAGCCACCCCGCCAGGTGGGGCGACCACGATTACTGGTGCCTGGTGCAGTTCGGCGCGCTGCTGGCGCTGGCGGCCACGGGCTGGGTGCTGACCTCGGCGGCGCTCATCACGCTGCTGGCGCCGCTGCCCGTGCGCACCCCGCTCGACTTCATGCACCACGTGGTGCTGGCGCCCGATGGCCGGTTGTTCGCGCTGTGGCTGGCGCTGGGCAGCCTGCTGGCCGCGCCCATCTTCGCCTCCAGCGTGGTGGCCATGCCGCTGCTGCTGGACCGCCGCGCCACGCTGCGCCAGGCGGTGCTCACGAGCTGGCAGGCGGTGCTGGCCAACCCCTTGCCGATGGCGCTGTGGGCGGCGCTGATCCTGGGCTTCACCTTGCTGGGCCTGGCTTCGCTGCTGCTCGGGCTGATCGCCGTGCTGCCCATGCTGGGCCATGCGAGCTGGCATGCCTACCGCGACCTGGTCGATGCCTCGGGCCTGCCGGAGCGCGGTGGTGGTGCGGGTGGGGTGGGGCGGCGGCCATGATCTTCGGCTTTACCGAGGCGCAGCTCTCGGGCTTTTTCCTCACCTGGGGCGTGGGCGCCTTCATCGTCTACATGCTGTTCATCATTGGCCAGTTGGCCTGGGAGTCCAAGGCCGGGCGCTTCGGCACCTTTGTGCTGTTCCTGGGGCTGGGGGTGGGCTTCATCGGCTTCATCGCCAAGGTGCTGATCCAATGGTGGCTGGAGCGGTGAGACCGTTTGCGACAAAGTGGTGATGGTGCGGTGGGCCGAACAGGTTCTAAGATCCGCCCCATGTCCTTACCCATGACCACCTCACTGCTCACCCGTGCCGAAACCAGCGGCTACACCGAGACCTCCACCCACGCCGATGTGATGGCCTATGTCCAGGGCCTGGCGGCGCTGGGCGACCAGCGCCTGCACATCACCGATTTCGGCAGCTCGCCCGAGGGGCGCGCTTTGCCATTGCTGGTGCTGTCGGCCCAGGGCCACCACACGCCCGAGGCCGCGCAGGCCAGCGGCCTGCCCGTGGTGCTGATGCTGTGCGGCATCCATGCCGGCGAGGTCGAAGGCAAGGAGGGCGTGCTCATGCTGGTGCGCAACCTGCTGCGCGGTGACCATGGCGATGAGCTGCTGGCGCGCTGCATCCTGCTCGTGGTGCCGCTGTTCAACCCCGACGGCAACGACCGCATGAGCGCCGACAACCGCCCGCTGGACATCGCCCACCTGCGCGGGCAGGACGGCCCCGCCCTGGTGGGCACGCGCACCAATGCCGCAGGCGTGAACCTCAACCGCGACTACATGCGCCAGCAGGCGCCCGAGATGCGCCTCTTGCAGCAGCGCGTGTGCCAGCCCTGGAACCCGCACCTCACGCTGGACTGCCATGCCACCAATGGCTCCATCCACCGCTTTGCGCTGACCTACGACATCCCCCACACCGAGCACACGGGCCGTGCCGAACCCGTGGCCTACATGCGCGAACGCATGATGCCGGCCGTGCAGGCCGCGGTGAAGCGCACCGAGGGGCTCGATACCTTCTGGTACGGCAACTTCGTGCGCGACGAGGGTGGCCAGGGCCAGGGCTGGATCACCTACACCCACCACCCGCGCTTCGGCTGCAACTACCGTGGACTGACCAACCGGCTCGACGTGCTGCTGGAGGCGTATTCGTACATCAGCTACCAGGAGCGTGTGGAGGTCACCTACGCCGTGCTGCGCGAGGCCCTGGTCTATGCCGCCGCCAACGGCCAGGAGATCGTCGACCTGCTCGCCGCCTGCGCCGAGCCGCCACAGCAAATCGCCATCCGCTACGCACTGGAGGCGGTCCCCGGCACCACGGTGGAAGTCCTCACGCGCGAGCCCTACACCCTGACCGGCGACCCGGTGAGCGTGCAGGTGCCGCACTACGCCCACTTCGTGCCCACGGCCACGGTGCAGCGCCCCTGGGCCTACGCCATGCCCCAGGCCGTGGCCGACTGGCTGCAGGGCCATGGCCTGCAGGCCACGCCCGTGGCTGCCGGTACGCAGCTGGATGTGGAAGTGCCCGTGATGCAGCAGCCCGTGGCCGAGCCCGGCCCCGCCATCCTCGAAGCCCAGGCCAGCACCCACTGGACGGCCAGCCACCAGCGCACCCAGCGCGCCCTGCCCGAGGGCTGGTGCGTGGTGGCCACCAGCCAGCGCTACGGCGCCATCGCCGTGGTGGCCTGCGAGGCCGAGAGCGACGATGGCGTGATTGCCAATGGCATCGTGGCCGAGCCGGTGGTGGGAGCGGAGTTGCCGGTGTGGCGGGTGGTACAGGCAGTGTGAGATGGCTGATTCCAGTCCGCGCACATGGGGATGGGATTCGGCACTGTCGCTGGCGCTTGCTGCTGTGGCCTGTCTGATTGGTTTTGGTGCCGGAGTCGGCGTGACCTACCATCAGGTCAAGCAGTCTTATTGGACCCAAGGATTCAATGACGGGTCCATCGATGCGAGGTACCAATTGATGCTGCGATTTGCCGAAGTAGCCGGCCCTCTCTCGGTGTGCTCGCCAGAGCAACAGGTCCACGAGAGGGAGGTGATTTCAGTCAAGGCGGACGCTGTGTTTGCAATCTCTCGCGGGGCCGGCGTTGTGGCGATGTGCCGCGCACAATGACCTGAACTCTCTGTGTTGGTGGTTCAGTCAGTGAGGGCACGGCAGCATGCTTTTTGAAGACTACCCTTTGGCCGCCAGCTTGCTGGTGTCGCTTGGCTCACTCGGGTTGGGGGCGATAGAGGCCGAAGTCGTTAAATCGAAGGCGCCTGCCGCCTTGACATGGGTTCTCGGAGGACTTGCCTCGGTGTTGCCCATTGCCGAATCGAGCTATCCCTTGTCGATGAAGCTGATTCTCTTGGCTGTGTTGATCCCGGGCTATGTCGGTGCGATTGTGTCTATTTGGAAGAAGGCGCGTTAGCACGGACCTGGCTTGCCGAGCAGCTCCCCAATTGGGCTGATTTAGTCATTTGTGCTAATTATTGGATTTGACTAAAATAACCTAAATGGACCTCTTTCACCGCCCCGCACTGGCCGAACAGATGGCCAAACAGCTGCTGGAACCCGGCCTGCTCGACCAGGGGCTGCGCTCGGGGCTCTTCCTGTCGGGCCTGCGCCGCACGGGCAAGACCACCTTTTTGCGCCAGGACCTGATCCCCGCGCTGGAGGCCAAGGGCGCCATCGTCATCTATGTCGACCTGTGGGCCGACACCAAGGCCGACCCGGCCACCCTGGTGCATGCGGCCATCCGCCGTGCGCTGGCCGACCTGCAGTCGCCGGGCTCGGGCGTGCTGGGCCGCCTGGCGCGGCTCAAGGGCATCGACGTGGGGGCAGCGGGCTTCAAGTTCGGCTTTCAGTTGAACGACGTGGGCGCCAAGGGCGGGGTCACGCTGGCCGAGGCGCTGACCGAGGTGATCGAGCTGGCCCGCACCGACCTGGTGCTGATCGTCGATGAGGTGCAGCAGGCCCTGGCCGGCGACGATGGCGCGCAGATGCTGCTGGCCATCAAGGCCGCGCGCGATGCCATCAATCCGCGGCCGGACACGCCGGGGCATTTTCTTTTCATCGGCACAGGTTCGCACCGCGCCCAGGTGGTGGGCATGACGCTGCAGGGCAAGCATGCCTTTGCCGGCGCCACCTCGGTCGAATACCCCACGCTCGATGGCGACTACGTGGCCTACGTGCTGCAGGGCATTGCCGAGGAGGGCGCCCCCGTGCTGCCCAGCCTGCCCGTGGCGACTGCCGCCTTCAACCTGCTGGGCTGCCGGCCCGAAGAACTGATACGCGCGCTGCGCCAGCTGCAGCGCGAAGACCCGGCCGAGGCCGACCGCCTGCTCCCCGTGATCGCCGCGACGCTCAAGGGCGCGGCGGCCGATGTGGAGCTGCGCAAGCTCGAAGACCTGGGTGTGCTGGCCGGCGCCATCTTCGACCGCGTGGCACGCGTGGAGGGCGACGCCAGCGGCCTGTTCACCACCGAGGCCCTGGCCGAGTACACCACCACCGTGGGCCGCGAGGTCACGGCCGACCAGGTGCAGCGCGTGTCGGAGGAACTGCGCGATGCCAACCTGATCGTGCGCAAGGGGCATGGTACCTATGCGGTGACGGATCCGTTCGTGCAGCAGGCGTGGCGAGAGCGCAAGGCGCTGGCGGGGCCAGTGCCCAAGTCCATTGATGCTGGGCAGGGCTGAGGGCCGAAGAAACGAGAGCCCAGGATGTCCATGAGACAAGCAGATCTGATCGCCAGGATGCATGCGGAAGGTCACACCATCGTGGAAACCATCAAGGCGGTGCGAAAGCAATTCAGCCTGTCGCTGGGAGAAGCCAAGATCCAGGTGTCGAACCATCCCGCCTGGGTCGACGTCGTAAGGGCTGCGGAACCCTTGCATGATGCGCTTGAACGCGTGGCAGCCTGGGAGGCATTCCGCGGGCTCCGCTTGGCTGAGATGGAAATCCTCAGAATCCCATGGAGCACGCTGCGGCAGGCAGGCGGTACAGCAGAACAGGTGCCCCATGCCTTGATGGACCTGCTGCATGCACCCACCCCGGAACTGGCGACCCAAGCTTATTGGAGGCTGGAGAACCAGGTGGTGGTCCAGGGACAGCTTTACGAGGCCGCAGAGCCGGTGGTGTCTGTTTTGATGGCGGCGTTGCTCGCTGAAGAGAGCCCTCGGCACGTGAGGCTTGGTGTGCTCGAATTGCTCTTCCAGATTGTGTCGGGTTCAGCGCACGACAGTGAAATTGCGCTGGGCAACAGGTGCGTAGAAGAAGTCTGCCGGGACAGGGCCAGGGAAGGCTTGTGGATTCTGTACCGGGAATGGGTGTGTGGTGAGCGTGACGCTGCCGGGGAGGTCATCAAGTTGATCGAAGCCGATGGGACGCGGCTTGACGCCATCCGCAAGGTCGTCGAGGCACCGGATCAAGAAAACCCACAATGACCTGCTCGCAGTCTGCCAAGAAAAGGACATGAACACCGTAAAGCCGCCTCGTTGGCCCAGCGGCGATTGCTGTGCGGTGCTCGCAAGCAAGCTGACAATGGACGAATTGCATCGGCGGCAGCCCTTGCAATTGTTTCGCGCTCAAGACGATCTGGACTGGTTCACTGGCGCCCTGCTAGATGCGCCTTCCTTGGGGCCCTTGCTCTTGATGAGACATGACGGGAATCCCGAGGGACTGATGGCCTTCTATGTGGATGCTCTGTGCGACGTAAAGGCTGCGCAAGCGTTTGTCATGGATCTATTTTGCTTGCGTGACGGAGAAATCGCCTGGGCTTTGGCATTGCGCTAGACATTGGCCCAGGCGGCTTGGCGGCCGATAGAGTTGGGTTCTGCCACGCTATGGCAATTCAGTACTTCAGCTTCGGGTACCAATCCGCAGGCCGCCCTCCCGGCGTCAGATCAAGGATGGACCACAGCGATGCAATGTCCGGCGCATCGCGAGGATCCTGCCCCGGGTCGGCCATGTCCTTGGTCATCTCGCTGGCCCAGAACAGTCGCACCTGGCCTTCGCCATCGCGCTGGTAAACGACCAGCGCCGGGTATTCGGTGCCATCGTCCATGAGGATGCCCAGGTCCTTGGCGTAGTCGTCGCCGATGGTCTGCACGAAGTTGAGGTCACGCCAGCCGCGCTCCTGCGCGAAGGCGTACTGGCGCTCCACGGGCGAGCGGCCCAGGATCTTGAGGGCCACGCGCTGCTGGATGTCGGCGGCATTGCCCTCGACCGCGCCGAGCCAGTTGGTGCACATGGGGCAGGGGCGTTCGCGCTGCGGGCCGTACATCCAGAAGTACGTCACCAGGGTGTGCTTGTCGCCGAAGAGGTCGGCGAGGCCGACCTCGAAGCCTTGTTCGTCCTTGAAGCGGTAGTTCTTGGTGATGACCGGGCCGGGCGGCAGGGCCTGGCGCTGCGCGACCAGGCGCGTCATGTGGCGGCGGAACTCGATCTCCTCGGCCAGCAGGGCCTTGCGCGCGGCTTCGTACTCGGCGGATGCGCCGGGGAAGGGGGTCTTGGCCTTCTCGGCCAGTTGGGCCGCGGGTTTCAACGCGGATCCTGCGCTCGTGCTCATGTCGGTCTCCTGCCTGTGCCCGGCGTTGGCCGGCGGGTGCGGATGGGTAGACGCTCGACTGTGCAGGCAGGCGGGGTGCTTGCGGGTAGGAGAAATGCCCGCCTGTGCTGGTTGCTACATGCGCTCAAGCCCTATTCGCCCGCGACTGCAATCGTCTCCAGGCTCTTTCTCAGCTCTTTCTCCACCGCCGGAAAGTCGCCCTTGGTGGAGTTGAGGTTGAGCACCAGCATCCGGCCCCGGTGCGGGGTGACCAGCATGATGTTGTAGATGTCGGCCTCGCTGGCGCGCGAGGTCATCTCCAGGTAGATCCACTGCTGGCCCTGCATGTCGATGAGCTTCTTCTGCTTCCAGTCGATGCGCGGGATGACGCGGTCGAACAGGGTTTCGAAGGAGGCCTTGACCTGGGGCAGCTTGTCCTTGGTCAGGGCCTGGGGCTTGAGTTCCAGGGCAATGGTGGTGGTGCGCTGGGCATTGCCGGCCACAAAGGTCGGTGCGCGCCCCGAGGCGTACTTGGCGCCGATTTCTTCGCTCGTCAGTTCGGTGAATCCTTCGGGCGCCTTGAACGAGACACCTGCGTCGGGAATCTCGAAGGTGGCGGCCCAGGCCATGGGTGCTGTGGCTGCAGCACCGGCAGCCAGGCACAGGGTGGCGATCCAGTTTTTCATGGCGGTCTGGTGCATCACGAGCATTCAAGCCAATGGCCTGTAGGCCCCTGGCCTCCCTCCTCGTTGCACCGGTTTTTTGTGGAGACGCCAGTATCCACATGCATCGGCGTTTTGGTGGATGGTTGCAGATTTTTACGCTTTGGTAAGTGCGCAGTAGTTCACACAAATGGGGGATTGCAGAGCCCGGTCTGTCAACCAACAAACCAACAACCAGCCAACCCACAACAGGGTCGTCAATAGAGCGGCCAGGTGCGCAGCCCCAGATGTGCGGCATTCCGGGTGGCAGGTGGGATGCATGCGTTTTGCGATACAAACACCCCCATGTCCCTGAGTCCACCCCAGCCGCCTACCTTTAAACCCACCTTCCTCCACGTGCCTCCCGGCCCTGTGGCGGGCCCCTTGCAGTTGTTGCCTGTCAACGCCACCGTGGTGGCCGTGCACACGGCCACTGGTGCACATGTGGGCTCGCTCAAAAAGATGGGTGGGACCTGGAAGTTCAAGGCCATGGGCTACGACGCTGCAGGAGGCATGGAGCCGGGCCACGGCCCGCTGACGGACCAGCACAACATGCAGTTCGACGCGCCCGATGCCGCCGAGGTGAGCGCCGGGTTGCTGGGCGCGTTGGGGAGTACCTTGTAAGAACCTGTTCACGATCCCCTGCGAGATCGTGAACAGGTTCTCAGGGTAGTCAAAAAGCGGCCTACCTGGGGCGGGCGCCACTGCTCGCGCTCTGCCGTGCTCCAGGCCAGGCCTGGGTGTCTGGCATGGCTGATTTGCGTGATGGGGTGCCTGGTGCGGGTGAGCTGCCCCTATGGCGTGGATGCGGTGCAGAGCGTTCATAGAATACCGCGATGCCTTTCCTTCTGACCCGTCCGCTGCGGCTTGCCGCAGCGCCCCTTCTGGTGCTGGCCTGTGCGGTGGCCTACGCCCAGAATGCCTCCCAACCTGCGACGGCTCCCAAGGCCGTGGCTGCCACCGCCAGTACGCCCGCCATTCGTGCCACCGGCGCGGCATTGCCTGCGGCACCGGCATCCCAAGCGATGCCGCCCGCTGCAGCGGGCGTCGAACCGGTGGACAGCCGTGCGGCTGCATCGGCGACAGCGGCGGCAACCGGTGCGGGTGCTGCGCCCGCGGCACCCCTGTCCCGCGATGCCCGGCGCATCTATGAGCTGTCGCGCGACAAGCTGGTGCAGATCCGCACGCTGCTGCGCAATGCCGACACCCAGGCGTCGATCGGCTCGGGGTTCTTTGTCTCTGCGGATGGCCTGATCGTCACCAACTTCCATGTGGCCAGCCAGCTGGCGCTGGAGCCCGAGCGCTACCGCGGCGTGTACGTCACGATGGAGGGGCAGGAGGGCGAGGTCGAGCTGCTGGCGTTCGATGTGCAGCGCGACCTGGCGGTGCTGCGCGCCAAGGCCCGCACCGCAGCCGCGCCGGTGCTGGGCTTTCGGCCCGCCGCAGAGCCCCTGGCGCAGGGCGAGCGCATCTACTCGCTGGGCAACCCGCTGGACATCGGCTTTGCCGTCACGGAGGGCACCTACAACGGGCTGGTGCGGCGCAGCTTCTATCCGCGGATCTTCTTTGGCGGCACGCTCAACCCCGGCATGAGCGGTGGCCCCTCGGTGGACGATTCGGGGCGGGTGCTGGGCGTCAACGTGGCCAAGCGGCTCGATGGCGAGCAGGTCAGCTTCCTGATCCCCGCCGAGTTTGCAGAGGTGCTGGTGCAGCGTGCGGCCAGCGCAGAACCCATCACGCAGCCCGCGTACGCGGAGTTGACGAGGCAGCTGACAGGGCACCAGCAGGTGCTGACCGAGCGGTTTCTGAAAGATCCGTTTCGTGAGCAACGCCACGGCAACTACCGGGTGCCAGTGCCCGATGACGCGCTGGCGCGGTGCTGGGGATCGGGGCGCGACCCGAACTTCCCAGGTTTGAACCTGGAACGCACGCAGTGCCAGGCTGACAGCGATGTCGTGGCCGGCGACTACAGCACCGGCACCGTGCGCCTGGGCTATGAGGCCTACAACGCCCCCACCTTGGGCGCGGCGCGGTTTGCCCGGGTGTTTTCGCAAAGCTTTGCCAACGAGCGCTTCCAGACGCGTGGCAACCGCCACCAGACGGCCGTTGAATGCAGCGAGCGTTTTGTCGACGCCGGCAGCCTGCCGCTGCGGGCGGTGGTCTGCATGTCGGCCTACCGCAAGCTGCCCGGCCTGTACAACATGACCGTGCTGACGGCCTCGGTCAACCAGCCCACGCAAGGCATCCTGGGCCGCCTGGATGTGCAGGGCATCGCTTTTGACAACGGCATGAAGCTGGCCAGCCACTACCTCAAGGCGTTTCGCTGGGAGGCCGCGCCATGATGCCCACCCTCGGCCTCATCGAAGCCTTTGACCGCCATGGCGCGCTGCTGGCACGCGCCCCCATCACCCGCTGGCCCCTGACGGTGGGCCGGGGCCTGGACTGTGACCTGGTGCTGGACGATCCGTTCGTCGCGCCCGCGCACCTGCGCATCGGCCGCCTGGAAGATGCCCCGCGCACGGTCCAGGTGGAGGTCCTGCACACCCGCAATGGCGCACGCCTGCAGCGCAAGCACTACGCCCAGGGCGAGCGCTTCGACTGGCCGGGCGGCACGCCCATCGACCTGGGCCACACCCACATCGCTCTGCGCCTGGCCGATGCCCCCATCGCCGAAGAGCAGGCGCTGCCCCAGTTTCCGTGGAGCATGGTGGCCACCACGGCAGCGCTCATGGTGCTGGTGCTGGCGGCGGCCTTGGGATCGGCGTGGCTGGAGGCCCGGGACGCGTCGCAGTACCTGAAGTCGGTTCCTGGCCTGTTGCTTGGCCTGCTGGCCAGCCTGGGCGTCTGGTCGGGCGCCTGGGCGGTGGCCAGCAAAGTGTTCGGCGGCCAGCTTCGGTTCTGGCGCCATGTGCGCATCGCCTGCACAGCCGCCTTGGCGGTGGACGCGGTGCACCTGGTGGCGAACTTCGCGGCGTTCAGTTTCTCGCTGGAATCCTTTTTTCGGTTTGCCAATGTGCTGGTGGCGCTGCTGCTGGCGGTGGCCTTGTATGCCCACCTGTCCACGGTGCTGCCGCGCCGCCGCGTGGGTCTGGCCTGGACGCTGGCTGCGCTGGTGGCATTGGGACTGCCGTCGTGGCTGGGTGCGCAGTGGCTCAACAACATGCGCCTGTCGAACAAGCTGTACATGAGCAGCCTGTTCCCGCCAGGCCTGCGCGTGGCCCCCGCCGTGCCCGTCGACCAGTTCCTGAAAGACACCGAGTCGCTGCGCGGCAAGCTGGATCGCCGGCTGCGCGATGATGGCCAGGCGGAGGATGAATAGGAACGGGTTGCCAGTGCGACCAGGGATCAACGGGGCCAGGTGCGCAGCCCCAGGTCCTGCGCCATGCGCCGGTAGTCCTGCAGGCTGCGCTGCACGAAGTCGTCGAGCGCCGCGCCCGTGCGGGCAAAAGGGTACAGGCCGTAGCGGCTGCACAGGGCCGCATAGCCCGGTGCGGCCAGGGCCTGCTCGAAGGCGCTGGTCCAGGCGCGCACGGCGGCTTCGGGGGTGTTGGCCGCCATGTACAGGCCGCGCACCGTGGGCCAGGTGAGGGCGATGCCCTGCTCGCGTGCCGTGGGCAGGCCGGCGAACTGGCCCTGCAGGCGCTCGGGTGCGAGCACGGCCAGGATGCGCAGGGGCAGGCCCTGGGCTGCCGCCTGCAGGGCCTCGGCGGCATCACCGGTGAAGATGTCCAGGTGCCCGCCCTTCAGGGCCTTGAGCGCCTCGCCCCCGCCCTCGAAGGCGACAAAGCGCATCTTGCGGTGGTCCTGTCCGGCCGCGCGCACCAGCTGCGCGGCCTTGATCCAGTCCTGGCTGCCGATGGTGCCGCCCGCGCCGAAGACCACGCGCGCCGAGTCGCGCTGCAGTGCCGCAGTCACCTGCGCCAGGTTCTGCCAGCGGGCATCGCGGTGCACGGCGATCACGCCGTAGTCCGTGCCCAGCGTGGCGATGAAGCGCACGGCCGTCACCGGGTGCGGGCCGAAGCGGCCCTGCGCGATGTTGAGCAGCGAGCCACTGGAGAACGCCACCAGCGTGCCCGGCCCGCCCAGCCGCCCCGTGGCCACCTGGTCGAAGGCCACGGCGCCGATGCCGCCCGGCAGAAAGCGCGTGGGTAAGGGTGTGCGGCCCGGGCGCACGGCCTGTATGGCGTCGGCCGCAAGCCCGCAGGTCAGCCCGAAGCCGCCGCCGGGTTTGGAGGGGGCGATGCACTCACCGGGGGCGGTGCTGGCATCGGCCTGTAATGTGGCCTGCGCACCGGTGGCCAGGCTGCCGAGCAGGGCCGCCAGGGCATGGCGGCGCGAGAGCGGGTCGCTGAGGACGTGCATGGGGATCGTCATGGCTTGGGCCACCAGAATATCGCCAGCAGACCTGGGCCGCCGGGCCGCGCCTCCAGCCGCAGTGCGCCCCGGTGCCGCTCGGCGATGGAGCGCGCAATCGCCAGCCCCAGGCCCGAGCCCCCGGCCGCCGCCTGCGAGCCACGCCGGTAGCGCTGGCCCAGCGCGGCCCGCTCCTCGGGCGCCATGCCGGGGCCGTTGTCTTCCACATTCACGCTCCAGCCCAGCGCATCGCCCGCGGTCGCCAGGGTGATGGTGCCGTGCGCGGGCGTGTAGGCAATGGCGTTGGCCGCGAGGTTGGTGATGGCCTCGCGCAGCAGGCCGCTGTCGGCCACGGCCATGAACTCCGGCGCGGCGGCGTTGGGGGTGTGGATGCCGAAGTCGATCTGCTTGGCGCGCGCCTGGGGCAGCAGCTCCAGCGCCACGCTGCGCAGCAGGGCGGCCAGATCGAAAGGGGCGTATTCCATGGCGGCGGTGTCGCTGCGCCCCAGGGCCAGCAGCTGCTGCGTGCTGCGCGTGGCGCGCGCGATCTCGCCGCCGATGGCGGCGAGGGCGTCCTGCACCTGCATGGGGTCGGGTTCGCGGCGTGCGTAGTCGATCTGCATCTGCAGCGTGGTCAGGTGCGTGCGCAGCTGGTGCGAGGCATCGTCCAGAAACTGCCGCTGCTGCGCCACCAGGGCCTGGGTGCGCGCCATCTGTTCGTTGACGGCGGCCACCAGCGGGCGGATGTCGGCGGGCAGGTCGGTGTCGGCAATGGGGGTCATGTCATCGGGGCTGCGCTCCTGCACGCCGCGCGCCAGGCGCGACAGTGGGCGCAACGCAATGGCCAGCGTGGCCGCGGCGCCCAGCACCATGAGGGCCAGCACCAGGCCATCGCGCAGGGCCGCGCGCTGCACGAAGCGGCGTGTGAACTCCTGGCGCGACTGGGTGCTCTCGGCCACCTGCACGAGCACGCTGCCAGATTGTCCTTCGGCGGTGGCCGGTATGGCGCGGTCGGCGATATCGACGGTGCGCCGGTAGGCGGCCAGCCGCACGGATTCACCGAAATACTCCGCGTCGTAGAAGCGCGGCACGCCCGGCTCCAGGGGGCCCGGGGGCAGGGGCAGGTCGGCGTTGCCCAGCTCCACCAGGCCATCGGAAGACGCGACGCGGAAGTACACATGGCCACTGGCGGTGAGCTCGAAGAATTCGAGCATGGTGTAGGGGAGTTCGGCGGACAGGCCGCCTGATGCTGTGGAGATGTTGGCGTCTATGGATTTGAGGGCTCCCAGGAGGGAGCGGTCGTAGGCGGCGTTGGCGGCTTCGAGGGCGTCGTGCCTTGTCATCCACAGTTCCACGCTGGTGACCAGGGTGAGGGTGGGGAGGAGGAGGAGGGCTAGCAGGCGCCAGAGGCTGGTGCGGCGCAGTCTGGTCCAGGGGCGGGTTACTGCAGCCATTCAGTTGGGCTCCGAATGGCGTTGACGCACTGTGCTGTTGTTGCTTCTGTTCGTGTATTGAGGGCGGGAGCCGGGATGTGCGCCCGGCGGCGCAGTAACTTTCTCTTGGGCCGCCAAGAGAAAGTCACCAAAGAGAAGGCGGCCCCCAGTCTGCGTCCCTGCGCTTCGCTACGGGCAACCTGCGATGCTCGGATCTGGGGTGGTGCCGCAGAACTCGCTGCGTTCTTCGAACTCCGCTCAAACAGCTGCGGCAAGCCAGAAGACGAAGTGCGTGTGTCCTTCGGCATACGCACCCACCCCAGCTCCTGCGCTTCTCGGCGCAGCCAGAAGGGGTGGGGAGCGGGTACCACACGGCTGCTGCTTTCGCAGCTGCGCCGGGTGTCGGTTCGCGCTCCGCGCTGCCGACGGGCGGCGTGGCCGCCCTGGCGAGCCGAGCGTAGCGAAGGACCACAGGCCGAGCGAAGCAATGGCCCGTGTGGGGCCCGCTCCCCACCCCTTCTGACCGTGCCGAGAAGCGCAGGGCCTGGGGTGAGCGCGTGCCGAAGGACACGCGCATCGTTGTCTGACTCACCGCGGATGTTTGAGCGGAGTTCGCCCGAAGGGCGAACGCAGCGAGTTCCGCGGTGCACCCCAGGCGCGAGCATCGCAGGCTGCCCGCAGCGAAGCGAAGGGACACGGGCAGCGGGGTCGCCTTTCTTTTGGGTACTTTTCTTTGGCGAAGCAAAGAACAAGTACCTCGGCCGCCGGGCCGAGACCCGGCCTCCGCCCTCAAGCAAAGCATGCAGCAACCATAGCCAACGAGCAGAAGCCATCACTCCTGCTCCAACGCATACCCCAACCCCCGCAAGGTAGTGATCCTCACCCCACTCCCATCCAACCTCTTGCGAAGCCGATGCACAAACACCTCAACCGCCTCAGGATGCACATCCTCCTCATCCGAAAACACCCGGTCCAGGATCTGCTGCTTGGAAAACGGCTCCCCGCTGCGCTGCACCAGCACCCTGAGCACTGCCTGCTCCCGCGGCGACAAGGCCAGCGGCTCGCCGTGCAGCAGGAACTGCTTGCGCGCTCCGTCGTACACCAGCGGCCCGCAGGCCAGGCGCGGGTGCTCGGTGCCGCGCGCGCGGCGCACCAGGGCGTGCAGGCGGGCTTCCAGCTCGGCCAGCTCGAAGGGCTTGGCCAGGAAGTCGTCGGCCCCGGCGTTGAGTGAGCGCACGCGCTCGTCGAGCGAGTCGCGCGCGGTCAGGATCAGTGCGGGCAGGCGCTGGTCGCGCTCGCGCAAGCGCTGCAGCACGGCGTGGCCGTCCAGGCCGGGCAGGCCCAGGTCGAGCACCAGGGCGTCGTGGTCGCGCTGCTGCAGCGCGCGGTCGGCCAGGCGGCCGTCGGTCACCCATTCCACCTGGATGCCGGCGTGCTCCAGCGCGCGGCTCAGCCAGGTGCCCAGGGTGTGTTCGTCTTCGGCCAGGAGGATGCGCATGGTGGTGGGCTGGATGCTATCCCGCCCCCGTGCCCGAAAGGGTCAATCCGGCTTCACTTTCGCGCGCAGCAGCACCTTTTTCCAGCGCGCCTGCTCGGCCGCGATGAACTGCGCGAACTGCGCGGGCGTGTCGCCGATGGCCTCGGCCGCGTCGGCGTTCAGGCGCTCCAGCGAGCCTTGCGACTTGACGGCCTTGGCGGTCTCGGCGGCCAGCTTGTCCAGGTGGGCGGGCGCCAGGTTGGCCGGGGCCAGCATGCCGTACCACTGCGTCATCTCGAAGCCCGGGAAGCCCTGCTCGGCCACGGTGCCCACGTCGGGCAACTGGGGCAGGCGCTTGGCCGAGCCGGTGGCGATGCAGCGCACCTTGCCCGACTTGATGAAGGGCAGGATGGCCGCCGCGCCCACGGCCGAGGCATCCACGCGGCCTGAGAGCAGGTCGGTCAGCATCGGGCCGGTGCCGCGGTAGGGCACGTGCAGCATGAACACGTCGGCCGTCATCTTCAGGTATTCAAACGCCAGGTGCCCGGCGCTGCCATTGCCGGCCGAGCCGTAGCTCAGCTTGCCGGGCTTGCTCTTCACGTAGGCGATGAACTCGCGCAGGTTCTTGGCCGGCACGTCGGGGTGCACCACGTACAGGCTGGGCACCTTGGCCAGCAGGCTCACGGGCTTGAAGTCCTTGTTCGGGTCGTAGGGCAGCTTGTCGAAGATGAAGGGGTTCACCGCCAGCGTGCCGATGTGGCCCAGGATCAGGGTGTGCTGGTCTTCCGCACGCGCCACTTCCGACATGGCGATGTTGCCGGCCGCGCCGGGCTTGTTGTCCACGAACACGCTCTGGCCCAGGGTCTTGGTCAGCTCGGCCGCAGTGGAACGCGCCACGATCTCCGAGCTGCCGCCGGGGGCAAAGGGCACGACGAAACGCACGGACTTGGAGGGCCAGGCGGCCTGCGCCTGGGCCATGCCGGGCAGCAGGCCTGCGAGGGCGGCGGCACCGCCGGCGGACAGCAACTGGCGGCGGCGTGCGTTCAGCGAAGAAAAAGCGGGGTCGTGGGGGGCAAGGAATGCATGCATGGGGTTGTCTCCGTCAGAAGCGGCTCGAAAGGAAATAATGGCCTGCGCCAATGGTGGCGCGGGCCTGCTTTCGGAATGCTGTCAGTCGGCCCCCATCCTCAGCGTTTGGGGTGCTTGAATGCTCGGGGTTTACCCTGGGTTGGCGGCCAGTGCCGCTGCGGCCGTGCCGCAGAGCACGGCGCCTTCCAGCGTGGCGGGGTAGGGGCCGTCCACATAGTCGCCACAGGCCACGAGGCCAGGGGCCACGGCCATGCCGGGGCGCGCCAGGCCGGGCGTGCAGGCAAAGGTGGCGCGCTTTTCCACCACGGTCTGCAGCGCCTGCAGGCCGGGCAGGCCCAGTTGCTCGCCGGCCTGGCGCAGCACCTGGTCGGTGACCACGGAGCGCTCGCCCGTGCTGGCGCTCACCACGAAGGCCAGCACGCCGTGCAGGCCGTCGAGCTGCCCGCGGTCGAACACGAACTGGGCAGGGAGTTCGGCGCTGTTGCGCAATGCCACCATGGGCTGCGCCAGGCGTGCGCCCGTGCCATGGGCGTACACCGTGGTGATGGCTTCGAAGCGCAGGCCATCGGCCGCGCTGCACCACTGCTGGCGCGCGGCATCGTGCGCGGCCGGTACCCCCGTGGCTGCGGCGACGAGGCGGCTGGCCTCCCAGGGCGGGCAGGCCAGGGTGATGTGGTCGAACGGGCCAGGGAAGTCTGTGCCCTGCAGTTCCCATCGCCCGTCGGCCTGCTGCCCGATGCCTTGCACGCGCTGGCCGGTGTGCACAGTGCCCTGGTGTTGCGCGGCCAGCCAATGTGCCGCCGCCTCGGGGAACAAGGCGCCCAGGTTCACGCGCGGCAGCAGCAGGTTCGATCCGCCCCGGCCGCTGAACAGGCTGTCGCGCAGCACGCGCAGGAAGACCTGGCCGCTGGCTTCTTGGGCGGGGGTGTTGAGGGCCGATACGCACAGCGGGTCGATGAACTCGGCCACCAGCCGCGGCGGCAGGCCGGTGCACAACTGCGCGACCGAGGCCGTGGGCGCACAGCGGAAGCCGCCGAGCTGCCAGCCGCTGGCCGCGCGCAGCAGGGCCAGCTTGTCGCGCCAGCCCCAGCCGCGTGCGCGCGCGATGCCCAGCACGGCGTCGAAAGGGGGGGGCAGGTCGGGCAAGGCCAGGCCCGTGCCGTCGGGGAACTGCAGCGCCAGGGGCAGGCGCAGCAGCGCTTGCCCGGCATCCACGCCCACCAGGCGCATCAGGCGCAGGCTCTCGGTGTAGGCACCGATGAGGATGTGCTGGCCGTTGTCCAGCGTGGCCGCCGTGCCGTCGGGCAAGCTGGCCTGCACGGCGCGGGCGCGGCCGCCCACGGTGCGCGCGGACTCCAGCACGGTGACGGCATGGCCCGCCTGCGCGTGGGCGATGGCCGCGGCCATGCCGGCCCAGCCGGCGCCGATGACCGCGACCTTCATGTGGCCGCGGGCCGGGGCTTGGCGGGGGCGGCCGTGGAGCTGGTTGCCGCGGCCTTGCAGGCGGCCTGCACGTCGGCCGGCGCGGTGCGCAGCACGGCGGGGTCGGCGCAGCGCTCGCGCAGCTCCTTTTGCGCCGCGCGGTGGCCGGCCGATGCGGCATGCGCCAGCAGGCGCAGCCCGGCCAGGCTCATCTCGGCGGCGGCCGATGGGGAGAGCGGGGTTGCGGCAGGCGCTGGCTGCGCCGTGGCACCGGCCTTGACCGGCACGGGCACGGGCGGGGCAGGCTGCGGCAGCGTCCTGGCGCCGTGCACCTGGGGCATGCGCTCGATCACGCTGAAATCGCCGGTCTTGCCCGCTTGCGCCACCATGCGCTGGTACAGGCCCATCATGGCGGCCGTGTCGCTGCCCGTGAGGCTGGCAGCGGGCTTGGCCAGGTACACGGCCACCTCGGGCGGCAGCGCGGCATTGACGGCGCTGAAACCGTGCGCTGCGCCGCCAGCGGCGTCGGCCGTGCCGGCCGCCTTGCCGCCGGCACGGGCCGCGTCATCGGCCAGCGTGGCGGCCCCGGCACCTGCGGCGGCTGCTTTTCCGGCCGTGCCCGCGGCGGTGGCCGCTTCGCCGGCAGCACCCGCGGCCCCGGCCGCACCTGCAGCCCCTGCCGCCTTGCCCGCAGTACCACCGGCCGCCTTGCCAGCACCGCTGGCGGCCTTGCCGAGCAGGCCCCAGAAGGCCTGCGCGGGTGAGGGCAGCGCACAGGCGCCCAGGGCGAATGCCAGCAGGGCGGCGCCGGCCAGGTGGGTGCGGGTGGGGGCGTGGCGGTTCATGGCGGCTTTCCGTGGGGGGACTACATGCGGCCCAGTGCCTGTACCTTCCAGGCCAGCCAGAATTTGCGCAGCGGCGTCAGGCGGATGCGCTGGTGCAGCACCTGGAAGTTGTCGCGCTCGATCTCGCGCAGCAGGGTGCGGTAGATGCTGGCCATCATCAGGCCGGGCTTTTGCGCGCGGCGGTCGGCGTCGGGCAGCAGGGCCAATGCCTCGTCGTAGGTGCGGTGGGCGCGCTCGGCCTGGAACTTCATCAGCGCGGTGAAGCGGTCGGAGTACTGGCGCTTCAAGATCTCGTGTGCCTTCACGTCGAACTGCTGCAGTTCGGCCACCGGCAGGTAGATGCGGCCCATCATGGCGTCTTCGCCCACGTCGCGGATGATGTTGGTCAGCTGGAAGGCGCGGCCCAGGGTGTGGGCGTACTGCGTGGTGCGCTCGTCCGTCTGGCCGAAGATGCGCGCCGTGACCTCGCCCACGATGCCCGCCACCAGGTGGCAGTACTGGGTGAGGCCGGCAAAATCCAGGTAGCGGGTCTGCTCCAGGTCCATCTGGCAGCCGTCGATCACCGCCTGCAGGTGGCGCTGCTCGATGCCGTAGTCGGCCGCGAGCGGCATCAGCGCCTGCATCACGGGGTGGGTGGGCTGGCCGGCATAGGCCTTGGCCACCTCGGCCTGCCACCAGGCCAGCTTGGTGCGCGCCACGCCCGGGTCGCTCACCTCGTCGACCACGTCGTCCACCTCGCGGCAGAACGCATAGAAGGCCGTGATGGCCGCGCGCCGTGGCGCCGGCAGGAACAGGAAGGCGTAGTAGAAGCTGCTTCCGGAGGCGACGGCTTTTTGTTGTACGTACTGCTGCGGTGTCATGGGGGGCGATTGTCCCATGCCTGGGGCTGCGCCCGGTGGCGGGCGGGATTTGCCGGCGGGGCAGTCAGCAGCCTGTCACAAAAGGATGGGCAGCTATGTTTTTGATACCGCCTACAGCCGCTCGCCCGCCCAGTCGCACCAGTTGGCCACGGCCGCATCGCCCGGCGTGGCGCGCTTTCCCAGGTCGGGCCAGCGGCGGTGGCAGGCGTTGAGCACGCTTTGCAGCTGGAAGATCGCCTCGCGCCCCACCAGGGCCACTTCGGCCAGGCCCACGGCATCGCCCTGCAGCTGGGCCATCAGGTCGGCCTGGTGCTGCGGGTGCGAGCCGGCTTCGACCAGGGCCTTTTGCAGCGCCATCAACCGGGCTTCGGTGAACGCGAAGGCGCTGCCCGGGGGCATGGCCTTGAGCATGGCCGGGGGCAGGGCGGTCTTGAGCTCGTCCCATTTCATGAAGGCATCGGCCAGCAGCTCGGCCTGGCGCGGGGCGTCGTTGCCCAGCGGCATCAGGGCCGACTCGCGCGCCACCTCTTCCTGCAGCAGCGGAAGCACATGGGCCACCAGGGTGGCGGGGAACTTGCGGTGGTTCAGGCGCAGCACCAGCGACAGGCGCTGTGCCGGCATGTCGTCGTATTTTTCGAAGAAGGCGGCCACCACCTCGGCCAGCATCAGGATGCGGCCCATGGACGAGATGCCCGCGCCCGCGAGGCCGCGCGGGTAGCCCGTGCCGTCCATGCGCTCGTGGTGCTCCAGCACCGCGTCGGCCACGGCCGGGGGGTAGGCCTTGCTGTCGCGCACCATCAGCATGGAGGTGATGGGGTGGGCCACCAGGTGCTTGCGCTGCACGCCCACCACCTTGAAGTCGGGGTCGTTCCAGGCCGGGTCCATGTGCAGCACGCCCAGGTCGTGCAGCAGGGCCGCGGCCGCCAGTGCGCCCAGGTCGCGCTCGGCGGTCTTGAGGCCCAGGAACACCGACACCATCATCATGCGCACGCTGTGCAGGTACAGCGCGGGGCGCTTGTCGCGCATCACCGTGAGCTTGCAGGCAATCGGCATGGGCAGGGCGACGGCGCGCAGCGGTGCCAGCAGCCGGGCCCCGGAGCCGATGGCTTCGGAGAGCAGGCTGCACAGGACGTCCTGCTCGGCCAGATCCTGCCCGGTGGCCACCAGGGCTTCCGCGTTCACGGGGTTTTCCACCGACAGGTGGCTGTCGATGGGCTCGCGCAGCTTGTGCTGCACCAGCCGGTCGTACAGGCGGCTGTCGATGCGCGCGCCCTTTTCCACCAGCTTGATGCCGTTGTCGGTGTAGATGGCCGCCCCGGCCACCACCGTGCGTTCATCGGCCATGTCCGTCAGCGCGCGCAGGTAGTGGGGGCTGTCGCCCGCGTCCACACCGTCTGGCAAAGATGCGTCTGTCGTGCTCGTCATTCGATAGTTACAAATTATTGCTATCGACTATAAAGCGACCCAGGCCCGCCGTGCCCTGAATTTTGGCCGGTTGTCAGCAAGTGAAAGGGAGTTGGGGTCTGTTGACACTGATTTCGGGGATCCCGAAATCAGTGTCAACAGACCCCAACCGGGATAAAGCCCCCAAGGCCACTAGAACGCGATCTGCTCGACCCCGATGTCGCTGGGCCGGCGCAGGGCTTCCTTCATGAAGATGCTCATCGGCAGCGTGCCCTGCTCGGCGCTGAACCACTTCTTGTACAGCGTCGTCATCTCTCCACCCTGGATCATGCGGCGCGTGACGCGGTCCACCAGCTCCTTGAACTTGGGGTCGTCGCGGCGCAGGCCGATGCTGTAGGGCTCCACCGAAAGGCGCTTTTCCAGGAAGACGTAGTCGTCCATGGACTTGCCCAGGCGCGTGAGCGGGATCCAGATGCCAGCGTCGTCGGCAAAGGCCGCATCGGCCTGGCCCTTGGCCAGGGCGTTCACGGCGTCCAGCGTGCTTTCCACCGCCACGTACTCGAACTTGCGGTTGAAGGTGCGCTCGTTGGCCTTGAGCAGGTTTTCGTTGGTGGTCTTGCCCTGCACGGCGATCTTCTTGTTCTGCAGGTCGTCCAGCGTCTTGATGCCCGAGTTCTTGCGCACCAGGAAGGCCGAGGACGCCACGAAGATGTGGTGGCTGAAGGAAATCTCCTTTTGCCGCGCCGCCGTGTTGGCCGTGCCGCCGCACTCCAGGTCCACCACGTTGTCCTTCACGTCGCTGATGCGGTTCTTGCCGTCCACCAGCAGGTACTTGAGCTTGAGGTCGGGGCGCTTGAGCTCCTTCTTGATCTCTTCATAGATCTGCAGGCAGATGTCCACCGTGTAGCCCTGCACCTTGCCGCTGGTGGCGTCCTTGTACGAGAAGGGCAGCGATTTCTCACGGTGCCCCAGGCGCAGCTCGCCCGCGCTGGCAATGCGCGCCAGCGTGTCTTCGGCCCAGGCGGGCGCATTGGCCAGCAACAGCGCCGCCATCAGCGCCCCATGGCGCAGCATCGAAACAGATTTCATGGAAGGAAGAAAAGAAAAGGAACCAGGCGGATACCCGATGAAAAAGCGCCAGGGAACCTTGTGGGCCAGCAGGCGGTGGGCGGATTGTGAAGCGGCTGTGGCCGCTTTGCCACTTTCTCGCCCCGGGGGCGTCGGCATTCCGCCACATTGGGGGGGCCGAACCGCCCACGGCCCTGTGATAAAAAGCAGGCGATTGCATGCCGCCCTCCACCGGAATGACACCAGAGCACCAGGGGCCGCACGGCGCCGAACCACCTGCCGTCGGTACCGGTTACGCCACAGCGCAACTGGCCCGCGCCCTGTCGCGCGCCCAGCGCGAAACCGACCCGTCAGCCCAGCTGCAGGCCCAGGGGCATGTGGAGCGCTGGACGGCCGCGCTGCTGGGCCAGGTCGCGGGCACGCTGCAGCCAGGCGAGCGCACCCCTGTCAAGGACATGCCTGCCTGGGCCACGCCCGAGGTGGTGCGCGGCGGCTTTGTTACCGGCGCCGTGCTTTCTGGCGGACCGTTGCAGCCCCATGAGCATGGTTTGCTCAAGGAGTTGGGCATGCAGCCCGCCACCGACGCCGATGCGCGCGAGGCCCTGAACGTGTGGTTCCTCACCGAGCCGGGCCAGGCACGCCTTGGGCAATGGCTGCAATCGGGCTGCTATGCCATCGACGTGCCCGAGGAGGGCGCATTGCTCGCCGTGGCGCAGTTGCTGCGGCAAGGGCACGGGGATGCAGCGCGCCAGGTGGTGGATGGGTTGGCGCCGTACTTCAGCCGCCTGCGCTTTTTTCCCCGCCCGGTGGCCACAGCACCGCCTGCCCAGGGTCAGCGCGTGCATCTGCAGGATGCGGGCACCACGGTGAGGCAGTTGCAGGACATGTCTGCCAATCCGCGGGTGGATCGGCAAAAGGAATCCGTGACCGTCTGGACACCGCTGTACGACGAAGTGGTCGCGCTCTTTCTGGACACCGTGGTGGGCGATCCGCCCCGTGCGCGGCGCCAGGCCGATGGGGGCTGGCAGCGCACACCGGCCGGTGGCTTTGTCATCGATGGCGGCTGGCCCGCAGAGCACTGCCCCGAGGGATGGGAGGCACGTGCCCACGCGCTGCTGCAGCGCTTCGAGCAGTTGCAGCAACAGCACACGCTGTGCAGCCGTCCGCACCGCAGCAAGACCAGCCTGGGCTTGCTGCTGGTGCTGCTGGCCCAGCGCCTGCGCACCCCCGAGCGCTTTTCGCGCCGCGAAGCCGGGCGGGTGCGCCTGGTGCTGGCGCGCTACGTGGCCACCCGCGGCTTGCCGGGCTCGGAGTCCTGCCAGCGCCAGCGTGCCTTGCAGTGGGGCCACGCCAATGCACCCAGCCATCGCCAGATCGCCCGGCAGGTGGCTGCGCGCCTGCGTGCCCACCCCGCGGATGAGAGCCTGGACGACATGGGCGGTGTGCTCTTGCCGGTGCATGCGCAAGAGGCCCGGGCCAGTGGCCTGCCGGAGGGCACCCTCGTGCCTGCGTCGGTGCGCAGGAAGGTGCAACGCTGCCTGGCGGCGACGCTGCAGGAGCTGGTGCACCTTGGCGTCGTCACTTCGGCCGAAGTGCTGGCCACCTTGCTGCCGCAGATCACGGCGCGCCTGCGTTCAGAGACCATGGTCGACGAAGCCTGTGGCCGGCTCTACGCGGCGATCTATGCGGCGTTTCGCCAGCGGCGCTCCCTGCTGCTGCTCAACCTCGCGCGGCAGGTGCAACTGGAGGAGTTGCCCTGGCTGGTTGCACTTGACCGGCATTCCCGCCGCAAGGCCGATGCCCATGGCGCAACGGACCCCGCCGCACTCCAGGCCCTGCGCGAGGTGGTGGTGCTGTCGCTGACGGCGTTTCCCTTTGCCATCCTGCCCAACAAGCTGGTTCGAGAGCTGGATGCCCTGGCCCGCACCGCCGGCATGGGAGACTTGCCCCTGACCGAGGAGGTGGCTGCCGACATCTTCATGGGCCGCTTTTCTGCCAAGTACGCCAGCGCTGCGTTGCAAGCCTGGCGCGTGGTGCAAGGCACCATCTATGCGCGCTACTACGGTATCGAACTCGACGCCGAGCTGCTCACCTCCAGCTGGCTTGGCCGTTTGAAAACGGGCAAGGTGCAGCCGCCTTCCCTGGAGGAGCAGTTTTCGGACCTTTGCACCCGGCGTGCGGGCACGGCGCCCGGCAAGGGGTTCAGCGTGGCCCGCAACGGCACCATCATCGAGCAGCAGCAGGTGCTCACCACCCACAACCTGGCGGTGCTGGTGGGGCAGCTGGGTCTGCAGCAGCCGATGGCCGCGCACTTCATGCCCATGGCGCAGGAGTGCTTTGCCTGGGCCTTGCAGCGGCTGCAGGTGCGGGTGCCTGCATCGGACTGGCACAGCCGCCTGGTGCACACCAAGAACGCGGCCTATGCCTGGCGGCAGATGGTGTTCTTTCTGGCCATGTTGGAGCCATTGGGACGCAAGGGCGAAGCGGTCGAGGACTTCTTGCGCTGGGCCCACGAGCAACTGGCGGCCCAGCCCCAGGCTTTTGCGGTGCGGCTGCGTCCCGCCCTGGTGGGGCTGGCGCAAGCTGCGTCGGGCCCCGTGCGCGAGGATGGGCGCGTCTTTCTGGGCTGGGCCCAGGGCGCACACTGGCTGGGGTGATGCCCGGTCGCTGGCATGATCGACGGCCAGTCGTTGCCACAGTGCCCCTGCCTGGCGTGCGCGCCCCCGCCCCATGACCCTGCCCCGCCCCGTTTCTGCCCCACCCGCGTCTGCCCTACACCTGGCGGTGGACCGCAGCGCGCGTGAGCCGGTCACCGAGCAGATACGCAAGGCCTTGCAGGCCGCCATTGCGCAGGGGCGGCTGGCGCCGGGCGCGCGCCTGCCGTCCTGGCGCGACCTGGCCTCGCAGCTGGGCGTGGCGCGCGGCACGGTGCGTGCGGCCTACGAGGCATTGATCGATGCGCAGCTCATCGTGGCCCTGGGCGCGGCGGGCACCTTCGTGGGGCGCCATGGGGTGGCTGCACCGCCACCTGGGGCGGTGGCCCCTGCGGCCACCGTGCTGCGCGACCCGGTGGCCAACTACCCGCGCAGCGTGAGCGGCGTGTTCCAGATGGGGGTGCCCGCGCAGGATGCCTTTCCGGCCAAGGTGTGGGAGCGCACCGTGGCCCGCGCCGCCCGGGAATCGGCCCATGCCCCGCTGCGCTACCCCGACCCGCGCGGCGAGGCGCTGTTGCGCGCGGCCATTGCTGCCTACCTGGCCGTGGCACGCGGCATGGCCTGCAGCGCGGCGCAGGTGTACATCACCAGCGGGCACACGGCGGGCATTGCCCTGGCGGTGCAGGCCCTGGGCCTGCGCGGCCAGGCCTGGAGTGAAGACCCCGGCTACCCGCTCACGCGCCGCACGCTGGCGGCCCTGGGCCTGGCCTGCGTGCCGGTGCCGGTGGATGCGCAGGGCCTGGATGTGGCGGCCGGCATGGCCGCCGCGCCCCAGGCGGCGCTGGCCGTGGTGACGCCGGGGCAGCAGGCGCCGCTCGGGGCTGCGCTGTCGGTGGAGCGCCGGCAGGCCCTGCTCGGCTGGGCGGCGCAGGCCGGCGCCTGGGTGCTGGAGGACGATTACCTGGGCGAGCTGCAGCTGCCGCCCGGCCGGGCCCTGCCGGCGCTGGCTGCGCAAGATGCTGGTGGGCGTGTGCTGCACATGGGCACCTTCAGCAAGACCATCAACCCGTCGCTGCGCCTGGGCTTTCTGGTGGTGCCGGCCGCCCAGGTGGCGCGCTTCGATGAAGCAGCGGCGCTGTTCGGCTCGGCGCCCGGGCCGCTGCTGCAGAACGCGGTGGCGCAGTTCCTGCAGGGCGGCCACCTGTTGCGCCACCTGCGCCGCATGAAGCAGCTCTATGCCGGGCGGCGCGATGCCATCCTCGGCAGCCTGCGGGCCGAGGGGGCGACCTGCCGCGCGGCGGGTCTCGCGGTGCTGCTGCGCCTGCCGCCGGGCCTGGACGATGTGGCGCTGGCCCTGCAGGCGCGCCAGCACGGCCTGGCGCCGGTGCCGCTGTCGCCCTGGTATGCCGACCCGCAGCCCCACCACGCCGGCCTGGTGCTGGGCGTGGCCAATGTGCCCGAGGGCGAGGCCACAGCGCACTGCCGGCAGCTGTTGGGCTTGGTTGGGGACCGCCGGCCCTGATTGCTCAGGCGGCCACTGCAGCCGCCGCCTGCGGCACCAGGCGCATGCCCACGCCCAGGCGGTTGAAGGCGCTCATGAGGCAGATGGCCATGCTCAGGTCCACCACTTCGCGCTCGCTGAAGACGCGGGAGACGGCGGCGAAGTCTTCGTCGGGCGCGCCCGTCTGGTCCACGCGCGCCAGCACCTCGGCCCAGGCCAGCGCGGCGCTCTCGCGGGCGTCGAACAGCGCGCTGGCTTCGCGCCATACCGGCACCAGCACCAGCTTGTCCACGCTGACACCGTGCTTGAGCAGGTCGCGCGAATGCATGTCGATGCAGTAGGCACAGCCGTTGATCTGCGACACGCGCAGGTAGACCAGGTCGATCAACACGGTGGGCAGCCCGCACTGCGATACATAGGCGCTGGCGGCATAGAAGCCTTTGGCGGCGTTGGGGGCGATCTTGGAATGGTCAAGGCGTTGGGTCATGGAGATTCCTGAAGGAAGAAGAGGAAGAAAAAAGGCGGGTCAGGCAGGCAACGCGTTGGCGCCCTGGGGGGCCAGCACGGCATCCAGCGCTGCCGTGGCCTCGCTCCAGGCCTGCGCCACGCGCTCGGGGCCGAAGACCAGGCCCTGCAGGGGAAAGAAGCGCAGCGTGTGCAGGCCCATGGTGTTCAGGGCGGCCTGCAGGTAGGGCGTCACGAAGTCAGGCTGGTTGGCGCGTGCGCCGGTATAGAAGCCGCCCGAGGCCACAGCGATGTACACCGGCCGATCGTGCAGCAGGCCGCGCTTGCCTTCGGGCGAGGGGGCGAAGGTGTGGTGGATGCGCAGCACATGGTCTACCCATGCCTTCAGGCACGAGGGGATGGTGTGGGGCCTGTTGACCCCATTTTTGGGGTCGCGAAGGCCCTTGCCGGCGCGCCAGTCTCGGCGCGCGACGCCGTGTGTGCCTTTGCACACGCAAGGAGCGCAACGACGAGTGGCGCGCCGGCAAGGGCCTTCCCTTCGGGTTGCCCGGCCTGGGGGCCGTCTGCGGCGTTGCCCGCGCTTGCAAG